>Ga0193714_1000040_pt1 | contig 15029 bp, 16 predicted proteins | sample U2m1metaG_FD_143039 | JGI IMG/M metagenome (GOLD analysis project Ga0193714, IMG submission 143039) | Soil microbial communities from a riparian zone of the East river system, Colorado, United States - U2m1 | ecosystem: Environmental > Terrestrial > Soil > Riparian zone | place: USA: East River... | reverse complement strand
GCGCTTTTCAGCATGACGTGAAGTTTCTCCATGCCAGTGTTGCTAGCGACCGCCGCCTGGCGGTACCACCGGCGATGGATGATCAGTTTATCTACTTCCTAACGAAGTTAGGAGTGCCCGATCACAATTACAATCTCACCGGTCAGTTGGATTTTGATCATTACTTCGGTTCTCCGCACGGCACCTACAAGGCGATTCTTACTTACCCCGATCAGCATGCCACAGTTTCGCTTACTATCGCCCGCCCGAGCGGTATTTGGTTGGTGACCGATTTCGGCGTTAGCTACGAACGGCCGCCGCAATAAGGCTCCCCATGTCATTTCGAGTGCAGTCGAAGGGTAAAAACGATTATGCCAGTAATCTATCCAGCTGATCGACGCACAATTGGGACCACGTCTCCAGCGTGTCGCGACGCTTGAGTAACTCTTCGCGGGAGAGAAACTCGAGATTCGTGATCATCGCTTCGCGCTTCTCGACATTGGGTTCGTCTAGTTTGAAAACATGCACCACCCCGAGATGGACCCGACCCACCTCAGTGCTGTCATCATTCAAAAGCGCAACGATATGATCGTCGAAAGTCGTCTCGATCCGAATCTCTTCATTTACTTCGCGTTCAACACCGGCGCGATAAGCTTCTTCATCCCAGGCAAACAATGATTCGTCGCTGTCGTTCATGTGCCCGCCGATGCCGATCGATCCTTTGGCGACGAGGCGTTGTTCGCCCGCCTTTTTCCCGCGCACGTAGTACAGCACGCGATCGCGATGAGCGATGATGGCGTATGGTATTATCTGTTTGTGTGTCGGATCATGCTCGGCCGCGGCGCGCGGCAGAAAGAAATTGTTCCCGCGAGATAAAAGTGCACCGAGGTATCGCTGCGGCTCAAAGTTCAATCCCTCGAACGTGCCCAGCTCATCGAGAAGGCTGCGTCTAACTACCAGAATATTTTCGCTCGGTAAATTCACGGTCGCTGGCACGTCTTTTAAAATGAAAATGTAAATCCGACCTGTGGTCCAAAGAGGTTCAGACTCGGGTTTGGATCGGTTTGGCCAGCGTTAGAGAAGTGTTGATAAAGGACACCGACCTGCCCGCTAAAGCGGTCGCTGAATTGATAGGAAACGCCCGCGGCGCTGAGAATGTTGAAGGTGAAATCCTGCCCTTGCGCCCCGAATTGCTCGGGGTGGCTGTCGATCGTCCCAAGGCCAACGCCGCCGGAAAAATAGGGGACAAATCGGCTACCGTGGCGGACAAAGTTGTAGCGCAGTCCCAGATTCATTCCGAAGTAATGGTTCTCGATCCCGTGAATGATCGGCTCGGCCAAAAAGCTCAAGTACACCTGATTGTAACCGCGAAAGAATCCTTCGCGGTCGAGGTAATTTCCCCACCGCATCCGCGCGGTCAGAAAATCGGCGCTGATCTCATAATTGCGTGGTGGATTAAAAGCGCCAAAAAGGTATGCGCTTTCAATGGCGAAATCGAAACGCGGAGATTCGTCGGATATTGCGGTGCTGGGGCTGGCGCCGCGATCAGCCCCGCCGAATGCGAAGGGCGCACTTGTGAAAGCCAACGCGGTGATTACAAGTGCCCAGTGTGATGTCATTGAGCGGGTCACGATAAAAAGGATGGTGTGGTTTGCAATCGGTGCGCTGCAGCCGCGGTCGATGACCGCTAAAGTTCACTTTCCGACCCAGAAGAGATTGTGGCAAGGCTGAGCATCCGAAGGCGCGTGCCCTTTCGACGAGCAGTAAATACAGCGCGGCCGGCGACCGCGGCTACAGCGACAGCCAGCCACGCAAATCCTCAGGCAGCGGACTCGACCAATCGCGCTCGTCGTCGATCCGCAAACGCGATGCGTGCAAGGCGTGTCGTTCGAGCAACAATCTCTGGGCCAATTCGTCGGTCCAACCAGTTTCAATGAATCGGAGATAAAGATTCTCGTCAGGGCCGTAGATTTTATCGCCGACAATTGGATGCCCGAGCGAAGCGAGATGCACTCGAATCTGATGGGTGCGCCCGGTCAAAGGATGCGCCTTTACCAACGAAAATGATTCACCGTTTGGCGTTTGTTTTTGGAAACGTTTTACCAAGTGAAATTTTGTCACCGCGTCGGCGCCCCGCGGATCAATCGTCTGCTTCAAATAGATTTTAGACGTCTCGATCTCTCCCTGACGAATGATTGGCGCATCAACGCTTTTGATTTCCCAGTCCGGCCAGCCCCGCACGATCGCGTGATACTCTTTGGTCACGCGACGCGATTGCATCAGCAACCCGAATTCACGCGCCGCGGATGTTGTTTTCGCAACCAGGACGACACCGCTTGTTTCGCGATCCAGTCGATTGATGATGGAAACCTGTCCGCCGCCGGCGATTTCAAATGCAAGTAATTGTCGCAATTCTGCCCAAAGCGTTGTTGCGCCATCCGGTTTGGTAGGGTGGATCAGGAGCAACGGCGGTTTATCGACAACGATATAATCGTCCGTCTCGTCGATTATTTTGAAATCACGTCGTTCGCGTGTGCGAGTGTCGGATACTGCAACGTTGCTCATTAAAGTACGGAACTATTATACTGGTTAGCATTCGGTGTCGCGAACCGTCGCACAGCCATCTTGGCTGTGGGGACAACGAGATCTGCTGTTGATCGCGCTCGTTAGTGAAGAAGATGGCGACAAGCAAGGCACGTATTTAGCATTGCCGTACGATATTCCATTTCATTAACACCTCGCTTCAGCGAGGTGCATGGCCGAGTTGACTACTACAACCGCTTTAGCGGTTTACTTGTTTAGTGACGAAAAACCGCTGAAGCGGTTCAGCTCCCTCAAGCGTCGTTAACACCCAGCTAAAGCAGGGTGTTAATGAGAGGTCAGCCGATGCTAAACGCATAGCAAGCTGGAAGCATCTCGACCGAGTCCGGCTCGGAGGCCAACTTTTGTGGATATTTCGTGCCTTGACCTGCTCGGCGAACGTGCGTTACCTAAGCGGCTTAGCCATCCCGCACGCCGTGGAACTCAAAGATATCAAAGCCATCATCGATTTGATGCGGAAGAACGATCTTTCGGTGTTCGAGATGGAGAAAGACGGATTCCGGTTGAAATTACAAAAGGGGATTGGCGAGCAACCAATTTCGATGGCGCCAGCGCAGACCGCGCCAGCGGTGCAAAACGGTCCGGCGAACGCGGGCACAGCGCAGCTGGTTTCAGCGCCGGCCGAGACGTCGCACTTGCGCGATATTGTTTCACCGATGGTAGGGACATTTTATCGCGCGGCTTCTCCGGACGCCCCTGCTTTCGTCGATGTCGGCAAAGAGGTAACCGAAGAAACGGTAGTCTGTATTATCGAAGCGATGAAAGTAATGAATGAAATCAAGGCGGAGACAAAAGGCGTGATCGCGGAGGTCGTCGCCGAAAATGGGAAGCCGGTGCAATTCGGCCAGGTGCTGTATCGCGTGCGGTAATGCAGCGCGTTTATTGTAGGGTAGGCCTGTCGCCTGCCAACGATCTGACTTAGGCAAGCGGAGCGCTTGCCCCAAAACTGATGTTTGAGAAAGTTTTAATCGCGAACCGCGGCGAGATTGCATTACGCGTCATTCGTGCTTGCAGAGAACTTGGCATTCGGACCCTTGCGGTCTATTCAGAAGCGGATGTGGATTCGCTCCATGTCCAACTGGCGGATGAATCGATTTGCATTGGCGCGCCGCCTAGCTCGGAAAGTTATTTGAAAATCGATCGCATCATGAGCGCTGCGGAGGTGGGCGATGTCGACGCGATTCATCCCGGTTACGGATTTCTGGCCGAGAACGCGCACTTCGCCGAAGTATGCGAGAGCTGTAACATTCATTTCATCGGGCCGCCGGCCAGTGCGATGCGGGCGATGGGCGATAAAAATCTGGCGCGCCAATTTGCGCGCAGAGCCGGTGTGCCGATCACGCCCGGAAGCGATGGCGTGGTTACGGAAGAAAACGACGCGCTCAAGGTTGCGAAGAAGATCGGCTACCCGGTGATGATCAAAGCGGTCGCGGGCGGGGGAGGACGCGGCATGCGCGTAGCCCACAACGACGCCTCATTTGTCCCAGCCTTTCATGCCGCGCGCATGGAAGCAGACAAGGCTTTCGGGAACGGCGACGTTTACATCGAGAAACTGATCGTCAATCCACATCACATCGAATTTCAGATTGTGGCGGACAAACATGGTCACGTCGTGCATTTGGGTGAACGCGATTGCTCCATCCAACGGCGCAACCAAAAAGTGATCGAGGAATGTCCTTCGCCGCTCATGACCGAGGGGTTGCGCAAGAAAATGGGGCACGCCTGCGTGAAATTGGCGCAATCGGTCGGTTATCAAAATGCCGGCACGATGGAGTTTCTGGTCGATAACTCCGGTCACTTCTATTTCATGGAAATGAACACGCGCATTCAGGTCGAGCACACAATCACGGAGGAAGTTTACGGTTGCGACCTGGTGAAAGAACAGATTCGCATCGCTGCGGGCGAACGTCTCTCCCCGCACATTGCTCGTGCTGTGCCGCGTCTGCACGCCATCCAATGCCGCATCAACGCCGAGGATCCGGCGAAAAATTTCCAGTCCTCGCCGGGGAAAATTGCATTTTACTACGCGCCGGGCGGCCGCGGCATTCGGGTCGATTCTCATGCCTACACCGGTTACGTCGTGCCGCCGTACTACGATTCGTTAATTGCAAAATTGATCGCTGTCGGCGCATCGCGCACATCGGCAATCGATCGGATGCGACGCGCGCTGGATGAGTATTACATCACCGGAATCAAAACCACAGTTGGATTCCACGGCGCCATCATGCGGAGCATGGAATTTCGCCAGGGGGAATACGATACCGGCTTTGTCGAGCGGCTGATGAATTCGGACAAATTCGAATTGATAACAACGCCCGGTCGCTTGCACGAATAAGGTGCGCTCGTTAGCGGACGCCCTTCTTTACGCAATCATCGACCTCGGCTACGTCAGTGCTGAAAATGCGCCCGCAATTTTAGAAAAACTCGTCGCCGGTGGAGTCGACATCGTGCAGTTGCGCGGCAAGAATCGTAGTTTCCACGAATTGAGCGCGCTCGCGGAAAGACTCCTGACTATCTCAGCGAAGATTCCGCTTATCGCCAACGACCACGCTGAGATTGCGCAACGCGTAGAAGTGCAGGGTGTGCACGTCGGTCAGGATGACGATTCAATCGAAAAGGTGCGTGCGCAGATCAAACGACCAATCGTCGTCGGCAAATCAACTCACAGCATCGAGCAAGCTGTCGCCGCCGAGCGCGAAGGCGCTGATTACATCGGCTTTGGCCCAATCTTCTCCACTCCCACCAAACCCGATTACTTGCCTATTGGTCTCGCGCACATTCGCGAAGTCCACCAGCGAGTTTCCATTCCCATTTTTTGCATCGGCGGAATCAAATCGGAAAATATCGCGCAAGTAATCACCGCCGGCGCGAAACGCGTCGTTATCGTTTCCGGCTTATTGCAGGCCAACGACATTGCCGAATATGCGAGAGCTTGTAAAAAATCACTGCGCCGAAACCATGTCATATGAGTTTGCTCGTCGTCGGTTCCATCGCGCTTGATACGGTCAAAACACCGGTCGAAGAGCATGCCGATTTACTCGGCGGTTCTGCTTCCTACGCCGCTCTCGGCGCCAGCTTTTTTACCCCGGTGAATTTGGTTGGGGTGGTGGGGGATGATTTTCCAGAGAGTGAATTCGAGTTTTGGAAATCGCATCGGATCGACACCACGGGAGTGCAACGAGTCAAGGGGAAAACCTTTCGCTGGTCGGGTGAATACGCGTGGGACCTCAATACGCGCGAGACGCGTTCGGTTGCGCTCAATGTTTTCGAAACGTTTTCCCCGGAACTGCCGGCAAATTATCGCGCCACACCTTTTGTTTTGTTGGCAAACATCGCGCCAAAATTGCAATTGCACGTGCTCAATCAAATGGAACGGCCGCGTTTTGTGGTAGCCGACACGATGGACCTTTGGATTGAAACCGCGCGCGTCGATCTCGACGCTTTGCTGCCGCGAGTTGATCTGTTGATTCTGAACGACAGCGAAGCGCGCGAGATAACGAAAGAAACGAGCCTTATTCGGGCCGGACGAAAAATTCGCGAATATGGTCCCCGCTATGTTGCGATCAAGAAAGGCGAACATGGCGCGCTGCTCTTTGCCGAAGACGAATTTTTCAGCGCCGGGGCTTATCCGCTGGAAGATATTCACGATCCAACTGGGGCAGGGGACACCTTTGCCGGCGGTTTCGCCGGTTACCTCGCGGCGCACGTGCAGGAAAACGTGACCTTCGAGTTAATGCGCAAGGCGGTGATCTATGGAAGTGTGCTGGCGAGTTTTTGTGCGGAAGCGTTTAGCCTCGAGCGCTTGCGCAAATTGACCCAGGACGAAATTGCTGATCGGTATCAGATGTTCAAAATGATGAGTCAATTCGAGGTCCTAACCTAACCGCGAACATTTGACGTCGTAGGTCGCTCACTTGGGGTAAATTTTCTTGATGAATTGGATAATCTGCGCGGTACTTTTTTGGCTCGGTTTGGCAAGCACATTCGCCAGCGACGATTCGCCCGTTGGAACCTGGAAAACCTTCGATGATAAAACGGGACGGCCGAAGTCAATCGTGCGAATCACCCAGCAAGACGGCGAACTCAGCGGAAAAGTCCTGCAGGTGCTCGAATCCCCAGAGGGACCGCACCCGCTTTGTCGACAGTGCGAAGGCGAGCGGAAAGATCAACCGGTCGAAGGTATGACAATTTTGTGGGGAGCGAAAAAGGATGGAGCTTCGTGGGGAGACGGGCAAATTCTCGATCCGGAGAACGGTAAGATTTATCGCGTTACGCTCACCCCTCTGGATGGCGGGCAAAAACTCGAAGTGCACGGGTACATTGGCGTGTCAATAATCGGTCGCAGCCAGACCTGGCAACGGCAGGAGTAGCAAAGCGTGATGAGTCAATTTGGACTACTGACGTGAAACTAACGAAACGTTGGCTTCTTATTTTTATTTTAGCAGGCGTGGCGACTGTGCCTTGCCTGGCATCTGCGCCGTGGGTCACGCTGCAAGGCGGTCATTATCTGATAAAACGACCAAACGACGGGGATAGCTTCCACGTGAGTGTGGAAGGGCATGAATACATCTTTCGGCTTTATTTTGTGGATGCCCCCGAAACGAGCGCTGAATTCCGCGATCGAGTAGAAGAACAGGCGGGATACTTCGGGGTTACGGTTGATCAGGTGCTACAGGTTGGGGAGCTGGCAAAACAATTTACCCGCGAGAAACTCACCGATTCATTTCTGGTGCGGACGTGTTGGGAAGACGCCGGTGGTCGAAGCCGAATGCAGCGTTTCTATGCTTTTGTGCAAACGCGCACTGGCGATCTTGGCGAGCAGTTGGTCGAGAATGGTCTCGCTCGGACCCATCCTGCCACGGCCAAACCCGAGGGTTTAACGTCGGCCGCGGCCGAATGGAAAAATCTGATCAAACTGGAGCACAAGGCGAAACGGGAAAAGGTTGGTGGTTGGGGAGCTAACGAGGAACGGATAACAACTCGAGCGCAACAACCGGAAAGCGAAAAGGAAATTGATCCATTCGACAAATTTTTTCACCCCGCTAATGAGACGCCGGTGAAGGCAGTGGCCTCCGCCGTCAAGGTGGGGACTACGCCACTGCCTTCCGAGGAAACCACCCCTTCTGGTTTCCCGGCTTCAACCAAACTTGACGTCAACGCCGCATCCCTAGCTGAACTTGAGAATGTTCCCGGAATTGGCCCATCCATCGCAGAACGCATTATCGACGCCCGTCCATTCAAAAGCGCCGATGATTTGCAACGGGTCAGAGGAATCGGCGCCGGAAAACGATACGAAAAGATCCGCCCATTCTTTAATTAATTAAGGCCGCACTGATAAGACTGACCGCGGATTTTCCGGGTGTGCACGGATGAAATTCCTGGGGAATATCCCTCGGCTCTGAATCCTAAACTCTGCGATGCTAACGCTTCCGGATAACCGATAACTGATAACTCGGCGCCTCTGGCGCCGGTAGACCGAAGTGATCGCTAAGACCTACCATGGTTTCGTCGAAGCAGGCACGACCACTTCATTGCTAAACCAGCTCGTTTCCGTCATGCTATACGCGACAACGGCGACATAATATTTACTGCTTGGAGACAGAGCGAGAGACGCTGTCAGTGCATTTTTCACGTCGCGGGCACCCTGGTAATTATAACTGCCGGTGCCCCAAAGGATCTTGTACCCGACCACTTCCGGAGATGGCGAAGCCTGCCAAGCGAACTTGACCGTTCGATTACCCGGGGAGGGCGTGGGCGTCGGAGTACTTCCGTAAAGGGCTTGGGTTGAAATCAAACTTACGAGGACGATCAACAGATGGTGATAGAAGCGGGATGACATCAGAGCGGGAGTAGAATGTTTGTAGGGTTGGCATGTTAGTCCCGGGGCGAGTCGGCTGACCGTAGCACAACATTTGTATGCACAACAAGAATTTTGATAAACTTTCAGCTTTTTGAATACGTCCGATACGAATTAGTTATGGTAATTTGAGTAGACGTGGGGACGTCGATATGCTATATCCAACTGACATACCTGCTTACGCGACACGGATTAAAACTAATTGTATGAATATTATAAGAGCTCTGCCAGCCATCGTCTTGTCTCTTCTCGCAACTTCTTTCAGCCACGCGGCCCTTACTCCAATCGGACCGCTCGACTTCGCTTCCGGCGCAACGGTGCTCGATTTCTCAGCCCTCGCCGACAACACAGACGCGAACGGACTCATTGTCGATGGCGTCGTGTTTCAAGTGACAAAGAACAGTTCGGCCACCAACGGAATCGTCATTGTGGATGGCGGACCCGGGATAACCGGAAACATTTCGCCGCCCAACCTGGTCTCCATCTCGGATCCGGGTGGTGTCGCGTTGATTGTTTCGCTCCCGAATCTCGCCACTCAGTTTGGCTATGGATACGCTCTTCGTGCGGAGATTTCTGTTCCGGCAGCCACCACGATCGATCTCTTTGCCGGATCGACACCGGTCGGTAGTATTTCTTTTACGGGGATTCCCGATCCGACCTTCACCGGAGGTTTCGCCGGCGTTGCTAGTAACACGCCCTTCGATCGTGCCGTCCTAACGTTTTCCAATTTGGGCGATGCGTTTGCGGTCGATAACGTGACCTTTGCGGGTACCGTTTCAGACCAAGGGCCAACGCTGTTTCTCTTGTCGGTCGGCGTTTTTGTTCTGCTTTGTTTACGCGCCGGCCATCGCGCGCAGCTCGGATACTGGCATCAGTGACGGCGGATTACAGACAAATCGCTAGGGACTACTGATCTCCTCCGCGCGGCTTTTTGCTTTGAGCAATCCGCCAGTAAATTGCCCAAGCGACCTCCCTCTTCGGATAAGCACCGCCAAAACATCGCCTACACCCAAAAAGGTTTTCCCACATTCGTGATTGCGACTCGGCAACGGCGCCCGACCGGCGTGTAAATCGGAAAGATATGTGTCTTCAACCGATGTTGATAAACGAAAGGCGTCGCTACCGCACTGCCTTTTCATACACCGCCTGCGTCTTTACCTTCTTGAAGCCTAAGGCTGGATAGAAAAGGTGGGCCTCGATCCGTTTGGTATTGCTTCGCACCGATATCGTCTCCACACCAACATTTTTTGTCCAGCATTCCACTTCCGCAATCAACCTGCGCGCAATGCCGCTGCGACGCGCCGACGATAACACGACCAAGCCGAGAATTTCCACCCGAAACCCCACTTCAATAACGCAAACCCGATGCGCTTGAATAAATCCAACGGGCCTGTCCTTCGCATCCACCGCGACCAGTAGCAGATCCGATTCACCAATCGCTCGAATGCGCGTGCGTATCGCCTCGACCTCATTGGGATAATCTAGCTCCCCGGCCAACATCGCCACCACCTCGGCATCCGTCGCCGCCATTCGTCGAATTCTTAATGTCTCGCTCATGATGGAACAAATAATTGATCACACTCAACGTAACCCCTCGCGCCGCCGGGCATCTGCCTTCGTTGCCGCCTCACGTTCAGATCTCGCATCTCAACGCTCGACTCCCTGCCTCTTTGCCCCAATGCGTTGAAATAAGAAAATGAAAACGCCTGGTGGCGAGAATATCTCGACCGACCAGGCGTTTAATTTTCTAAGCTTGGACGTTAGGCGCCAAGCAAGGTGTGTTCCGGACTTCTTAGTCGCGGTCTGTGACAATGACCTTATCAACCAGCATGTCGTCCCCACTTTTGAGGTAGTGAACGCGAACCTTCGAATCTTTTCTGATTTTGGAAGGCTCAATTACCCGTCCGTCCGCGGTTTGGTAAGTGACCGTCTTGCTGAACTTGTAGTGAGCAGGTTCGCCGGCCTCGGTCTTCAGCACTATTGTCTGGCCCGGAGTGAAGTCGGTCACGGTGCCGAGACTTTCGGTCGTGGTGGTCGTGGTTTCAGTTCCAGTGTTTCCCGTTGCCACCGTGGTGGAAGACGAGGATGTTTGTCCGTAAGCCACCAAACCCATGAGGGCGGTAGCGAACGTGACACTAAGGAATAATTTAATCATACTAACTTTCTAGTTTACCAAGTTGCTGCAGTGATCGCAGCTAAAGGCCACCCGGTTCGTATTCCCAAGGAATTGGGCAAACCAAATAGGTAAAAGGATGCGGCAGTTCCCTAGTATACCCAGCAAAAACTCTTTCGCAACCTCAATTAATTCCATGACCCTGGGGTAGTGATACGATGCACCAGTGCGTGTGCTGAAATTAGTTTGCGATTCCGTGCAAGGAATTTAGGAACGTGTGCGATATTATCTTAACAAATCGATCCACAGTCGCCGATCGCTCCAAGTGCACCTCAAACAACTAAACGAAATACTCCGCGATGCTGATCTCGCCAATGCCATCTCTCCTGTCGTGCGTGGACACCGGATGTCCGAAGTGCAGACCGAGGGAGCTTTAACCGAATTGGATGTTCCGCGCGCAGCAAACGTCGCGGGGATTACACATCGCGCTTTTCCAATGCAGCCCTTGCTCTGTAATTATCAAGGCGAAATTTGGTCGGAAATTGCTTCACTAAGCGCTTAGTTCGTCGTTTCCATCTGGTACTGAGCGGCACGAACATGGAACCAACTCATTCCCAACGCCGCGCCCTTGGGCTTGAACAGCAACGAAATTCGGAACGTCATGCCGCATTCGTGCGGCACCGAACGGCAGCAGCAAATCAATCTCCCGATCGTCGGCGGCAAGTTTCCGGCGGCGCACGGATCCTGCTGCGAGCTCATCGGGATAATGGCGCCTGAATGGCGGAAGTATGCTCAAACTTGCGGCTCCCAAATCTGCCCGAAGCAAACGATCAGTGTAGTTGTAACTTCGTTAACGACAATTGGGAAACATCTGGTTTATCGAAAGAGCCTATCTATATCTATGTTTAGATGTAGATTATCGACGCGATGCCTGTTTACGTTTACGAAACCAGCGACCCCGCAAAACCGGTGCGGCGCTTCGAGCTTAGACAAGGCTTCCACGATGAGCCGCTTCGCGTTGATCCCAAAACGGGTGAAGCCGTGCACCGCGTCATCTCTGGCGGTTACGGTGTTCTCGTCCGCGGCGGATCGACAGGGCCGTCAGTCGGAACCTGCGGCTCGCATTCGGACTGATCTAGGCTGCCGAACTTAACCAGTCACGACGTTCGCTCGTCTCCCCTCCCTACTCCAGGCTCTTCGCCGGTCCGAACGGATAGCCGCCGCGTGTTGAGCTGCAAAACAGAAAAAGCCGCCGAGGCATTCCTGCGCCCCGGCGGCTTCTCGTTAATGATTTTAGCTTTTCGTTTTAGGACATTCCGAGTGAATCAAGTGTCGGCTCATCGATCGATGCCGTAGCGGCGAGCCCTTGATCGGTCTGGTAGCCGGCGAGCGCCTCCCGGGTCAATGGCCCGAGCAATCCATCCACTTCACCCTTGTAGTAGCCCATTTCCTGAAGCTCAGCCTGGACATCCGCGATCACGCGGTCCGGCGGCTCAGCCCGTTGCCCCACATAGATTGGGCCGTCGTAGGCATAATATTCGGCAGCAGGACTGTAACCCCACGCCGGATACCAATAGCCGCTGTTCCAGTAATAGTAACCGCCACCGATCAGTTCCACCCGGGGATAGTGCGACCGATACCAACCCTCGTCGTGCCGCTCCGGGCGATACGAGCGGAATACTTCGTATTGAGGACCCTGCCAGCGCTCACTTCCTTGAATCCGATAATTCTGGTTGAAAGTGACGGCCGGAACCTGTTGCGGCTTTGGCTGCGCACGAAAATTCGCGTGCTGCGCCTTGATCTGCTGCACCTTTTGCGGATCGGGCTTGTTCTTCGCCCCGGCCGCTACATTAGCCTGTCCCTTTTGAGCCCCTACATTAGCCTGTCCCTTTTGCTGGGTCGCTGTCGACACTGCCGGAGTAGCACTTGCGGCAGCAGCTGCCGTCGCTGCCGGAGCAGGGGATGTTTTCGCCGCATGTTCCTTCATCCCTTTCTTATGCCTTTCCCCACTAGGCGCCGCACTGCCTGCCGGTTGACCGGAAACATTGGTGTCCGGGGCGGTGGCAGATTCTTGATGGGCCTTGCGCCCCTTTCCTGTGGCCGGTTCGTTCGCCGCTCCGTGCTCCCTCACAGGCGTTTCATGAGGCCTGGCCGCATTCGGGCCGGGTTTTGCTTGGGCTGGCTGCGTTTGTTCAGCGCCCTCTTTTTTCTTCTTTCCTGGTGATGCTTCCTCGGTGGGCTGTTGCGCCATGGCGACACCAGCCAGCGCCATGGAACAGCCTATCAGTAAACTGGTAAACTTTTTCATATGTATATTTCGTCGATGTACCTCCGCGATTTATTCAAGCGTTTTCTGTAATTTCCCCCAAGTCGCGTAAGGCAAATTCCTTTACGCGACATTGATCGCCCCAACAAGACTTCGTGCAGTCGCTCACATCCGGACGGCTCCGTCTTCGACTTCTTGCTTTTTGCTTTCTTAATTCTTATCTCTTAACTGGCCTCCATGCGGCTGTCCGCCGTCCCTATTTACGTCGCAAGCTTTCAATTCTTTAAACCACTGGTATGACTTCACTTCACAATTCTTGCTCCTTCCTTCTTACTCTTCTTGTCCTGTTCACTGCCGCGGGCGCACAGACACCGGTGGGCGATCTTGCCAAACCGCCCGCTGATGCTGAACACTTGATAATCAGCTCAACCGGCGGAAAGCACGGCGACAGCTGGATCTGGCAGACACCGGACGGCACTCGGATGGGCCGCGAGAGCATGAATCTTCGCGGCCAGGTTTTTGAGACCGACTCCGCGACAAAACTCGGCGCAGATGGCTTACCCTCGAGCATTGCTGTGCGCGGTTTCACTCCAAACGGTGATGCCGAGGAAAAGTTCACCATCGCCGACGGCAAGGCGAACTGGAAAAGTCCGATCGACACTGGCGATGCGCCTTATTCAGCGCCGTCATTTTATATCGCCTTCGGCGGGCCGACGCAGCTCAACGCCCAGTTCGTTGAGCGCTTGATCGCAAGTCCGGACAAATCGCTGACGTTGCTTCCGGGCGGCAAGGCCACCGCCGAAAAGCTAACGAGTCTTGAGATCGGCAATGGCGATAAGAAAAAGACTGTGACCGCCTGGGCCATTTCGGGCCTCGGTAATTCACCGATCCCGGTCTGGACTAACGCGAATAATAAATTCTTCGGCCTTACCGTAGGTATCTCATGGTTGCCGGACGGCTACGAAAGTGAGCGCGAAAAGCTGCAGAAGGCGCAGGGCGACGCACTCGCTGCGCGGATGCCGGCGTTAGCGAAGTCGTTAGCCAAAGTTCCAACGACACCGGTCGCCTTTATCCACGTCAAATTATTCGACGCGGATAACCTGCAGTTCCTCTCGGACCAGACAATCGTGGTGGACAAGGGCGTGATCGCTGCGCTCGGTCCCGCTGCAGAAGTAAAACCGCCCGCCGGCGCCCAAATCATCGACGGCAAAGGCAAGACGCTTGTGCCAGGGATGTGGGATTGCCACATGCACGTCGGCGACGATTACACCGGGCTACAGGAGTTGTCGCTCGGCATTACTTCCGTGCGCGATCCGGGTAATGACGATACCCGCACGATCGACCGGCGCGAGCGCGCCGCGAAAGGGGACCTGCTCTTCCCGCACGTTTATCCCTCATCACTGATCGACGGCAAAGGTCCCTACACCGCTCAGGTGGCCAATGTTGCCACGAGCCAGGCCGAAGCGATCGCGTGGGTCGACAAGGCGAAAGAGAAAGGCTTCAACGGCGTGAAATTCTACGGGACGTTCAATCCTCAGTGGCTCAAAGCCAGCTGCGATGAAGCGCACAAGCTCGGTCTTCATGTCCACGGCCATATTCCCGCCGGCATCCGCCCGATGGACGCGATCAATGCCGGCTACGACGAGATCACGCACATCAACTGGGTGATCATGCAAGCCATGCCCGACGATGTCATAAAAGTCGATAACGGCATCATGCGTTTCGAAGGCCCGGGCCGCTATGCCCGCAACGTCGACCTCGATGCCGAGCCAATGAAGTCAATCGTTGCAACCATGGCAGCGAAGAAAATCTATTCCGATCCCACAATGGTGGCCTTCGAAGGCCTTTATGTGCCGGAGAATGGTGACTTGTCTCCAGCTTATGCGCCTTTTGTCGGAACATTACCGCCCGCGACTGAACGCGGTTTTCGCCAGGGCGGCTTCGCCGTGCCGAAGGATCTTACCCGGGCCGATTATCGCGCCAGCTGGGCGAAAATGGTTCAGCTTCTCACCCGAATGTACAAGGCTGGCGTGCCCATCGTTTCCGGCACGGACGGCTCCGGCATCGAGATTGTCCGCGAGCTGGAAGTCTACCACGAGGCAGGTCTGACCAACGCCGAAGCCTTAGCCGCCGCGACAATTACACCTGCGCGCCTCCTTAACGTGGATAAGAAAACCGGCTCCATCAAAGTCGGTAAGACCGCCGACCTTGTC
>Ga0193714_1000039_pt1 | contig 15142 bp, 19 predicted proteins | sample U2m1metaG_FD_143039 | JGI IMG/M metagenome (GOLD analysis project Ga0193714, IMG submission 143039) | Soil microbial communities from a riparian zone of the East river system, Colorado, United States - U2m1 | ecosystem: Environmental > Terrestrial > Soil > Riparian zone | place: USA: East River... | reverse complement strand
AGCGCCTCATCGATTTCGTAAAGCGCGTCCTGTTCTTGTGAGAGCAAACTCAGCGCGAAATCGCGATCGTATGCGTCCGATCCGGCGTCGGCCTGGTGCATTCCAAAGGCGGAGGCTTCGCTGCCTTCAGCGCGCGAGCGAAGAGTGCCCTGGGCCACGCCTGCCATCGAATCCACGACTGCATCGCGAAGCTGAAGCAGTTTTTGTTTTTGTTTGCGAACGAAGGGATCCAACTTCTTTTCTCGATGATTTAATCCCAGAAGCGCTGCGGGCGACTCGGTGCTTTCCAAGTTAGTTTTTGGCGAACGGCGCGCGATCTTTTTTCCACGTGCGGAATTTTTCGGTTTGGCTCTCCTAGCCTGAAGTTTGCGAGCTGGCCGCGCCTTTCGTACAGCCGACTTTGCTGCAGACCTGTTCTTTTTCTTTGATTTGGCCATGGTGACTGTTGTAAGCGCCATTTTAATCGACTGGCGCAGGGAAAATGGACGCTTAATTAAGAACGTTTATCCCAGCACGCAAGCGGATTCGCCAAAAACTTTTGGCTCGCTTCGTTCACGATATTCGGCTGTAACGTTCACCATTCCAGGGGATTTATGATCAGGCGTACCGCAATGGAATCGCCTGGCGCGGTACTAAATCGCCATTCGCAAACCTGCCGCTTGCTGATTAAGTCCGCAGCTTAAAACGATCGCGCGTCGTGCGCTCGGAATCGGCGTCCGTGAGAATGAAAGCCGTAACCGAGCGCTGGGGTCCGCGTGAAGCACGGGGGGAAGCTCTTTCGAATGGAGGGCTTGGGCTGCCAGAATGATCTGCCACAATCCTGCAGCGCCAACGCTCTCGCCCAAGGCAGGTTTGGCCGTATAGGCTAGCGCCTTTGGAACGACCTCCTGAAGCGCTTCGGACTCTGCTTGATCGACAAATGTCCCATTCCCGCTCGAAATAACAAAATCGATTTCTACTTGGCCAAGATCACAAAGGATGCGCTTCAAAATTTTTTCCGCTTCGGCCCGTCTCCTAAAATGCCCGCCCGGATGCGCGCGTTCGATTGTGACGAATCCATCGCGCGCAAGAACGATCGCTCCTGCGCCTTCGCTCAAAATCATCCCGCGGTTCTGCTTGCTGAACGGCTCAATCGGCGGCGCAACACGCAATAAACGCCAGCGCCGGTAAGCATCGCATAGCAGCCAGTCGATTTCTTCGGTGCCTACAACGAGACAATAGTCCAGCGCCTCATTCTCCATCAATTCTTCGGCCATTGTTATCGCCGCGAGGCCGACGGCGCCGTCTCCGACGAGGGTGTACGTAGCGCCGGTCATACCCAGCATGGCGGCAAGATGGCTTGCAGGCGCATTGAACACCGTTTCCGGAAATAGAAGCGGACTGGCTGCCTGCGCGCCTGTGTCCACGACTTCACGGTAAAAACGTTTTGTGTAAATGACGCCTCCATTTGAGATGGCGAAGATGAGCGCAATTCGTTCAGCATTCTGCGACTCGACTTCTATTCCTGCAGACTCCAAGGCGTGCAACCCAGCCGCCGCGGCAAAACGCGAAATAGCACTGGCGCGACGAAGGCGCGGATGGGAAATCCCCTTCAGCGCTGATTCCGGTACGCGGAAAACGCTGTAAACGCGATCGACGAATTGTTCGGAAACCGTCGTCGCAGATGCTTCCTCACCCTGAAGCAATCGCTGCCAAACGGAATCAACGCCGGTGCCCAGAGGGGTAATCCACCCCATGCCGGCAATAGCCAGACTCATGCTTCGCCTGTCCGCTGTAGCCTTGGCGAAGGCGGAAGTTTGCGCATTATTAGCGAAGCATTTGTTCCACCAAATCCAAACGAGTTCGAAAGCGCCATGCTCACCGAAGCTGGTCGCGCTTCGTTCGCGACGATGTTGAGGTCAACACCGGCATCTGGAGCGGTGAAATTGATGTTAGCTGGAAGAAATTGGTGTTGAAGCGCAAGCACACAAACGACGGCCTCGATGGCGCCCGCGGCACCCAGGGAATGACCCATCATGCTTTTGGTTGAGCTTACCGGCGCACCATTGAACAATGCGCTGATTGCCTTGCCCTCGGTTGCATCGTTGAAGACTGTCGCAGTGCCATGCGCATTGATGTAATCAATGTCGGCCGCAGAGACATGCGCGCTCTCGAGAGCCCGCTCCATTGCTTGTCGCGCCCCGATGCCCGATGGCTCCGGTTGCGTGATGTGAAAGTTGTCTGTGGAAATGCCGTAACCGACGATTTCGGCGAGAACCGGCGTGCCGCGCTTGCGAGCGAGGTCGAGATTTTCCAATGCCAGGACCGCGACGCCTTCACCGAGCACCATACCAGACCGATTCCGATCAAAGGGCCGGCATTTCTCCGGCGTTGAGGCTTGAAGCGAATCAAACCCGACGAAGACCATTTCGGCGAGCGCGTCGTACCCGCCCGCTAACACCCGTTGGTAACGACCGGAGCGTACGCATTCAAATGCGTAACCGATCGCATTTGTGCCGGACGCGCAGGCGTTCGCGATCACGTGACACGGCGCTGAAATTCCAAAAGCTGTCTGCGCGTCGATTACCGGCTTTTGCGCCGGGTAATTAGCGATCCATGTCGGCGCGTGGCGCAGATCCCCAGCTCCGTTTAACGAGCGGTAATAGCGCTCGCCGTAAGACATGCCTCCACTTGTCGTTCCAACTACCGTTAACTCCGGCTCAAACTCAGGGTGTTGCGTCATGAGTTCTTGCAGCGCCTGAATCATCATGTGCGACGCGCGATGCAGACGTCCCGAACGAGGTGTTTGTGCGTGGCTGGCAAGCAGACGCGAGTCGGAAACCTGCCCCGCGGTTTTGCATCGGCATTGCGTGACTGAAAAGCGCATCACGGGAGTCACACAGTCTCGTGCGCTGCGCAACGACTCGAGCGTTTCGGCCAAACCAAACCCGAGCGGGCTAATCACACCCGCCGCCGTAACTGCCACGCGGGCTGAATTATTCGTGCTTTGTCGCCTGTCTCCTTGAGCCATTATCTAATGCCAAAAATTGACCTTGATTTGTATTGCTTTCTTAAAAGAAGCATTTTACAAGTGACCGCAAAACCGGAAACGGAAGCCCGGAAGTTGGTGGATTGTCAGTTGAGTTTATTCAATGGCGATTTGAAATCCGATAGGCGGAAACAGTTACCTGGCTGCGTTTTTCTAGAATAAACTCGATGGGAACGAAATTATACGTAGGCAATCTCCCCTTCAACACTACGGAGAACGAACTGCAGGAGATCTTTTCGCAAGCTGGCGCTGTGCAGGAAGTGACTCTCATGCAGGACCGATTCACTGGCAAATCACGTGGCTTCGCCTTTGTGACTATGAGTTCGGACGAGGAAGCGCAGAGTGCCATCTCGAAATTCAACGGCCACACCATGGATGGGCGGCCGATGACTGTTAATGAGGCGCGCCCGCGCGAGCAGCGGCCGCCGGGTGGCGGCGGCGGCGGCGGCGGTGGACGTTACGGCGGTGGCGGATACGGCGGTGGCCGGCGTGACGGTGGCGGGCAGCGAAGAGGCGGCGGATACTAGCCAACTAGTGTTGCCTGCGGACAGGTGCTGCAGAATCGCTGTCTCAGCGGATTTGCAGTTGCCGTCGATTTATCTTCTGCGCTGAGGACAGCGCACGCTACGGCTCCATTGGGCAAATTTGGGCAGGGCTGGATTCGAACCAGCGAAGGCGTAAAGCCAGCAGATTTACAGTCTGCCCCGTTTGGCCACTTCGGTACCTACCCGTTTTTAGCGCGAGGGATTTCATATATCCTCGCGCCTGACAGCTTGCAACTCGCGTTAGCTTTCGCGGCTGTTGATAGCACCAAGGTAACCGTTACGTTTTGACATGGCGCTTCTGCGCGGCCTTTTTTGGTTCATCCTGTTCCTGGTTCTGACTTTTTGTTTCGTGGTGCTGTTCGAGTACGGGCCGCGCGATTTTGCCAGCGGAGCTCAGAAAGAGTATGCCCGGGTAAAATCATTGGTCGTAAAGCGAACGGAAGGAATCGGTCAAAATAAAAAAGACCGCTGAGCCGTCAATCTACGTCGCAGCTATGGCGAGAGTTTCTATTGGGAGCGGTGCGAGAAATTCTTTTGCGTTCTCGATCTGCAACACGGGCCGAGCCAGATGTGCTGCCAGAAAGCTGGTATCTGACGTCGCAGCAACCCCAGCTTGAGCGCGAATTTCGCACTCGGCTAATTGCTCGATAACGCGGCCTACCTTCTCGCTCAGATTGCGGCAGTTCGTAAACTGAACTGTGCAAACACCCGGCGCAGTCTCTTCCACAAAAGGACTGAGAGTAAACGCGTAGTGAAGCAACATTTCCTGCATCGATTTTTCATGCGTGTGTGCACGAACTTTGATGACCACCCGCAATGATCGCGCCAACGCCTGGCTCGGGGTCATTCCTTTTCGAATACCGGCGTTTTCCGCGGCTTCGTTCAATTGAATGACGACCGGTTTCCTTTCGCGTTCTTCGATCAACGCTACTGGTTTTTCGCAGAGTTCCGGCTGATGCCGCATGGCTGCCTGCAAACAGAAATTCGGCAAATAAATCGTGGCGAACATCATTCTAACTGATCGCTGATTGCTGACTTCGGATTTCTGATTGGAGATGCGATCGTTTCACAACAATTCGGAGTCGTGAAAGCGCGTCCTCGCTTTCAAAAGTTTGAATGTCCCAGGAATTTTCGATCCCTAGTTTCAGTTGCGCGCTACTAACCATTTCATATCGCGTGAGAACCAGACATGCCGTGGGCAGCACCTCGACCAATCGTTGCAAGCGATACCAATTCGTTTGCGGAATTTTCCGCAATTCCTCCGGTGCGTTCAGCACCAGATCGACAATCACCAGCGGAAAATTACCGTCGCGCAAAAGCAGATCAGCCGCTTTGACGGCTTCAGATGCTTTGCTGCACCGGACCCAAAGCAGGTGTTGCAGCCACGTATTATCCAACCCGTAAGAGTCAAACGAATCGCGTCCATCAATCAGCGCCAGGAAATAATTATCGCGATACGCGCAATGGATGAGCGCGTGAATGAGGGATGCGCTTCCCGCGCTCGTTCCCGGGCTGATCAATTCGGTGATCGCGCCACGCGGCAATCCGCCGCCAATCGATTCCTCAAGAAAACGTAAGCCTGTATTTAAGCGCTTCGCTGTCGTGCACGAAGGATGAGGGAAACGCTCCGCCAGCACGTTGCGAAGATCGATAATTTTGGCGCTTGCAGCCATGGGAGATAAACATGGCATGCAGTAACTATATGTTCAAATGAACTTAATAACTCGTCATCCTGAGCGCAGCGAAGCGGAGTCGAAGAATCCCGTTGAGCTAGCTTTCCGTATTGCTACGGGATTCCTCGACTTCGCTCGGAATGACGGCGCATTCAGGGTCTTTTCCGCCGCTCTTGTTTGCGGATCAGTGACACCATCACGCCTTGGATCTTAAGCTCGCGCGCCGGCACCAGATCGGGATAACGCGGATTTTCCGCCTTCAGATATGGGCGGCCGCGCTCCACTACATAACGCTTCAATGACGTTTCGCCGTCAATCAATGCCGCAACGATATCGCCGTCGTGCACTTCTTTCGTGTCTTCCAAAATCACAATATCGCCATCCACAATATGCGCCCCGATCATTGAGTCGCCCCGCACTCGTAGCGCGAATGTGCCCCTGTTCTTCAACACATTTGCCGAGCGCGTGTCGAGCGACACGTGCCCTTCGATGCTCTGCTCAGTCAATGCGGACATTCCAGCCGGAATCTGACCATAAATTGGAATGTCGGTAATCCGAACCTTCATTGCTGGCGTGATCAACGCTCGAGCTTTGCGCGCGTGCCGGTTGAGAAAACCTTTTCGCTCCAGTGCCGCGATGTATTGCATCACCGACGTCTGGCTGGCGAACCCGAAATGATTTTGGATTTCGCGCGTGCTCGGCGTAAAGCCTTTTTCCCGTTGCTCGCGCTGAATAAAATCAAGCACGCTCCTTTGCCTGTCGGTGAGCATACAGGCACCATCCTTCACAGCGTAAGGTCCCGCAAGTTCAAATGAACAGATTCAGCAACCAAGAAACCGCACGGGCGATAATCGTCGCCCGTCCCCTGTCATTCCGAGTGCAGCGAGGAATCTCTCGTGGACCGCTAATGGCAGAATTCTCGAGTAGCGCGCACGAAGCGCGGATCGTGAGGTCCCTCGCTCCGCTCGGGAGGACCCGAAACGAGCTATAGCCGCACCAGATCGACCAAGAACTGGCACCAAAGATAAATCATCCCGCGCCAGGAATATCTCACGTCGCCTGTAGCGGTTTGCTTCAGAACGCCTTTGTGAATGTTGTGCGCGATTTGGTCGCGTAGATCTTTCTCGATGTCAGTCTCGATTTGCTCTTCATCGAGCGGTTCGATCTCCGTGGGATCAACTTTGTTTCGCCTCAAAAATTCGCGATGACTTTTATCAAGCTGCCAGAAAGATCGATCTGGCCTTTGCCGATTGATTCGGAACGCCGGAGAGAGTTTCAGGCCATAGGACAATGGATAATTCCACGTTGTCCAAACTGGGCCGTCCTTGGTGCGTGACGAAATACGCAGGTAATAAAAGGAGAAATCACGCTGTTCATTTAAGCAGATAGCGGCCTGGGCACGATCTTCTTCTCTGTAGAACAATCGGAAAAACTGCCGGTAATCTTCCCAATCCCATCCGGCATCGCTCACGTAAACGAACCCTTCGTCTTCGATCTCGCGAGTGATTTCGCTAAGCGCCGGGAACGTGTCTGACGATGGCGGACTCTTCGGCCGCAGCTGTTTTTCTTTTGGAAGTCGCAGCGCACGAATCCGGGTGAGAATTTCCAGCCAAGGCAGAAACAGCCAGGCTAAAGCGGCGACCAAACCCCACACCCAATTGTTGGTAGCGAAATAAAATCCAAGAAACGTGGCGGCGAGAATCCCCAGCGCCCCGGCCTTTTGCGCATACGAATTGTGAAACGTGCGGAGACCGAAGCTGAGCACGGCCACGCCGAGCGTAAGAAGGAGACCGAAAAGCATCACGGAACAGCGCGTCTACGGATTGATCTGATGCTCGTTCAGAAATTTTTGAAGCTGATTCGTGTCAAAATTCGCCAAAACTTTATCGCCCGCCACAAACGTGGGCACGTAGGTTTGAGCAGAAAGCTGCTTCATCTCCTGGTACGCCCGCCGGTCTTTGCCAACGTCGATCTCCTGGAAGCAATAGCCTTTCTCGCTGAGATAATCCTTCGCATCAATACACCAGGAACACCACTCGCGGCTGTAAAGCTTTAACTGCATCGGCGGGCGGAAATAAACCAGTCGCCGCCTCGCCGTCAACTCGTCCGTTTCGAATCGGCTGCGTCCTTAGGGCTAGTATGATTTCGCCCAAACGACTCGACGCGCGCTCGGTTCACCGGTAAAGATGCATTTCCCGGCTTCTGAAGAATCATCGAGCGGAATAACGCGGATCGTAACTTTCAGATCGTTCTTAATCTGTTCCTCGATTTCGCGCGACCCGTTCCAGTGCGAAAGGGCAAAGCCGCCGTGGATTTCGGGTTTCGAAGGGTTTTTCGCGGTGAAGAAGTCGTAGAAATCTTTCTTCGAATTTATCTCGTGTGTGTTCGCGTCACGGAATTCCTTCGCACGCGCATACAGCGAATTCTGAATCGACACAAGAATTTCTGAAGCACGCGCAGCGAACTCGTCCATCCGCATCGAATCCTTGTTCTTCCCCGGTTGATCGCGCCGGCTCACTGTGACCGAATTTTTTTCAAGATCGCGCGGCCCAATCTCAACTCGCAGCGGCACACCTTTCTTGATCCATTCCCAATTCTTAACTCCGCCGCCGAGATCGCGCCGATCGACTTCAACCTCAATCGCAACATCATCGAGAAATTTTTTTGCACGCAACTCCGCAACGAGTCTGTCGCAGGCTTCCAAAACCTTCGCGCGCGTCTCTTCCTTGGTCGTGATTGGCAGAATCACGATGTGCGTCGGCGCGATGCGCGGCGGCAAAATAACGCCGTCGTCGTCACCGTGCGCCATGACGACTGTGCCTACCATGCGCGTTGTCATGCCCCAGCTCGTGGTCCAGCCAAATTCCTGTTTGCCTTCGCGCGTTTGGAACTGAATTCCGCTTGCCCGGGCAAAATTCTGCCCGAGAAAATGCGATGTGCCTGCCTGGATTGCCTTGCGGTCCTGCACCATTGCTTCGAGCGCCATAGTTTCCACCGCACCAGGAAATTTTTCGCTGTCCGATTTTAAACCCGAGAATGCGGGAATGGCGCAATGTTCGCGCACAAAGGTTTCGTACACGCCGAGCATCCGCTTGGTTTCTTCTCGCGCTTCTGCTTCGGTTTCGTGGACGGTGTGGCCTTCCTGCCAGAGAAATTCCGTTGTGCGCAGGAACAATCGCGTCCGCATTTCCCAGCGCACGATGTTGCACCACTGGTTGATCAGTATTGGCAAATCGCGATACGATTGCACCCATTTTGCATAGCTCGCGCCGATGATGGTCTCGCTCGTCGGCCGAACAATCAGCGGTTCGGTTAATTTCGATTCGGGATCGGGCACTAACCCGGCTTCTTCGTCCGTCTTGAGACGGTAATGCGTAACGACGGCACATTCTTTGGCGAAGCCTTCGACGTGCTCAGCTTCCCTGGCGAAATAACTCAACGGAATGAATAAAGGAAAATAGGCATTGCGATGGCCGGTGGCGCGAATCATCACGTCGAGCTGATGTTGCATGTTTTCCCAGATCCCATAGCCCCACGGACGAATGACCATGCAACCGCGCACGTCCGAGGGCTCGGCCAATTCGGCGGCGCGAACCACCTGCTGGTACCACTCCGGAAAATCTTCGTCGCGTCGCGGCGAGATTGCGGTCTTGGGATTTTGTAAAGTTGCCATTGTGAAATCGGCGTTTCACGGAAACGCCCTACAAGTGTAGGGCGGCTGTGTCAGCCGCCAAGAGGTGTTTTTGACGGGATGATTCGCGCAAGGAAGAAGCAATTGTCGATGTAAATCAGCAATGCGCCGTGCGATGCGAGTACCACCGCCGCCAAGCGGCAAAAAAGCGAAGAAGAAAGTTTCGCGGAAGAAACGGCGCTAAATCGCTCTCTTCAGCGCTTGCGGTTTTGGTAGCGCCATTCCTTTATGGCCAAAGCCCACAAACACACGCCGCAGAATACGCACGCCGCTATTGCCCAAAAAGATTTGCTATTGAATGCGGCGACAAAAAAGAACGTGCCGAGGACGCAACACCAAACAAACGGGGATAGGGAGCATCCTAACTGAATATATCGCTAGGCAAATTAAAGCGACGAATTATCGCTTGTAGCATTCCCTTTCCGACATCGTGTCCCTTGTGAAAGGTAAGCGGAAAACACTGTGATCTTCCGTCCACGCTAGGATGATAAATCATGCGCTCTGATCCTTTTCCGCGCTTCGCGAAAATTTGGAATCTGCGGTCGTGCTTCCGCAAGATTCTGATAACGTCCTGTGGCTTTTTCGGATTAGGCAAAGGCGAGTTTCTCCGTCTTAGAGAATATCGCTTTGCTGTGATTGCGTAGCTTTCGCAATTCTCCCAACGTGAAGGTAATCACCATCGCCTTTGTCGATAATTCACAGGGTTTTTCGGTGGTGAGTTCGTCTTTGAGTTGCTCTCGACTCGCTTCTTCCCAACGCTTCAAAAACTCTTTTGACGCTGGAAAGTTAATCATTTCCGTTTTGTCCCTTTCATGAGCAAAAGTGAGTTGATTGCGGACCAGATTTTCCAATTCCCGCTTCGCTGCATCCTCAGTCTCACCATAACCCAGAAGGTCGAAATCAAGCGCGTGAGCAACGAATTGATCGTCTTCTTTGTAGATCAAGACCCGTGTGAAAAGATCGTAATAGTGGGTTTTCATGGAAGAGGGCGCAATGCTTTTCACGAAATATCCTGTGATATTATCGGACTCCGACACTGAGTCGGGCGTTCAAATCGGTCAAGGCCAAAATACGGCACTTCCGTATAGTTTCCAGTCCCCGCCACCGTTTCGGCCCAAATTGGGCTGAAACTGCCGCCAATCGGCGGAAGAAACGACGCTAGACCGCGACCAACCGCTCCTTACCTTTCCTCACGTCACCTTGCCTGTCCTTGCCAGTATGGAGATTAAGCGTGGCTGACCAAAGCCACAAGTGGCGGCACGATTAGAAAATCTACCCCAACCACGATTAACGCGAGAATGTATGCCTTCAATGCTGGCAATGTTTTCGCAGTGATGCGAAGGATCGTGGCTTGAATAAAGCACTTCACAATTGTTGCCAGAATTAGGCCAAGTCCCAAATGATTCGCGAGCAAGTAGCCAAGAAATATCGTGATAACTGCTGATAACCCTTGGGCAATCGCCACCGCCCAAAACGCATTGACAAGGGAAATAGCAATTCCAGAAATCGGTTTTGTCAGCAGCCAAACCAGCAATGTCCCGATTGCAGTTGAGATAAAAAGACCAAAGAGAGGGAGCAACACGCTGAAGCTTTTTACTCCACTGTGTTCGCCCCCGTGAAGTACATACTCCACTATAAAAAATTATGACGACCGAACCTGATTGGGAAGCGATATGGATAGACGCTTGCAAAAAAGCTGGACACATTCCCACTCCACCGCGTCCTGCCAGGATACTTCAGGACGGCCAAGTTCTTTCCAATGGACTAGCGCATCTTGACACAAAGACCGCCACGGGCTCGTTCCAGCCTCAAGATCAAGGAAAGTTGGACACTCCAATTCCGCGAGCAGTGCTGCTGCTGTTGGATACGCAGCAGTCCATTTCGATAGCCGAAATTCTTCCGTGCCCGCTCGGACATTCTCATGTGGGTCTTCGCTTTTCGCCGGTTGACTTAAATCCGTAGGAACTGGCTCTGATGTTTCTATAATGCCGTGTTGCGTCATTCCGATTGTGCCTTTGTGAAGTGCATAGTCCTCAAATCAGTCATACTCAGGTTGACAGGTCCTTGCCGCTCCCGTAGTTTTCGTGCCCTTTTTCTGAGATGAAAACGTTTTCTGCCAAAGCTAGCGAAGTCCCACGCAAATGGTGGTTGATCGACGCTAGCGACCAAGTGCTCGGAAGAGTAGCTGTGAAAGCGGCTAATCTGCTGCGTGGCAAAGAGAAAACCATTTTTACGCCACACGTGGACACGGGCGATTTCGTCGTCGTCATCAACGCGGAAAAAGTCCGGCTCACTGGAAAGAAAGAAGAACAGAAAAGTTACATGAGCTTTTCCGGTTACGTCGGCGGACACAAATCTGAGAGCGTTCGGTCGCGCCGCGCTCGCCATCCTGAATTGCTAGTCGAACGCGCCATCCGCGGAATGATTCCGCACAATCGGCTCGGCCGGCATGTTTACCGGAAGCTGAAAGTGTATCGGGGTGATTCGCATCCGCATGCCGCGCAACAGCCGGAAGCTATCAAATTTTAGAAGTCGTTATCTATGCCACAAGCTGAGGAATTCATTGCCACAGGTCGCCGCAAGACATCAGTCGCGCGCGTTCGCATGATGCCGGGCAGCGGAAAAATCGACATTAACGGCCGGACCTTCGAAGATTATTTCCCAACTGTGCCGTTGCAGAATGTGGTGTTGCAACCTCTGCAGAATGCGAAGGCGGTTAACACTTACGACTTGTTTATTCACGCCAACGGCGGCGGTATTATGGGCCAGGCCGGCGCGGCACAACTCGCGATCGCGCGAGCGCTTCTTCAAGTCGATGTAAATTTGCGAGGCCCACTCAAATCCGAGGGCTTGCTACGTCGCGATCCGCGCATGAAAGAACGAAAAAAATCCGGGCAACCCGGCGCGCGGAAGCGTTTCCAGTTCTCCAAGCGCTAGAACAAGTATTCTCGGCGCGCCCGGCGGTCGCGCCCTACCCTACGGTTTCTTCGGCGGCGGCGCGGGCGGAGCTTGCGGCGCTGGCGCAGCAGGAGCCAACATTGGCGGGACGGTTGGCACTGCTTTGGGTGGCGGCGTCGACGTCGTAATCGGCTTCAGCAGGCGCAGTTGTTGCATCGCCTCGCCAGACCAAAAGCTCGTTCGGTATTGGGTTAGAATGGTCTCGCAGATGCGCCGCGCGTCGTCGTTGCGATTTTTCACCTTTAGAATGTATACCTGCAAAAGCATGGCGAGCGGCGCTGTGTAACTGTTGGGGTAAGCCGACGCGATCTGTTGATACATCGCCAAGGCTTCATCTGTTTTGCCCATCGAATCCAGATTAGCCGCCATCGCCATTTTCGCCGTGCTCACAAGCTCATGCTTGGGGTACTTCGCGAGGAAAGTTTCGAGCGTTTTGTTCGCTTCAGTGAATTTACTTTCTTTCCGCTGCGCTACAGCGAGCAAAATGTACGCATCGGCGCCGGCAGGCGTATTGGGGTAACGAGCGATTACCTGTTCGTATTGTTGCGCGGTATTCGCGCTCGCCAACGCGGCCGATGCAGCGGCCGCGCGCCGATCGGAATAAAACCGATAACCGGTGGATGCAATAGCTGCGAGCAGGACAACGATCGCCACCGCGATAATTGGATTTTTGAAACGCTCCCAAAAAACTCGCGTTTCCAGTGCGACATCGCGAGATGGAGGTGGCGCTGTTGGCATAAACGTCGTGTGCTGGATGAGTTTGAAAACCGGGTAAGCGTCGTCTTATGCCACGCGAAGGTTTCTCGCGCAAGCGGAGGAAACAACCATAACGTGCCCTGTCATTCTGAGCGAAGCGAAGAATCTCAGTTCATTATTTGTGACGCGTTAGCAAAACCGACTAGCCAGAGATGTTTCGCTTCGCTCAACATGACAACAAGCCCATGCCGCGCACGGAGAATTGCCTGCCACGATACAATATGGTCTATGAACGCATTCTGGAGTTCTTTTGAAACCTTACTGGGCCTCGGTGTGGAACCGAGGGATTTGACCTTCGTCCAAATTTCGCTGCGTGGGATCATCGTTTTTCTGGTCACGCTGGCTGCAGTGCGACTTGGACACAAACGCTCACTCTCGCGGAAAACTCCGTTCGACGCCGTCCTGCTTGTCATTCTTGCCGCAGTACTTTCGCGCGCCATTAACGGTTCAGCAGCTTTTTTCGCGACGCTCGGCGGCGGCGTGGTTTTGGTCGCTCTCCATCGCCTCTTCGCTTTTCTCACATTCTATTCCCATCGGTTCGGGATCCTGGTCAAAGGCAGGCCTGATGTCATCGTGCGCGATGGACAATGCGATGTAGCCATGATGTGGCGCAACCACGTCTCCACGCATGATTTGGAAGAAGACATGCGTCTTAGCGCACACACAGAGGACCTTTCCAGTATTCGACTCGCGCGCGTGGAACGCAGCGGTGACATCAGCTTCATCAAAAAATAAGTTGACCCATATGGCATATCACCTAATGGAACCCGAGCGACTCATGAGAACGAAAAAAAGATGGATCAAACCGACGCTCAAAACAGTGCCGATCTTTTTTGAATGCACCTGTTACGCCGGCGCGGTCTGATCGGACGGCAAATTACGACCATAAGTTCGGTTGATTCGGATTCATATCCTCGGCAGCGCGGCCGGCGGCGGCCTGCCGCAATGGAACTGCGCCTGTGTAAACTGCGTCGCAGCGCGCGCGGGAAAAATTGATCCGCAGACGCAATCGAGCATCGCGATCGGCGCCGACTCGGAAGAATTTCCAAAGTGGTGGTTAATAAACGCATCGCCTGATCTGCCCCGACAAATCGAAAGCACGACGCGGTTGCAGCCGCGCCGCAATGCATCACGCAACACTCCCATCGCAGGTGTTTTTTTGACCAACGCAGATATCGATCATGCGCTTGGTCTATTGCTCCTGCGCCAACAGGAGAAACCGCTTGTCGTTTACGCTACGAACGAAACCCGCGCTGCGCTCGCGTGGCTTGACCGCACTCTCGCGCGGTTCTGCGGGATCGAATGGCAGACGGTGACTCCGAAATTTCAATCTCTGGACTCCGGCCTGGCATTTCGAGCGATTGAACTGCCCAGCAGCGTTGCATTTCAATTTCGCGATGACACATCCGGCCGAACTGCGCTGTTCGCGCCGAGTGTCGGCAGTTTCACTCAGCAACTGCACGACGCAACTCATACATCTGATCTTGTCATGTTTGATGGGACATTCTGGAGCGACGGAGAACTCGGTCGAGTACGACCGGGCGCTCGCAGCGCGCGCGAGATGAATCATTTGCCCATCAACGACGGCAGCTTTGATATGTTGCGCCAATCGCCGGCGCGCCGGAAGATTTACACGCATATTAACAACACCAACCCAATTCTCATGCCAGGCTCTCCGGAACGCACAGAACTCGAGCAGGCCGGAATCGAGGTCGCGCGCGATGGACTAGAAATCCTTTTGTAAAGCCGCTGTCATGTTGAGCGAAGCGAAACATCTCTGCCCCATTGCACGACAACCTAGTCGAAATTTAATCCGAGATTCTTCGCTTCGCTCAGAATGACATTATGATCTGTGTAGAAATGGTTTTATGACCACAGGACTCTGGGATCGGGAAACGTTCGTTGAAAAATTGCGGGCGATCGGCGTGCGCGGTTATCACGATAAACATCCGTTCCATGTCGCGATGAACGAAGGCCAGCTTTCGCCGGAAGCGCTGCGCGTTTGGGTCGCGAATCGGTTCTATTATCAGAGAAACATTCCAATTAAGGACGCCGCAATTCTTGCCAACTGCCCGGTGCGCGAAGTGCGACGGGCTTGGATTCATCGGATTCTCGACCACGACGGCACATCGGTAAAAGGCTTGGAGGACGGAGCTCCTGCGACGCCGGGGGAAACGGACTCGCGGGAGCTCGCCCCTCCAAGCGAAGGCGGGATCGAAGCGTGGCTGCGCCTCGGCGAAGCGTGCGGACTATCGCGTGATGAGCTACTGGATAATCGCCATCTGTTGCCCGGAGTTCGATTCGCGGTTGATGCGTACGTCAATTTAGCGCGCAGTCAGCCATGGCCGGTCGCCATCGCGTCGTCGCTGACCGAGCTTTTTGCGCCGGATCTGATGACCGCTCGGCTTTCGGCCTTCGAAAAGTTTTATTCGTGGATTGATCCTCGCGGACTTGAGTATTTTCGCCGCCGGGTGACGCAGGCGCGACGCGA
>Ga0193714_1000038_pt1 | contig 15470 bp, 17 predicted proteins | sample U2m1metaG_FD_143039 | JGI IMG/M metagenome (GOLD analysis project Ga0193714, IMG submission 143039) | Soil microbial communities from a riparian zone of the East river system, Colorado, United States - U2m1 | ecosystem: Environmental > Terrestrial > Soil > Riparian zone | place: USA: East River... | reverse complement strand
GATTAGTCCGAGACGCAGATCGACGTTGCCGAGCGCGCGGTGACGCTTCGCCGCCACCACAGATTTGCCGACGATGTGGGCCAGATCAGTGCCGACGGCGAAGTTCCAGTCAACCCCGACGAGGCGCAAGGCTGGTCCGGCGATAAAACTTCCGCCGACCCCGAAGAATCCGCCGAGCACGCCAATAAGGAACCCGACCACGACGAGATAGATCGGGCTAACGTGTGCGTGCGAAATCGGGAAGAACATTATTCGGAGCGACCTCCGCGCAGGAATCGCATCAAACCCGTCGTAACGGCTTCGAGGACAACGGCTTGACCTAGAATCAGAAGGATGGAGACGACGGCGTAGACCCGAATGTGCTGGGTCTCAAGTTGCAGCAACCAGCCACCGAGAAAGTGTAAAACAGCGAAGAAATAGCCCGTCACCAGCGCGGCGTAGATTACGAGTTCCAGCGCAAAAGCGCGCAGCGTCCGGCGAACTGCTGTTTTGGATTGCGGACTCATGTTATACTCTCTTCGCGCTCAAGATTGGGTGCGGTTGCGCGTGGTAAAAAGCCATTGCGTCAATTTCGATTCATCCTACCTTCCCCGACGTTTTTACCAGCTTTAAATAATGGCCGACGCCGCAAATAAATATCCCGAGAATGTAGAGGGAAAGTTCTACGTCGATGACCAGTGCATAGACTGCGATCTTTGCCGTGAGACCGCGCCCGCGAACTTCCGTCGTAACGATGATGGTGGACATTCCTACGTATACAAGCAATCGGAATCGCCTGAGGAGGAAACGCTCTGCAAAGAGGCAATGGAAGGTTGCCCGGTCGAGGCCATTGGCAGCGACGGTGCGTAGGTTTCTGTAACGGCGGTCTAGCACCGCCCGGAGCTCGCCTCAAAAATCCCCTTGGCGCTCATAGACCGCCGCTACAGGGACCACGGGCAACCGAATGGGTTGCCGTACGAAATCAAGCAGCGCAGGGTAGCGCCACATTAAATCAAAAAGCAAACGTCAAATCTCAAGCATCCCCGTAGCTCTCACCATTGCCGGCTCGGACAGTAGCGCGGGCGCGGGCGCGCAAGCCGACCTGAAAACGTTTAGCGCGCTCGGCGTTTACGGACTTACCGCAATTACATGTATCGTCGCGGAAACACCGGGAAAAGTTTCGCGGATTCAGCCGGCCGATCCGGAAATCGTGCGCGAACAGATCGAGCTTTCGCTGAAAAATTTCCCGGTCGCTGCGATCAAGACTGGTCTGCTTTGCAACGCAGCAATCATTGCGCAGGTGGTACGAAGTTTGCGCAAAGTAAAACGGCGCCGGCTAGTGGTGGATCCAGTGATGATTGCAACAAGCGGTGACGTCTTGCTTAAGCCCGAGGCAATCCAGATTTACCAGCGCGATCTTTTCCCGCTCGCCACCTTGATCACGCCCAACTTGGATGAGGCAACACGGTTGCTGGGCCATCCAATTCGAGATTTGGCCGCAATGCATCGAGCGGCGAGAACATTGGCAACAAAATATGGCACCGCCGTCTTATTAAAAGGCGGTCATCTCCGCGGGCGGCGAGCAATCGATGTCTTGTCGTCCGGCGCTTACACCGAGGAATATTCGGCCGCATTTCTACCAGGCGTGAAAACGCACGGAACCGGCTGCACTTATTCGGCAGCGATTGCGGCGGAGTTGGCGAAAGGTGTGGAGCTGCCCCGTGCAATCGGGGTTGCAAAGAAAGTTGTTTCCTCCGCAATTCGCTCGCATTTCGTTTGGAAATCTGGACGCGGGACGATTTTTGCTCTCAACCCACGAGTGTAGCAGATCGCGCCAAGCGCTCCCGTGTCATCCCGAATCGCGCAGACGATGAGGGAGCTTTCTGGCGGGAGGTAGATTCTCGAACGATGAAAGATCCTTCGCCGTTTGCGCGGCTCAGGATGACAGCGCGCAAGCCCACGAATGACACGGTCTCCCCTTCAAGCGCCCGCATCGGGATACCTTAACTCCGCTTCGTTTCGTTCGGGATGACGACTACTTCTTATCCCAACGCTCATTTTCAAGAGCGTCGCGTGCTGCCTCGACCTCCGCCGCCTGTTTGCTCGGCCCGGTCCCGCGACCAAGGACGAGCCCTTCCCAGCGCGCTTCAACGACAAAAGTTTTGGCATGTTCAGGCCCCGTCGCCGACAGCATTTCATAGGTTGGACCGCGCATGGCGATGCTTTGCAAAGTTTCCTGAAGTTGACCCTTGGGATTGATGTCGATCGGTTCTTCTCGCACCTGCTCGAGGGCGGCGCGCGCCTCGCGTAAAACAAAGTCGCGCGCAGTAGGGAAATCGCTGTCGAGATAAATCGCGCCGACAATTGCCTCGAAAGCGTCGCCCAGAGTAGAAGCCCGCACACGCCCGCCGCTTGCTTCCTCGCCACGCCCCATCAACAAGTGTCGTCCGAGATCGAGCGATTGGGCGTGCGCCTTGAGCGCGTCCCGCGAAACCAGGCGGGCGCGTAATTTTGTCAGCGGTCCTTCCTGTTCTTGTGGAAAATGAGCGTAGAGATATTCCGTTATGACTAGCTGAAGAACAGCATCGCCCAAAAATTCCAAGCGCTGATTGTCCTCGTGATAGCGCTGTTTTTCGTGGCCGAGACTGGGATGGCTGAGAGCTTCCTTGAGCAAAGCTGGGTTCCGAAACTGGTAGCCGAGGCGTTGCTCGAGCGTTTCCACGTCAGTGTTTTTGAAAGACAGCCAGCGAGGTAATCACGTCCACGGCGCGCTGTAATACCGCATCATGCAGACCGTCGTCCGGATTGCGTCGCTGCTGCCGAATGTCGAGCTCAGGATTGGTCCCTGCGATAAGCGCGGCTTCATTGAAATGCGGACGTTCGCGTTCGAATACAAAAGTCGTTAGGCCACGTTGCACGCTCAGAGTAAAGATCTGATGCTTTTGTGCGGGCGACAATTCCACCGGCACGTCCGGTTTCACGCCGCCGGGAAAAAGCGATTGCCCATTTGGACCGATGACTTCGCCGACTGCGATGCGCAGTATTTTTCCACTCGAAAGTGGAAAGTCGGAATACTCCACAGCGCGCCCCGCGCTGGGTTGCCCGATCAGCAATGCTTGGCCGTGCGCTTTCAGCGCCGCCGCCATAGCTTCCGCCGGCCCGGAAGTTTCGCCGTCAATCAATACCATGACGTTTCCCTGAAAAACCGGATCGCGCTCGTTCGTAAATGTGCGGTCCTGATGCGCTGCCGTCTTGCGCACGATCCATAATGGTTTGCCCTTCCCGGCTAAACGCTTCGTCATCTCTGCCGCGATGTCGAAATCATTAGAATTTGTGTCGCGCAAATCAATCACCAGCGCATCCACCTTTTTCGAGATGAAATCCGTCAGCGCTTTCTCCATGGCGCGCAGGTTGTCATTGGTGAGCGATCCGATGCGGACGTAACCGATGTGATTTCCCAGCACCTCACTATAAAAAGGGGCTGGGAGTTCCGGTTTCGTGGTTTTGTCAGGCAAAAGCATTGCGCCACCGCGCAAACGCCTCAGTAAACCTTCCAGCGTCGCTCGATTAATCTCCTGGTCCTTGAGCGCATTCGGATCGACGAAATTAGATTTCAGTGCACGAATTGTTTCGTCGATTTCCGCCGGGGCGAGGGAATCGACCGTCGTTTTTGTGTCAGCCGACGCGCTCGGCTGCGCCGAAGGACTCGGTGTTTGGGCAAAAACTGCAGACCCGATCCCCGCCAGTAGCACGCCAGCTACAATTGTTTTTGTCTTCATCCGACGGGGAAAGACTCTATGTGAGCGGGCCGCAGGGCAATATCGCGCCGGAAATGGCAACCATCGAAATGAATTTGGTTGATGGTAGCGTAGGCGCCCTCCCTTGCTTGTGTGACAGAGTCACCCAGCGCTGTGATTGCCAGTACCCGACCGCCGGATGTCACAGTCTTTCCATCCTGGCGTTTCGTTCCCGCGTGAAAAATCTGCACGTCCTTTAACCGCGCCGCATTCTCCAATCCTGCAATTGGTTTTCCGGTTTCATATTTTCCTGGATAGCCGCCCGAGGACAGAATCACTGTCACCGCAACTCGCGAATCGAATTCAATTGCCACATTTTCGAGCCCGCCTTCAATCGTCGCGATTAATAATGGCAGCAGATCCGATTTCAGTCGCGGCAAGATGGCCTGCGTTTCCGGATCGCCAAATCGGCAATTGAATTCAAGCACGCGCAACTCCTCCGGCGTGACCATCAATCCCGGGAAAAGAAGACCGCGAAACATCGTTTCATTTCTCGTTAGTCCTTCCAGCAATGGCTGCATGATCGAGCCGGCGAATTCGCGTTCACGCGCCGCGTTCCAATTGTCCGCCGGACTGACTGCACCCATACCGCCGGTGTTCGGACCCAGGTCGTGATCGAGTGCGCGCTTGTGATCGCGCGCAGTTGCAAGCATGCGAAATGACTTTCCGCTGACGAGCGCGTGCACTGAGCATTCGCTTCCGCGCAAACATTCTTCGATGATGATGCGCCGGCCGGCTTCCCCAAAAGCGCGCTCTTCCATCAGCGAGCGAACCGCCTGGCGCGCCTCTGCACGATCATGCGCGATAATTACACCTTTACCAAGGGCCAGCCCGTCCGCCTTGATTACGACAGGGGGCGCAACCTCATCACAGTAATTCAGCGCCTCCGCGCTGGATGAAAACGTACAGGCCTGTGCAGTCGGAATTTTTTCTGCGCTCATCAATTCCTTGGCAAAAATCTTCGAAGCTTCCAATTGTGCCGCCTTTTTGTTCGGGCCGAAAACATGCAGCCCTTCGGCCTCGAACAAATCGACAATCCCGGCCGCGAGCTGGTCGTCCGGTCCGATAACGGTGAGATCAATCCGGTTTTCTTTGGCAAAACGCGCGAGCTTCGGCAGATCGCTGGCCGGGATCGGAACATTCTCGCCAACTCCTTCGGTGCCGGCATTTCCGGGCGCGCAGAAAATGCGATCGGCCTCGGGCGATTGCGCCAGCTTCCACACCAGTGCGTGCTCGCGACCTCCGCTGCCAATGACGAGAATCTTCACAGGGGCGAGCGTGCGTCAGCTACCAATGAAAAACAAGTTCCCCCGGGAGCGTCTAGAAGGACTTCGTGGCTCCGCACAGCGTCGCCCTACCAGTAAAATCTTCGCCAGCACGCATTGGTAGGGCGACACCCCGTCGAGTCGCGATAGACCCCGCGCTTCGATCGAAATCAGCGCGCTCGCAATGCTGGCATTTCCGCCGGCGTAACATAGATCGTTAGTTGTTCGGTGCCTCGGAGGACCGTCAGCTTGCAGGGCGTACCGATCCGGTCGCCGACAAGTTTCTTGTGCAAATCATGCACGCTCGCGATCGGTTCTTCGTTGAAGGCGACAATCACGTCATCGGGCCGTATGCGGGATTGTTCCGCTGGACTCCCTTTTTCAACCGAGACCACCATTGCGCCACTCTCGTTCGCCAGGTGATAAAAGCGCGCCACCCGGCGATGCAGCGGCGAAGTTTGCCCAGCCACGCCGATGTAACCGCGACGGATCCGCCCCTCCTTGATCAGCCAGCCGGCGATGAATTTGGCGGTGTTGCTCGCGATCGCGAAACAGATTCCCTGGGCCGGTCGAATCACCGCGGTGTTGACTCCGATCACTTCCCCCGCGGAATTCGCGAGGGGCCCACCGGAGTTCCCGGGATTCAACGCGGCGTCGGTTTGAATGATGTTGTCGATCAGTCGGCCCGATTGCGCGTGCATCGAGCGACCGAGCGCACTAATCACTCCTGCGGTCACGCTCGCTTGAAAACCGAGCGGGTTGCCAATGGCGATTGCGATCTGACCAACGCGCAATGTTTCCGAATCGGCCAGCCGCACGTGGGAAAGTTGCGTCGCATGAATGCGAATCACGGCGAGATCGGTATCCGGATCGTCTCCGACAAGCTGGGCGCGAGATTCACGGCCGTCTGAAAGGTTGACTACAATTTCGAGCGCACCATGCACGACGTGGCTGTTAGTCAGAATAAAACCGTCCGGCGCGATGATGAATCCGGAGCCGGTGCCGCCGCGCGAGCCGTTGGCCCGCGATTCGATGTTCACCACCGAAGGCGTGACCCGGTCAACCGCACTGACGATGGTGCGCGAATATTCGTCCAGCAAAGCGATATCATCCTTCGCCGGAGCTGACGTTATCGGCGGTTGTTTGTTTCCCGCCGTTTCAGCAGCCGCTAAAACATGCGGGCGACGGATGCGATTAACATGAATCATACAGTGAATTTAGGATTCTGAATGCGCCATCGCAACCGGCGCGATGCCGACAACTGGGCAGCCTCTACCGAATGGGTTTTCCCGCGCTAGCGTCTCCCCAGGGCGTCTGTCGCGGCGCGGCGCCCGATGGGTTGACGGCTGGCTCGCACGCAGCTTTTCTGCAGATAACTCCGCGTGGAAGAAATCAAACCCAACCGCATCTTTCTGCTTTCGCCGGCCTACGCCGGTGGCGAGCGCGCGCGTATGATTTTGAACGAGAGCGCGCAGTTCGATCTGGCCCGGCGATTGCGCAGCCGCGAACGCGCGACTTTGGGTGAGGTCTTCGCCTTTCTCAGCGGGCTTTATTTTCGCGGCAAACTTGCCTACGCCAATACCTTCGCCCGCACAGCCGAGGGAATTTGCGGCGTGCTTGTTATCACGCCGACGCGCGGTTTGGTCGATGCTGCGACCAGAGTAGGTTTGCGCGATCTGCGCGAATTTGCCGAAGTCGATATTGATGAAGGCGATCCCCGTTACCGGGAACCGCTCGCGCGAGATGCGCGGCGCCTTGCGAAAAAATTAAGCGCGGAATGCGAGGTTGTTTTGCTCGGCAGCATCGCCACCGACAAGTACGTGGATGTTTTGCTAGAGAATTTTCAACATCGTTTGCGTTTCCCAGCCGACTTCGTCGGACGCGGCGACATGAGCCGCGGTGGGCTGCTGTTACGTTGTGCGGTAGATAAGACGGAGCTGACTTACATTTCCGTGATGGGCGCTGTTCGCAGCGGCAAGCGTCCACCGAAACTCACGCCGCGGCGCTACATGAAGGCTTCGCCGATATGATTGTTATCCCGAGCCGCGAAGACGGCGAGGGACCTCGCCAATTTCCATTTTATCACCCAATGTATCTTCCGTGCTCGCTTAGCTTCGGCGAGATCCTTCACTTCGTTCAGGACGACAACGCGCTTGCTGCCGAGGGACTCTGATCGAACACCCCGATGTCAGCCGTGCCCACGCCCCTGCTACTGCCGATGGAAGCAAAGTCGGTTGATGAAATTCCACATGGCTCCGGTTGGCAATACGAACCGAAATGGGATGGCTTCCGTTGCCTCGCGTTTCGCCGCGGAAAAGACACTTATCTGCAATCGAAATCTGGCCAGCCGCTCGCGCGGTATTTTCCAGACATCATCGTTGCGCTGTCGCGCCTGCCCGCGAAGAAATTTGTCCTCGACGGCGAACTTGTCATCGATGTTGCTGGCCGTTTTTCCTTCGACGAATTGCAACTTCGCCTCCATCCCGCCGCCAGTCGGGTGCAAAAATTGGCGACAGCCCATCCTGCAACCTTCATTGCTTTTGATCTGCTCGAAAGCGATGCCGGCAAATCGCTGCTCAAAGTTCCGCTGCGCGAACGGCGGATTGCGCTGGAGAAATTCGCGGCGAAAAATCTGAAATCGGCCGCCGCGGTTAAACTTTCGCCGGCAACTACTTCATTGGCCCAGGCCAAAAAATGGTTCGACAAAGCCGGTGGCAACCTCGACGGCATCATTGCCAAATGTCTTGATGCCGCCTACGCCTCGGGAGAACGCACCGCGATGGTGAAAGTGAAAAACATTCGTACCGCCGATTGCGTAGTGGGTGGGTTTCGCTACGCCAGCGGATCGAAATTAATCGGATCGCTCTTGCTCGGTCTATACGACGATGCCGGCCTGTTACATCACGTCGGGTTCACTTCCGCTTTCAAGACCACGGACAAGCGCGCGTTGACGAAGAAATTCGAGGCCTTGCGCAAACCACCGGGTTTCACCGGAAACGCCCCGGGCGGCCCGAGTCGGTGGAGCACCGAACGCAGCGGCGAATGGGAGCCGGTCGATCCGAAAGTAGTGGTGGAAGTAACTTACGATCATTTCACCGGCGACCGTTTTCGTCACGGCACAAGAATCGTTAGGTGGCGAAAAGACAAAGCGGCGGGGCAATGTACGTTCGACCAAGTTGCGCACCGTGAAGGTCGCGCGATTGCGTTGCTGTAGGGTAGCGCGCGCATTCTGCGCGGTCTGTCGGAGATTTTCTCCGACATTTTCCTTCCATTGTTCATTGCCACTGAAGGAGTGCTCGCAAAATGCGTGCGCCTACTTTGAATTCAACGCAAAATTGATGTTCACATCGTAGTGCCCGCCCGTGGCTATCCCAGCCGGAAGCGCATCCACCCGCGTCACTTTTTTTCCAACGGCTTCAACCGACTCATCGACCACGACATTCCCCGACGATCGCACAATCTTGAAATCGGAAATCCGGCCATCTTTTTCGATTCGGATTTTTGCCAATGCCGAAAGCCTTGCTCCGCTGGCGACCACGGTGGTTGGCTGCTCCCATTCGCGATAAAAGCGGTCGTGCAACATGTTGCCGTACCAACCTGCGTTGGCCGGATTCGCATTAGTGCCGGTTTTTACGCTGAGGCTGCTTTTTCCAATCGTGGCAGTTTTTTCATTCGATTTCTTTTCGGATCTGGTTGAGGCGTTTTTGTCTTTCTGATCCGCTGTTTTTTTCGCTGTTTCTTTTTTCTTCGCGGGCGTCGTTTCAGCGTGTGATTTCTTTTTCTCCGGGGTAGCGCTTGGTTTTGGTGAGGCCTTTTTCCTGGGGCTGGGTTTGGGTGAAGGTTTTGGCGACGGTTTCGGGACCGTGCTTGGTGACGGCGTTGGATGAGGAGTAGCAGCGGGGATTTGGATCTCACTTTTTGCCGGCGTCGCGGCTGGTTGATTTTCTTCCGGCGGAGATGACTTGCGTTCCGGCTCGGGCGTCGGCGTTTCCTCTGCCTTTGCAACGTCAGCCGTCGCAGTCGGTTCGCCGCCAGTATTCAACCATGTGATCTCCTGCGCGGCGGCGATTTTCGAAGAGCCAGCCCACCGCAAGAGTGCGACCAATGCCCCGAGGTGGACGAGCGCAATCAAGGTGACGTTTCGCCAGAAACGTGCGTTGCGTCGCATTCCTATTTCGATTCCGCTTTTGTCGCGATACCGACCTTCGTGATTCGCGCGCGTTGCAACGAATCCATCAGAGTTACCAATTTCTGCACCGGTAATTCACGGTCAGGCCGAATCACGATAGCAACATCGGGATTCGCACGCTTCAACTCCAGCAGCCGAGCCGTTAATGAATCGGAATCCACAATTTCATTGTTCATCCTGATGGTCTCGTCGCGATCAATCGAAATCGTCTGGACTTGCGCCTTGCTAATGGGTGCGTTAGCCGCGCTGCTCGAAGGAATCACCAGATTCATACTATTTTCGAGCAACGGCGTAGTGATCATAAAAATAATCAGCAGCACAAAAGCGAGATCGAGCAGCGGGGTGACGTTGATTTCACTCAGCGTGGAGAAATTGCTGCGATTGGAGTAACGCTTCATCTTTGGATCCCCTCAGCCTGACCGGAATCGAAGGATCCAGTTGAAGTTACCTTAAGGTGTCTACGGGATCCCTCGATCTCGCTTTGCTTCACTCGGGATAAGGTCATCGCGAAAACTCGCCAACGCGGGTATTGTGCTCGACGTATTTGTGCTCGAACTCGGACGCAAGTTCGGCGGCGAAGTTATCCATTTGCACGATCATTCCGCGAATGCTCGTGACCAAAAAATTGTAGCCGAACATCGCTGGGATCGCGACGCAGAGCGCGGTCACGGTGGTGATAAGCGCTCCCGAAACGCCCGGCGCCATCGTCGCCAGATTCGGCGAACCGGCGACGGCGACATCGGTGAAGGTGTCCATCACGCCCCAAACCGTGCCGAGCAAACCGAGAAAAGGTGCACCACTGACGGCGGTTGCGAGCAGGATCATTTGCGATTCAAGCTCGAGCGCAGTTTCCCCGACGGCGCGCTCCATCGCGGCGCGGACCGCATTCATTTGCGCCGGGGTAATTTTGTCGGCGACACCAAGACGGGCGCGAAAAGTTTCATCCACTTCGGCCGAGCCAAGCAGATGAAATGCGAGTTCGTGACAACCAGCCCGGTAAACATTAAAGATGGGTGCGCCGGCAAAACGCGCATTTCGCTCGAACAGCCGCAAGGGCTGGCGGTCTTGGCGAAACGCTTCAAGAAAGCGCGCTGTCTGTTTTCGGGCGAATCGGATCACGCGCATTTTTGTGATCATGACCGACCAGCTAAAGATCGAGCCGATAGCTAGAGTCAGGAGAACGATCTTTCCCGCGATGGTAGAATGTTCAAAGGCGAAAAGGAGCCCGCCGCTCGCGAGGAATTTCGAGAACAGAATCGGCGACAAGTTAAGCTAATTAATAACGGGTTTCGAAAAAAGCGAAAGTGCTGCGCATTCGAACACAGGCTAAATGTCCGTGTTCCGCGTGGTCCGTCATCCCGAGCGGAGCGAGGGACCTCACAGTTGGTCACGCACCCTCGAACGTTTGGGAGGTCCTTGGCCGTCTGCGCGGCTCAGGATGACGGTGCGATGTTTCTCGGAAATGTCGGGCGTAATTTTGCGACAACGAGAAACGAAATTCCGATCGCGATCAGGAAAAAGGAAAAAAATTGTCCACGCGTGAAAGCGCCAACGAGCGGCGCATCCGGTTCGCGAAAATTTTCGCAGATGATGCGGAAGATCGCATAAAAAATAAAAAATAACCCCGTGAGAATGCCATTGGGCTGTCGCATTCGCGTGCGCACGAACCACAAGATCGCGAAGAGGACAATCCCTTCGAAGAAGGCTTCGTAAAGCTGCGAAGGATGACGTGGCGTCAGAATTCCCCGAAGTGCATCGTTCAACTGCGAATCCTGGCGCGCTGCCTCGATAATCTGTTCCGGAGCGATCAACGACGAATCAAGGTTTTGCGCGACCGCAACTGCCCGGTCTCCTAGCGCTCTGTTTTCAATGAGCTCTTTTGGGAACTGCATCGCCCACGAAACGTTCGTGGCGCGTCCGTAGAGTTCGCCGTTAACGAAATTCGCGCAGCGCCCGAAGAACAAACCGACCGGCGCAGCAACCACAAGAGCGTCCCCCAGATTTGTCCAGGTAAGTTTGTGCCGGCGCGCGTAATAAAAAGTGAGCGCAAGAATGCCAATCATTCCGCCGTGACTGGCCATGCCACCTTCCCATACCCGCAGAATTGAAAGCGGCTCGCGCAGCATCTCCGGTTTATAAAAGAGGACGTAGCCGATTCGTCCGCCGAGCAACACACCGAAGAGCGCCGTCCAGGTAATGAAATCGCTGACCCGGTCCGGTGGCAGGTCGCAGTAGCAGCGCTTTGAAAGTAGGCGAACGATGAAATAAGCGGAAATAAACGAGAGGACATAAGCAAATCCGTACCAGCGCGGCCCGGCATTGTCCCATAGCCGGAAGATGAAGGGATCGAAATTATCGACGAAATACGCAAGCATCGCCGCGAATCTTCGTCGTCATCCCGAACGAAGTCGAGGGATCCCGCGGCGTCATCGCTAAGCTATATTCGACGGGATCCCTTGACTTCGCTGCGCTTCGGTCGGGATGACAGCGCAGGGTGCAGGCGGGGACTGAGCCCGACGCGGCGACATCGTGAGATTTTTCCACTCTGCTTGCCACCACCGTCGCAGGCCTTGGGTAATTTGTTTGCGCAAGCGAAAATCGGGAACGAAGCCATCGTAGAGCTCGCGCCAGCCGGAATTCACCTCACCAAGACGCCCAGCGGCAGCGCGATTTTTGGCGAGGGCGACGAGACGCCGCCGATAAAATCGTATCATCGACGCAGCGACACGCCCCGGTATGCCCTCAAACGGCAACCGGGCAAACGCGTATTCGGGGTCACGATAGACCGGACGGACAAGCCCAATGTAATAACTGGCAACATCAAGTAGCAAGGCAGCCGACATCAAGTCCGCTTCGCCCATGTAAAAATACTTGTCTTGATAAAGCGACTCGAACCATCTGCGATACGTCACGGGGTATTGTGTATTGTAGTAATCGAGTAAAGCGCTGACATTTTCCCCCGTTAGACTGCGCGAAAGGAAGTTGGCGACGTAATAGCTGGTGAAGGAGCAAAAATCGAGACCCGGACTGTAGAGTGGATCGATAAAACTCGTCGCGTCACCCACCGCAGCCCAGCCATGGCCACAGACTTTTTCACTCCAATACGGCAGCGCGGAAAAAGCGTGAACGTCGCCTTCGATCGCCTGCGCCTCGCCGAAGATGGCGCGCCCGACTGGATGCGAAATCAGGTGATTGTGCAAACGCTGAGCTAGAGTCGCCCCCGCGGGGAGATCGAAAATCCTACTATCGTAAACGATCCCGGCGCTGACATCGCCGCCGCGCAGCGGAATGATCCAACACCACCAACCGTACCCCATCAGATGATTGGTGGCCCATTCCCGGCTGGTGCGACAGGCGTTCGCCATTTCCGGGAATTTTTCGCGCCATTCATAGCTGTCCCATTCTTTTGCGCCGGTAAAACGCGCCCAAACCGCATTAATCGGATGTTCGAGATTTGGCCGAAAATGGCCGAGCTTGCGTGCAATCATGGCGGCCCGTCCGGTCGCGTCCACGACCCAACGCGCGCGGATTGTTCGCAACTCATTTTGAAAATCGAGCGTGATAACTTGTTCGCCGCCCTCATGTAATTGGAGCGACGTCACCTTGGCGGGCCGCATCAATTCGCAGCCGGCCTTGACCGCTTCCTCGAGCAGATGGGTGTCGAGCGTGGCGCGATCGACCTGAAAACCTGCGAGGCGCGCTCCGTAACGCGCCCCCAGCTCTACACAATCATCAAACGATTGCTCCGGATGTTGCGAAAACCACAAGCGCAATCCTTGTTTTGGCAAATGATGGTGTCCCAGGTGATGAGTCAATCCGAGGATCCGCGTCATGTAGCAACTACTGACCTCGGTGGTCGATTCGCCCACTTTGCGATCGAACTCGGTCGTCTTATCGACAATCAGGACCCGGGCGTTCGGACAGCGACGTTTGAGTACGAGCGCTGTCGCGGCGCCGGAAAACGCGCCGCCAATGATCGCTACATCGTAATCCATGGAGAGGAAAATGATGCGCGCTCTTGCGGGGAAAGGCAACTTGCGGGAAGAAGCATCCGTCATCCCGACGGAAGCGCAGCGAAGTGGAGGGATCCCGAGGTTACCTTTAAGCTTGCGCCGCGGGATTCCACCGGCTCGGAATGACGAGCAATGATTTTCACCAACGCACGTATTATTTTTCCAGATGCGATTCGGGGCCACCTCGATGTTGTCGTGCGCGATCGAAAGATCGTGGACATCTGCGCGCCAGCGTCACGCTCAGATGAGACGATTGATCTGCACGGAAATTTTCTCGCTCCGGGCTTTATCGATGTGCACCTGCACGGTGGCAACGGCCACGATGCGATGGAAGCAAACGCGGAGGCATTTCGCGCGATCTGCGACTATCACGCGAGCGGCGGCACCACCTCTCTGTTACTAACGACTGCGACCGCACCATTCGCCGAAATCCTTCTTGCCCTGACACAGATCGGAAAACTTCGGGAAGAGATTCCTCAAATCGCCGGTGCACACGTCGAAGGGCCCTTCATCTCGCGGGATCAGGCTGGCGCGCAGAATCCCGAATTTATCTGTGAGGCCTCTGCGGAATTGATTGGATGCCTGCTCGAACATCGCGACGTAATCAAGCGCATCACCATCGCGCCGGAAACAAAAGGGGCACTGCCAGCTATCAAAGAATTTTCTGCCGCCGGAATTGTTGTTAGCGGTGGCCATTCCAATGCCTGGGAGGAAGATGCGCGCGCTGCCCTGGAGAACGGAATGCGAAGCGTTACCCACACCTTTAATTGCATGTCGTCGTCACGACGACGGGGAACAAAAAGGGTTGCCGGTTTACTCGAATTCGCACTGAGCGAGCCTAAGATTCGATGCGAACTGATCGCGGAAGAGCATCACGTTTCTGCTGCGATGATGAAGCTGGTCTATTGCGCGAAAGGGGTGCGCGGGATTTCCCTGGTGAGTGATGCCACCGCCGGGGCTGGCCGGGAAAAAATGTATCGTGAAAAACGGAGCTTGTTTTCTTGGCGACAACGGTACTTTGGCCGGAAGCGCATCGCGTTTGATCGATCTCGTGCGAACGATGATCCGCAACGCAGAAGTGCCTTTACCTGATGCGATCGCGATGGCGTCACGTAATCCAGCGCGTGAGACTGGCCTGACCGACAAAGGCGAAATCGCAATTGGCAAAGATGCCGATTTGGTTGTGCTTTCGCCGGAATTGGAGGTGATGCAGACGTACATCAATGGCGTGGAAATTTTCAGACGATGATAACAACGCCCGCGTCATCCCGAGCGAACGCGAGGGACCTCTCAATTTGCCCAGGCCCACCCAAATTTAATGACGCTTGGCCAAATGTGAAGTCCCTCGCCGTCTTTCGCGGCTCGGGATGAGCGAAAGTTGCCGCAAATTTTGCGGTGGGGCCGCCTTGTCGATTAGAGCCCGAGCAAAAACTTCGCGATGTCGAGCGATGCGGCCGGCCGGCTGATTTTGGCGATATTGGCCAACCATTCGTGCAGCGTTTTACCACCATCAGCAAAGACTCGGGTGAGGGTCGCGATTACCTCATCATTGTTTAGTGCGACCGTGCCGGAACTGGTTTGGGTAATGAGTTGGGCGTTTCCCTCTTCCTGGCCCGGCACCACTTGATTGATGATCATCGGACACGCGGCCGCGATTGCTTCCTGCACCGTTGCGCCGCCTGCCTTGCTAACGAGAACGTGATGCGAAGCGAGCAACTGCGGTAATTCCGTTGTCCAACCGATGATTGTAAATTTTTGAGCAGAGGCGTCACGAATGGATTCAACTGCGCGCCGCAGCTTTTCATCCCGACCAACCGTCACGGTCAGCTGAGTATTCGGAATTCTTGCCAGCCAGCGGCTGAGACTGGAGGCGGAACTTTGGCCGGCGTTTATCATCTGCAAAATTCGCCAAGGCGGACCGGATAACCGAATTTGCTGCCGGGCGAGCTCGGCAAAACGCGGGCTGACGGGGAATCCGAAGACGCGCATTAACGCCCGATCGATCCCAGCGCGGGCGAGCACATCGGCGGTCTGATCATTCGCGAGGATGTAATAATCGGTCGAACAACGATACCAGATCGAATTGATCGTGATTGAATCGGTGACGCAGACGATGCGCCTTGGCTTGGAAGCATTGGCCGGCCCATAGAGCTCATCCAGTAAGTGCGGATACGGTGGATAAACCGAAACGATGACATCGGGCCGATCGCGCTCGATGACTTCCGAT
>Ga0193714_1000035_pt1 | contig 15874 bp, 13 predicted proteins | sample U2m1metaG_FD_143039 | JGI IMG/M metagenome (GOLD analysis project Ga0193714, IMG submission 143039) | Soil microbial communities from a riparian zone of the East river system, Colorado, United States - U2m1 | ecosystem: Environmental > Terrestrial > Soil > Riparian zone | place: USA: East River... | reverse complement strand
CGCAGTTTTTCCGCCGTCGCGCGCAATGATTCATCTCGCAAATCGAGTTTACCCCTGACTCCGACGACATTTCCCGGCACCAACTTTTCTGCGCATTCGAGATAAAGCTCGTTCCAAATCACCAGCTCCAGCGTGCCCGTCAAATCTTCCAGCCAGACGACGGCAAACGGTTTGCCATCTTTCCTGGTAAATTTCTTGTCCACCTGCGTAATCGCGCCCGCTACCCGGAACGTGGCGCGATCGGAAAGTTCACCCAGCGCCGCAATCGACTGATATTTTCCGTTCGCGATAATATCCGCATAGGCATCGAGCGGGTGTCCAGTAACGTAAAAACCGAGTAACTCCTTTTCGTAACTCATTTTCTCACGATCGCTCCATGGCATGACGGTCCGCGTCCGTGCCGGCGCGACGTGCTCGTGGGTATCCCCGAAAAGCGATACTTGCCCTGCCATTCGATCGCGATGCGCTACAGCTGATGAGGCGAGCGCATCATCGATGCATGCAAAAAGCTCCGCTCGTTCGCGGTGCAGAAAATCGAAGGCGCCGCACTTGACCAGAGACTCCAACATCTTGCGATTGGCAATGCGCGAATCGAGCCGGCTGCAGAAATCTTCCAGCGACTTGAAGTCGCCACCGCGCTCGCGCTCGCGAATGGCAAGCTCCATTGCCCCTTGACCGACATTCTTGATCGCAGCCAGGCCAAAGCGGATGACAGTGTAGCCGCGGTCGTCGGCTGCGGCCGTTCCGTAATCCACTTCAATTCCGCCGCGGCCAGCGACCGCGGCCACAGCCTCTGGCACAAACTTCAACCCGCTCCGATTCACATCCGGCGGCAGGATAGTAATGCCCATCCGTTTGCATTCGTTCACTAGCACCGAAATTTTTTCGGTATTATTGATTTCGTTCGAGAGCAAACCAGCCATGAATTCGACCGAATGGTTCGCCTTTAAAAACGCCGTCTGATAACTGATGAGCGCATAGGCCGCGCTATGACTCTTGTTGAATCCGTAGCCGGCAAATTTTTCCAGCAAATCGAAAATCGCGTTCGCCTTTTTCTCCCCGATTTCGTTAGTGCGCGCGCAACCGGCAATGAAATTGGCGCGCTCTTTTGCCATCTTTTCCTTGTCTTTTTTGCCCATGGCGCGCCGCAGCAAATCCGCCTGCCCCATCGAATAGCCTGCCAGTTTGCTGGCCGCCGCCATCACCTGCTCCTGGTAAATCATGACTCCATAGGTATCGGCGCAGATTTCCTCGAGGAGCGGATGTTCGTATCTAATTTTCGTTAACCCTTTCTTCCGCTTGATGTAATCACCGATCAATTCCATTGGCCCCGGTCGATAAAGCGCGATCAATGCAATGATGTCGTCCAATTTTTGCACATCGAATTGCTTCGAGACCGAGGTGATCCCGCCCGATTCCATTTGAAACAAGCCAGTGGTTTCGCCCCGGTTGTAGAGGCCAAAGGCGGCGGCGTCATCCAACGGAATATTTTTGAGCGAGAAGCCGGGCACATTTTTTCGAATCAACGTCACCGTGTCTTCAATCACCGTCAGCGTTTTCAATCCCAGAAAATCCATTTTCAGCAGCCCGAGGTCGTTCAATGGATTCATCGAATACTGGCTGACGATGTCGTTGCCTTTGACGTCACGGCAGAGCGGCACGTACTCGGAAAGATCGCGATCACTGATTACAACACCGGCCGCGTGCACGCCGGCACTGCGGGAAAGTCCTTCCAGCGCGGTGGCGTATTCCATCAACTGCTTTGTCGGTGGTTCGGTGGCGACTGCCTTTTTCAATTCCGGATTTCTCTCGACCGCGGAATTCAGAGTGATGTTCAGCTCGTTTGGGATCATTTTCGCGATCCGATCGCCGTCCCGAACGCTTAGTCCCATCACCCGCGCTACATCGCGCACCACGCTGCGCGCTTTCAGCCGGCCAAAAGTGATGATCTGCGCCACGCGACGTTCGCCATATTTTTGCCGGACGTATTCGAGGACTTCGCCGCGACGCGCCTCGCAAAAGTCCACATCAATATCCGGGGGAGAAATGCGCTCCGGATTGAGGAAACGCTCAAAGATCAGTCCGTACTGCAACGGATCGATATCCGTGATCCCCAGGACATAAGCGACGATGGAGCCTGCGGCCGAACCGCGACCCGGTCCCACCGGGATTCCTCGCTCTCTAGCGAAATGGATAAAGTCCCAAACAATGAGGAGATAACTAACAAAACCCGTTTTTTCCAGAACATCGACTTCGTAATCCAGTCTCGTGATTAATTCCTGATCGTTGGCTGCGCGTTCGCCATACCGTTCATGCAAACCCTTGTAACAAAGTTCACGCAAATAACCTTCCCGCGTTTTACCCGGCGACACGGGATACTCGGGATATTTCGATTTCCCGAACTCGATTTCAAGATTGCAACGATCGGCGATTTCAAGCGTGTTCGTGATCGCGTCCGGAAAATCCCGAAAGATTTCGCGCATTTCCCCGGGCGACTTGAGGTAGAGCTCAGGCTCATAACGCATTCGCTGTTCGTCTTCAATCTTCGTAGCGGTGTTGATGCAGAGAAGAACGTCGTGCGCTCGGTGATCGCTGCGCCGGAGGAAGTGAACGTCGTTGGCCGCCACCAGACCGAGCCCGAATTCGCGGGCGAATTTCGGCAGGTGCGCATTGCATTGCTTTTGCTCGGTCATTCCGTGATCGTGCAGTTCGATGAAAAAATTCCGCGGCCCGAAAATGTCGCGATATTCCGCGGTCAGATTCTGTGCCTTTTCAACATTGTCGGATTGAAGAGCGCTGTTGATCTCGCTCGCGAGACAACCGCTCAGGCCGATCAACCCGTCGGCATGCGTCGCCAGCAATTCCTTGTCGATGCGCGGCCGATAATAAAAACCATCGAGATGCGCCGCCGAAATCAGCTTTACCAAATTGCGATAGCCCGTTTCGTTTTCCGCCAACAGGGTGAAATGAAAAGTGGATTCGCGTGACGGTTTTTCCTTGTGCGAGCCGCTGGTGATGTAGGCCTCGCAACCGATGATCGGTTTGATCCCCGCCGCCTTCGCGCATTGGTAAAAATCGATAGCGCCAAAAAGATTGCCGTGATCGGTGATCGCCACCGCTGGCATTTTCATTTTCACCGCTTCGTTCATCAGCTCTCGCATCCGGACCGCGCCATCGAGGAGCGAGTATTCGGTGTGGAGATGAAGGTGAACGAAAGAATCGCGGGGCATCGCGCGTCAGTATTAAGCGGACAAAACTTTTCGCAAATTTGCCCAGCATTTCATCGCAAATTTCTTGTCCGCCTGTTGTCCGTTGCATCTCTACGGTGGATCGGCCGCTCCGCCGGGCGATGCAAAAAAATGCGGCTTCGCCGCCCAAATTAGCATCGAGCATGGGACTGCTCGATCCACCCAGCAGCACTCCCTTTTTGTCGCGGCGTTGCTCCACGAAGCCAAGTCTGCTGTCATCCTAACCGAGGCGAAGGACCTCTAATGAGAGTTAATCACAGACGCGGCATTGAGTGATCGCTGCTGCCATTGCAAGCTCCCTCGGTCGCCACCGGACCTCGGGATGACATTTTTTTTATTCTCGCAAAATCGTAATTGCATCGTGCGTGTCGCGTTGCTAAGAGAGCGCGTGCCGCGATCAGCTTTGGCTTTGCAAAGAGGCGCGCGCACGCAAGCTTACCCGCAATGAAAAAACTCGAAGCGATCATCAAGCCCTTCAAACTCGAGGAAGTGAAAGAGGCCCTGGCCGAGCTCGGCATCGAGGGCATGACAGTGACGGAAGTGAAAGGCTTTGGCCGGCAGAAAGGGCACACCGAAATTTATCGGGGCAGCGAATACACCGTTGATTTTCTACCTAAGGTGAAGGTCGAAGTCGTGCTCGCAGACGACATGGTAGATAAAGCCGTCACCGTAGTGGTGAGCGCGGCCAAAACCGGCAAAATTGGCGACGGTAAAGTTTTTGTTCTTCCGGTAGAACACGCGGTCCGCATTCGGACGGAAGAAATAGGCGAAAAAGCGGTGTGAGGTACGCGCGCCCTTCCTCCGCCGTCATTCCGAGCGGAGTCGAGGAATCCCGTGGCGAAAACTTTACGGTAACTTCACGGATCCCTCGACTTGCCTCGGGATGACCAATCATTTTCCATCAAATCTCAACCATCAACCATCAACCTTCTGAGCTATGGCTAAAGACAAAAAGACACCATCCGACGTTTCCAAAATGATCAAGGACCGCGAGGTAAAACTCGTGGATTTCAAGTTCACCGATCTCCCCGGCTCCTGGCAGCATTTCACCACCACGCTCACCGAATATAACGAAGACATTTTTACCGACGGCCTTGGCTTCGATGGCTCGAGCATTCGCGGTTGGAAAGTGATCAACGCCTCCGACATGCTCGTCATTCCCGATCCCGCCACAGCGTGGGTCGATATTTTTAACGCCGAACCAACGCTCTCGTTGATCTGCACCATCGTCGATCCGATCACGCGCGAACCGTACGATCGCGACCCGCGCGGTCTCGCCGAAAAAGCGGAGGCTTATTTGAAAAGCACTGGCATTGCCGACACCGCGAATTTCGGACCGGAGGCGGAATTTTTCATTTTCGACGATGTGCGCTTCTCGTCAGCCGCGAATTCTGCCTTTTATTCAATCGAGAGCACGGAGGCGCATTGGAACAGTGCACGCGAAGAATTTCCCAATCTCGGTTATAAGATACGTGCCAAGGAAGGTTATTTTCCGGTGCCGCCAGCCGACACCTTGCAGGACATTCGCAATGAAATGTGTCTCGAGTTGGAGAAGGCGGGTGTTCCGATTGAGCGCCAACATCACGAAGTCGCGACCGCGGGTCAGGCTGAAATCGACATTCGTTTCGCGCCAATGAAAGAGATGGCCGACCACATGCAATATTACAAATACATCGTGCGCAATGTGGCCAAGCGACACAACAAAACCGTTACCTTCATGCCCAAGCCGCTCTTCGCCGATAACGGCAGCGGCATGCATACTCATATCTCGCTTTGGAAAGGCGATAAACCGCTTTTCGCCGGCAACGGTTACGCTGGATTATCCGACACCGCACTCTTTTTCATCGGCGGGATTCTAAAACATGCGCCCGCGCTCACCTGTATCACGAACCCTACGACCAACAGTTACAAGCGGCTTGTTCCCGGATTTGAGGCGCCGGTCAATCTCGCTTACTCCGCGCGCAATCGATCCGCTGCGATCCGCATTCCCACTTATTCGGCTAATCCGAAGTCGAAGCGGATCGAGTTTCGCACGCCCGATTCAGCAGCGAATCCCTATCTTGCCTTCGCCGCCCTGTTGCTGGCAGGCTTGGATGGAATTCAGAGCCGCATTGATCCCGGTGATCCGCTCGACAAAAATCTTTACGATCTTCCGCCCGAAGAACTCGCCAATGTCCCCAGCGTGCCCGATTCGCTCAGTGGCGCTATCGCGGCGCTGGAGAACGACCACGATTTCCTGCTTAAAGGCGACGTCTTCAATTCCGACTTCATCACAAACTGGCTCGAGATGAAACAAAAGGAATACGACGCTCTGCGGCTAAGACCGCACCCCTACGAGTTCTCGATGTACTACGACGTTTGACTTGTAGGACAGCCATTTTGGCTGTGGGGCCAACGGGCATCTTGCCCGTTCAGATTTCTGTAGCGGGGCCCATTACCGCCTGGCAGGCCAACGGCCTGTTGCCGCATTACAATCTGAAAAGCGGAAAATGAGGTAACCGTGCAACAGGAAAACATTTTCGCGCCGGTGAAACGCCGACCACCATATTTCCTCGGGGCGGTCCTCGCAGCCTGTATCCTAATAATGTTTTGCACGCCACTACCCGATCAACTCATTCTTTTTCCCACAACGCAACGCATCGATGCGCATGGCGCAGCGCGGCAGACGATTCCATTCCAGAATGGCGAATTGGAAATCTGGACGGCGCGTTCGCCGCTCGCGCAACAACGCAATCATGTCGATGTCTACGTGTTGCGTTTCTACGGCAACGCCGATCGCGCGGAACGATGGGTTGCGCTCGAAGCCGATGCCTTCGGCGAACGCGCTGTTGAAATTTGGGGAATGAATTATCCCGGATTCGGCGGCAGCTCCGGCCCAGCACGTCTGAAACGAATGTCGCCTGCCGCACTTGCCGCCTTCGACGCGCTGAAGTCGAAAGCCGGGAACCAGCCAATCTTCGTTTTTGGCGCAAGTATTGGGAGCGCCGTGGCACTGGATGTCGCGGCCAATCGCGAAGTTCGCGGCCTTGTTCTTCACAATCCGCCACCCTTGCGCCAAATAATCTTGCGCAACTACGGCTGGTGGAACCTTTGGCTCCTGGCCGGACCGGTCGCGCTGCAAATTCCACGCGAACTCGATGCCGTTGCGAATGCGAAACGAATTCACGCGCCTGCAATTTTCCTACTCGCTGAAAAAGACGAGATCGTTCCGCCAAAATTTCAACGTCTGGTGGTCGATTCTTTCGTCGGAGAGAAACAGCTGATCACCTTGCCCGGTGCATACCACAATTCGCCAATTGAAGGCCCGGTTCTGGCAGAAATTCATCATACCTACGACTGGTTATTTGGTCACTGACGTTGTTGCCGGAAGCGGGCAACATGCCCGCTTGGCGCACAGGCCTGTGTTCCTGACCCGCAGCGTTGGCGAGCGGACTAATTCAGTTGAGTTGAAGCAGAGTGGTAGCGCCAAGCAGAACAGGCTTGTAGCCTATGCGCCCAGCGGAGTTGCACTCCGCTTCTGTGGTCAAAAATCGAATGGATCGGCGTTTCGCAGAAACGCGCTACAATCAAGCGGGCTGAAGCGGCCGTCGTGCCGCGCGTCGACCCGTGATTCGCGCGTTCCATCACTGTGTATAGTCTGCGCTTCAATTGAAGACCCAAAAAATTCTGATCTCACTCGGTCTCGCTGCGTTGGTCTGGATCGTCTTCGGACAAACCGCGCACTTCGATTGGGTGCGTTACGATGATCACGATTACGTTTATCGCTCCGGTCATGTAACCAGCGGGTTGAGTTTTTCCAACATCGCATGGGCCTTCACCCATTTTCACGCCGCCAACTGGCATCCCATCACCACCCTATCGCACATGCTCGATTGCCAATTATTCGGGGCAAATCCAGCTCGGCATCATTTCAGCAGCGTTGTCATTCACACCCTGGCCGCCATTGCGCTATTTTTTGCCCTCGACTCGCTGACCGGAAAAATCTGGCGCAGCGCATTTGTCGCCGTTGTCTTCGCCGTTCATCCGCTGCGAGCGGAATCGGTGGCATGGATCGCCGAGCGCAAAGACGTCCTCAGTGGTTTGTTCTTCGCGCTCACCCTGCTGGCGTGGTCCTACTATGCACGCAGGAAATCAGTGACGCGTTATCTGCTCGCGGTTCTTGCCGCCGCGCTTGGAACGCTCTCCAAACCGATGCTGGTCACGATTCCGTTCGTGCTTTTGTTGATCGATTACTGGCCGTTGAATCGTTTTCGAACCGAAAAAATCATTTCGCTGCTCCTGGAAAAAATTCCGTTTGCACTGTTCGCCGCAGCCTCAGCAGTTGCCACGGTGCTGGCTCAACACGGCCAAATCGACACCTTCGGATTCTCGCTGCCGTTGCGTTTCGAAAACGCAATCGTCAGCTACGTGATCTATTTGCGGCAGCTGATCTGGCCCGTCGATCTCGCTGTTCTTTATCCGTATCCGGAAAAATTCTTCCCGTCCCTGATCATCGCCGCTTGTGCTGCGCTTCTGATCGCGTTGTCGGCGATCGCGATTATTTATCGAAAACGATTGCCGTTTTTGTTCACCGGCTGGTTTTGGTTTGTTGGCATGTTGGTCCCTGTAATTGGAATTGTGCAGGTGGGCCGGCAAGCTCACGCCGATCGCTATACCTATCTGCCTCTCATCGGTATTACTATCGCTATCGTGTGGCTGACTGCCGAACTGACCGCGCGCTGGCGTTTTCGAAAACAAATCGGCGCTCTTGCGTCCGCCTTCGTCATCATTGCGCTCAGCGCTTGCGCTTACCATCAAACGACGTTCTGGCGCAATGCCGATTCCCTGTGGCCGCACACACTCGCGGTGACGACAAACAATGACGGCGCGCATCTTGCCTTCGCGACTTCGCTTTTCGCCGAGGGTAAAACCGAAGAAGCGATCGCCCACGTGCGTGCGGCAGCGGAAATTCGCCCCGCTAATGCTGGCGTTTATGGCGAAGTACCGGTTGGCTTGGAAGGGAAACCGCTCGACGAAGCGATTCTTTTCTGGAGCGCGCGAGTGGAAAACGAGCCGAACAACGTCGGCGCGCGCAATACATTTGGCGTTTTACTGGTGCAGAAACATCAAACGCGCGCCGCCATCGAGCAGTGGGAAACCGCGCTTACATTAAATCCGAATGACGGAAATGCGCAGAGCAACCTGGCCTGGGTGTTCGCCACCGCGCCCGACGCCGCGCTTCGCAACGGAACCCGCTCGGTCGAGTTGGCGGAACGCGCATTGAAACTCGCTGGCGGCATCAACCCGATTCTGTATCGCACATTAGCTGCAGCGTATGCCGAATCCGGTCGGTTCGACGATGCCATCGCAACAGCGGAGCGCGGCCGGGAATTTGCCGAGCGCGAAGGTAACCGCGAATTGGCTGGCGAATTTGTTGCAGTCCTCGCCCGCTACCGACAGCACCAACCGATGCGCGACCCAAGCCTCGAACTGCACGAAGATTGATTCGGAAGACGGGCCTCCGGCCTGTCCGGCAAAAAAGCTTCCAGCCTGTTGAGATTTCTGTAGCGGCGGCCTGTGCCCGCCGGACAGGTCAGCGGCCTGTCTCCCGCAAGCCCCCACCGAATTACCTTGCAACTTTGACGGACAGCCTGATGTTCAAACACGTATTATGAGCTTGCTCGCGAGCTTTATGAATCTGGCAGGGCCGGATCTGATCGTTATTCTGTTGATCATCCTTGTCCTTTTCGGGGCAAAGAAATTGCCTGAGCTCGCTAAAGGAATGGGACAAGCCGTCCGCGAATTTCAAAAGGCAAAAGACGAATTCAGCGACGAGCTCCACAAAGCCGGCAAGACCGAGGAAACGACAGTTCGCCCGGCCCAGGCAAACGTCCCGCGAATCGAACCGGGAATTACTGGGGCGACCGCCCAGCCCGACCCGAACCAAAGCGTAGCTCCGGGAAACCGCGCCGATCAAGTTTAAGCGCGTGCCACGCGTTATTTGTCGTCCTGAGCAAAGCCTGCCCTGAGCGCAGTCGAAGGGGTCAAAGGATCTCTAACTGATTTCCGCGCTTCCCCAGGCCTAGGCCGCTTTCGGTTGACTTCCGATTGGCGTCGCACTCTTGCTTTTCCGTGCTTATATCTGCGTCCTTCTAAGTATTTGGGAAGCATCACACCTCTAAAACGCTAATTGCGTCATTCTCTAGCCCATGAGCGAACAACAAGATTATCCATACGCCACTTACCTCGATATAAAGTTTCCGCCTCTCCACTTGGTGAACGTACCAGCGCTGGTGAAAGCCTGCACCGACAGGTGGTATAACCAAACGCTCTGCAAGGTGAACGACTCCGTTGTTCGCCTGGGGGTAATGCGAGGCGAGTACCATTGGCACAAACATGACCACGACGACGAGTTCTTCTTTGTCTTGGAAGGGCACTTCATCATCGATCTCGAAGATCGCTCGGTTGCTCTGCAGCCACAGCAGGGATTTGTCGTTCCCAAGGGCGTCAAGCATCGCACCCGGGCGCCCAATCGAGCAGTCATTTTAATGGTGGAAACTGCCGCTATTGTTCCTACTGGTGATGGGTAGCGCCGCGGAACGAAGAGCCGCGGCCAGCGACCGTGGCTACAGGACCTCGTGCTGCGGTTGCGCTTTTTAGAACATTTTGTAGACGGCAATGATAAATCGAAACATCAACGCGATCGCTCTATCGGTGCTAGCGGCAATCCTGCTGGCATCGAGTGCGAGTCTGGCGCAGTCCGGTGCGGCCAGTTTGCACGGCTGGGTTGCTTTCGAGAATGTCGCCTACGTAGACAAGCAACCCAGAGCCAAAGTAGTGCTGCAACATGACCCACCTGATTCTGGTCCCGCATATTCAACTGAGACCGACGAGCACGGATTCTTTGAGTTCTCGCACACCAGCCTTGGCAGATTCAAGCTAGAGATCATGGCCAAGGGATTTCAGCGCTATTCCGCCGATGTTTATATGCCCTCGGACTTTGCTGGCAATTGGGCTGTGCAGCTCAAGGCGGAAGCACCGAGCACGAAATCCCCGTGATAAAAAGAAAAAACGAGAAAATGTTGAGGCCAGCAGCACATTTCATCGGTCGGTCACCCTAAGATGCGCCCCACCGTTGTAAGCGTCACAAGCTAGCAGCCTCGGACAAATACGGAATTAACGTCACGATGTTCCATGTGCGAGGTTTAGAAGTTAACTTGCAGGGCCAAGTCGATTGTTCGTGGTAACTCCCAAACGAGGTCGATGTCTGAAATAGCCGCTGCCAAATTAAATTTGTCGCGCGCTCACACCTCAGTCGTATAACTTACTGCGAGATGGAGCGGCGACATATCAAATGGCTTCCCCTGTTGTTGGCAGGATTGTTCTTCGCCTACCAATATTTTTCCTCGGAGAAGTTCGTGAATCCGGAGACGGGCCGAAAGAGTCACGTCGCCATGTCCAGCCGCGAGGAAGCTTCCCTTGGAGTTCAAAGTTATCAGCAAGTCCTGGCACAGTCGGAGAGTGTCAATTCGGGACCGGAACTGGAGATGGTGAAACGCGTAGCGTCTCGGCTGGCCACCGCGACAGGCAAAGCCGGCGCGGACTTCGACTGGCAGGTCTCTTTGATTCGGTCTTCGCAGGCAAACGCATTCTGTTTGCCGGGCGGTAAGATCGTAGTTTACACCGGCATTCTACCTATCACGCAGAACGAACCTGCCCTTGCGACCGTTTTAGGCCACGAGATGGCGCATGCTACTTCGCGACATGGTTCGCAACGCGTTCTGGAACAGAATCTCGCCCAAACGGCACTCACCGGTGTGGCAATGTCGCTCTCGGATATGGACTACGACAAACAACGCGCGGTGATGGGGGCGCTCGGCGCGGGTACTCAGTTCGGCGTGCTCATGCCATTTAGCCGCAAACACGAGTCAGAAGCCGATGAAATTGGGTTGCTTTATATGGCGCGAGCTGCTTACGATCCGAGAGAGAGTATCCGCTTTTGGCAACGAATGGAAAATGCCGGAGGTACTCAACCACCAGAGTTCCTTTCCAGTCATCCGTCGCACGGCACCCGCATTCAGCAACTGGAAGCGGAAATGCCGAAAGCGCTGGAAGAATACAGCAAATCTTCGCATGCCGATGCACCGGCCTCGTTGTAAGCCGATCGCATTAAGCTACTGCTAACCGAGATAGATTTTCCGTCAGTTACATTGCAACGAAGGCGACGTTTGCTAGGTTCGCTCTCATGTTAAACTCGTTATTCCTCCGTCTGGGCAAACTCATTGCGGGTTTTGCGTTCACGATCTCTCCGATCGCTCTGGCGTTACCAGCAGGTCTGCTCGATAACAATCATCCGGCAGTTCAGGCGGTAATAGCTGTTCAGAAAACTGTCACCGGTACCTGGATGCAACAGCCGGAAGTTCTCGGCACGGCAGTGAGCGTGAATGAGTCTGGCATGCCGGTTCTTGCCGTTTATGTCGATCGCGACGCGGCCAAAGCTGGTGATGTTATTCGCGACCTGCCCAAGAATCTTCGTGGAATAGACGTGCAAGTGCATTTTACGGACAAGTTTCGTTCCATGCGCGGCAATCCTCACGGCGGAGCTAATCACATTGCGATCCAAACGCCCCCGATTCAGCTTGGGACCTCCGGAGGCTGGAGCAAGGACCTGGCGAACGGTTTTTGCTGCGGCGGCACTCTCGGCTCGCTGGTCCAAATCGGCAGCACGCCGTATATCCTGAGTAACTATCACGTTTTTGAATCGGATATCGTTCCAGGTGGCAACAACACCGTTGCTACTACTGGCGATCCAATCATTCAGCCCGGACTAATCGATGTTAACTGTAACGTCAACAGCGCCCAAACAGTGGCGACACTAGTGAAAAAAAGTTCGCTACCTAATAGTAATGTTGATTGTTCCATCGGGAAAGTCGCAGCCGGGCAGGTCGCCAGCAACGGTTCGATCCTGGAGATTGGCACGATTTCGAAGACAACGCTCGCTGCTTCAATCAACCAGGCGGTGAAAAAGAGCGGCCGTACTACCGGACTATCGCGCAGCTCCATCGTCGGTTTGAACGCGACGATCAGCGTCACTTACGATAACGAATGCGCCGGCGGCACTGCCTTCACTAAAATGTTTACCGGCCAGATCGTGATCGGAAACAAAGGAAGTAAATTTCTCAACAGTGGCGATTCCGGTTCACTAATGGTGGAAGACGTAACGACCAATCCGCGTGCGATCGGGTTGCTTTACGCCGGCAGCAGCACCGATGCGATTGCCAATCCGATTAATGAAGTGCTGAGCTTTCTCGGCGCGAACATGGTTGGGCAATAAGAGCTCGCCGATTTACAATTCAGATGCCCGTTCGTTGCCAGGCGAACGGGGCATTTTCTTGCTTGCCTCCAAACTCCGGTTTCTCTTCTCCTTCCCAGACTCTGTTTGGGAATGGAGTCTCTCTAGATGCGCAAGCCCAATCTCATCGTGTTTCTGACGGACCAGCAGCGCGCTGATACTATTGTCTGCGACGGGAGCGGAAAAGTTCACGTCCCAAACCTGTGCAAGCTAGCTTCAGAATCGGTCATTTTTGAGCGCGCCTATGTTACCCAACCTCTGTGCGTGCCTTCGCGCGCATCACTACTAACTGGAATGTGGCCGCATCAAACCGGCTGCACCAGAAACGGTATCCCACTTGATCCCCGACTTCGAACCTTTGCCGAGCTAATTGGCGACGACGATTACCATCCCGCTTACATGGGAAAATGGCAGTTGGGGGATGAAACGAAGCGACAGCGTGGATTTCGAGATTGGATTTCGACCGAAGGCGTGAGTGACTACAGCGGGTTCCTAAGTTCGAAAGGCTACACTCCGGACAAGCCAAACGGGTCTTTTTCCGAGCGCCTGATTAGCCAGCTGTCGCTCGACATTTCGAAGCCCAGATTTCTAGAAGAGCATGCCTGCGAGTTCATCGAGAAGCATCGCCGCGATCCATTTGTTTTATTTGTTTCGTTCGTTGAACCTCATTCACCCTATAACGGTCCTCTCAACCTAGAGCATGCGCTTGAAGATGTAGAACTTGATGCCACTGCAGTCGCGCCAGCGAATGACAATGTCCCGCTGCGCTACAAACTAATGCGGGAATGGCAACAGGCCGAGGCGGTCCTGGATCGGAAGCGATTGCCCAATCTCTTCTTCTTCGGAGTTACTCCGGACGAGTATCGCGCGATGAAACAACGGTATCTTGGGTTGGTAACCATGGTTGATCGAAGCGTCGGAGGAATTTTGTCGTGTCTCGAACGGGTTGAATTGTTAGATGAAACCATGGTTGTTCACACCAGCGACCACGGAGATATGCTTGGTGCGCATCATTTGTTTGGAAAGGAAGTCATGTTCGAAGAAGCGGTGCGCGTTCCCTATCTTGTCCGGTTACCCCGCCAACGCCAGAGCCTGCGAGTTCCTCAACCGGTGAGCCATATCGACTTCCTTCCTACTTTGCTCGATCTCCTAGGCAAGCCTAAACCGAATGAATGCGCCGGGAATAGCTTCGCCCCATTACTGCACGGCGAAAGCATGCCGCCGGGAAACGTTTTTATGGAATGGTCCCCCAATCGCTTCAAGGTGATGAAAGGGACAAAGCTCGCGCCACGCCGGACGATTAAACGCGCAATGAATGAATCGACCCGCGCTGTAATCTCATCGGCAGGATGGAAACTCTGCCTGCGAGATCAGGACTTGAATGAACTCTACAACTTGCAGGCGGATCCATTTGAAGCCCACAACCTCTACTATCGCCGTGAATATCGTGCCATCATCGAGCAAGGAAGACGCGACATTCTTTCCTGGCAGCGGACCACCGGCGATGCCTTGAAACTCTAGCGCTGAGAAGCTACGATACCGCATCTTTATGGACAAGCTGCCGAGAGTAATTGCTACCTCGGTAGTTCGTTCCGCGCATCAGGGTGAAAGTCACGGAGGTGTTTACCTAATTGATCTAAACTCCGGCCAGTTTGATCAAGTAATCGATTGGAATGACGACAGTATTAACTGGAAAGGCCGCGGCGGCGACCGTGGTCTGCGCGGGATTGCATTCCATAACAATCGAGTTTTCCTCGCCGCCAGCGACGAGATTTTTCTTTATGACACCGCTTTCAACCGCCTCAATTCTTAGCGGAATCGATACCTGCAGCGATGTCACGAAATCAACAGTGATGAAAATACGCTTTATCTTACCTCGACCGATTTAAACAGCATTCTCGAGTTCGACCTGACAACGAATGCTTTTTCTCGCGGATATACCATCAGCTGCGACAAGAAGAGAATGCGTAGCTTGTTAAAACGCATTGCCAATCCCGCGTCCTCCGCGTTCCGCATAACCTTCTTTGATCCAAACGATACTGACGGACCAAGACTGGGTCCGCACAGCGGTAGTCTGCACATTAACAACGTTAGCCAACACAACGGCTTAATCACGATTTCCGGGACAGCAATTGAAAGCTTGCTCGAGTTGAAACAAAAAACACTGCTGGAATATGCACCGCTACCGCGAAGGACCCACAATGCCGCAATCTACAAAGACGGAATAATCTACAACGACACTGGTTCCAACAGGCTGGTTATTGCAGATAGAAAGAATCGAATTAAGCAGTCTTTCGATGTTCCTGAATACGAACCGTCGACACTATCAAACGCGCATTTGCCAAACGATCACGCTCGGCCGGGGTTCGCCCGGGGGCTCTGTTTATATGGCGACGATGTGGTTATCGGCGGTTCATCCCCATCCACCGTGTCCGCCTACAGCCTGTCCGCAGGAAGGCGGGTTAGCAGCATTAATATTTCAAGAGATATCCGCAACTGCATTCATGGGCTCGAGGTGTGGCCAGGATAAGTCGCACGTTATCATGGGAATGTTTTCGGTTGATTTGCGTGTCGCGGATTTCAGCTAAAATGCTAGAAATATGCCGAACTATCTCGTTCTCAGTACGAGTGGAAATCCCGATAGCAACAGCCGACGGATGGCACAAATGGCCTTTGACTCGCTAAAGAAAGCAAAGCTGAACTGCGAATGGCTCGATATTAGCAAACTCGACCTTCCCTTATGCGATGCCGACGCCTGCTACAATCGGCCATCTGCTCAAAATTTAGCTGCCGCAGTCGAAAAGGCCGATGGAATCATTGTTGCTACGCCGGTTTACAACTACGATGTGGCCGCCGCGGCCAAGAACATGGTTGAGCTAACCGGAAGTGCCTGGGAAGACAAAGTAGTCGCTTTTCTTTGCGCGGCCGGCGGGATGGGCAGCTACATGTCCGTCATGAGTTTTGCCAATAGCCTCATGCTCGATTTTCGCTGCCTAATCATTCCGCGATTCGTTTATGCTACCGGTGATTCTTTCGACGGCGACAAGCTCACTGATACCAAGGTCGCCAAGCGGATCGAACAAGTCGTCGTTGAGCTTGTCCGGGTGACGAAGGGAGTGCGGAGCTAGTGAATAAATGGATTGGCACTTCTGGATTCCAGTATCCGGAATGGAAGGGAAGCTTTTATCCAGAGGATTTGCCGGCGGCGAAGATGCTTCCTTTTTACGCCGAACGATTCAATACCACGGAGGTTAATTACACCTTCCATCGCATTCCGGCACCTAAAACGATCGCG
>Ga0193714_1000033_pt1 | contig 16073 bp, 9 predicted proteins | sample U2m1metaG_FD_143039 | JGI IMG/M metagenome (GOLD analysis project Ga0193714, IMG submission 143039) | Soil microbial communities from a riparian zone of the East river system, Colorado, United States - U2m1 | ecosystem: Environmental > Terrestrial > Soil > Riparian zone | place: USA: East River... | reverse complement strand
GTTTTCAGCTGCTGGCTGCGCCACAGGCTCAGGTTTCAACGTTGGTTTAAGCGAATTGTAAGGATCTTTGTCGGCTAATAAGGTTGGGCTTTTTACGGCGATTGGCGTGACCTCACTTAAGTCCACGGCCAACGCAGCCCGCGGCAAATCGCTCGAAGAAAACAAGCGTGCGAGACGAGCGCGCGGCTCACCGTGAATACTGCAAGGCTCAGTCGGGATCTGCGATTGCGTGCCAATCTCCATGTAAGTCGTGCGTCGCTGAACCGTATCGCCATTCGCGGTCTTAACGGCGTCATAACATTTGTCCGTGGCAAGCAGCCCAGACTTCGAACAAATCTCAACCTGTTTCAGTCCACCTGATGTGGATGTGGGCTGCTTGATTTCCTCCGGTGGATAGTGATCAGCGGCGGCATTCATGACGTCCACCCAAACGGGCAGTGCCAGCTCGCGTCCAAACGCACCGCGATAGATCTTTTGCGGCTTGTCGAACCCCGCCCAAACCGCGCAGGTGAAATTGGAATCGTATCCAGCAAACAACGCGTCAGTGAAATCGTAGGCGGTGCCGGTTTTACCTGCAGCGGGAATTTTCTTCAGACCAAATTGTGTAAAGGCAGCTTTTCCTGTCCCTGATTCAAGCGCGTCTGCGAGGCAGGAATTCACTTCGTAGGCGGTTTCAGGTTTGGACACGAGCTTCCGAATACTCTGCCGTTTCGCGTCCCAAACCAAAGTCCCGTCCTTTTCCTCGATCCGCTCCAGGATGTGCGACGAGTTCGGTCGCCAGCCCCCGTTTGGAAATATCGTGTACGCCAACGCGAGCTCCGCCAAAGTGACCTCGCTGGTCCCGAGAAATGTGGCCGGATAAGGACGAAGCGGGGAATGAATGCCTGCGGCAGCACAAAGCTGCAGCACTGCATCGATTCCCGCGTCCATTCCGATTCGGACAGTTGCGCCATTTTTTGATTTCACCAGAGCCTGTCTGGCCGTCATCGCGCCCTCGTACATGTTGTCAGCGCTTTCCGGTCCCCATTCCCCAAGAATGCCGGTTGTGCCACCGATCATCACAGCGCGGTTGTCCAGTGGTGAGTCTTCTACCAGCGACCCGGGATACATTCCTTTTTCGAAAGCAGCCGCATAGACGAATGGCAACATCGCAGTCCCGGCAGGTCGGCGAGCTTGCAACGCCCGATCGTATTGGTTGTGCTCGAAATCGCGTCCCCCAACCAGCACCAGAATATCGCCCGTTGCATTGTCGAGGCCGATGATCGCGCCCTGGAGATATTCAGGTACAGGCTGACTAGACATCGTGCCGTTTGCCTTGGCCTTCCGAAACGATGCCGCATACTGGATATAAGTCTGGTGATTGTAATCGGGACGCTGTTCCGCTCGTTCGAGATTCGTTCGCAAGGAATCTTCGGCAACCTTTTGAAGATCGACATCGATTGTCGTGTGGATCCGATAGCCTTCATTGATTGCGCGGTCCCATCCGACAGCTGCGATGACCTGCTGACGAATGTAATCGACTGCATAGGTCTGTCCCTGCGCATTTTGCCGGCTGCTCACGACGATTTCCTGAGCTCGTGCGCTGGCGAATTGTTCGCGATTGATGAACCGCAGGTCGCGCATTCGATCGAGCGCATAGTCCCGCGCATCGCGCGAGGTGGCGCGATCGGTCCATGGCGACAATCTGTTTGGGCTCTTGATCAGCCCCGCGAGTGTCGCGCATTCTGCCAGCGTCATTTCACGGGCCGGCTTGCCAAAGTACCCTCGCGACGCTGCTTCCGCTCCGTACAGGCCGCCGCCGAAATAGATCCGGTTCAGATACAACTCCATGATTTTCTGTTTGCTGAAGTTGTCTTCAATCCGTTGTGCCAGGAAAATCTCGAGCAGCTTGCGACGGAACGTTTTTTGCTTGAGCGAAAAACTGTTCCGCGCCAGTTGCTGCGTAATGGTGCTGGCGCCCTGGCGCACATGACCAGCCGTCAAATTTTTCAACGCTGCGCGGATGATTCCGAACAAGTCGTAGCCGTGATGCTGATAAAACTTTGCGTCCTCAACAGCGACGACAGCGTTAATGAGATCGGGAGGCAACCGGTCGTACGGCACCGTCTCGCGATTCTCGACATAGATTTGGCCGAAGATCTTGCCGTTGCGATCCAGAATCACACTGGCTGATTCCATTTGCTCGAGTTTGCTCAGGTCGAACGCTTTGGCCTGCGCTTTGAGATCGGCCGCAAGACTGGAAATGTACACTGCTATTACGACGGCGAGAACTGCAAGGACGGCAATCGGCACGTAAAACCACGGTCTCAAGTACCAAGGTGGCCGAAAGCGATAGCCCGGTGGAGGCCTCAGATATGTGGCAGTCTGTCTCAAACTTTGCGAAGGACTAGGTCGCCCAAGGTACGCGCCAAAGCCCAACGCTCAATGACCAATGCGGGTTGCGCCCCCAGCGCTTCCCCGCGGAGAAACAGACATTCGAAAGGCTGCTGAGAGTGTTGCTGCTTTCGATGCTTTTGACCGATTGTCGATAGCGCATCCTTACCTAACAATTTTGTAACGTATTCCAATGAAATTTGTTACATGATCGAGAGTTTGCACTTTAACGCGCATTTTATGCTTGACAGAACTGAAGCGATTCGTTAGTCGATACAACTTGGGCAAGCTGAGAGGGTTTGTGTTGGCTGCAATTGAAAGAATTGTCGATAGGTTAGCGCGGCAGAGTATTCTGTTTCTGTTCGGAATTCGCCAGCATCGTGGCGGCCTCTGCGATGATGGCGCGCCGTTGCCACAGGCGATCAAGACCTCTCCTGCGTGCGGCCGTTCGGGCGGCATCCGCTTCGGCGCCATGGCGCGATCAATATCCGTGGTCGTGCCGGCCCCTGCTTGCCTGAGCGGACAACCGGTTAGGCGCAATTCCCTGGTTCGACCACCCTAAACGAGAGTTCAAAACTGTGCGCGCGATATCTGTAATTTTTCCAGCATTCAACGAGGAAGACAACATCAAATGCACGGTAGAAAGAATGATTCAGGTGCTCCCCCATGTCGCGAGGCAATGGGAGATCATAGCGGTGGACGACGGCAGCAGCGATGCCACGGCGCTGATCTGCGACCAATTGAAGCGTCAACATCCGCAAATTGAAGTGATTCGTCATCTCCAGAACAGGGGATGCTGTGCAGTACTGAAGAGTGGGATAATGTCAGCCAAATATGACCTTATCTTCTTCTCAGATGAACTTTGTCCGCTTTGGCGGAAGCTTCGGCATGTAGCGCTCAACCAGACGGGGCTCTATTCCGCCACTGACAAAGCGCAGACCGACCCAATTTTGACAGACGATGCCACCAAGGGTTCCTCACAGGGAGCTTTCCTTGGATGACGAGGCAATTACCGTGCGTTTATCGTGGAACAGAGTCGTGACTTGAATAGCCTGCCTTGTCTCGAATCCACGCGCGACGCAGTCTTGCGTGCCGCTTCCGGAGAAACACGGCAACGGGTCATGCTGATAGGACTCGACTGCGCGGCACCTGAGTTAGTGTTTGATCGCTGGCTTAATGATTTGCCAAACTTAAAGAGCCTTTGCCAAGTCGGTGTGCACGGAACGCTCCGCTCGTGCGATCCGCCCATCACAGTTCCGGCATGGTCAGTGATGATGTCGTCCAAGAGTCCCGGCAGGCTTGGAGTTTACGGATTTCGGAATCGGGCTGGTCACTCGTACGACCGACACTTGATCGCAAATTCCCTCGCGATCAAAGAGGATCGTTTGTGGGATATTCTTTCGAGAAGTGGAAAGCGTTCGATTGTCATCGGCGTACCGGGAACGTACCCACCTCAACAACTTAACGGATTGTTGGTCGGCGACTTTCTGACTCCAGATACGAGCTGCGACTACACATATCCGCCCGAACTTAAAGAGGAAATTGCGCGCGTGGTCGGAGAATATGTTCTGGACGTGCGGGATTTTCGCTCCGGCAATAAGAATAAGATCCTAGGTGACATCTATGAAATGACCCGAAAGCGCTTCCGACTCGCCCGCCATCTTCTTGCAAAGGAAGATTGGGATTATTTTATGATGGTGGAAATGGGCGTAGACCGAATTCATCATGCGTTTTGGGACGACATGGACCCAGCGCATCGGTTGTACAAGCCCGGCAACAAATTCGAGACCGCAATTCATGATTACTACCAGGAAGTGGATCGTGAAATTGGCGAATTACTTGCGTTTGCCGATGACGCAACGGCTGTGCTGGTGGTGTCGGATCACGGCGCTAAGCGTATGGACGGCGGCATCTGCATTAACGAATGGCTAATTGCAAATGGCTACCTCGCGCTGGCGGAAAAACCTCGCAGCGCCATACCACTCTCGAAAGCTAAAGTTGATTGGTCGCGGACGAAAGCATGGGGAGATGGCGGCTATTACGCACGTGTTTTCCTCAATGTCGCCGGCCGTGAGCCAAACGGAACCATTGCACCAGAAGATTATGAAAAGGTGCGGGAGGAATTAGTCGCTGGATTGAAAGCCATTCGTGATGAAAACGGACAGGAAATGGGCACGCGAGTTTTTCGGCCGGAGCAATTGTATAAAGAGGTGCGCGGCGTAGCGCCGGATCTGATCGTTTATTTCGGCGATCTTTATTGGCGGTCTGTCGGTACTATCGGGGGCGGAAGAATACATACCTTTGAGAACGACACTGGCCCCGATGGGGCTAACCATGCGGAGAACGGAATTTTTCTTTTTCGGCCGGCTGGCGACGGGATTCCGGGTGGACGTCGAATCGAAGGGCTGCGGATCACCGACATTGCGCCAACCGTCTTGCAATTATTCGGTTTACCGGTTCCGCAAGATATGGAGGGCACGACGCTGACCTGGTCATTTGCGGTTTCCCCTAACGACAAAAATTTATCAGCGACTATCAGCGACCAATAGTGTTCCTTTTGTAGAATCTTGATAGAAACCATGAAGATTAGCAATCTTTGATCACTGCGGAGACGGCCTTGAACCCGAACCATCACCGCGAAGTTAAGAAATCTCCCAAGGCAGTGATCATAGGTTTGGACGCAGCGACGTGGACGCTCATCCGTCCCTGGATTGCCGAAGGCGGCATGCCGAACTTGGCAAAGTTGATGGATGCCGGTGTGTCCGGCAAACTCGAATCAGTTCTTCCGCCGATTACTCCACCGGCTTGGACTTCATTCATGACCGGAAAGAATCCGGGCAAGCACGGCATTTTTCACTTCGTCGAAGCCGCCGTGGATAGCTACGAGATGGATTATGCCAACGGCGGTTCGCGCCGCTCGGCCACGGTCTGGAAAATCCTTAACGCCGCCGGGTTTTCCGTGGGCACAATGAACATTCCGTTTACCTATCCGCCCGAGGCTTTGGACGGCTTCCAGATTTCGGGCCTAGATACACCATCGGCCAATAGTCCGTTCGTCTATCCGCCGGCGCTCAAACGTGAGCTGGTCGATCACTTCGGTAAGATTGATCATGACGTCCGGTTCCTCGGATTTATGTCCACAGACCGGCGGCGCGCTCAAGTGCTCGCCGAAATGGAAAAAATTGACCGGCAGTGGGCAGGAGTCGCTCTTTACCTCCTGGAACATCATCCCCAAGACGTCATGATGTTCGTATTCATGTCGATTGATACAGTGCAGCATTATTTCTGGCAATACATGGATAGCAGTCATTTCCTCTACGATCCGAAAGCCGCACCTCGTTTCCGAAATGCAGTGCGCCAGGTGTACGAACGACTCGATGCGGTGACCGGACAAATAGTGGAGAAGCTTCCGGTCGATACGACGGTCCTGGTGGTTTCGGATCACGGTGGCGGTCCGGTCGTCGACCGTACCGTGTTTCTAAACCGTTACCTGTACCAACTCGGGCTGCTGCACTATTACAAAAGTGGAGGCGACGGCGAGCAAGGAAGATTCCGCCTGCATAGGATTGGCTCAAAAGTCCTGCGAGGGGGTTTTTCATTTCTGCGAAGGTCGCTCTCGTCGCGCCAAAAGAACCTTCTTGCTGAAGCATTTCCTAGCCTGAGGAAGAGGGCGGAACTCGCATACACATCGTTTCAAAACATCGACTGGGACCGCACGAAAGCATATTGCAGCGAAGTGCTCGCCTCGCCACCGAGCATCTGGATCAATTTAAAAGGGGTAAAACCCCGAGGCATTGTGGAACCAGCGGAGTATAACGCGCTGACTGACTTTATCATTGAGAAATTGCGGGAGCTGAAAGATCCGCGTACCGGCGAGCCGATCATCGCCCGCGTTTACCGACGCCACGAGATTTTCCATGGCCCGTTTGCCGGCGAAGGCGCCGACCTCATCCTCGATTGGTGGAGCGAAAACAGCCTCTTTTCGACGCAGCCAAGTTTTAGGAAAGACGGGGCCAAACCGGCCGTCGTGATTCGTGACCATCGTCCAACCGAAGAAAGCGAATGGGGCGGTACGCACCGGCTTAATGGAATCCTGATCGGCCGCGGGCCGGCGTTGAAAGCTGCTGCGGAGGTAGAAAACGCACGGCTTATCGATCTCGCGCCAACGCTTCTCTACTTGTTCGGTTCGCTTGTCCCAGAAGACATGGACGGCAAGGTCCTGACGAGCGCCTTCCGACCAGAGTTTCTTACTGCGCATCCGGTCCGAGCCGGTAATGCTTCTGGCGTCTCCGAGACGCATCGCCAGAGCGGCTACACGGAGCAGGAGTCAGCCAAAGTTGAAGAACGTCTTCGGGCGCTGGGCTACCTCGAATAACCGATATGCTAAGGAGACATGTTTGAAATGATTGGTGCCAATCTTGAACGCAAAATGCGCAGATTCGCCACCGGCAGCAAGCTCAGACTTTCTGCCCGAAAGAGTATAATGCCATTGCTCAAGCCAGCGGTGACAACATGAGGAAGGCTGCGCCACATAGGCGGAACGCAACGGAACGTTATTCTATCGCCATGGTAGCCGCCTGTGCATTTCCTGCCAACCACGGGTCGCCGGCGAGTGTCCGAGAGATGTCCGATACGCTTTCGCAGATGGGACACGACGTGCACATCGTCACGTATTCGACAGGCCAGAAAGATATCGTCGTTCGCTACGCGAAGATTCATAGGACGGGGCCGTTTCGGCCAGAAACCAACGCCAGGGTCGGGCCCTCATCGGAGAAATTTCTCGAAGATTTAGCCCTTTTGCGGTTGCTCCTGCGCGTGGTTCGGCGCGAACGCATCGATATTATTCACGCGCACAATTACGAAGCCGCGCTGATCGGCGTGATGGCAAAATGGATCACCGGCCGGCCACTGCTGTACAATGCCGTGAACCTGATGTCTGACGAACTGGCCGGTTACAATTTCATCCGTCCGGCTTGGCTTGCCCGCGCGATCGCGCGCGCACTGGATTGGTTTGTTCCAATTTTTCCGGATCACATCACGGCCGTCTCCCCCGAGCTGAAGCAGTGGTTGATCGAGCGCGGAACTCCCGAACGAAGGGTGGATATGGTCCCTGCAGGGATCGTGCCAGAACTGTTCGAGAATGCAGATCCGGAAAAGATCCGCCGCCGTCATCGAATCAATGGCCGCGCGATCGTGATGTATACAGGGGTATTGAATGCGTTCCAGAGAATCGATTACCTGCTTCGCGCTTTTGCGGTAGTTTTAAAGCAATTGCCCGATGCGCTGCTGATGATGGTAAGCGCCCTGGTATCCGAATCTCATCAAAGAGAACACAAAAAGCTGGCCGATCAGCTCGGCGTTTCTGATGCCATCCTGTGGATCGCGCCCCATACGCTTGAGGATTTGCCGAGTTATCTTGCACTTGCCAGTGTGGCAGTGATTTCGCGCCCGGAATGCCCGGGCCATCCGGTTAAGCTCTTAAACTATATGCTGGCGGGCAAGCCCATCGTTTGCTTTGAAGGCGCGGCCAAAGGCTTGCACCACTTACAGGATGCATTCATTGTGCCCAATCACGATTGCGAGGCGCTCGGCCAAGGAATCATTACGTTGCTGAAGGATCACGAGCTGGCGGCGAGACTGGGAGCAAACGCACGGGCGACGGTCATTACCAATTTCGATTGGCGTCAAATATGCCGGAGAATCGAGCGCATCTACGACAGGCTCCTCGGCAAGTCTGAGTCATGCGTTTGCGCGGCTGCAACCCTAACGCTTGTTATCCCGTGGCTTCGCCAATAGCACACAGTTTCGCCGGGTTTTGGACGTTCTTGCTTCTAACCGCGCGTTTGAAGGTGCGCCTTTTCACAGCCTGCCGCCAATATCTACCGCAACTGGTGTTGCTGGTGTTGCTTGCAAACCTGGCTGACATCGATTTTCTCTTCGGTCTTGCCACCGACGCAAACGCAAACGCCTTGCATCGTGGCTTTACCCACAGCCTAGCAGCAGCCTTTTTTGTTGCGCTCGCTGTCGCCTGCGTATGGCGGATTGCTGGCAGTTTTTGGCGAAGCGCGACTCTTTATTTTTTGGCATACGGCTCACATCTTCTCATTGACTTGTGCACCGGCAAGAAGCTCGGATGGAATTTTACTAGCTATGGCGTTCCTCTATTCTGGCCGTGGGCAGAGAAATTCCGCTCGCCATTAGTATTGATTGTGGGGGTTAAGCATAAAAACCTTTCCATGCTATTTAGCATGGAAAATGTCCAGTTGTGCCTTTATGAACTACTGACCTTCGGCGCGATCACAGCGGCTCTTGTGGCGTTATGGGTACGACATCAAAAAAGTCGTGCCATGTCCCGCGACCGGGAAACAGCATCACGCGCCTGCTATAACTCGAATACAATCCAATGAAAGATTCCCTCCACCTATCCACCCAGCGCCAAAAAATTCCTCCTGCTCCGCGAAAACATTCCCACTGGATAGTCTTCCTGGTCGTCTGTTTTCTTTTGGGACTACTCGTCTTTAAAGCCGTTCTTCATATGATCGGCACCGATACTAAAAAGGCTCACATGGTGCATGCGCCGTCGCCCGTGGAAACCGTTCCAGTCCGCAAACAGACGCTTGAAGAAGTCATTGGGGGCAGCGGCACGATAGAGCAATTCAACGCCGTCCTCCTGACCGCACAGATTAATGCTCGAGTCCTCGGGGTCCCTGTGAAGATTGGCGATATCGTCAAAAAAGGCGACCTTCTGGTCCGCTTGGACGACCGGGTGATCCGAGCCACCCTCGAGTCTAACCGACAACTCGTCGAGGCCAATGACGTCAAGATAAGAGACCTGACCAGCCAGCTAAGTCGCTATACCGCGCTTCTGAAGAAAAACATGGGCACCCAGCTTGATGTGGAGAAAAGCGAAATGGCGCTTGCCGAGGCGCGCGAGGCTCTCGCCAAAGCAACTCTGTTGCTGCGGCAGGCGGAGATTGAGCTTGAGCACGTGGAGATAAGGTCTACCATCGATGGCATCGTGCTCGAGCGACTCGTGAATCCGGATGAGTTCACTAGGCCCGATCAGGCGGTCATAAAGCTTGGTATTATCAATACCGTCTTGATGGGGGCGAAGGTTACGGAAGAAAAAATCCATTCCATGCAGGTGGGCCTTTCTGCCGAAATCACGTTCCCCGCCTTTCCCGCAGAGACCTTTCAAGGCAAAGTTTTTAAAATAGATCCGAACACCGACCCAGTAACCCGGACTTTCACCAGCTACATAGAAATCAACAATTCGGGTTTTCGCTTAAAGCCAGGTCTATCGGGGTTCGCGCGTATCCATCGCACCGCCAAGGACGTGCTCGCTGTGCCCAGTGTTGCAGTAATTAATCCGTCAGGCGACCAGGCCTCTGTTTTTGTTGTTAATGGCAATGGCCGTGCGGAGCTGCGCAAAGTTCGTTTGGGGGTCGTTGTAAATGCTATGACGGAAGTAACCGGTGGTTTAAAGGAGGGGGAAAAAGTCGTGACAGTTGGTCAACTATACCTTAACGAAAATGACAAAACCCATTCCACATCGAAATCTAATATTGGGAAATAGCCTGGCTGCTTTGCTAGCAGCCCTAGAGCTAATCCTGCCTCTTAGGTTACCAGCAGGGGAAATACGCGTTCGCGATCCGTACCTCCCCCGACATCCGCTGACGCTTAAAGATTGTATCGCCATTGCATTGGGTGAAAGTCCGAAACTGGAAGGCAGTCGCTTGGATATCCTGGCAGCAGGTGCCGAGATTCGCGCCGCCCAGGATTCGCTTTGGCCAAACCTGAAGGGATCAGTCACGGGGGAGGCATTCTCGGGCAGCCGGACCGGCAAGTTTGGCATTGTCACCGCGTCGGGTCCAGCGGGAGGCGCAAACGCAGTTGGTGCGAACAAGACCGTGAATCTCGCCGGGATAGGAATTGGTGGTCTTAAATTGGAGTACCCACTTTTTAAGGATGGGAGTATCTTCGGATTCAATGATGCACCGGCCGTCGAGCTTAAAAGAGCGCAAAGAAATGCCCTCGCCTGGACGGCTCATCTTACTCGCGAGGATGTCATCCATCGCGTCACACAAGTCTTCGTTGACGCCGTTTCAGCGCAGAACCGGGTGGAGCCCATCGACCGCAAAGTAGAGCTACTGCAGCGATCTGTCGATATCCACAGAGAACAACAGCAGAAGGGATTGATCCTCCCTGTCGATGTCGAGGTTGTCACAAAACAGCTCAATGGCGCCCAATCTCTTTCGAAAATCGTTCACCAGCAAGCCGTGGCAGGGCAGTTAGGGCTGACCCGGCTCCTCGGTTTGCCCTCCTCAGCCGACATTCGCCTGGGTACACTTCCCGAGCCGCCTCCCCCGCCGAACGCGGCGCAGTTGTTTCACACGATGCTTGCGCGGCATCCGTCGCTCCAGGTGCAACTTGCAAATATCGCGAAGGCAAAGCAGGACTACCGGCTGGAAAATTTTCGACTCTACCCCGATGTGGTTCTGCACGGGTCAGCGTTGTATGTCACCGATTTTTCAACAGATGCTCACCTTCTGGTCGGCGGAGTCACGGTCGACATTCCAATCTGGGACTTTGGGGCGCAACTGAACACCATGCGCGCGCGCAGGGACACCTATCACGCGGAACAAGCTCGCTTAGGCGCTGTTGGCGATGACCTGAGCAGTGAGCTCGTTAGAATCTACGAGGAAATCTATTCAGAGACCCAAAAAATTCTTACTCTCCAGGTAGAGGCCGGCAAACTCGACCGGGATCTGCGCGTTGCTCAATCTCAACAGCAGCAGGGCATCGGGCAACCAGTGACCACGATTGACGCGGAGGTGGCAGTTATCGCTAAGCAGGAGGAGCTGGAGGTACACCAGTCGAGGCTGCTCCTGCTTTACGCTGATCTGCAGAAGGCGATGGGTGGCACGTGGAAGTGGCTTCGATGAAGCAGTCGCAGCGGATTGTCAAAAACGCAGTCTTTGGTATCGGCGCAGCTGTAATTGGTGGTCTCCTCTACCTGGCTACCATCCTCACAATCGCCCATTCGGTCAGCGTCACCGAATTCGGCAAGTATTCCTTCGTTCTGGCTTTTGCCATGTTCGTGAGCAATGTCGCCGATTCCGGGTTGCCCCGCATGGTCATCCGCGAGATCGCAAAAGATCGCGAGCGACTGGTTCCGGTAGTAGGCGCGGCAGCCTCACTCATCTGGGTTATTTCAGGAATTATGTGCCTCCTGGTCGCGCTGGTGGTGCCGTTTTTTCATTTCGGAACAGACGTGAAGATATCCGCCCTGGGCATGAGTATTGCCACTATGGCATCTTTTCATGCCTCTGGCTACAGTGCCGTGCTGCGCGCATTTGAAGATAATGAGCTTAACCACCTCGGCTTTGTTTTGCACAAGCTTGCTCTGCTCGGTCTGGTATTTGCAATCATAAAGTTTCAACTGGGATTGGTTGGCATTGTAGGTGCCCATCTTATCGCAAATCTGCTGCTTTGGTACTTCTACCATCTCCTGGTAACCCACCTTTATGCGCGCGTGCCGCTGCGTATCGATGTGCCACTCTGGAAGGCTCTTCTGTTCTCCGCTCTACCCATGGGCGGCGGCGTCATGCTTCGTTCGCTTGCCCTCCAGCTCGACATCCTTGTTCTTACCTGGATGACCAATCTCACCGCAGTCGGATTGTTTAGCGGACCTTACAGACTCAGTATGGCTATGCGCCTGATCCCGCAAACTCTTTCCCTGCCACTTTACCCCCTTTACTCGCGCACGGCACACTTCTCGCCGCAGCGATTTACCGAGGCTTACCAATGGAGTGTTAAATTTTTTGCGCTGATTAGCTTTCCCATGGCGGCGTTCTTCGCGGCATGGTCTAAGCCAATTCTACAGTTGGCACTCGGGACAAGGTATCTGGCGGCAATCCCAGCGATGCAGCTTCTCGGTATCGGCTTGGTCCCCTTCTTTCTTTCCGCTTTGTTTCAATACCTTTTCGCCGCGCTGGACCAGCAAAAACGTTTCCTTGCCAGTACCTGCGTCGGCTCAGGTTTGCGACTGTTGCTCCTTTTGATCCTAATACCGATCTTTGGATTTGTCGGGCCGGCGATTGCGTTTGTTTGTAGCGAAACGCTAGTTGTGGCCATTTGGATGATTCAGCTGGCGCGACTCGGCTTTGACGCACGACCGCTCGACACACTCTGGCGTCCACTGGTCGCGGGGGTGGCGATGGCCCTGGTACTTGTTGTAGGCCGTGGCATGCCGATTCCCTGGCAGATCGGCACAGCCATCCTCGCGCTGAGTGTTTATGTCGCGGTCTTGTTTGCCCTTCGAACGTTTTCTATCGAAGAGATCCGTCATGCACGGGAGGGACTTGGATTTCTCTCCCCCTTTGTAGAGTCCTGGACCAAGAAACTTAAACGCAACACGTGAAGATAGGGAAGAGGGTGGAATTATGGGCAGGGGTGGGCGCATCCATTTGGGCAGCGCATTGGCTGCTTTTTGTAGGTAGTTTTTTGGTGTTTAGCTCGGCTATTCTTAAATGGCTTAACTTTCCTTTCAGCCATCATCCTCGCGGTTTACAGTTGCCCCTGCTGCGAAACATCGAGCTACTTCCTCACCTTTCTCTTCTCTCTTACGGAGTGCTCGGGGTGTGTGTTTTAGCGACCGGCCTTGCCTTGCTTTGGCGGTCCCACACGTTTCTCGCCCTGGCGGCCGCCATCCTCATTGCCTTTTGGGTGGCGGCTCCCTGCCAGATCGCCTTTCAACAGCCTGCTTTGCTTCGTCGCCTGAATGCGGAGACTCAAGACCTTCCGATGATCAGGGGTTTTACAAAGAGTTATCTTCCCGTAAATTCTGGTCCCGCTGAAGAGTACTCGAAGTACTTCGAGTTGGACACCGTTTGGGACCGTTTTGTCGCTGCCTATTCTTTTCTTGGACTTGGATGGTATTGCTTTGGAATCGGGTCGTTGCTGATTGCCACGTATTCGATAGGCCGCCTGCCTGGCGAGCGAGGAACGACGGCGCTGGCACTAGGCGCCATTCCAATCGGCGTGCTTATCATTTTCCTAACACCGCCGGTTATGGGGCAGCATTACTTCATCAGTGCCTGCACAGCGCAGGCCCGGGGGAATAATGAAAAGGCCATCAGGCATTATCGCAAAGCCATGTGGTGGGATCGATGGCGCAGGCAAGATATCAATATCTACGCAACTATTGGGGATCTCGAAAGGCTGTCAGGTTCAGGTGAGGACTCGCCCGAGAAGCATATAAGCAGGGCCCAGGAATCAAAGGATGCCAGAGAATACGAGTCGGCGGTCTTTGAGCTTAGCCGGGCCGCAGCGTGGGGCGGTGCGGTCAAGATAGCTTCGCGGTGTGAGTCTGCGCGCACTCGGGTAGATTTTGGCATCGCTCTCTATAATGGTGGAGGTATCGGGGCTGCTGTGACCCAGTGGGAGCAGGCGCTTGTCGAAGACTCGGTGCAACAGCAAGGCCTTGCCTTCCTCATCGCGAGAGGAAATTATGATCTCGGGCGCTATCAAGCGTCGCTCGACGCTCTCAATGGAATTCTTAAGGCGAGCGGTGATAAGCCATTGTTAGCTAATGCTTACTCCCTTGCAGGTGATTGTTACTTGAAACTTGGCCGGGATACCGATGCCCGGAGGTCTTACAACCAATCCCTCAAGGAAGATATACTCGTAAATTTCTGGGCAATGAGTGCGTTAACCGGGGACTAACGCTATGGATCCTTTCTTGCGGCCACTTCGAGATTTACAGCCAGGCGCACGGCGGTGGTCGTTAGTTTTGGTGCTACTCTGCGGGGCGTTGCTTGGCTTCTTCGTTTTTCGCGCCTTTGCGAGTCCCGTGTATCGGCAATACCAATTGGATTTTGGAGCTGCTCAATGGATAGAACCAGCCGAGTTTGCTCCGGTAGCTTACTTTCGCCGCGAGATTTTCTTAAATGCTGAACCTGAGCAAGCTTGGCTGGAAGTTGCAGCAACGGATTCCTTCAAAATCATTATCAATGACACCACAGTCGGCACTGAAACGAATCTGAAGACGCGAGTAGCACAAATTTATGACGTCAAAAGATTTCTAAAGCCTGGGACAAACGTCATTGCAATCTCGGTTGTTCGAAATTCCTACCCAGGTTCCGCGCAGCTTCTTGTCTGTGGCGGCTTTAAAGAACCTGGCGGAAACACCGGCTCATTTATTTCAGACGAACAGTGGAGAGTTACTCCAAAGACCGGCATCGTACAGGGTACAGAGGAATGGGTCTCTCCCCTGGTGCAGGAGCAGGTTTGGCCGAACGCGCGTCGCGCTACGATCATGGAGCATCCGGCTCACATTACCTGGGTGGAAAGGAATCCACTTTTGCTTCGACTTCCAACATCTGGCAAGTGGATTAGAGCCGAAAACGCGTCGCGGGAGGCAACCTTTTCCGCTTCCATAAATGCGGAAAAAACTCGTCCGGAGACATGGATCCAAGTGGCGAGTTCAGGAAGCCTAGATCTTCTCGTGAATGGCAAACTCATCACCGGCATGGCCAGCTCTCCGCTGAAAGAGCCAAAGACGCCGAGTCTACCCAAACTGCCGGGTGAGCCTTCGGAGAAGGAGAAGACCGAAATGGCAACTCCACCACCGGCGATCGCTAGGCCGCCGCAGAACCTCAAACCGCCGCCTACTCCCAGGCCGTCTGCGAGTCCAGGCCCGGCTTCCAGTCCCAGCGCGACCGCCGCACCCGCGCACTCGGAAAGCATTCCCGAGTTGATGGCTACTTCGTCGCAGAAGCCGACGCTTGACGCCTATGACATCAGCTACTGGATTAAAAAAGGTTCTAACACGATCGTCGCGACGGTGCGCAATACCCAGGGGCCAGCCAGGTTTCTCGCAAGCGGGTTCATGGTTCGAAAAGATGGTAACATTCAACAATTCGAGACCAATTCGGACTGGCGAGTGAGCGATCAGCAAGGCGCGCAAAAGCAGCACGCTGTGGAAGCCGGTAGCAATGGATCCGCACCGTGGGGTTACCTTACCCAACAGTTGCACAGCCCGGTTAATCTTTCCGACTTCGATGTCGTTGCCAAACCTGTAGCAGTGATTTTGTTGACGATCATCGGAATCACCGCCTTGTGGCTACTGGTCTCGCGCTTTGTCGCCGCTAAGAAACACGAGGCGCTTCGCTACGCTCTCGCTCGCGACGCGTTATTTCATGCCCCTATCACGGTCGGCCTGCTCTTCTTGCTGCTTCCAAGGTACGACTTTCGTTTTCCAATAGACTGGCCGTTCCAACCGAAATTTGTTTTGCTGGCAATTGTCGCGCTTCTCGGAGTTAGGTTGATTCACTTCGTTCCGCACGGTCGAATAACAGCGAATCTCAGCGCCCAGATTCGGAAGCTCAAAAATAACATACCTGCCAATGCGCTGCCTTATCTACTGCTGGCAATGATCATAGGGTTCGGCTTCGCGTTCCGTTACCATGATTTTGGCGTCATGTCGTTCGACCATGACGAGTACGGAGAGGTTCAGAAATCGAAAGGGATCTGGGAACTTGGTTTCCCATTTAACAGGGTTGCGGGAAGAATCAGACCAGCCACTACGTATGAATTGCTTCCTTATCCCATGGCTGTTACGAGCAAGCTTTTTGGCAAGTCGGAGTGGTCGATCCGGCTGCCGAATGTCATCATGGGCACACTTTGCATCGGGATCA
>Ga0193714_1000031_pt1 | contig 16574 bp, 17 predicted proteins | sample U2m1metaG_FD_143039 | JGI IMG/M metagenome (GOLD analysis project Ga0193714, IMG submission 143039) | Soil microbial communities from a riparian zone of the East river system, Colorado, United States - U2m1 | ecosystem: Environmental > Terrestrial > Soil > Riparian zone | place: USA: East River... | reverse complement strand
TGAACCATTCCAGCACCACGTACTTGCCTTTGTATTCGGAAAGGCTGTGCGTTTTTCCGGAAGCATCCGGCAGGCTAAAATCGGGCGCAGCCGCGCCGACGGGCGGCGAATCGGCAGCGAAAAGAGTAGTGGCGACGAGCGAGCTCAATGCAAGCAGAAGTGTTTTCATATTTATTGTGACGCGACTGTTCGGTTAACGGTTTCCAGTTTTGCCAAAACGATGTTTTTGGTGAGCAGTTCCGGGAATACATACGGCTGCGCCGTGCCTCCCGGGTAAAGCACATATAATGGGACACCCGGTCGGCCAAATTGTTTCAATAATTTCGTAATCGCGGGATCGCCAGCAGTCCAATCTGCCTTCAGTTTAACAATTTGCCGCTCCGAAAACGCGGCTTGCACCGCTGCAGTTTCGAGCACAGTCGATTCGTTGAATTTGCAGGTGATGCACCATTCGGCGGTGAAATCGATGAAGACCGAATGACCCTGCTGCAGTTCGGAAGCGAGCCGTTCGGGCGTAAATTTCGCCCAGCTTCCACTGGAAACTGTTGGGTTGACGACCGCGGCTGCGCTCCGAAATTTATCGCCGATGAAATAATACCCGCTGCCGATTACGAGCACGAGCATGAGTGCGAGGACGAGGCCGCGGGTCTTCGCCGAAGCCAGAGGTGTGAGAAATGCCCCTTTCATCCAGCAGGCGACGCTAAGGACGAGAAGAAAAGCGCATGTCCAGATCAGGGAAGCGACACCGCGCTGGGCGCCGAGCACGGAAAGCAAAAAGAGCAGCGTCGCGATCAGCAAAAAACCCATGAACTGTTTCACTCGCAGCATCCAGGCGCCGGGTTTGGGCAAAAATTTGAGCCAGGCGGGCTGTGCGCTAAGCAGAAAATAAGGCGCACTCATTCCCAGGGCGATTGACCCGAACATGAGCAAAATGACAGTCGCCGATTGCGTGAAAGCGAAGCCAAGCGCGGTGCCAAGAAACGGCGCGGTGCAGGGCGTGGCCAGCACGGTTGCGAAGACGCCTTGGAAAAATGAACCAGCATCGCCATGCATTGAGCCTTCAGCGGCGACGGCATGCCGGTTTAACCACTGCGGCAAGTTAATTTCGAACACGCCAAAGAGATTTAGAGCAAAGACAAGCACAATGGCGCTCATGAAAAGCACGAAATAGGGATTGGTGAATTGCGCCGCCCAAACAGGCTGGCCTCCCGCAGATTTTATGATCACCAGCACAAGCGCCAGGCCGAGAAACCAGGCGAAAATCCCGGCGATGAAGGCGAGGCCACTGCGAAAAATACGGGCGCGGCTCTGGCCGGCTTGCTGTACAAAACCGAAAATCTTCAGTGAGATCACCGGCAGGACGCACGGCATCAGGTTAAGAATGAAACCACCGATGAAACCGAAAATAAGGAAACGAACGACCTCACTCGATGTCGAATTCTCGTTAGCCGCCGCCATTTCCTGGCCAACTGAAATGTCCCAGGCCCCGCGCTCCGGTCCGTCGGTTGAATTTCCGAAAACGATCAGGCAGGGTAGCGATTTGAAGTTTTGCTTCGCGTTATCGAGCGGAATTCGAAAGCTGTAGTTAGCGCCCTCATGCGATTCCAAACGGGGGTGACCAACGGCAACATTTTCCGGAGGCGAGGGAAAGAAGTCGACGGACGCAAATTTCGCCAGTTCAGGCTGGGTAACGTTCAAAAGCAGCCCGGCTGCATCACTTTTCCAGGAAGCGGAAAAATTGGCTCCTGGCGGCCCCGGCAACCGCTTTTGAAAGCGCGAGAAAAGCTCTGTATTTGCCGGCGAATTAGTCGCCGCGCTCGGGAGCGACAATATCACGACTGCCTCGCCCGGAATGCAAATCTTCTCACAAACGAGCCAGTTCACTTTCGCCGACAATTTTACCGAATTGGTGACGTTCTTTGCGGGCGTGATCTGTTGAATCAAGAGGACTTCGTCGTGATAACCGTAGATTTGAATATCGCCCGGTTCCTGAAGCCTTAGCGGAATCGGCCATTGAATGCCGCCGGCGCGCCAGCCTTCGGGTAATTCCCATTTGATGTCGGTGGGAATGCCAGCGTCGCCGGGATATTTCCAATAGGTATGCCAGCGGGGCTGCAATTTTAACCGGACGCCGACAAGAAACGGCTCGCCAGCAATAACGGCGTCCACATTTGCCAGGGCGTCGGCCTGGACGAGCTGTTTCCCCTGGTAAATCTGCCCCTGCGCTGTCATTGCGACCAATGCCAGCAGCCACTGGAAAAATACCGAACGCCGGACTGCGTCCATATGATTACTTATCACTCCCTCTCCGTTCGGGCAATGGTTGGAGCTGGCTCATATCGTGCTGATAAAAGGAGAATGCGTTACTTCGTCGTCGTTGCACTGATTGTGCTAGGCGTGATTTTCTTGCGACAGAAAAAAGCGGAAAATTCTGCGCCCCAAAAAGCGGCTCAAGCCGTGGCTCAGGCAACCTTGACGCCGCGCCCGGCCAGTGAGCACGATTGGGCAAAGGCTGCAATTGATCGGACGAATCAAGTGAGACAACAGGTCAAACGCGAACGTGCGTCAAACGAAGTGCCCTGATTGATCAGGGATCAACGCCGTAAACCTCAATCAAGTCAATCTCAGCGGCGGATCGGACGTTTGGACTAGCGGTGCGGCTGCTCGTGAGGCTAGCCTGGTGAACAAAGTCGCCTTAATGCTGCGCGCTCTGCGCTTGAGCCTTGGCATGGATTGCCTGCTTAAGTGCCTGCGCTGACATGGCGCGCCCGGCGGACGCTGCGCCCTCATTTTTGCCAAGTTGGGTTACGTCGCTCACAGGCGATCCCTCATTCGTAAAAACTGCGTCGCGCCCGGCCTCATCTTTCTTCACACGGAAACGTCCGTGCATGATGCCCACGAGCGGAATGAACTGGGTGCCGTTGTTTTCCACAAACAAGATGTCGCGATCACCGACCTTGAATTTCGGCGCATCAGCTACCTCCATCGTCTCGGCGCCGACGGTACCGCCTAGCATACGCAGCGTGACGCTCGCACCAGGATTGCCCTTAATCGCTTCCTCTACTTTAACAGTGACATAGCTCATGATGTGACGTTGCGCGCCCTCACCAGCCCAATCTGAGCGGACGTCGGTTACAGTGCCTTGAAAAATCATTTCGGCCCGACCTACCAGATCATCAAACGAAGGCGGGATGACGGTGGTGGCCAAAGTCGCGCAGGCCATAACTAGGACACTGCCAAATACTGATAAACGGGAGAACTTTTTCATGTGGAAGAAGGCCAAATTTAGTGCGGTTTGGGATGGGATTCAAACAGGGAGCATTTGAACCTAAGCGCGCAGCTTTCGTTCAATTTATGGATCGAGGTCATATGCATCTACCAGAGCGATACCGGTGCTGTTATTAACCCCGCGCACAATGGCAGTGTAGTTGCCGTGTGGGAGCGTCGCGATAATGGCAGACTCCCTGGCATTTGACGGCTGGTAACCGCTCGCAGAGATCGCCGCCGCCTGCGTGCCACTGCCCCAGTCGTCGTTGCTCGCGATCACGTTGCCGGAACTATCATGCAACTCGAGGGTTGGATTGGACAGCGTGCCGGAGAGCGAAAAGGGCGGTGAGGCCAGCGACGGACCCACAGCACGCACGATCAGTTTCTTTGATGCCGAACCGTTGATGATGAGACCGCCGATCAGGACATTTTGATCCGTCCCAACCTGTCCGCGTGTAGAGATGTTCGATAAACGCGTCGATAAAGTATCCAATTCGTACACTTCGACCAATGCGACCCCGGTCGAATTGTTGTAGCCGCGCACGATCGCGGTGTAGGCCCCGGCTGGCAGAGTTGCAATCAGGGCTGGTTCATTGCTGTTGCTGGGGGCGTAGCCGCTGCTGCTGATCTGCGAAGCTTGCGATCCGGTCTGCCAGTCATCGTTCGTCGCGATGGTAGCGCCGGAAGAATTATGCAACTCAAGCATTGGATCGCTCAAGGCGTTAGCGACCCCGTAACTACCAAGAGTCGGCCCAAGGGCACGGATTATTACTGTTTTTGATTGCGAGCCGGAAACGATAAAACCGGCGATCATCACATTGTTTCCAGTGCCAACGTCCATTCGCGTCGAAATATTGGCAAAATGACTCCCCGAAGGGCTCGGTGTCGGTGTCGGCGTTGGAGTCGGACTCGGGGCCGCATACATAGATTGAGCGCCAGAAATATCATCCGCAGACAGCGTTTCGCGATCGCTTGTCACTGAGTTCATGATCGCGTCGACATGTTGCCCATGCTGATCCGGGTGATCCAAGCCGAGAGCATGACCAAGTTCGTGAATAAGGACTCGTCGAATATCGCCGATGCACCACCCGTTCGAGCCGAAACGAAGGGGACCTCGATAGGAGTCGAACTGTTGATTTCTATTAAAGAGAATATCAGCCTCGACAATATTGCTTCCGGAAGAACGCCAGTAGGTCACTGCTAACGTGCCTGACCCAAATTTTTGCCCGAAAACGGTGTTGGAGAAGACGACTGCGTTGACACCGTCCCCGGAAGAAACGGGAGGACTGGTGACAGTGTCAGTATATCTCAGCCGGGCCATAACGTTATTCCAAGCGCCGAGCGCAGGCGCTGCCGCGGTGTCCCATGAGGTATTGCCGTCGACGAGTGTGCGTCCTGCCAAACCGAGTCCCATTTGAAAAGTCACAACGGTTCCGGCTGGCCACTTGGTACCCTCGAGGGCGTAGCCGTTTGCACGGCGGGAAGCCAGCGCGAAAAGGACCAAAATAATCAAAATCGAGAATAATTGCAGCGGTGCAAAAGCTCTCTTTGGTGTGGAATACGGCCGGGGCAGCCGGAAGAGGGTAAATCCCATAATTACCATAAAAGCACGAAGTATGCGAAGAGATACGAATGCTCGCGCTGTAGCCAATCTTTTCCGTCGCAAAAATGCGAAATTAATAGAATTAATACGCTATATACGTATTTATTCGGAGTTATGTAACTGTTCTTCGCAAATCTGCATCGCCAACGTTGCTGCCAGTAGTTTGCCGAACTACTGCGCAAGTCTGGCTGGCGCACGCTGGACACCGAATCAGACCGACATGGCGCTTACTGGGATAAACGCGCCCGGGCAACCTCAAGGAACGAGGAATATCTTCTGCGAGTAGGGATCCTTGACCTTGCTGCCAGATTGGTAGCCCGTCACATCAACGTACCCGCCGTTTGGGTCGTAAGGACTGAAAACGTACCCAGGTTTCCCAGGAACAGGTTTCGCCACGGGGAATTGCGCTGCGCTATTTGACAAGGAACTCCGCGGCGTCGCGCTGGGCCGTGGCGTGACTGCACTTAACGGTCGCGTCTCGTCCTGCTGGGATGTGGGCGATGTGGTGGTAGAGGATGTTACCGTCCGCGGCGGTCGCAAAGGCGTTGCCGTCGGCTGCGGAGGCGCCGCCTCCACCACAGGTTGCCCTTCGTAACTCGTCGTCTCCGTTGTCTCGATCGTGGACTGCTCTCCCCTCCGGAGTTTGCCGCTGACAAAATGTGCCGGAGCGGTCACAACTGCTGCGGAAGTCGAGGCCACATTTTCCGCCGTCCGGCAACCGAAAACGGTGAGAGCCAGAAGAAAAGTGAGCGCCGCGCCGCGAATCATCGTCCGATGTATATCAGCGCGCCGCGGACGCGCAACTTCTCGCCGCCTTGAAATCGGAACGGAACGCCGAGATCGCGTCCTCCGTGGCTGACCATGCGCACATCAAGCGATAAATGTCCGGCTCGATGAATTTGTAAAAATCCCATCCGCGCTCGCGTAGGTTCTCCGCAACCACCACATCGAGACGAGAAAATACCGCGTTTGATTCGACCGGAAAGACAATCTCCGCTCCACAACTGCGGAGCTCGCTGGTTAATTTGAGCGCTGCGTCATTCGCCTGCCGCGCGTTTTTCAGCCATACTTCATCTTTCAACAAGGCGAGCCAGGGCGCCGCAAAAAAGCGCATTTTGGACGCGAGATGTCCGCCCTGCTTTGCCCGATAATCGAAATTGGCGCTGCGCTCTTTGTTGAAGAAAACGACCAGCTCGCCTGCAGCCAGACCGTTCTTCGTTCCGCCGAAGCAAAGGACTTCCACGCCGGCTCGCCATGTGATTTCCTTCGGTGCGCATCGAAGTGTCGCGATCGAATTCGCGAAACGCGCACCGTCCATATGCAAAAACATCCCGCGCTTGTTTGCGAATGCGGAAATCTCGCGAACCTCATCAGGACCATAGACCGTTCCCACTTCCGTGGCCTGCGCGAGACTGATTACGCGCGGCTTGTGCGAATGTAATTCGTGTTGCCGTGCCAGGGCCGCTTCCACTTCGCGCAAATCAATTTTCCCGTTCGTGCCGGGTGTTGGAATCAGTTTGGATCCACCTGTGTAAAATTCGCACGCGCCGCATTCGTCATTGTCGATATGCGCGTACTCGTGGCAGACGATACTTTCAAATGGCTGGCACAGTTGTGCCAGCGCCAGCGCGTTGGCCGACGTTCCGTTGAAGACGAGAAAGACGTCGCAATCGATTTCAAAAAGTTCACGGACGCGATCGCATAAGCGTCGGGTCCATACATCATCACCGTAAGATGCCGTTGCGCCGGCATTCGCATCGCCGAGCGCCGCGCACACTTCCGGGCAAAGGCCCGCAGTATTGTCGCTCACGAAGTCTTGGCGGCGCGCAGTCACATTGCAAGTCGCTACCCGAGTTTCCCGTTTCGAGCAATCGAATGATACCGGTCTCGAGCAGTCCTGAGTCTATCGAAGGACAGTCGATCCACCTAGGTCGTCGCTTTTGCCTGGCTCAAATGTGGCAGACAATATTCTTCGCCGTTGCGTGCCACCCGAAACTCGAGATTTGGATCCGTTACTTCCGTCGCCCCACAAATCGCGCAACGATGTAATGCCTCCGCTTCGGCTTCGCGTGTTTGCAGCTCAAAACGGCGACGGCGTTCGGTTACGTCACGGCGCTGGCGAGCGTCACGCACGATACCGGGACCGAAGAAGATCAAGTAATTCGCCATCGCGCAGATGGCGGCAGCACGAAATTGCATCGAACCGACAACAATTTGCAGAAACAAAACGGCAGCCGAAAACCAGGCGATCCATTTCACTTTCATCGGCAGGATGTAGGCGAAATAGATCACGAGATCAGGATAAAAACGGGCGAAAGCGAAAAAAAGCGACGTGGTCAGCATCAAATTTGAAAAAGCGGCACCAAAGAAAAACGCTGCGATGGTCGTGCCGATCATCCCGAGCAAATAAAAAATGGTCAGCTTGAACGCACCCCAGGCTGATTCGAGCCCGTTACCCATCCACCAAAGAAAGAGAATGTAAAAAGCGACGTTAACCCAATCGGGTAATGGCAGCATGCTCGCCATTTGCGGAATGAAAATATAAGTGATCAGCCGCCAGACTTCGCCGTGCATGACTGCAACAGGATCGAGATCGAGCAATCGGAGATAACCCGGATTCACTTTCTCGAGGACGAAGACGAGCGCGGTAAGGAAGCCGACGTAACGGAGCAAGCCGGGGATGGCGAGAAAACCGATCCTCCGTTCGAGTTTGTCCAGCCACGTCATAGTTCCGGGAGAGTAAAGGGCGCGGTTTGCGTTTTCAAGGTAGCGGGCGATTCGCCCTAAGCGCCGCCCAGGAACATGGGCGTCAAGCCTGTGCGCCAAGCAGGTCTCCAGACCTTTTTCCTTCAGCCGGCTGCAAGCCCGCTGGGGCGCGCAAGCTAAAACCTTATGTTCCGATGCTTGCGCCACCTACCTTGAAGTCTAGGATGTTCGCGTGAGCGAACCCGCCGAGAAAAAGACGCCACTTTACGCGGAACACGTGCGGCTTGGCGCACGAATGGTCCCATTCGGCGGCTGGCTCATGCCAGTGCAATACACCAGCATCGTGGATGAACATCAGACCGTGCGAAACGCTGTCGGCATGTTCGATATTTCGCACATGGGACAGTTTATCCTCTCGGGCAATTACGCGCGTGACTGGCTCAACACCCTGCTGACCAATAATGTAGCGAAGTTGGACGTCGGTCAGGGGCAATACACTTTTCTCCTCAATGATGACGGCGGCATCGTTGATGATTTAATTCTTTACCGAATCGGGGAGTCGGAATTTCTGCTCGTCGTTAATGCTTCGAAGATTGAGGAGGATTTTGCCTGGTTGGAAAGACATCGGCAAGATGGCACGATGCTGAAAAATCGCAGCGCGGATTTTGGCGGCGTCGCCATTCAGGGACCCCGCGTGGTCGATCTTTTCCATGACTTGTTGGGGCAGAGTATCGTGCTCCCGGCGCGAAATCACATTATCGATTTCGTTGTTTCAGAAATGCCGGTTTCGATCGCGCGCACGGGTTACACCGGCGAAGACGGCGTGGAGGTTTTTTTCCGCGCGAGTGACGCGGCGAAGTTCTGGAATCTTGTTTTGGAACGCGGCGCCAGATTCGGTGCAAAACCATGCGGTCTGGGAGCGCGCGATACTTTGCGATTGGAAATGTGTTACCCGCTAAACGGTTCCGATCTCTCCGCCCAGCGTAATCCGATCGAGGCCGGGCTCGGATTTTTCGTCGATCTCAAGAAACCAAATTTCGCCGGGCGAGAAAAATTGCTGGAAACCAAAGCAAACGGTGCACGTGAGCGACTCATCGCATTCAAGATGAGTGGAAAAGGTCCGCCGCCGCGCCCGCACTATTCGCTTTTCAACAACGGCGCACGGGTTGGGGAAATTAGTAGCGGCACGCTTTCGCCGAGCTTGAACATTGGTATCGGAATGGGGTATGTCTCGGCTGCGTCCGCGAAGATCGGGACGCCGTTGGAAGTGGAAATTCGCGGACAAAAATTTCCGGCAACGATCGAAAAGAAACCGCTTTACAAGAAACAATCATGAACGTTCCCGACAACCTCCTTTATACAAAAAGTCACGAATGGATTCGGCGCGAAGGCGACAATATCCGCGTCGGGATCACGGACCACGCCCAAGCTGAGTTGACCGACGTTGTCTTTGTCGAATTGCCCAAGGTGGGCACGAACGTGGACGCAAAAGCGCCGGTGGCGGTGGTGGAATCGGTCAAGGCCGCGAGCGACATTTACGCGCCGGTCAAAGGTACGGTGGTGGAAGCAAACAATGCGCTGACTAATAACCCTGCTCTAATCAACACCGATCCATTCGGCGAAGGCTGGATTTTGGCGCTCAAAATTGACAATCCCGACGATCTCAAAAATCTGCAGAGCGCAGCGGCTTACAAGGACCAGATCGAGACGTAATCGTCATCATTTGTCTTGCATTACGCGTGCCTTCTAATCCGTCCGAATCCGCGTTTATAATTTAATCTTTCCCGAAGAGCAGATGCTCAACGGCGCACAGGAGGTGTTCGATTTTCACCGGCACAGCTAGGAAACTGTAGCCGCGTACAATTCCGGCGGAGGTGAATTGCCGTTCTGAAACAAAGTTGCTCAAACAAAGCAACGGAACATGACAAAGATCGCGATCCTTCTGAAGTTGCCGGGCAATGATTTCTCCGTCGCTGGCGGCGCTGGTAAGATCCACCATGATCAGATCGGGCCGAAACCAACGGGCGGCGTGAACAGCGAAAGCAGCATCGTGTTCTTCGCGGATGGAATACTTGCCGACACTTTCAAGAGCTCGGCGGACCGTGTGAGTGACGCGTGTCTTGTGATCGAGCAGAAGAATTTTTTTGAGGACCTTCACGAAATTGTCTCGTATTCCGAGCATCGGCTGTGCCAGTGGAGCACTCCGGCAAGATAGGATTTCTACCCATTAATATATTCACAGAGCAGCTGCAGCCTGCTTTACTCGCCCTTTGGTGTACTCGGCGTGTTTCATGCACGAGACTCTCTGCCAAGCAATTTCCGAGCACGATATCTTCACTCCAGGTTTTAATTCCGCGCCAGTGGCTCAAAGGAAACTCGACACCGTATTGATCGTGAGCGCGAGAATCACAGTGTTAAACCCGAACGACAAGATTCCGTGCAACAGCACCAGCCGCCGCATTTCGCGCGATGTAACATCCACATCTGAAACCTGGCAGGTCATGCCGATGACAAACGAGAAATATGCGAAGTCGCGGTAGTCGGGTAAATCGTCCCCGGGAAAGTCGATGCCAGCGGCGTGTTTCTCAGCGTTAGTTGCGCTATCGTCATAAAATCTGTGGGCGTAACGCAGTCCGAAGACGGCGTGCATCAGCAGCCACGAGAGCACTATCGTGGCGAGAGCGAGCAACAAATGAATCGAAAAAAGGTGCCGCTCCTCCGGTTTTCCGCGCGGATCAGAAATGCGACCGCAAAAAGAGCGGCGCACGCCACAATGATAACAAAGATGAAAATGACCGTGCGCCCGACGTCCTGTCGTTGCGCCACCGCCCGGATTTGCTCTAGCGGAGTGAACGTGACGGTCACCCAGATTAAACCGAGGATGGCGAAGGCAAAGGCATCATAAGTGACGAGCGACACCATCCAGAGCGCCTGCGTCCGCAAAGCCAACCCGACGACCACCGCCACGACAAATCCAAGAAGCAACCGATGGTGCGCATCCATCTTCGCAATCGTCCGCAGCATCCGCGCCATTCCGGGATAGAACGAAACGGACTCCGTTTTCGCAAGCGAAACTCTTATTCATAGTCCTCTCCCTACTCTGCTCGCGATCAATTCACGGTTCTCGATTTATGCTTCACGCTTCATCGATCTGGGATGTCGGCCGGAGCCGAAACCCCTCTTGCTATTTGCCATCTCTAACGTATCTCGAGATGTAATATCTTATTCTCGTTAGATGTCGGGCGTTGTGCACCTTTGCAATACCTTTCTCGTCACCGCTGTTTCGGCGAGGTTTTTCGTGTGCGGCCGTGCGCGCCAACCGCGATCCAGACACTTCGCGTAGCTCCTGTGAAAGAGCTGTTGAACAAAGTTTATTGGATTGGAATGGCTGGGTAGCTTGCACTAATTAGCTTCGGGGTTTGGTGGCACTTTATCATGGATACAATTGTGCGGATCCCTTTTGTCTTTTTTGCCGTCGACGCTGGGTTGATGATCTGTCTTTATTGCGTCGAACATTTGCTGCGACAAAGGAGGTGAGCCGAAGATGATCTTAAAGAAAATGCCGGCCCTACGATTCTCGAAAGCGAAACGTGTGTGCGTTGCCGTTCTCGCCGCTCTTACTTTTATCACCCCGAGCCGCGCAATCTGGCCAGAGAAAAACCCCGCGGAGGCGGTCCGCAATTTTTATGCATGGTATGTACATGAGAGCGTGAGTGGAAGTCACCCGCTCGAAAAAGAACGGGAACAAATGCGGAAATTTGTCACGGAGGGCCTGCTCAGCCGCATCAACAAAATGCCGAAAGGCCGGGGTGGCTTAGACGGCGATTTTTTCCTCAACGCCCGGGAGGTAGATCCGGACTGGGGAAAGAATATTGCCGTTAGTAACTATTATGTCGGGAGGACAATGTCGAAGCTGGGCGTAATTCTCACTGGCCGAAAACTCGGTGACCGCCAATTTGAGGTGAAGGTGCTTTTCGAGGAAGGCGCCTGGAAGATTGACGAGGTAAAATTCAGCGACTGAGAAAAAACCTTTGACGGTGTCCTGCGCCAGCACCTAGCCTTCGCCAATAGTAAGCGAGTAGGCTTACTTTAATATGGCCGGCCGCATTGGTGTTGAATTCGGACGGGCTTTCCTAAACCTCAACTGAAAGAAATTCGAAATGAAATTAATTGTTCGCTTACTTTGTGTTGGAGTAGCTGCTCTCTGCCCGCTTGCGCTTGTTTGGGCGCAAAGCTCGCCCAGCGAAAAGGCGTCAGCGGCGGCTTCGTCGGCTGCGGCACGCAACGATGTTTATCACGTTTACTTTGGCAAAGCTGCCGCCGGCAAAGCCGTTCAATTGGCGGAACTGCTGAAAACACCAAACCCGAAAGACCCGATGCCGGGGCATTTCATTCTTCTGCGCCATCAGGAAGGTGATGCGTGGGATTATTGCCTGATCACGCATATCGGCGCCAAGGCGACGGTCGAGGCCACGCCCTTTCAGGTCCCTGCGGCCATGCGCGACGTGACTGACTGGCATAACGATACGTTCGTGAACGGACCGTCTTGGGAGGAATTCACCAAGGCGATGGCTATTTCCGATGACGCCAAGAGCAAAAGTGGAGGATCGGTTTACGTGGTCTCAGTCTTTCGACCCACGCCAGGACACCGTGAGGATTTGGAGAAGATATTGTCAGCGCCACCGAATCGTCCCAACGACACTTCTGCCGGGACGGTGCTGATGCAGCATCTCGAAGGTGCCCCATGGACTTTTCTGAGTGTTGTTCGGTACAACTCGTGGCAGGACTTTGCCACGAACGATATGAACAACGTAACGGAATCTAACAAGAATGAGGGCGGTTGGTTTGCTTTTCGAGCGTACAGCGCTTTCCATAATGATACTCTGACTAATCGCATTGCGCCGTAATGTTCGGGCTGCCCGGCAAGACGCTATCGCTAATTATCGTGACGGGCACGCTGCTGGTAAGCTGCCAGCCAGGTCCGAACCCGGCTGACACGGTTCGCAATGCTTATGGCTGGTATCTGCGCGAGCTGAAGAGTGGAGTCAATCCACTGCTGCAAAAGCGGGCTGAGCTCAAAGAATTCGTAACCGACAATTTTCTGGCGAGTCTCGATAACATGCGCTCCGAGCTGGAGGCCAGCCCGTTTATGGATGCGCAGGGCTTCGATGCCAAACTGTCGGTTGAGAAGGTTACGAGCGATCGCCGGGCCGCGACTGTGCGAATTGGATTAAGCGGTCGTCTCTCTGGTCAGTACGCGTTGAATGTTTATCTGGTAAAGGTAGATGGCAGGTGGAAAGTGGACGACGTAAAACTACTTGAACAATTGTCGTTAGTTGAAAAATCCGAGCGAGCCGGCTGAAAGGTTGAAAGTTGTCAGCGCGAGCTAGGCGACTTGGACGTCGCCGCCCGACTCATTAATGGATTTCCGGCCCGAGCTGTCAGATCACCGCGATGGCGGTGATGCTGCTCCGAACCTTTCCCGTCACCCGGTACCGATGAATGTTCATGCCAAACTTATTGCTTACGGCCAAAAAGTCACGGCAACGCTTGCGTGGCAATGACATCGCGATCCCCTCCCACGCTTGGCCGAGCGTGGGGCAAGATTTTTCGAGACATCGAGGCACGATAATCGCATTAAATTGATTCGTGGTTCACGAAACCGTCATGACCGAGGACCTGGATCGCGTCCTGCAAACGCGTGCCGGCCGCCGGGTGGAATATCTCAGTATTAGCTGGACGTCACTGGAAGCGATTATCGGCGTTACGGTCGGAATACTCGCCGGCAGCGTTGCTTTGATTGGATTCGGAGCCGATTCAATTATTGAAGTGGCCTCGAGCTGCGTCTTACTATGGTGGCTGGCGGAAGGCTCGGTTGATCGCGATCGCGCGGCCCATCGATTGGTTGGTGCCTCCTTCTTCGCGCTCGCCGCCTACATCGCGATTGAGGCCTCGGCGGACTTGCTAAAACACGAAGCGCCGCGCGTCACTTACTTCGGCATCCTCTATGCGGGAGCGTGTGTAGTTGTCATGCCTCTTTTGGCGCGAGCTAAACGTCGCGTCGCTGTACGGTTAAACAGCAACGCTCTTCATGCCGACTCTCATCAGAGCGATATCTGCGCTTATCTCTCGGTCATATTACTTCTCGGTCTCGCACTCAACGCCGTTCTTGGCTGGTGGTGGGCCGATCCAATTGCCGCCCTTTGCATGCTGCCAATTATCATCCGCGAAGGTATTGCCGGTTGGTATGGCAAAACCTGTTCGCACGCGCATTTTTGAGATGGAGTAGGTTGCTCAGCGGCCCTTCCCGGGCAACTGTGAACGCTCATGCCGGATCGACTAACCACCGATATCATCGACGCCGAATTAGCTCCGGGTGCGCGTAATGCCATCCGCGTTTGTCTTCGGCTCCAACCTACCGAGCGCATCACCATTATTACCGACGAAGCGACGACTGAGATCGCGGCGGCGTTGCAAGCGGAAGTGGAGGAAGTGGGCGCCGTTCACGCCGTTTTCGTTTTGGAAAATTACACGGAGCGCCCGCTCACTCGTATGCCGAAGATCATTCTTGATGATCTGGCACAATCGCAGGTCTCAATCTTCGCGGCGCGAACTTTGACCGGTGAACTTGGCTCACGCATCGAGATGACCGCGGTGATAAACAAAAATCGCATTCGTCATGGCCACATGGTCAACATCAACCGGCAGACCATGGTTGAAGGGATGCGCGCGGATTTCATTGCGGTGGATGCGTTGAGCCAACGTCTAATCGAGCGCGCTCGCAGGGCCGAACGCATCCGCTGCCGTACGCCACACGGGACGGAGTTTGCGGCGGAATTTTCTCCAAATCTTAAATGGTTGAAGACGAGTGGGCTGATCACGCCTGAAAAATGGGGCAACCTGCCGGGAGGCGAAATTTTCACTTCCCCGAAAAACTGCAGCGGTACCTTCGTTATAGATGGCGTAGTGGGCGATTATCTTTGCGCGAAATATGGTGATCTTGCCGCCGCGCCGCTCACTGTCGAAGTGGAAAACAGCCGTATCCGGTCAATGCGATCGGAGAACAAAAAGTTGCTTGAGGAATTTCGTGCCTACACCAGCACCGATGAGAATAGCAATCGAGTGGGCGAATTTGCCATCGGCACAAACACGGCCTGCACTCGCGTAATTGGGAATATTTTGCAGGACGAAAAAATTCCCGGCGTTCATATTGCCTTTGGTCATCCTTACGCCGAGCACACCGGCGCCAATTGGATTTCGAAAACGCATATCGATTGTGTCGGGCGAGATTTCGACATCTGGTTCGACGGCGAGCAGGTGATGCGCGCCGGGAAGTTCCTGGTGTGATTCCTGGCGGCGTCTGTCGCGCGGGCAGGCCTGCTAATACCAATGACGAAGCAGCAAAGGCAGCGCCCTTTGCATTATTCGGATTTCGTCATTCCTTCGTCATTAGTCATTCGTCATTTCAAGGCCATGCATCCGGAACTTCGTTCCCAATTCAACGCAGACTTCACGCAAGAGAAATACGCGACCTTGCTGCGTTGCGTGAATGAAACGGAGAAATGGCCAGCCGATTTCCGGATTTCGGAAACACCGATTTTTTTGACGCGTGAATTTTGTGATGAGGCGGTAGGCGCGGCTAACGAGATTGTGGCAAAAACGCGGACACCGGAATTTGCGCGCCATGCCGCCAGCGCCATTCCCTCCGGATTGGAGGTGCCCAATGATACCGCGCATCCGAACTTTCTGGTAGTAGATTTCGGAATTTGCACGGTGGGCAATCGACTTGTTCCGCGCTTGATCGAATTGCAGGCGTTTCCCAGCCTGTTCGGTTTTCAATTGCTCCTCCTCGGCTGCATGCGCAAAGCTTATCCGGCTATCCCGCGACATTGGACCTCGTCCTTCGGCGGAATACACGATGACGCTTATCTTAAACTCTTGCGCAGAACCATGCTGGGCGACTCCCGGCCGGAAAATGTTGTTTTGCTCGAGATCGAACCGGCAAAACAGAAGACACGGGTCGACTTCGCCTGCACCGAGTCGCTTCTCGGTATTCCGCCCGTTTCGCTCACCGATATTACAAAACGTGGGCGGCAATTGTTCTATCAACACGCGGGACGCGAAGTGCAGGTTGAACGCATCTATAATCGCGTGATTTTTGATGAGCTGCTGAGACGACCGGATTTGAAACTACCATTCAGCTTTCAAGAAGAGCTCGACGTAGTCTGGGTTGGCCATCCAAACTGGTATTTCCGGATCAGCAAACATTCGTTGCCGTTCCTGAAGACCGCGCATACCGCGCGGGCATTTTTTGCCGATGAATTTCCGGCTGCCGAATCGACCGGCGACTTCGTCCTGAAGCCGCTCTACTCCTTTGCCGGCCTGGGTGTCGATATGGAACCTATTCGGGAAAAGCTAACGACATTGACAAATCCGCACGATTGGATTCTGCAAGAGAAAGTTCAATACGCGGAATTTGTCCCGACGCCGGAGGGGCCTAAATCCAAGGCAGAAATCCGGATGATGTTTGTCTGGCCGGATAACGAACCTGACCCAATTCTCGTTAATAATCTGGTGCGGATGAGTCAGGGCAAAATGATGGGAGTCGACTTCAATAAAGACAAAACCTGGGTAGGATCGAGCATCGCGCTTCACGAACGTGGGAGTTAAACATATTATGAAACAGGAAAATCCATGGATTGAAATTTGTCCCGGCATCAGGCGGCGGACGCACGCCCACGGCCGCACCATGTATCAAATGGTCGCCGAGCTGGCTAGGGGAAGTCGCATGCCAGAGCATCAGCACTCGCAGGAACAGATTGTCCATATTCTTTCTGGACGAATGCGATTGATCGTCGAAGGCACCCCGCAGGAACTTGCCACCGGCGACGTCTTTTACCTCGCGAGCAACATTCCGCACGGCGTCGAAACGATTGAGGATACACGCGTGCTCGATACCTTCAGCCCGCCTCGCGACGAATATCTGGCGATCGACGAA
>Ga0193714_1000028_pt1 | contig 16791 bp, 13 predicted proteins | sample U2m1metaG_FD_143039 | JGI IMG/M metagenome (GOLD analysis project Ga0193714, IMG submission 143039) | Soil microbial communities from a riparian zone of the East river system, Colorado, United States - U2m1 | ecosystem: Environmental > Terrestrial > Soil > Riparian zone | place: USA: East River... | reverse complement strand
GGGTGGTTCTCCCAGAACGCCAACACACCTCCGGGCCGCAACGAAGAATATATCGTGTCTAGCGCTGTGACGCGGTCGCACGGCGAAATGTGGTGGAAGACTCCATTGCAAAATACGAGATCGAAGGAACCTTCGGGTCGATACTCAGCTAGCGGAATAAACCGGGCACGATCTCCATGGGTGCGCCGAGCAATCTCCAGTGATTGAACCGATGCGTCCACCCCCACTAGCGAGTTCAGCTTGAGCTGGTTCAACAGAAATGGGGTGGCGGAGCCAGTGCCGCACCCGAAATCCAATGCCGTGCGCGGATGCTTTTGCAAGCGGGCGAGACAGCGGGCCAGCCAAACGACACGGCCGCGCGCAAAATAATTTTTGTCTTCGCCCGAAATGGAAATTCCCCGGGCAAGTTGAGCATCGTATTCCGCGGCATATGCATCAAATTCTGAGCTTGTCTGTATTGGAGGCTCGCTCATAGACGGCGTTTCATTCCCAGAATGCTCACGAAGAAACTAGAAAGCACGGTTTGAAAGCCCAGCGCTGTTAGTGTGGCGCCCGGAATGACCCAGCGCATTGTGACGGCGTAATCGAGCCGGCCGAAATGGGCCGACTTCCACTGCAACACAGCTGCGCTCAACAAAATCAAACCAACCAGAAAAGCCAGGGCACCGATGGCCAGACCACGTTCCAAATAAATCACCTTAAAAAACCGATCAACGCGTTCGTCTCTAGGCAGCAAGCCCTCGTTGATGGCGAAGGTCTTGGCGCAGATAGCGAATAGAATCGATTGATAACCCATCATAATGGCAAGGCTGGAAAACAAAAGTGTGTGAGCATCGAAGGTGATGCCATAAATTGTTAATCCGGGCAGGGCGACGGCATATCCGACTAGTCCGAGCAAAGCGAAAACAAGACCCGGCGCGAGAAAGAGCCATCGCGGACTAAATACTAGGAAGAAGCGCAGCGTGCGCCAGCCATCACGAGCCGTCCGCAGGTGAGGTGCATGCGTTTTGCGCCCGTCTGGGTGTAGCGTAATGGGAATTTCGGCGATGCGGGCGCCGTGCAAACTAGCTTTGATGATGATCTCCGTGGCAAATTCCATTCCGTCGCACTGAAGTTCCAATCGATCATATAGTTCCCGTGTGAATCCACGGAGACCGCAATAGACATCGTGAATAGGCGCGGCGAACATATGCCGCGCCATTCGCGAAAAAAGGGGGTTTCCCAACCAGCGGTGTGTAAATGGCATCGCCCCCGGTAAAATTTTTCCGCCCCCTTGTGGCAGACGGCAACCGGTGACCAGTTCAAACCCTTCCTGAAATTTCTTCACGAAGCGGTCTGTCTCTGAAAAATCGTAGCTCTCATCGGCATCGCCCATGATAATCCATTTTCCAGACGCGGCCTGAATCCCGCCCCGTAACGCGTTCCCGTACCCTTTTTCCTTCACCTGAACAACGCGCGCTCCGAGTTTCTCCGCGATTAGAACTGAATCATCTTTGCTTCCATTGTCGGCTACAAGAATCTCGCCGCGCACGCCAGACCGCTGGATGCCCAGCTGTGCCTTCTCGATGCAGCCTGCAAGTGTCTCCGCCTCGTTTAAGCAAGGCATCACGATCGTCAGTCCGATTGCATCAGTCACGCCGAAAATCTAGCTAAGGCCAGGTGATTGGCGAGCGTATCTTGCCCTCGAAGATTCCCGAAGGCTAAGTTAAGGAAACAAAACGGATCGGGCCGCCTTTTGAAGGTGCCGTGGGGCATCGTGCGCCGCTGGATCTTGTAGGCGGCAACCCTCGGCAAGTAAACGCCAATGGTCCGCCGATTGACCGGAGGGGAGTCGCTCTTCAAGTAGCGCCAGTAGTTGATAATCACCTTGAAATGGGGCGTAAACGCGGCCCTCGGTTCGGTTGAGCAAGTCCTCTCTCCATTCTTGGAGCAACGCCCGCGCGGTAGGGCCGCTGTAGATTGTAACTTCTGTTTGCCCGAAATTTTGGATGTGCGCCTTGCGACCGTTTAAGATAGCTGGCCCTGTCACGTAGAAGACGCGGCCAGGAGCCGGGGCATCAAGATGATTCGCGACTTTGTTAACGTAATTGTTAGGCAGCATATTGTCATGACCGTTGAAGATAGCTGGCCCTGTCACGTAGAAGACGCGGCCAGGAGCCGGGGCATCAAGATGATTCGCGACTTTGTTAACGTAATTGTTAGGCAGCATAATGTCATTTTCCGGATGGTCGAAGAATTGTCCCAATGTGAACCCGATGTTCCATCCGGCGACGATCGCGTCGCCTTTCTGCATTTGTGCGCGCAGAAACGCAGCTACTTCAGAATACGGCCATTGTTTCTTCGCCAGAAACTGTGCCTGCATACAGGGCATCCAGCACATTAGTGTGAGTGCCGTGATGCCCCAGGCTGTAATGGTAGCCCCCCGCATCCAAATGTGTCTGGCAAGCCAATGGATCCCCTCTGCCATCAGGATCAGAAGTAAAGGCAGGGAACAAATCAGATAACGGGCGAAGGCCGAGGTTTGAACAGACACTCCTTGCAAGGACATCAGAATCGGGGCCAGAATGATCGCTCCGCAGAGTAGCAGGAGCGCTCGCTTCTCTCGCAGCGCCGACCAACAGCCCGCTACGAGCAACACCGCGGACAACAACGCAGCGTAACCAGCACCCATGTACGTGGTAAAAACCTGAGGAAGATATCCCATGCTCGTTGGCGGGGTATCGGTTCCCCACTCCCTATTCACCTTCGCGATATCGGGCAGAAGGCGCCAGTAAGCTGCGCCGACTATTATGGCCACTCCAGCCAAAGGAATCCAAAGAGTCCTGGATCCCCAGAGAAATCTTCGAGCGCCGGCGAAACCAGCTGAAATGCTTTCAGCGACCAGTAATAGGATGACGAATGCGACTGTGTAAACCCCGTTGAGGTGCACAAGTAACAGCAATAAGGTCGCTGCCGCGCACCGCAGACCGCTCCACCAGTTGGGTTGCCGATACCAACGAAAAAATTCATTGATGACCATAAGACTGAATGCCACCAGGAGCGAATAAGCCCGGATCGCCGGGCCCCAGGACACCAGGTAGGGATTGAACGCAGCTAGGCCCGCGGCAATGAGCGCGGTGCGTGTCGAGCCGGTGAATTTCAGTGCGATCGAAGCAGTCAACGGAATTATTGCGATCGCTGCTGCGATCGGCAGCAGAGTTAGCCGCCAATCCATTGCTCCGAAAAGGTGGGAGAGCCATCTTTCGACCAAAATGAAATAATTTATCGTCAGCCATGTGCTGAAGTGGGTCAAGATGTAGATTGAGCTTTTCTTTAGATATATAAGGGTACCGATTTCGTCACCGCTGAATACCCGGCCATATTGAAGGGCAGCAAGGAGGAGCAATGTACAAAGACATATTGCCCCTAATGCGAGGCGTTCCTGCTTTGACAGGCGCCGCAACCTCAGTTCAGAGTGAACGAGGTCCAATAGCGTTTGCCTTTTTTCCGTACAACTGAAGTTAGGCATAGAAAATAACATGAGGCTTCTTGCGTAAGCTAGCGCCTTGCGTTGCTTGGCTTCGACTTGAAGCAGGTTTTGGACGATCTTCTAATCTAACAGAAAGCTAACAGAAAGCCACGTCATTGTATGTTGATGTCGGTGCTCAAATACCTCAGACGATATATGAAGCCGTAGACTTGACGCTGCTCAGGCGCGATACTATTAGAGGCTATATCGAGACGCGGTTCCTGATGAAAATACGTGTTTATATAATCGAATTTTTGCTTTGGTCGTGACGCGTAACCCTCTGGGTCAGTCCATCCCAAGCCCTTGATGTCCTTGCGGATTGGGAATTCAGAGAGAATCAAGTTCTCCTGAAAGAGACAACTGGACAGGGTTCGAATGACAGCACGAGTGCGTGGGCTGGAGTTGCAATTAGGACATGATTTAGCTTCGCGTGCAAGCGACGCTAATTCGACGGTGCAGAGCGTGCCACAGATGTTGCATTGAAAAAATAGCGTCCCTGGTTGCATGTGATCAGCCTATGGTACCAAGGCCAGCTTGGTAATCAGTCTCAGATGCCCTGCCCCGGATCCTATATGAAAACCATTGATCCAGCAGTCGTTTCGCATGACATGGCAAGAAAATTCTCCACCCACCTCCGTTCAAAATTTAAATTCGCTACAGGGGAGCTTTGTTAAAGCGAATTCGTTCTTCAGTCAGCGGACAGTTTGAATTCACTCTAACGCGCATGGCGCAGGGGCGTTACAGCGCAATCCTGCAGATCTCTGTTCTCATCAGGCCGCTAATGCCTTAGTTGCTATTTCCATTTGGACGGGCAGTGCGCCATATTTTATGGGCGCACGCTGGCAGGCAATTTTCTCGCTGTGATGGGTAAGCTCCAAGGCTGCGGCCACCAAATTCCGTGCCGAAAATCCGGACTACCATGGACGACAATGTCCTCGAAGCCGCTGGCTTTTAACAGACGAAGCAAATCAGAGTAGCAAAATATCCGCATTTCCAGAGTTGCTCCGCGTCCGCCGTGGAACACCAGATTGCGGAATGTTTGTTTCACGCCCGATTTAGTAACGTTATTGAGTTCATAGCTCCCGTCACGTTCTACGATTGTAAACTGGTGGAGCCCTGGGAAGTGCTCGATCGTCTCCGCTTGCAGCCCGTAGGGCACGGTCAGGAGCAGGAGTCCTCCCGGTCGAAGCATCTCATATACGTTTTCAAAAGCTACCTTTACCGGCGGAACTACGTGCTCAAATACTTCAGCCGATATGATAAAGTCGTACGCTTGGCGCCGTTCGGGCGCGACAGTATTGGAGGCGATATCGAGACGCGGTTCCTGATGGAAATAGGTGTTTTGATAATCGAACTTTTGCTTTAGCTGTGATGCATAACTCTCTGGGTCAGTCAGTCCCAAACCCTTCAGGTCCTTGCGAATCAGGAATTCGGAAAGAATAAAGTTTTTTTGAAACAGAGACTCGGACAGAGTTCGGATGATGGCACGAATGCGCGGGCTCGATCTGCACTTTGGACATGATCTGACCCCGCGTGCAAGCGATGCTAATTTAACTGTGCACAGTGCACCACAGACGTTGCACTGAAAAAATAGCGTCCCCGGTTGCATGTGATTGGTTTAAACAGTTGAAGATTAGCTTGAAAGAATTTGAAATGCGCCTCTTTACTTGGTCGGCCACAAGAATGTCGCCGCGCACGCCAGACCGCTGGATGCCCAGCTGTGCCTTCTCGATGCAGCCTGCAAGCGTCTCCGCCTCGTTTAAGCAAGGCATCACGATCGTAAGTCCGATTGCATCAGTCACGCCGAAAATCTAGCTAAGGCCAGGTGATTGGCGAGCGTATCTTGCCCTCGAAGATTCCCGAAGGCTAAGTTAAGGAAACAATACGGATCGGGCCGCCTTTTGAAGGTGCCGTGGGGCATCGTGCGCCGCTGGATCTTGTAGGCGGCAACCCTCGGCAAGTGAACGCCAATGGTCCGCCGATTGACCGGAGGGTAGTCGGTGCATCGGGTTGCAGGTTTCGCCAAGAACGAGGCTGAATTCATAGACATTATCCGGAAGGGCTTTGACTACCTCTCTACGGCCTATGTGATGGCTCCCGAATTCAAGACGGTCACAAGATTTTTAGGAAATCTCCCGCGCTCGGGGCAGGCAAGAGACCGTATCGTGAAGATAGTGGACCAACCCAATCGGAGTCATTCGACAGTGGTGTCTGCTTCGCCTTCGCTTCTAGTTTTGAACGAATGGTTCACGCCGGCTTGGAAGGTCCGAGTGAACGGTAAAAAGCAACCTGTCTTACGGATAAATCAGTGGCAGACTGGAGTGCTTCTACCCGCTGGCAAGAATCGTGTCGAATTCGAGTACCGGCCCACGTTGTTCCGAATCTTGATGGTGTTGAATCGAATCACGGCCGTGCTGCTCCTGGTTTCCGTAGTTTTCGTTGTTGTGCAAGGACGGCGCCGGATTACCGCTCTGGGGAGTCCTAGCATTACGTTAGCATCGTTAGGCATCACGCCTGGCAGAAGCACTTGAGCTTGTAGAGACATCAATTGAGTGTTCCAGTCTGCGATTGCGCTTCTCCGATGAGCGCTTCCTGAAGAACCTCTTTGGCGGGCCCTGCAGCTTCCCATCGCGGTATTGCAAATACCGCCACGAGCGTGCTCCAGCTAAGAAGGACCAGCATGAAATACAAAGGCTGTCGATAATCGAATTGAATTGTGTTTTCACCTGCGCGAGCGCGCACCGCTCGAAAAATCAGATTTCCACCAAAGAGTTCCACCGGAGTTGCGTTCACTGTGGCGCGCCAGCCCGCGGCCCAGCGGTCGGTCACTAGCAGCCAGCCCTCTGAAGGGCAAGAAACTTTGAGCGTCAAATTGTTGGGAGTATAGCTGAGAACTTGCGCCGGAATTTTCTGAGCCGGCGACAGATGAGAGATAGATGCGAGCACGGCTCTATCCGGAGTTGCAGGTGAACTAATGTTACTGACATTCCGCATTTGTAAACGAGGATGCACGACTACAACCGGTGCCCCTAGTTCTTCGCTTCGGTGGACAAGAGCCGTGAACGTTTCGTTCGAAGGGGCCACAATGGCAACTTCCTTCGTGAACCAGATTCTGTCAGTACCCAGGCCCATATTGAGCAAAACTGGATGGTCAGCAAACCCTGTCTGAAAGCGGTTCTTCATAGTTGAATCATTGTAAAACACAGGAGTCCTTAGGGGGAGCGTGTTATTGGTGTGGGCACCACCGAGGGAGAAGGGAGGCTTGGCCTCCCGCTGGAGACTGTCCAGGGTCAACGTGGTTTTGTGGCCGGCATCCACTTGGCTGAACCACGAACGTGTCCGGCCGCTGTCAGACACGAAGTCCTGAGAAAGACGCAGGGTGAGGCCTGCGTCCAGAATAGCCAGAACGCCGAACAAAATGGGAAGCCATTTTCTTGTCCGCTGAAATAACCAAAGCAGGGCAGAAACTCCAACCGCTCCGAACCAGATAGCGACTAAATGCAGGTTGCTAAGGTGAAACTGATCGCCCAGATTAACCACACGAGAGACGACGTGTACGTAAGCCCACACAGCAGCAATGCTCGCTGCCAGTGATAGGAAGGCCAGTTGCAGCCATATCCGCCTTTGATGATTTTGAATGGCTGCTTCAAGATCACTAGTAGCCAGAAGAGCTAACACGGCTGCTGAAAAAATGGCGTAGCCACGGAACATTGCGGGATACGCGAAGTACCGGGTGGGAGGGCAGTAGTCGTACAGCCAGCCACGAACCGGTAATCTGTCGCCAACCGCGCATGCCAGGAAAAAAACAATAATTCCAACCAGCCACCAACGCCAGATCGACCCCGGCCGTTGCCAGAGCGCCAACAAACTCAAGATGAGAGGAAGAACGCCGACGTAAACGTCCGCCATCGAAATATTAGTCTTTGGCCACAGTTCGGGATTTCGTGGAGGGAACTTCAAGGCGGTAAGATAAGGGCTTGCAAAAGTCGCAAGCGCCCGAGGATCAAGAGCATTCCCCGCGGTCACCAGCGAGCGGGGCTCCGCTCCAGCTCTTTCGGTATAACCGAGTCCCTCCCTGAAAAACGCCACATAGGTTGGCGCCATAATCACTACTCCGACGCAAAAAACCGTCGCCAGTGCTAAAAAGGCGAACTTAAATCGAGCCCAAATCGGTTGCTGGAGTAGAAGTCCTGCCCCGTGGTCAGGGCTGCAACATCGTCCCAGTCCCCATAAGAATAACATTCCCCCGCTCAAAATTACAATAGCCGGATAGCCACCCAAGGCAGATAGTCCCCACAACGCGCCGGCTTGAGCAGCTGGTGTAAAACGAAAAGACGTTAGCGCTACGTCAAACCGCCAGATAAACCAAGGAACGAACGAGAAAGAATAGAGAACAGTTGTGTGCTCGGCATGTGCCGTATAAAAACCGCAAAAGGCGTACCCCAGCGCCACCAAGAAAGCACCCCATCGAGGAGCGCCGAGATGGCGTGCCAAAAGAAGCAGACCGAGCGGCCCTAACATCCAGATAAAAAGCCAGTAAATTCGAAAAGCTGTCGAATTACCGCCACCGATCGCGCCTGCGATTATTGCGATAGGAGAAGCGGCGGCAACCTGTGGATCAGCGAAATCTGGTGTACCACCTGCCAACCACGGATCCCATAGAAGCAACCGGCCACTGCGAGCATGATCAGCAACAAGCGAGAACGCCGGGGTATAGAAATTGTAGGCGTCCCAGATCTGAACCCGTGTTCCGCTTACTAGCTCTCTATTAAGAATGAGAAATAGGGTAGTCAACAACAGGCCAGTCAACAGCCAGCCCGATATCCTGACTCGTCTCAAACGGAGTAGTTTTTGTTCCATGGCTTGCTGTTGGGCATGTTTTTCAAACAGCGGTTCTTTGCGCCGTTGTGTTTAACACATTCATTCGAAATCTACTGTCGAAATACTGCACAAGCTAACAAGTTCAATGATGTGTTAATCTTTTCGTGCTGCCGCGAAAACCGAAACGCCGAACGGAAAATCAAAGAATCTCAAGAAGATGCGTTCCGAGGAAAACAGATTAAACAATACGGCGTTTGATGAGCTAGGGGCGTAAGTGAAATCTCCATCTGGCGCAGGATGTCGACGACCGATGTGCGCCAGAAAGCGAACGGCAGCTATCGGCGGAAACAGGAACGTATTAAAGTAGGTCGTTCGTTCGACAGTAAAATTGGCGGCCTGCAACTTTTCTCCGAGCTCCCCTTGAGTGTATCGCCGGCAGTGTTGGTTGACGACATCCTGCTGTCCCCACAACCACATATAGGCCGGAACGGCCAACACGATTCGACCGCCGTGTCGCAGTTTTCGGTTTACGACCTGGAGTGCGTGTGCGTCATCTTTAATATGTTCGAGCACGTCGAACATTGTAACGCCATCATAACATTCGTCCCGGATTTCCGATGGGAGCCGATCGATCGACGCCTGCAAAACCCGTGCCGGACCCCGTCTTGCTGCCAATCTGGCAAGCCCCTCATCTGGTTCAATGCCCTCCAGGCGAGCATCTGGCGGGTACACTTCGAGAAGATTGTGACCGGGTCCGACACCAATTTCTAAAATTCTCGGCTGGTGCGGCCATTCAAGCTGGGAAAGCAAAGCCCGTAGTATCATCCGGCGTGCACGAAAATACCAGTGCTCTCCTTCAAGCAGGGCATATTGCTCGGCATAACTCTTTTCCATCAGACCATTATTCTATGTGCTGCCCAAACACGTCGCTCGGCACAATTGACCAAGATCATGCCTCTGCGATGATTCGCATTGAAGACAATGGTCGAAGCGCCCGTCGAGTTTTCCATTGCGGTCCTATGTTATCGCGCGGAAGAAGAAATCATTCCATTCGTAGAGAATCTTCACAAGGTAATGTCGCTGTTTCGCTTTGAATGGGAATTGCTTCTGGTGGCAAATTTCTGGCCAGGCACAGATGATCGGACGCCTGAAATCTGCCAGCGACTTGCTGAACGGTTACCTTTTGTTCGCGTGCTGGCTGAACCAAAAGAAGGGGCCATGGGATGGGACATGCGCCGCGGACTCGACGCTTGTCGCGGCAAGTATATCGGAGTAATTGACGGCGACGGCCAGTTTCCTGTCGAAGCGATATTCTCCTGCTTCGCCAAGATAAAAAGCGACCATTTCGACCTTGTAAAGACATATCGCGTTCAGCGCCAGGACAGCTTTTATCGGAGATTTATTTCGACGGTTTACAACCTGCTCTTTCATCTTTTCTTTCGCGGCTCCAGCAAGCTTCGGGATGTCAACTCAAAGCCGAAGATCATGACACGCGAAGTGTACGAAAGGATGGCGCTGCAATCTGACGACTGGTTCATTGATGCGGAGCTAATCTTAAGCTGTGTCAATCTGAATCTCCGCATCTATGAGATTCCTGTTGAATTCCAATCTCTGGGAAAGCGAAAATCCTTCGTGAAGCCGGGCGCAGTTTTAGAATTCCTCAAGCACATGATTGAGTATCGATTCGGTTCACGTTCGCCAACCGGAAACAGCAAATGATTGAAACCGTCTTTGTCACCGGTGGCAGCTCAACATTAGGTCAACACGTCCTGCGCAGGTTGATGTCGCACTTCCACGTCCTGGCAATGGTGCACCGGCACAATCTGGAGATTCCGGATGCCGAAATTGAACTATTGAACGGAGGACTGGAAGAGACTGTTCGCCACCCGCAGGCATTGCAGAGAGCACAGGTGGTCCTGCATATGGCCGCGGTGACACATGCGGACGAGCCAGCCGAATACTTTCGTGTGAACGCGCGATTAACGAAACAATTGGTGTCGGCCTGCAGCCCTTCGCAGCATTTTATATATGTCAGCACAATGTGCGCACATCCCAATGGCGGCGCCTATGGGCGCTCCAAATGGCTGGCCGAAGAAGCAATCCGCAGCAGCCGGTTGGATTATACCATCATCCGGCCGTCGGAGATTTATGGTTCCACGGATGGCGAGGGAATCGATGCGCTTATTGCACTTGCGCGAAAAGTCCGCATCTTGCCGGACTTCCGCTGCGGCGGCTCAGTCAAGTATGCGCCAATTAGCGTGCAGGACGCCGCGCGGTTTATTGCGGAGGCGACAATTTGCCGACGTCACACGGGGCAAGCCTATACGCTCTGTGCTGAGCGCTCGTGCGCCGCTCCTGAGATGGCCCGAGCGCTCCGCGGTTCCGTGCGTCCCCTCTTTGTCGTGCCCGTGCCGGTCATGATGCTTCGTGCGGCGAAGCGGCTCCGGCTACCTTTACCATTCAAGCGCGATCAGCTCGATCGTCTTGTTCTGCCAAAAACCTATGACAGTACTCTCGCCCGCCGCGATTATGACTTTCAGCCCGGTTCCTTTCTCGATTACCTGACCAAAGACGAAAAAATCACCGTTGGCGCGGGTTCTGGCCGATGAGAGCTTGAATCGTGTAGCGGAACAGGTAAACAGGCCGGCGAATATGCTCCTCTACGGTTGCAAAATACTTTGCTAACAAGGCGCGCCATGCCTGATCGGTTTTTATGTTTCCACCGCGATCAAGCCGCATGAATATCCTCCCTACCCAGTCATCGTTTGCGCTGAAGCAAGGCTCGTAAAAAATGAAACGACCACTTGGACGCAGACAGGCTCGTGCCAGGCTCAATATTTCGCCAATCTGTTGGTCGGTGAGGTGATGGAGCACTCCCAGCGAAAGAAACGCATCGGCACCCTGTGCCAACTCCCGAACTCGTGGGCTGCTGGCTGCTCCGCAGAAGAATTCTCCACGGCTCCCATGGCGCGGCCGCTGGGTTCGGAAAGAAAACCCTTGCGATAACCGGCATGTCCGACTGGTGCATCAAAAATCCTAACAGCCCTCGCATTAGTTGTTGGCAGGCATCGGTACGGATGAAGTAACGCGAAGAGTTTCTGTGGAAAGCCTGTTGTCCTCAGCACTCCGAACAAAATAAGGCGTTTGTGGATTGTAATCGCGAATGTAACCAAGAAATCCGCTGGCCGCGAATTTAGGCAGTTTATACTGGCTGTTAATATTCGTGCGTATCTCTGTCGGCCGTGCCAGGCCGCAAACTTTACCGCCGGCGTTGACAAGGATGAGTTGCTTCGGAATAGATGTTTCTCGCTCAATGGCCCAGCCGGTCACTCGCGCTGCGGGCGCGCCGTTTGCGCACTGAACAAGAAACTGGACTGCAATGCTGCCTTTTAACTCTACCGATTTGTAATGGCCGCCAAACAAATTCGTTTCTGAAACTCCGATCCAATCCTGCAAGCCGTCAGCGAACATATCGAGCCGACGTTGGCGATACTGCTTCGCGAGACTATATACGGTGGCAGGGGTCCACATCTTGGCGACCGCATCGGTATCGCAAACTCCATTTATCAGACTCGTAGCTGCAGATTCCATTATTAGATGCACGTGTCTTCCCCATGCAGCTGCCTGGTAGTGCTCCGGAAAAATCAAAAGGGGTAGCGCTGACAGCACCGAAAAGGTCGGCCACCTCGCCCATTTTTTTGAGTTTACGTTCTGAAGGAAAATGAGAAACAGACCCGCCCAAAAAAGCGAACTCCAAAACATGTACCGCAGCGCAACTACTTCGCCGGGGGAGGCGTGCATGTGAGCGGTGCGGCCGATCACTATAAATCCCATGGCTACGAAGTTGAAAACCGTAAGGGCGAGAGCAATGAACTGGAGCTTGCTTGCACCTAGATCGCGTCGGACCAGTCTCGGCATGACGGCTCCCGCCGCGAGCCCCATGCCCAATGTGCCGCAAACAACCGGAATATTAGAGGACTGCGCCGCCGCGGGAGAGAGGGCATGAGAACTCCATGCTGCTGCCGCATAAAGGAATGGTGTGCCGAGCAGGCTGCAGAACCTACGAAGCGCGGTACCGAGGGATATCGCATTTTCCGGAGTAATCTCCGGCGCTGCACCAGGTAATACTTCGTAGGTAATAACCGCGACAATCCCGACGGCTAAAATAAGGCCGAGAGTGCGCCAGGATAATCGCGCACTCCACCCCAAGATGAGGAGAGTAGGCCAAACGGCAAAGCCGCTTCCGAAGCTAAATGACGCGATCAATCCCGACGTCACTACCAAAACCATTAGCGTCCAATAAGGTCGCGCTCCGCCGCAAATCAGTGCCAGAGTATAAAAGGCGGCAAGCGCTCCAACGACTACGAGCGAACATATGCAATTGAACGGCCCAATGGCTGTGATACTAGCTCTGGTCATCGAAAAATTCGCTACCACGACTACCAGTGTAGCGACGAGCTTTGCTGTCGTGCCGATCGTCTTATCCTGCCATGTCGCGACAAGTAACACGATCGCGGATAAGATAAGCAGAGCTAATCCTATGACAAACAATAGCTGTTGATTGCCGCGAAACCAGGCAAGATCAATTGACCAAAGTAAGGTCGGGAAAAACATTGAATGACTGCCGAATTTCAATAACGCAGCTTGCCAGAACGGTTGGTTCAATGAGAGGGTGTACAAGTGCCACATATCGAAAGCAGTCACCGTCACGTGACCGTTCCAGAGGAAGAGGATTCCCGACGCTAGAAAAGCCAGCGCTAGTATGCCCGTGGTAACTTGGAATATGCGCTCAACCACGTCGCCGAAGTTGCCAGAGCGTGCCATTAAGTTAATCGCTCACGGTGCTAACACGCTGCGATCATGGTGTGCAATCAAAATCATTTTTCACATTCGAGAACGAGCGTTGCATAGGGGATTCGCAGCGCCTTTGGCTGGACCCAAACCATGGGGTGCTTGAAAGCGGTCTGGACAAGATCGCAATACGACTGCTGTGTTCTAATATGCTGGCCTCGGTCGCGGGACATAACATATCGTGAAACGAATCCCTGGTTCGGGATCCAACACGCCTCCAGACATACAAATCGGCCGCCTTGCTTTAGAGCGCGATGAGCGAACCGGATACAGTGTGTAGCTTGCTCATCATCCAAGTGATGCAAGATACCCAATCCAATGACAATGTCCGCCTCCTGAAATCGCGGATCGTCCCAAATTGCCCTCGTGTCACCAACAACAAATGTTCCTCTGTCGCCGTATTTGCCTTGGGCAGCAGCAATATAGCTTCCATTCACGTCGAAACCAATATACTCAACAGGTGGCAGCCACGGCAGTATTTGTCCGGGGCCACAACCGATGTCAATGACTTTATCTTGTGCCTTCGCGCGCACATGAGTGTCGATAAACCATTTCCGCAATCTGTTGCCGCCGACAAGATCCTGGAAATAGTTGTATAGCACTGGCACTCGCAACCATTTTCTTAATCCAGTATCTGCTTCCAAGGGATCAACAAAGAGCTACACCTCACGCTGTATCTGGCGAGACGGCTCCTGTCTCTACCAGACTTGACCGCTTCAGGCTCGCTGACCTGCCGACTGGATAGGCAGCAATTGCTGTCAGAACCAAGATGGCGAACGTGGCTCGCTGAAGAATCAGCAATTTCCAGAACAATGCTGGTTTATACTCGAAATGAACAATATTGCGACCCTGCCGGAGTAGTACGCCTATCTGATTAAGGTTCACGCGCAATAGCGGTACCTCGCGACCATTAACGCGGGCGTGCCAGGCTTTGTTATAGTATTCGTTTAAAATCAGCAGTGAAGGAGCAGACGTGGCAACACAAAGCGTTCGATTATTGAAATCAGATTTCACGATTTGAACAAAATCGGGGACTTCCTCAGTGAGGGGCGAACGTTGACGCAGGAAAGCGCTAACATGATTATAGTCGGGCTGTGAAACATAAGCGATGCGATTGTAGTCAAAGCCGAGACATATTCTGGAGTAAAACTGCGCGGCATCGGAGTAGTATCCGCCGAGCTCATGAACAAGGACAGTGAGCGGCATTGAGTTGGCGAGCCTGTAGATACGATATTGTCCGCCCTGGAAAAGCAGTGTGTCCGAATCCGAGCGGGGCTTCTCCTTTTCTCCGCAAACCAGGTAACGGGCACCCATTAGCTCCCGGTAGTTGGGGAGGGACTCGCGATTCATGTCCCAGAACTGATCGTACGGTACCGGAGTCATGTTCATATAAAAGCTCCTGATGCCATAGAAGCTCGCATCCATCGCCCAATGGCCTGGCCGGAAGGCGGAGTCGCGGAAAGCGACCCTGGAAGTGTAGATCCCGGGTAAATTGGTTAAGCCTTGGATAACACGTAAGGCAATAAGATTTTCGGGATCGTAATAGCTTGCCAGGTACGACGGGGTGGTTCCGTTGTGAGCGATCGCTGCTGCCAGACAAGAAAAAGTGAGGCCTGTGGTAACGAGAGCAGTTATTCCAATTCTCGCTAGATGGAGGAGTACCAGTCCGACAGGGATAACGCAAAGAGGGAGCCAATTCCATGTGTGTGAGCGATAAGCAATCACCAACTCGACGATCCACAGGCCGCCGGCGACAATTGCAGCTCCAATCCCGCCGGATAGCGAAAGCCGGAAATGCCGCGCACATGTGTCGAAACCCAGGCCCGTAAGTAAGCTGACAAATATAGTAAACCAAATAAGGTGACGCCCGGCCTCTCGGATACGGTTCAGTAATGGTAAATGAAAGTGAAGTTGAGTGATGCCGCTGTGAGTGCCCAAACCCGCTAGTAAACCATAGATAGCAAACAGTGTGGAGAACATCACTAAAAACTTGCCGAACCGCTCTTGCCCGCGGAAACGCAGCCAGGACAAAGTCACTCCGGCAACGCCCAGAGGACCGATGTAGGGACCGCCAAAACCGCCAAGTATGCCTAACGGCCAGGAGCTGGCGAACACATGCCAGAGCTGAGCAGGTTCAAGCTGAGCGCTGGTAAAGGCCTGCCATGGTATCCGCTGATGTCCGATCACAGCAGTCCTGTTGCCGACATGCCGGATCATGCCGGCAGTGTCAATCGTCATCGGAATCGTGGCCACGGCCGTAAGACCGGCCACAAATGCGAGCGCCACCAAAAGGGAAAGGATTATCTTCAGCGCGTGACCCGCCCCCTGGTTCTTCACAAACCACGGCAGGGCACAAGCAAAAAAGCAAAGGCAGAACAACAGGGCGTGAATCACCGATTGCGCCGGGCTGGCGATGATAAGCAAACTGGCTGAAGCGCTCAAAAGAAGAACACTGGCAAAGCCTGGTCTCTTAAGGAGCCAGATTGCACTGCCAATTAGCAACGGTAGCCAGCTATAACTTGCGATGATGGTAATCCAGGTCGAATAACCGACAGTGCTGCCGCCAATCAAAGCCAAGGTCGCGCCACAAAGCGCGCCGAAACCGCCGCCCCCGGCAAGTCGAATCATTGCATAGGAGTTGAGATAAAGAATGAGCAGATGGAAAAAGGTGAGGCGCGTTAATGTGAAAACAGCATCGAGCTCAATGCCGTAATTGATCCAGCCAAGGAAATAGAACGGATAAGTGATGGAAAAATGAGGCGAATCGAACAACGGATATCCAGTAAGCATGGTGTCGAGCCAGTATGGACAGCTGCCATGCAGCGCAATCTCTGAAGCCCTGGAAAAAATAGGGCCATAAATCCAAATGTTATCTATGAATGGACCGAACAAATCCCCGCGCAAAATTGACGGGGTATAGCGAAGGACAAAAATCAGCAGCAATAACAGAAGGAAAACTCCGTCCCGCTGCCAAAACGTTTTCGCTGGTTCTGTCCGCTGCTCCATTTAGGTAGACGCGTCCGACATACGGCGTCCGACCGCAAGTAGGGAGCTGCCGATGGGCATTGAAAACGGGATACTTGTCTCAAGAGCTTGTAATCGTTTTAGGATACCGTGCAAAAATGGGTTTGACGGAACGAAACCCACACTAATGGTGTGCTCCGGTGGTGTAAGACGAAGGATAAGTTTACGCATTAAGAGGGCAGGTAAAAGAAACAACCCCCACGGTGCAATAGATATTGGCTTCAGACGTGCTTGGCGGAAAAGAGATTTGATATCGGCAACACCGTAACGGCGCTTGTGGCCGGCGACTTCATCATATTGACTGTAGAAGGTCCTATGTGCTGGAACGTTAATTACGACAAGCCCGTCTGGCTTGAGATGTTGAAGTGATACCTTAACAAACTCCAAATCATCGTCGACATGTTCGATCACATCCATCAGAAGAAGCAAATCATAAGCGCCAAGCATTTCCGAGTTTCGGTCGAATACATCATAGACCAGCAGTCGCCCCTTACCACTCGTCGCTTTTTCTAATGCATGCTGATTTAGATCACAACCGTCAACACGAATTCCGCGGTCGCGCTCCAACATCTCGCGGACCAGCCCGT
>Ga0193714_1000027_pt1 | contig 16908 bp, 16 predicted proteins | sample U2m1metaG_FD_143039 | JGI IMG/M metagenome (GOLD analysis project Ga0193714, IMG submission 143039) | Soil microbial communities from a riparian zone of the East river system, Colorado, United States - U2m1 | ecosystem: Environmental > Terrestrial > Soil > Riparian zone | place: USA: East River... | reverse complement strand
TAACTCGCTCGGCGCGTCGGCGGTAAAGGCAAGTGGCTCGTAAATTTCATGTCGCTCCTGCGCATTAACGCCGCTGAGAAAATCGATCGGGCGCGCAACGATGGCGTTGTTGGCCAACTCAAAGGTGCGCGGCCCGATGAGGATCCGCGAGCCGTAAAAGCGATTGGCGACGCAAAAGCGTCGGGCTAACTCAATAGGCTCGCCCAGCACAAAGATGTCCTGCTTTTCTTCTGTTGGCGCGGTGATCATCGAGCCGGAGCTGACCCCGACATGCGCGCCGGCAGCGGCGTTCTGGCCGTTGCTGCCGCTTGAGTTTTCGGCAAACGCGCGTGCGAGATCGAAGGCGGCGCGCACCGCCTTCTCGGCGTGATCGTTCAGCGCCCCTGGGAATCCAAACACGGCAACGACGCCCTCGCCATCGGCGGCATGCAAGTAAGCGCCGGCCTCTCGCAATAATTCAGCTGCGCGCGCGGTGAATTTTTCGCTGGCCTTCGCCACCACACCGGGATCGTCCATATCAGCGAGATCGTATTTATTAGCCAAATCGCATACGACCACGCTGGTTTCGAAAGCGCGTGCACCGCCGTCGAATTCCGCTTCGCCGGAGCGTAAACGCGAAATTTGCGCTGGCGAAAGTTTTCCATTGAACAACGACAGGGAAATGCCAGCACGTTTGCGTCCCGCGATGGCAAGGTAAGTCAACGCGCCGCAGTAACCGAGGATGACAGCGAGGATGCAGGGCAAAGGGGCAAAGAAAATGTGATAGAGCGACAGAACCCAGGCGAGTGTCAGAAGCTCGAGAATGACCGCGAGAAACAGCAAGGCGATGCGGTGCTTGCGGGCGCTCGTAATCGTAATCCATGCGGTGGCGAAGCCGAGAAGTGTGGTCAGGCTGTATTGCCAAATGTTGCCAAGATCGCGCGCTGGACCGTTCAATTTCATCATCCAGTTTTTGAGCGGCAGCTCAAGCCCCGCGAACCATCCGCTAGCGTGCGAAATGCTCGCCACTGCCGCAGCCGCGACCGCGATGATGAAAGCGAAAAGAAGCGAGCGTTTCATCCAGCTTCGTTCGTTCGGCCTACCGGATAATAGGATTGCACCACCAAATCGCTAAGAAATTTGTCCGGCGCGTCAACCGCCGAAAGTGGCAGGGTAAACTTGTTCTGTCCGGAATTTTTGCGCACCAGATTCAATCCAAAATGAAAATCGCGAAATAGATGCGCCGTCAAATCCGCCATCGACATTTTTTCAGCTTGCGCCCGTTCGACCAGTCGGCGTCGGCCCGCCTCCTCAAACTCGATCTCGAGATCATGCTGCCGGCGGAATGATTCGGTGAAGACATCGATTTGCTGATCGAGCGCGACCACTTCGTGTTTGTGACCTTCCGCCAACAGGCGATCCAAAACGCGTTTCGGTTCGTGCACCAATTCGGCCGTAACCCGCAGTTGGCTGATACCGGAGCCGGCAAGATAAAATTTAAAATCGCGAAAGAGTTTTTCCCATACCGTTAACAAACCGCGCGCGCCAGTTTTCTCCGTTCCCGCAGCCTGAGCCATTAAACGCAGGGCCTCATCTTCGAAGCTGATGGCGATACCGTAAGCACGAAAGGCGCGCTCGTATTGCCGTAGCAAACTGCCTTCCGAATACTTCATGATACTGAAGAGATCATCCGCGCTTAGCTCTTCGCAAACGACACGCACCGGAAGACGCCCGATGAATTCCGGCTCGAATCCGAATTCAATGAAATCTTGGGTGCCAACGAATTGGAAGAGTTCGTTGTCCATCACTCGAATCGGCTCGGCGCTGAATCCAATCTGTCCTTTGACGCGGCGCGAAACCAGTTCTTTCAGGCGCTGGAATGCCCCGCTAACGACAAATAGGATATGGCGGGTGTTGATGGTTTGCCGGCTCGATTTACCGCGCCTTTGAAATTCCAGTGCCGCTTGGATTTGCCCCTGCAAATCCATCGCGCTGCGCAACGGCACCTCAGTCTCTTCCATTAACTTGAGCAACGTCGTTTGCACGCCACGACCGCTGACATCGCGCCCGATCATGCCGCCGGCCGAAGCGATCTTGTCGATTTCGTCGATATAAATGATTCCGAACTGTGCCCGACTGACGTCGCCCTCGGCCTTGTGCACCAGCTCCCGCACCAAATCTTCCACGTCGCCACCGACGTAACCGGTCTCGCTAAACTTGGTCGCGTCCGCCTTCACGAAAGGAACCTTGATCAAATCGGCGATGTGTTTGATCAGATACGTTTTCCCGACACCAGTCGGGCCGACGAGAATGACATTTTGCTTGGCGTATTCCGTCTCGACTGCGCCACCTGCATGTTCCTTCTCCAGCTGCCGGACGTGATTGACGTGGTTGTAGTGATCGCAGACTGCAATCGAGAGCACCTTCTTCGCTTCGTCCTGTTTGATCACAAAACGATCGAGATGCGCCTTGATGTCGCGTGGCAAAAAATGAAATTCGAATTCCTTTGCTTCTTCCGGTGGGCTTTTCTCATCGGTTCCCGTCTCGACCGTGTCCGGCTGAGTGAGTGTGGTAAACGCAACCCGGTCGCCAAAATTCGATTTCATGAACTCGGCGAGCTTCGATTTAAGTTCTTCCGGTGAAGGAAATGGCGGGGTTTGCTCCATTAAATGCGTAGGCGCAAAAGATGCGCGCGATGAAACTTAACATCGGAACCATTCGTGTAAATCTGACTCTCGAAACCGAGATTCGTTCAGGATGGATCCACTCGGAGGTCATTCTGACCGGGCTAAGCTGAGCGCATCCCATCGGTTGTCCCATCCCGGCGAGAAAGCTTCTTGCTGGGACGGCATCTTGAGGAAGATGCCCTGAATTTATGCAGTTCCACTACCGATTGGCCGCGACTTGCGGGGAACCACCACGCGCGAAAATCGCGCTCAGATCGTCGAGAACTCTCGCCGGACCGACGTATTTGCCGCTGACAAAACTGTCGGCCAAAACTTTGCCGCTGGCATCGACGATGACGAGATCGGGAATTCCCTTGCCTGCGTATTTTTGCAACGCCGGAACGTTGGCCAGCTTACCGTATTCAATTGCTGGCCAAGGCATGCCACTCTCGCGCATGTAGGTTGCCATGCCCTCGGCGGATTTATCGGCGCTCACGAAAATAATTTCGAACTCGGGATGGTCGCGCGTGATCTGGTTATAATAAGCAACCAGTTGCGGTGTGAACTTCCGGCAAGGTCCGCACCAGTGCGCTGAGAAGTAAAGACCATAGATTTGCTTCGGCGCGAGTTCCTCATCATAACAGGACACCAGATTCCCGTTTTGAAGGCGAATCAGATTGCCCCTGGCCGCACCGGCAATGGCATCAGCGGAACCTTGCACAACCATCCGTGCGCGCTGTTTCAGCAATTGGTTTTGGTAAAGAGTATCATTTCTCTTCGCTCGCTCAGCCATGAGGGTCCGGTTGGCTGCCTGCTCTTCAATTTTTCGGCGCGACTTTTCCAGGTCGTCTTTCGGAACGGAGAAATTTCCACTCTCAATTGCATCCAATAACTCAGCGGTGGCGCCGGCCTTTATCAACTGGTTGCGCTTACCATCATCGAGCTGGTCGGCGAAATGGCGGGTGGCAAGTTCTGCCTCAATCGTCGGGACGGAATAACCTGAGCGTAGCATAAGGCTGATATCGCTCGTCGTAAGGGGCAACGTGGCTGCCATCGCCAGTCCAAGCGCGAGGAAGAAAACACACCAAGCGGAGCGCACGCTCATAGTTTGAGCACGTGGCTTGCCACCTATTTACGGTTTCGTCTGGTCGAAAAACTTGCGCGCTTCTTTATAAGATGGCTTAGCTGAGCAGGCTGCATCGAAGAGCTTTCGTGCGGCGTTCGTTTGCCCGATCATCCACGCAAAAATGCCGCAGCGCCATTGCCGGTCGGCATCGCCGGCGAAGGAACTCGAGACGGTCACGAGGGTTGGAGCGGGCACTTTCAGCCAGGTGGTTTCGGCGGAACCATAAGGAACTTTCATTTTAAGCTTGTTCGCGGATGCGCCCGCGATTCCATTGTATTCTGTATCGCTCGCAATTACGGCGCCGTTATAGCTGTGCGCATTCAAATCGTTAATCAGGGTTGCTTTCCATTCCGCCAGCCAATCAGCCGCATTTTGATAATTACGTTGCGTCTCCTTCAGTGACAGCTCCGTTAGTTTGACTTTTCTAATTGCACCGGCGGCTCCGGTGAAATCGTAAACAGCAGCGAGCCGTCGATAGGATTCCAGAGCTACATTCAATTGTGCCCTTTCGCGCGCCACCAAATCCTGATGCTGTTTTTGCGGCACGGATCTCTCCGTTTTCTCGGCCTGATCAAGCTGCTTGGCCAAGGTTCTTTCCGCCAGCAAGGCCTCGGCTGAAATTGCTGTTGGCTTTTGTAATTTCAGGGATCGCAGCGTTTCCAACGCATTCCTGATTTCCGCAGGGCCTTTGGCTGATCCATTCTGCTCTCTCCAGGCGAGCCATGTCCGCGAATCCTCGAGATATTTTCGCGCGATCGGTTTGTATTTATCGATCCAGGACAAGCTCCCACTGGGTTCCGATAAAGTAAATGCCTCCAGCAATGCCTTCGCATCATTGAATCGTCCAAGCTGGACGTCGGTTAATCCCAGCAAAAACAACGCGAATGGCTTCGCTGCATGGTCGGGAATATCGGAAAGCGCAATGGCACGGCGCTCGTTGGCGCGTCGCGCGGTGTCAAGGAGAAATGCACCGAGCTGCGGATCGGCGAAACCGCCACTACCGGCATTTTCCACTTCCTGCAGGGCCTGGCGCTTTTGCGATTCCTGCTGGTCGAGCAAAGCGGCGAGGGCCTGATTGAGCAATGCCCAATCGTAGATGGGTTGTTTGTTTTTGATTTCTGAAGCCAGGCGCGCGAAGGTGGCGCGGGCCGCCGGGTATTTGCCGTCAATTATTTGCTGGCGTCCATCATTAAATTCGCGGTTGATATCGAAGGTGGGAGTTGAGCTGGCAGATGCTGTCACTTTCGTCCCCGCTCGATGGTGGCTGAAAAAAATCCAACCAAACAATATTAGAGCGATGAGTGTGGCGCCAGCGATGAGCAAGGCCGCTCTGGCGCGCCACGGTTCCGGTTCACCGCGCAGAATGCTCTCCGACTTCTTGAGGGCGAGAATGACTGCGTCGTGCGAGGGGAAACGCAAACGTGGGTCGGGCGCGATCATCCGTGCGATGGCATTAGCGGTGGGCCGTGAGACCTCTGGCGCCACGTCCTTTAGCTTCAATGGATTGTTCTTCAATGTGCGCAGATCGGACGCCGACGTGGTTTCACCATCGAATGGCGGCCTTCCGGCGACGGCATGAAAAAGGGTGGCGCCGAGACTGAAAATGTCGCTGCGGAAATCCTCAGGCTGATTGTTCAATCGTTCCGGCGCGACGTAATAGGGTGTACCCCAGATGGCGCCGCTGGTCTGCGCGTGCGGCTCGACAATTCCGGCCAGGCCGAAATCGCTGATCTTCGCCATTCCCTCCTCGTTAAACAAAATATTGGCCGGTTTGACGTCGCGATGGATCAACCCTTTTTGATAAGCCGCGCGTAGTCCTCGGGCGACCTCGATTCCGGCACGCAGTACGTCTCCTTCGGGAAGTTTTTTTTGTTCCGCAATGAGATCATCGAGCGTTCCGCGGTCGACCAGCTCCATCACGAGATAGTACTGATCGTGATCCCGGCCGAAGGAAAATACCTGGACCACATGGGGATGATTGACTGAAGCGGTGATTCGGGCTTCCTGCTGCAATTGATTGGCGTATTCCGGCCCCAGATCTTTGCGCAAAAGTTTCAGCGCTACATCGCGGTCCAGTTGGGTGTCGCGCGCTTTGTAAACCGTTCCCATTCCGCCGGTGCCAAGGGTCTCGCGCAACACGAAATGATTAAACGAACGCGCGATCCGTATTCGTTGGCCGCAAGCCGGACAGGGCACGCGCGAGAGCGGTTCAGCATCGCCGATATCTATCGCCGTATCGCACTTGGGACACGAAATGGTGTTCGGGTCGCTCATTTTTGCGATAGTAACATCGTCAATGACACAGGAAAACCGCCGTGAATTTATCGTTAAAGCAACGGATGTGGGCGCGCGGCTGGACCGTTTTCTTGCCAATTCTGCGAATGAGTTTTCGCGGTCTCGAATCCAAGCGCTTATCCGCGATGGGTTCGTCACAGTTAACGGCGCGGTGCCCCGTGCGCGCGACATTGTCCGAGCGGGCAATCGCGTTGTCCTGGTCGAGCCACCTGTTCAAGCGCTTGATCTGGTCCCGGAAAAGATCAAGCTCTCCGTTTTGTTCGAAGATGACGACTTGATTGTTATAAACAAACCGGCGGGAATTTCGGTTCATCCTGGCGCCGGTCGCAAGCGCGGCACATTGGTCAATGCCTTGCTTGCGCATTGCAGAAATCTTTCCGGCATCGGCGGCAAGGAGCGACCGGGGATTGTTCATCGACTTGATAAGGAAACAAGCGGTTGCCTCGTAGTGGCAAAAAATGACTTTGCGCATCTCGACCTGTCCCGACAATTCGCAGCCCGCACCGTTGAAAAGATTTACCTAGCGCTCGTCGCCGGAAGGCTGCATCGCGGTTCCGGAACAATTGTTGCCCCGATCGCGCGTCATCGGGTTCATCGGAAAAAAATGGCAATCGCGCGCGAAGGCGGGCGCGAAGCGAGAACGGATTTCAAAGTAGTACGGAGCGGAGGTGAGGCGAGCTTGCTCGAATGCCGATTGCACAGTGGGCGGACGCATCAAATTCGGGTCCATCTTCAACATCTTGGACATCCCATCTTAGGCGATGTTGTTTACGGGGGACGCCGCGCGGGAAATTTTTCGCGCCAGAAGTTACATGCATGGAAACTGGGCCTGGATCATCCACGAACGGAAGAGCGGATGCATTTTGAAGCGCCGTTGCCGCAAGATTTTAAACGGGCGATGAGCGAGTTGCTGAGTTAGCTGCGTTTTAGAGCCTGATGGCGTTGCGTGACCATCACAGTCATGGCGAAAAGCACGGGCAAAACGATTATGCCTCGCAACCAGGGTTCGGCGTGCCACGGGAGCGCGAAAAGGCGCTCATTATAAAAGAGGTAGTAAGCGAAGATAGTGACGCTCAGAAAATGCCAGGCAAAGGCGCGCCGCCAGGTCGCGACCGGCAGAATCCAAGTTACATACCAGGCGTTTAAGACTGGCGCGAGAATGAGACTGGTGCCGAGCGACCAAAGGATGCCGCGTCGCCAATCGCGCATGAAAAGGAGACCAATCAGTGCCGACACAATCAGAAGGATTACGTCGTAGCGGTAATATTGCTGATGCCAGTTTGGCAAAATTGTGTCTTCAATCACCCACCAAAATAAATCGTTGAGACGGCTGACATGACCGAAGTCGCCGAAAAGATTTTGCGCAAAAGGAAATCGAAACGCGCAATCAAGGACAACGGGCAAAGTGATCGCCGCCGCGAGCACAATGGAATAGCGACGCAAGGCAAAAAGAGACGGAATTAACAAAACGATGCAGACCGGTCGAAGCGCGATGGCAATTCCGAGCGCGACCGCGGCGGCGAGAGCAAATTTCCAGCGCGATTGCGCCGTTTGTTCAAATCGTTCGAGGAAGAAAATCAGGGCGACAATGGCGAGCAAAATGATGCTGTCGAAATGTGCTGCGCCGAAAAAACTATAAGCGACGAGAGGATTCCAGGCGAACCAGACGGCGGTTTGTTTATCAAGCAGCCGAAGAAGGAGCGCGATGGCGAGTAAATCGGCAGTGCCAAAAATTGTTTTGTAGAGCAGCGCGCTGTTCGTCGCCGGGATGGCCCGAAATAAAAACTCTGCTCCCGGTGCTAAGGCTGTTGGCTCATCGTTCTTCGGGACGCGCGCAAGCTCTGGGATTTTGCCGGCTACGCGGAGATCATTCGGCGCCACCTGATAGGGATTGAATCCGGCGCGTTGAATCACGCCATCGGCTTGAAAACGCCAGACTTCGTTGCTTGGTGCCTGGGGTAGGGCGAGCAAACGCAGCCCGATGGTGACGAACCAGAAAATCCAGACGGCGTTGTTAAGCGCGGCGAATTCGGTCGATGCAAATAAGTAAGCGAGGCCGGAAAGAATCGCGCAGGCGACAAAATACACCGGCATCCATTCCAGGGTCCAGTCGCCGAAAAAATTAAGCGAAGCGAAGAGCACGAATTGCGCGACGAGCGCGATCCAAAATCGCAATTTCACTTCGAGGCGGTGGCGGTTGGATTGGGGCGACAACGCGATCGCAAAATGCGATTCATATTGATCCGATAAGCCGCAAAATCGACCAGCTCTCGCACCCGCTCTTTCAACCGGCGTGCTCTCAGGAAGAGGAATAAGGCAAAGAGTGCGTATGGGACGGCGAAGAGGAGTTGGACGTGTCCGGTATCAAGGAAATGGTAGATGAGCAACGTGACGACGATAAGATTTACGATCACGGTGGTGGTGACGTAGCGGTAGCGAAGCTGGACCCGGGTCAGGCATTTTCCGCCGCCGTGATATTCCGTAACCGTCCGCAGAATGATGCTCCACCAGAAGTTACCGTAAATCTGGATGTCCCATTCCTGCCAGCCGGTATCAATCGAGTAGCGCCAGTTTTCTTGATCAAGGAGCGTGAAAATTTCTCGTAAGAGGCTGTGGCGATCCTTGCCTTCGTCGTTCCAATAAGCGAGGCGGCCCCAGCTTCTGCCAAATTTCTTGCCGGGGGGAAGCTTCTCATGTTGCGCAATAACGGAACCGGGAGTGCGTTTGAAATGCAGCCAGGTAAAATAACGAGACCAGCCACGAACGAGTGGTTGCGCGAACGCCAGGAACATGACGAGCAAGCGGGAGTGGATGGTATCGAAGCGCGGCTCGATGCGTGCACGCACCATATAAGAGAGCGCGACACAGAGCGTGCCCCCCAGCATCAAATACGGCACAATCCGCAGCGGCGGAACAAACACGCCCACCCCGAAGAGAAAGATGGTAAGGGCGAACCATTCGATACTGCTGAGATAGGCTGCCACTTCTGATTGCGGAGCGGGATAGATCGATTGGAAGAATCCGTCGGCGAAAATTCCATGATAAATAATCGGGCGGCCAAGGAACCAACTGAAACGCGGCGTGCCGTAAATTTGTCCGCGCCATTTCGCCGTCCCGGTTGGCCCGAAGAAAACGAGGTGTTTAAAACGCAAAAGCGATTCCGCTTCACCGTAACCTTCCTGTTGTTTGCGAAACGCGCGCAGGGTAAAACGACGGTGGTGCCAGACGATGGCAGTAGGGCTGAATGCGATCACGCCGCCGGCTTGTTGCAAACGCCAGCAAAAATCCACGTCATCACCCGCGGCGTAATATTCCGGATCGAACCCCCCGACATTTTCGAAAGCCCATCTCCAAAACGCCATGTTACAACCAGGAATGTGTTCGGCGACGGTGTCGGTTAAGAGGACGTGACTCGGCCCACCGGGCGCAGCGGCGACACAAGCCTGGATCCATGTTTTTGCCGGAGGCGGAACATTTGGACCACCCGCGCCGGCGAAGTCGCCGTTGGTGAGCGTGCCAATCAAATAATAAAGCCAATCGACGTCGGCCATACAGTCCGCATCGGTATAAGCGAATACTTCGCCGCGTGCCGCGGCGGCGCCGGTATTGCGCGCAACGCTCAGCCCGCGATTGGGCTGATGAACGTAACGCACATTTGGGAATTCAGCGGCGATTTGCGGGGTGTTGTCGGTCGATCCATCATCCACCAGGACTATCTCAAACTTCGGGTAATCGATTTTGCCGAGCGACTCGAGGCACGACCGCAATGTTACGCCGGCGTTATACGAACAAACGATAACTGAGACTGACGGCGTTTGATTAAGGTGACGATGTGGAAGAATGGCGTCGTCTTGCCCGAGTTTTTCGCGCAGGGCATGAAGCGCTTTCTTTGGCCGCCGATCGCGCGTGACAAGTCCGAATGCCCAATCAGTGACCTCCTGTTCGCCGGTGTACCATTCGTCGGTCCAAGAAAAGAAAACCGTGCCAGCGAGTCCACATTTGATCACGCTATCGACATGCCAGCTCAGCATTTCGGCCTGCTCATCCTGGCTGTGTCGGATCGTGTCCATCCCGAATTCGCCCAGGATGAGTGGACGATCTTCGGTCAGGTTTTGCAGACGGAAGAGATAACGCTCGAAATCGCGTTGTTTATGCAGGTAAACGTTGAAGCAAAAAAAATCGACGTTTTGCGGGAGCAGGAATTCTGTCGGCGGATAAGTAGCGTAGGAAAATAAAACGCGCGGGTCGAGGCCGCGACCCAATGCGATAAGATGCTCGATGAATTCCGTGACGCGGCGCACTCCTAGCCATCGCACCATCTGCGGCGCGATTTCGTTGCCGACGAGATACGCGAAAATGGCGGGGTGACATGCGTGCCTTTTGATGGCGTCGGAAACGGAGAGGGTAATTTCGTTTCGCGCCGATCGTTCACGCAGAAATTCGATGTGTTTGGCCCAGGGCAAAGTGATGAGCGTGCGTAATCCGGCTTCAGCGCAGGCATCGAGAAACCAGAGCGGCGGGGAGTGATAAACGCGAACAACGTTAAACCCGGATGCGCGAATCTGGACAAGGTCGCGCGCGGCTTGATCTGGTGTCCCAAGGTAATTGCCTAACGCATCTGGTTTGAATGGGCCGTAGGTGACGCCTTTCACAAAGAATTTCCGCTCACCTTCGAAGAAAAATTTTGCGACTGCGCGGATTGGCTCCGCCGGAGAAGCGCTCACAGCGGGCTTTCCTAGACCATGCCGAACGCGGACGCAAAAATTAAAGCGCTGCCAGAGCTTCGCCTACAACACGAGCGGTTTGCTCGATGTCTTCGTCGCTGTGAGCCGCGGAAATAAATGCGGTCTCGAATTGCGACGGCGGAAAATAGATGCCGCACTCGAGACATGAATGAAAAAACTGCGCGAATTTTTTTGTATCGCTGCGCTGCGCGGATTCCAGATCGAAGATCGGACCACGGGCGAAAAAGAGGCAAAACATCGAACCGATGCGATGCAAGGTGAGCTCCTTCCCTGAGATCGCGTTAGCAAACCTGCTCTCCAGTTTTGCACCGAGATCTTCCAGTAGTTTCCAGCCATCGATCCGATCAAGTTCCCGCAATTGCGCCAACCCTGCCGCCATAGCCAGCGGATTTCCAGAAAGCGTTCCCGCCTGATAAACCGGTCCAACTGGCGAGAGCCAATCCATAATTTCCGCGCGGCCGCCGAACGCCCCTACCGGCAAACCGCCGCCAATGACCTTGCCGAGCGCAGTCAGATCAGGCTGAGTTTCATAAAGCTGTTGCGCGCCGCCTCGCGCAACACGGAAACCGGTCATGACTTCATCGAAGATTAAGAGCGCGCCGTTTCTCGTGCATTCTTCGCAAAGTTGATGCAGGAAATCTTCGCGTGGAAAAAATAATCCGGCGTTTGCCGGAATCGGTTCGAGAATGATTCCGGCTATCTCCTCCTTGTTTTCGCGAAAGGCGGCGCGGACTGCTTCTATATTATTGAAGGGAAGGACAATTGTTTCGCCGGCGACTGCTTCCGGGATGCCCGCGCTGTCTGGTTGACCGTGGGTGAGAGCGCCACTTCCGGCTTTCACTAACAGCGAATCAGCATGGCCATGATAACAACCGGCGAACTTGACGATCTTGTCGCGTTCGGTGAATCCTCTCGCCAGCCGGAGGCAGGACATCGTTGCCTCTGTGCCACTGTTCACCATCCGAACCTTCTCGATTGCCGGCATCCATGCGCAGATCAGCTCCGCCATTTCCACTTCGAGAGGGTTAGGAATACCGAAACTGACACCTCGCTGCGCCGCGTTGTGGATAGCGCTAACGACAGCTGGAGGTGCATGCCCGAGGATGGCGGAGCCCCAGCTACCCAGGTAATCGATTAGTTCGACGTCATTGACGTTCCCAATACGCGAGCCCTTCGCGCGCTCCACAAAAACCGGTTCGCCGCCCACCGCCCGAAATGCGCGCACAGGCGAATTCACACCGCCGGGGATTCGCCGGCGAGCGCGCGCGAAAAGGTCGCGTGAGTTCGTCATGCTTTCACAATATCCGGATTCGCTAAATCGTTGAATCGTTAAATCGCCGCGCGTTGACAGCGCTTGGCTGCACCCGATAGTCTCGCGCCGCGCGCTATGGCGGGGTAGCCAAGTGGTAAGGTCGCGGTCTGCAAAACCGCTATTCGCGGGTTCGATTCCCGCCCCCGCCTTAAGTTACTGTTAATTAGGTAATTATGTCCTGCAAATCCGAGAGCCTAGAGGCGTTTCAGAACTAAAGTCAGAACAAATCCGCCGAAATCTACCTGTGTTTGCCGATGTCTCGCGGGCTGGATTTTTTTAGAATTACCCGCGTGCGCGCGCGGTAGTTGTGACGAAAAGGAAGGAAACTAGGTTAGGGAGCAATATCGTGTAGAACTACCTCCAAAACGACAAGATCACGCTCGACAAACAAACACAGACAAGAAAGAAAGAGTAAACATGAAAACGATATTGGGGTTAGTTTTCGCATTCACGATCACAGCCCACGCCACAATCATTCCAGTCGATCTGGGGCCACCGCGTAACTTTGTCCAGCCTGATGTGCGCGTCCCAATCAACCTTGGATTCTCAAAATTTAGCGGGCAAAGTTTGTCTTTGGATTTTACTTTTACCAACAACGAGTTTCTGAGGCTCTACCCGGCCAAACATTACAATTTTGAGGTGTTCCCGTGGCTACTTGTCTCTGGTACTGGGACAATGAACAGCCCAAGCGGGGAAGCATGGACAGTTGGGGTGAACGGCGAGCGCAATAGTGCAATCTCAACATTCTCTGCCGTCTCATTAACTGACGATGGCAGTTTATTCGCTTTACCTCTTGGTTACATTTTTCCCTACTTTGCCGATAGCACGGGCAAGAAATTCAACACCACTTACCCTTTTGATATTTACTCGCTTCACTTTGATTTGCTGCTGGGAAATAACCCGGACTTTCAGATTGAGTCGGCCACCCTGTTTCTGGGTGGTGCTGGCTCGCGTTCCTTTGGCATCGGCCCGCATGTGCCTGATAGCGGCGCTTCAATTCTCCTCTTCGCAATGGGCCTTGGCGCGATAGGAATCTTCCAGTGTCGAGGGCTTCGCTCGGGAAATCCGTAGTTACCCACACATTCCAGCCATCACTCACGCGCACTATGCAGCGTGCTTTCTCAAAAGAAAGAGTCGTCATTTTCGTTCTCTGACCGCCATTCCTGAAACTGCTGAGGCCATTGGGACGAAGCTAGAGAGCACCGGGCTTTGTCCCGCTACCTAAGGTCGCCATGAACAGCCTCGTCTTTTACTTTGTCCCATTCTCGTTTGAGCATTCGTTGTGTCGCTTGGATCAAGTCGTTTTCAATAATCCGATACATCTCGGGTGTAACAGGGTTTGTCCAGCTCGGCAGCTGCGTTAGCAGGTGCTCGATGGCAACATCGTCGATGTCCTTCGGGTTAAGCTGGAGCCGAACTTCATTTCTCATTCTTTCAATTTCGCGCTGAAGCTCGGGGGTTTTCTCCTGCGTTCGATGGAGAATCCACTGATTGCACAACGAACATAGAATCGAAACGTTATGTCGGATTTGCGCAATCCATTTTACGCGTTCTGCGGTAACGGCGTTTACAAACAGAGTCCGCTTAGTGGTTTTGAGGTTGAAATAAACATTAATTAGACCGAGTACCAGAGCGACAATAACGCCCGTCTGTAACAGAATGTCTTTGACGGTGATCACGCCTAATGCATCAGACGAGGCCGCGCACAGTTTGCGGTAAAATCGTTTCGACTACGTCCCACTCCGCGTTTAGTACGCATATTTCTGTGGGCGCATAGCCCGCGCGCTGATGTGCGTAGCTAAGCGCACAGTCGCGAGCATTACGTCCGCAATTGACGGGTGACACACCTTCGGCCTCGAAAACTTCCCAGCCGCCTTGCTTTTTCCAACGCGGATTGCGAGACGGACGGACCTGAATGATTCTTGCGCTCATGGCTATCGCTAGTTTGAAATTACGATGAAGACGGTTCTAGAATAGCTAATGCGTCGTCGGCCTCTGGCCCATGAAGGTATATCGTTTCCCCCTCCATTGTCGTGATCTTGAGCACGGTCTCTGACTTTTGTTCCGCCAATTCGCGCGTACTTACGTGATATAATTTAACTGCGGCAACGTTCAATTTTTCGTTGAGGTTAATCTTGATAAATCTCATTTGTGTTTAATTAGCACTTCGCAAAAGTGAGAGAAAGTCGGATTTGCTGGCCAATACGCGGGATAACCGGCGAAATTGTCGGCTTATCCACATGTTAGGCCACAAAAGCTCATATGAACTGGGAAATGCTTGCAGCAGTCGGGCAACTCGCGGCGGTGCTTGTTGGAATCCCTTCGCTTATTTATCTCGCTATCCAAATCAGAGAACAAACGAAGGAACGGCGCCAGGCGGCGGTAAATGCTCTGACCGTGCAGTGGGGCGACCTTACGAAAGCGTTGCACGAAAGCGCAGAGTTCAGCGCCCTTTTTCTTCGGGGCGTGCAGAGTCTTTCGAAAAACTGGATGCGGTCTCCAAGCTGCGCTTTAGCGCCTTCCTGAAATCGTCCACGTTCCTGGCCATCAGCACTTTGATGGGTTCCACCATGGAGGTCTGGGCTACCCACTCCGATCTCGCACCGTTGCTCATAAAAGCCCAGGCGGGGCTCGACGAACTTTCTCCTGACGAAAGAGCCCGATTGGATTCTTGATGATGATGGCATTTCGCCGGGTCGAAACGTTCGTCGTCCAGCGCCATCTGGGTTTCATCGACCGCGAGTTGACCGAGGGCTTCGAACGGTCGGCGTTGTCGGCGCTTCGTGCTAAGGGAGTGCGTCAATGGTGGGACGCTTCGAAAGGCGCATTCAGCAACGTTTTCTCAGCATGGGTCGATGAAAAGATCGCCTCGAACCTGCCTCGACCGATCCATGCTGGGCTCGGTCTCGGAGTTTCAAAGAATGAGGTGGAGAATGGGGCCGCCTAACCAATCGATGAAGCCAACGGCCCTGGACCCGATGAGCGCCAGCGTGGTTGCCACGACACCCTGCCGTGGCTTATCTCTTTCTCGTTAGGCGGCACAAGGAGAACACGCGTGAAACTAAACACGAGATCGATCGCATTCATTTTATTTCTTCTCATAGGATGTGCCCGAACACAGGGGAACGTTATGAGCGAGGCAGCAAATGGACCCGCCCGCGCAGAAGACTATCCAACTAAGCCGGTGCAATTGATCGAACCGTTCGGGACGGGCGGAGGACCTGATCTGTTGGCGCGCGCCCTCGCCCAGCAGCTCTGTAAACTATGGGGCCAACCTGTGGCAGTGGAGAACATCCCCGGGGCGGGAGCCACGGCGGGCCCCGCGCAGGTCGCGAAGTCAATACCCGACGGTTACACGTTGCTTGTGAGCACGAGCGCTCAGGCATACAGCAGCGCATTCTCAAAAGACCTCCCATATGATCCGTTGAAGGACTTCATCCCGATCGCTCCACTAACCAGCCAGCCCTACGTGCTGGTCACAGGCAAGCACGCTGGTATCGCCACTGTTCGCGAACTCATTGCCGCGGCGAAGGCCAAGCCGAATGAACTCAAGTTTGCTTCCTGGCCTGGCAGCGGCACACACCTGGGCATCGTGAAATTCAACCTAGAAGCCGGCATAAAGGTAGTGTATGTGCCTGCGAAGCCAACTGATGCGATCGCGGACCTAATCGCCGGCACGATCGCAGGGCGTACCACTTACATGATGGCGCCCATCTCTCTCGCTCTACCCCAAATCCGCGACGGCAAACTCCTCGCGCTGGGAGTGACTACCGCGCGGCGCTCAACCTTGCTTCCGGAGGTGCCGACGATCGCTGAAGCCGGCGGCGCAGGATTCGACTTCCCGATTTGGTATGGAGTATGGGTCCCGGCTGGTACTCCGGCCGGAGTGGTTGACAAGCTTGCGAAGGACATCGGACGCGTGCTCGCCGGGCCGGATCTGCGCGACTGGGTTGCTAAGCACGGGGGCGAGCCGATGAGCATGACGCAGCCCGAGTTCGCGAGCTTCGTGCAGAGCGAGAGTGAAAGCGCGGCGCGGCTCATCAAAGCCGCTGGGATCAAGCCCCAATAGCCGACTATATAATGATAGCAATGCTGCCTAACCAGACGATGCAGTGAACGGCTGGCCGCTCCGATGCCTAGCGTATGATAGCTACAACCTCTTACTTGCAGCCACGCGCTCTCTCGCCAGCCGTCGCTGATCTTGGGTCTCGTTAGGCGGCGCGATTCTGGAATTGTTACTATGCAACCAAGCAGAATCTTTGAGACGGTCCTATATGCGGAGGATTTGGCCGCTGCGGAGCGATTTTATCGTGACGCGGTAGGATTGGAAATCATCGGACGCGGTGATTTGTCTGTGGTATTCCGGTGCGGTGGTGGCGTTCTGCTCATCTTTGATCCTCGCAAGAGCGGCGAACCGGGAAGAGATGTTCCTTCCCACGGGACTTCACCCGCCGGACACATTGCGTTCGGTGCCAAACCCGAGGATCTCGATGCATGGAGGCAGCAGTTGCGTAAAGCTGGAGTCTCTATCGAACGGGAAGTGGATTGGGACGAGGGCGGTCGTTCGATTTATTTTCGTGACCCAGCGGGCAATGTGGTTGAGCTGGCTCCACCAACCATTTGGGGTGGCGGTTGGAAATTTTGACTCAGATGACGCCGCCTAACAACGCGCTGCAGCGAACCCGGCCGTGGCGCTCCGGTTGCAATCCATGTCTCCCGCGCGGGCCGGGTCGCTGAGCTTGGGTCGTTAGGCCCTGTGAATCTTGCGGAGAACCTCATTTCTAA
>Ga0193714_1000026_pt1 | contig 16996 bp, 13 predicted proteins | sample U2m1metaG_FD_143039 | JGI IMG/M metagenome (GOLD analysis project Ga0193714, IMG submission 143039) | Soil microbial communities from a riparian zone of the East river system, Colorado, United States - U2m1 | ecosystem: Environmental > Terrestrial > Soil > Riparian zone | place: USA: East River... | reverse complement strand
TGAAGTTGTGCAGAGCACAGAAGGATCTTCAACAACCAAAAAAAAAGTATAATTCTATATTTCCTTCATGAATTATATTATTAGAATTGAATTTATCCTATTCACATTTTAATTGATCCTCAGTTTATAGTCCAAAGCTAAGAATCAATGTAAAGAACCCTCATCTTATATTATAGTCTTAAACTTTGAGGAATTTTCGATTCAGTACATCGAAACAAACAACCAAAAATAAAATCAATTTTATTTGGTAGTACTTGATCTCGTCACTGATTGTGAAATTTCGTTGCTGTGTTAGAAGAAGGATAGCTATACTGATTGCGTCGATTCGAAAGAGACCCTTGGTACTCCATTGCCGATCGTAACCAAAAATAAAATTTCAGTCAATTTCTACTTACTGATCTTTTATGGAATCGATCCCCCTTTGTTTGACTGTATAAGAATATGTGGAGCTCGGCATGTCTGGAAGCACAGGAGAACGTTCTTTTGCTGATATTATTACCAGTATTCGATACTGGATTATTCATAGCATTACTATACCCTCCCTATTCATTGCGGGTTGGTTATTTGTCAGCACGGGTTTAGCTTACGATGTATTTGGAAGCCCCCGTCCAAACGAGTATTTTACAGAAACCCGACAAGGAATTCCTTTAATAACTGGCCGTTTTGATTCTTTGGAACAACTCGATGAATTTAGTAGATCTTTTTAGGAGGCTCCAATGACCATAGATAGGACCTATCCCATTTTTACAGTACGATGGTTGGCTGTTCACGGACTAGCGGTACCCACCGTTTCTTTTTTGGGATCAATATCAGCAATGCAGTTCATCCAACGATAAACCTAATCCGAATTATAGAGCTATGACACAATCAAACCCAAATGAACAAAATGTTGAATTGAATCGTACCAGTCTCTACTGGGGTTTATTACTCATTTTTGTACTTGCTGTTTTATTTTCAAATTATTTCTTCAATTAATTGAATTAATTGAAGAAAAGGGAATAGTATATATTAGGAATATTCTCTTATACTATTCGGAAGGATATCATTTCAGAATTATCTATAACTGTTTAGGTCTCTAGTATGACTGACTACTTGATCAAATGTGGAGGAAAGTGGGATAAATGGCCAATACTACTGGAAGAATTCCTCTTTGGATAATAGGTACTGTAGCTGGTATTGTTGTGATCGGTTTAATTGGTATTTTCTTTTATGGTTCATATTCCGGATTGGGATCATCCCTGTAATAATCGGATGAATTTCGTTTTCGAAATGAAAGCATAAGAACTCAACAGGGATCCACTCTTTCTTTGATGAATTCGAGGGGGTCCCGTTGAGTTCTTCATAATCAGAATATTTTTGTAAGTGAGTCAATAGATAACTTTATTCTATGTTTCAAAAAATTCCATTTCAGGATCTTAATGAAAAAGGAACTTCATTAATTGGTTCAAAAAACTTTTTCTGGATAATATCTGTCGAGACTTTTTCTTTCAACTTGAAAGAAAAATAAAAGAAAGAAGCAATCAGTTGATTTACTTCTTCTGGGTGGCCCAATAATATATAATAATTATATTGGGTAAGAATTGGGAATTATAGAATCTATTTTCTAGCGGTCAAATATTCTGTAGAACCAAACCTTTTTGATACTAACGGAATCTTACTAGAATTCTTTTTTTTTTTTTTGAATTGGATTAAATGAAAATGAAATTCATAGTAAAAAAAAATATGAATATCAAATTAGAACTATTCAAAAAAAAGAAATCGAAATATTCAATTTCATTAATTTCATTAATCTAAGAAATATGGAAAAAATGCAGAAGCGTTCATATATTTGACATAAGTTTGTATAGAAGGTTTTTCTTCAATCCCTTCGCCAACTAAAAATGGAATTCTATTCCCCGTCCTACCTATCCAATCTAATTCAAGACCCAATCAGTAGACGCACACTACAGCAGTAGTAGAGTGAAAAGACTTTCATTTCAAGATTGATCTATTCCTTTTCATTTCACTACTCGAATTCATTTTTCATGGAATCCGAGACGCAAAGATTGAAAGCATTTTAGATAACAAATCTAGCGATGCGTAGAATTTTGAATCAAACAAGTCTCAAGAACTCTTTCCCTACACTTGCTTCTACATGGAAAAAAGACAAAGTTTCTGTATGAACAAAACAGAATACACTTTATTTGATTATCTTGTCGATTTTGAGAGGCGACACCCAGATTTGAACTGGGGAAAAAGGATTTGCAGTCCGCCGCCTTACCCCTCGGCCATGCCGCCAAAATGATACAAAAAAATGGATCAGAATATCCCTCCTCTCAAAAAAACCAACGTATACCTTTTCAGTCACAAAAGAAAAATAAAAATTTAGGGACAAATAGCAAGCAACCGTTAACTACAAATTCCGTAAGAATTCAGGAATCTTCATTTTTTAGAATCCCTCTCTATTTCCATTATAGAAGGAACTGTTAATATATGTCAATCAACTCCAGAATATCCATTTTCATTGTTACACATTATCTAATCGGGTATCTTCTATGTAATTATAGATTACAGGGAATTTTCAATAAATTCTCGTACTTTCATTTTTTTGCCAATTTTTCATTAAATAGATTGATGAATGAATAGAAAAAGAAACACAACATATGCTGTCTCGAACAAATAGGACTGCAATAACGTAAGAGACATATATAGATAGCTATAACGTAAGAGACATATATAGATAGCTATAGCTGAAGTTAGATCTATGAATGTTTCATAAATCCAAGTCTTTTTATGGACTGCAATCCTCCAATTCTAAAATAAAGGGTCAAAATATCTCTCTTCTTTGTGAATTCTCATTCTTTTTTGAACACTTTTTTCTGATTATTCTTTTTTGAGTATTATTACTTTTACTTGAAATGGTAAAGGGCTAAAAAAAATAGTCTATTTTTTTCTGAGTATTACACCTTTTATATCTTTCTCTCATGGAGCCGAGCAAATCCTTATTTTATTTTTGGGATATCAATCGAATTGATATGTAATATCATACTATACTAATAGTATAAATAGAATTCATTTTTTTTAGATTGTGAAAAATACCCCGACCCGAAGTCTAGGTTCAATTTATCAATTTGTTTCCATTGATATTACAAGTTCAATTCTATTTGTTTGTTTTGTTGCAAATTCTAATTGGAGTATCCAATTTCCTCTTTTCATAATAGGTATTTCATAGACGTAGTTAGGTAAAATTTCATGTGATTCAGTAAAGTAAAAAGAACAGAAATTCCATTATTGCTAAATCTATTCATGTGATTCGATGAAGAATGACAGCAAATAATGGGATATTTTCTATAAAAAGGGGGAATAAAAAATGCTTGGGGTTGGGAATGAAGGAATGTCTACACTACCCGGATTGAATCAAATACAATTTGAAGGATTTTGTAGATTCATTGATCAGGGCTTAACAGAAGAACTTTTGAAGTTTCCAAAAATTGAAGATACAGATCAAGAAATTGAATTTCAGTTATTTGTGGAAACATATCAATTGGTAGAACCCTCAATAAAAGAAAAAGATGCTATATATGAATTACTTACATATTCCTCTGAATTATATATATCCGCGGGATTAATTTGGAAAAATAGTCGGAATATCCAAGAACAAATTATTTTTATTGGAAACATTCCTCTAATGAATTCCCTGGGAACTTTTATAGTAAATGGAATATACAGAATTGTAATCAATCAAATATTGCAAAGCCCCGGTATCTATTATCGGTCAGAATTGGACCATAACGGAATTTCCGTCTATACTGGCACAATAATATCAGATTGGGGAGGAAGATTAGAGTTAAAAATTGATGGAAAAGCAAGGATATGGGCTCGTGTAAGTAGGAAACAGAAAATATCTATTCTAGTTCTATCATCAGCTATGGGTTCGAATTTAAGCGAAATTCTTGAGAACGTTTGTTACCCCGAAATTTTCTTGTCTTTCCTCAATGAAAAGGAGGAAGAAAAAATAGAGTCAAAAGAAAATGCCATTTTGGAGTTTTATCGACAATTTGCTTGTGTAGGCGGAGATCCCCTATTTACTGAATCTTTATGTACGGAATTACAAAAAAAATTTTTTCAACAAAGATGTGAATTAGGAGGAATTGGTCGGCGAAATATGAACCGAAGGCTGAATATTGATATACCGGAGAACAATCCATTTTTGTTACCGCGAGATATATTGACAGCTGCAGATCATTTGATTGGAATGAAATTTGGAATGGGTACACTTGACGATATGAATCATTTGAAAAATAAACGTATTCGTTCCGTAGGAGATCTCTTACAAGATCAATTTGGATTGGCTCTCGTTCGTTTAGAAAAGATAATTACAGAAACGATATGTAGACCAATTAGATTAAAATTGATCCCGACTCCTGAGAATTTAGTGACTTCAACGCCATTAACAACCACTTATGAATCTTTTTTTGGATTACATCCATTATCTCAAGTTTTAGATCAAACCAATCCATTGACCCAAATAGTTCATGGAAGGAAATTGAGTTCTTTGGGTCCTGGAGGATTGACGGCGCGAACTGCTAATTTTCGGATACGGGATATCCATCCTAGTCACTATGGACGCATTTGTCCTATTGACACCTCTGAAGGAATCAATGTCGGACTTGTTGGATCCTTGGCAATTCACGCAAGGATTGGTCGTTGGGGGTCTATAGAAAGTCCATTTTATGAAATTTCTGAGAGATCAAAAAGAATACGAATGCTTTATTTATCACCAAGTAGAGATGAATACTATATGGTAGCGACGGGAAATTTTTTAGCACTTAATCGAGGTATTCAGGAGGAGCAGATTGTTACAGCTCGATACCGTCAAGAATTTCTGACTATTGCATGGGAACAGGTTCATCTTCGAAGTATTTTTCCCTTCCAATATTTTTCTATTGGAGCTTCCCTCATTCCTTTTATCGAGCATAATGATGCGACTAGAGCTTTAATGAGTTCTAATATGCAACGTCAAGCAGTTCCTCTTTCTCGGTCCGAAAAGTGCATTGTTGGAACTGGATTGGAACGCCAAGTGGCCTTAGATTCGGGAGTTCCCGCTATAGCCGAACACGAGGGAAAGATCGTTTCTAATGATACTGATAAGATTATTTTATTTGGAAGTGGGAATGCTCTAAGTATTCCATTAATTATATATCAACGTTCCAACAAAAATACTTGCATGCATCAAAAATCCCAGGTTCAGAAAGGTAAATGCGTAAAAAAGGGACAAATTTTAGCAGATGGTGCTGCTACACTTGGTGGTGAACTTGCTTTGGGAAAAAACGTATTAGTAGCTTATATGCCATGGGAAGGTTACAATTCTGAAGATGCTGTACTCATTAGTGAGCGTCTGATCTATGAAGATATTTATACTTCTTTTCACATACGGAAATATGAAATTCAGACTCATGTGACAAGTGATGGTCCTGAAAGAATCACTAATAAAATTCCACATCTAGAAGCCTATTTACTCCGAAATTTAGACAAAAATGGAATTGTAATTCTGGGATCTTGGGTAGAAACGGGCGATATTTTAGTGGGTAAATTAACGCCTCAAATGGCAAAAGAATCCTCCTATGCCCCGGAAGATAGATTATTACGAGCTATACTTGGGATTCAGGTATCCACCTCAAAGGAAACTTGTCTAAAACTACCTATAGGTGGTAGGGGCCGAGTTATTGATGTGAGATGGATCCACAAAAAAGCGGATAATCCAGAAACGATTCAGATATATATTTCACAGAAACGTGAAATCAAAGTAGGTGATAAAGTGGCCGGGAGACATGGAAATAAAGGTATCGTTTCAAAGATTTTGTCTAGACAGGATATGCCTTATTTGCAAGATGGAAGACCCGTTGATATGGTCTTCAATCCATTAGGGGTCCCTTCTCGAATGAATGTAGGACAGATATTGGAATGTTCACTCGGGTTAGCTGGGAGTATGCTAAATAGACATTATCGAATAGCACCTTTTGATGAGAGATATGAACAAGAGGCTTCCAGAAAACTTGTGTTTTCTGAATTATATGAGGCCAGTAAACAAACATCGAATCCATGGATATTTGAACCCGAGTATCCGGGAAAGAGCAGAATATTTGATGGAAGAACAGGGAATACTTTTGAACAGCCCGTTATAATAGGAAAGCCTTATATCTTGAAATTAATTCATCAAGTTGATGATAAAATACATGGACGTTCCAGTGGACATTATGCACTTGTTACACAACAACCCCTTAAAGGAAGGGCCAAACAAGGAGGACAACGGGTAGGCGAAATGGAGGTTTGGGCCCTCGAGGGATTCGGTGTTGCTCATATTTTACAAGAGATGCTGACTTATAAATCTGATCATATGAAAGCTCGTCAAGAAGTACTTCGAACTACAATTTTTGGAGGAACAATACCGAAACCTGTGGATGCTACAGAATCATTTCGATTGCTCGTTCGAGAACTACGATCTTTGGCTCTGGAACTGAATCATTTCCTTGTATCTGAGAAAGACTTTCAGATTCAAAGGAAGGAAGTTTAATTGGACTGAATCGGAAATTTTATTTTATGATTGATCAGTATAAACATCAACACCTTCGAATTGGATCAGTTTCTCCTGAACAAATAAGTGCTTGGGCAAAAAAAATCCTACCCAATGGAGAAACAGTTGGGGAGGTAACAAAACCCTATACTCTTCATTATAAAACCAATAAGCCTGAAAAAAATGGATTATTTTGTGAAAGAATTTTTGGGCCTATAAAAAGTGGAATTTGTGCTTGTGGAAATTATCGAGTAATCGGAGATAAAAAAGACCAACCAAAATTTTGTGAACAATGCGGAGTAGAATTTGTTGATTCTCGGATACGTAGATATCAAATGGGGTATATCAAATTAGCATGTCCTGTAACCCATGTGTGGTATTTGAAACGTCTTCCTAGTTATATCGCGAGCCTTTTAGATAAACCTCTTAAAGAATTAGAGGATCTAGTATACCGCGATGTGTGATTTGATAAAAATTCTTATTGTACAGATTTCGAATGATAAACTGTCATTCCATTCAATTAAATTGGAATGTCCTATATCTGGCATGTCTCTTGGGATGAGTAACATGAAGCTCAGAATTCATGGGTGTATTGAATACTCCCCAATCAATAAGGGAATTGGTCTATGGTCAATTCAGTAACAAATAACTATTTATACTGTATGTACCTTGTCAAAAAAAAAAAAGACTTTTTTGTGGAATGAATTATTCCATCTCTTTTTTTTTTTTTATTTGAAAAGAACTAAAATTATGTTCAAAGAATAAAATATATCATGATTGCAGAAGTTTATCTATCGCATATAGGCTTTAAGACATCGTGGCAGACCCGTCGAGGTGACGTCTGGACCTAAAAGATCAAACGGTATGATACATAGACAAAGAAATCTCTTATGAATTCTAGGATATTCCTTTTTTATTAAGAATTTCATTTTAGAGGATTCCTCGTTCGAAGGGAGGTAGACTACTCAAGAATTTTACATTAAAAAAGAAGAATGTATCAATGAAATGTTGCTTGGTCTTTATTGATAACTTGAGTAAAGAGTAAACTTTTTTGATTTTAGAGCGGAAACCCCTTTCTTTATCTTTAATTGTGTGCAAATACTTTAGCCGGATGAGAGGAAACCCTCATGTCCGATTTTCAAAGGGGGAGATCCATCTTATTGGATCCTATCCAAATTTTTCTTTTGCTAGGCCCGTAGTTAAAAAACCAACTTTCTTACGATTACGAGGTTCATTCGAATATGAAATCCAATCCTGGAAAGACAGTATCCCACTCTTTTTTGCTACTCAAGGTTTCGATACATTTCGAAATAGAGAAATTTCTAGTGGAGCGGGTGCTATACGAGAACAATTAGTTGATCTGGATTTAAGAATTATTATGGATTCTTCGTTCCTAGAATGGAAAGAATTAGGAGAAGAAGGGTCCACTGACAAAGAAGAAGGGTCCACTGACAAATGGGAAGATCAAAAAGTTCGAAGAAGAAAGAATTTTTTGGTTCGACGCATGGGATTAGCTAAGCATTTTCTCCTAACAAATATAGAACCAGAATGGATGGTTTTATGTCTCTTACCAGTTCTTCCTCCCGAATTGAGACCAATTATTCAAATAGATGGCGGTAAACTAATGAGTTCGGATATTAATGAACTCTATAGAAGAATTATCTATCGGAACAATACTCTTATTCATCTAACAAGTAGATTTACACCAAGGGAATTAGTAATGTCTCAAGAAAAATTGGTACAAGAAGCCGTGGATACACTTCTTGATAATGGAATCCGCGGACAACCAATGAGGGACCGTCATAAGAAAGTTTACAAATCCTTTTCCGATATAATTGCGGGCAAAGAGGGAAGATTTCGAGAGACTCTTCTTGGAAAACGAGTTGATTATTCGGGGCGTTCCGTTATTGTCGTAGGTCCATTACTTTCATTACATCAATGTGGATTGCCCCCCGAAATAGCAATAGAGCTATTTCAGACATTTCTAATTCGTGGTTTAATTCGAAACCATTTTGCTTCGAACATAGGAGTTGCTAAGAGTCAAATCCGGGAAAAAGAACCAATTGTATGGGAAATACTTCGAGAAGTTATGCGGGGGCATCCAGTATTGCTGAATAGAGCGCCTACTTTGCATAGATTGGGCATACAGGCATTTCAACCCATTTTAGTAGAAGGACGTGCTATTTGTTTACATCCATTGGTGTGTAAGGGATTCAACGCAGACTTTGATGGGGATCAAATGGGTGTTCATGTGCCTTTATCTTTGGAGGCTCAAGCAGAAGCTCGTTTACTTATGTTTTCTCATATGAATCTCTTGTCTCCGGGTATTGGGGATCCCATTTGTGTACCAACTCAAGATATGCTTATAGGACTTTATGTATTAACTAGCGGAAATCGTCGAGGTATTTGTTCAAACAGGTATAATTGCTTTAATTGCAGAAATTCTCAAAATGAAAAAATGAGCAATAATAACTTTAAGAACTTGAAGTATATGAAAAAAAAAGAACCCTTTTTTTGCAATTCCTATGATGCAATTGGAGCTTATCGACAGAAAAGAATAAATTTCGACAGTCCTTTTTGGCTCCGGTGGCGAATAGATCAATGCATTATGTCTTCAAGAGAAGTTCCTATCGAAGTTCACTATGAATCTTTTGGTACCTATTATGAGATTTATGGGGATTATTTAGTAATCAGAAGTATAAAAAAAGAAATTCTTTGTATATACATTCGAACCACTATTGGTCATATTTCTTTTTATCGAGAAATCGAAGAAGCTATACAAGGTTTTTCTCGAGCCGATTCATATGGTATCTAATGATATAGATGCTTAGTGTTGGTATCCATGCTAAGTAAATTTATGATACTGGTGTAAATTCAGATCAACTCATGATATAGATATATTATTTATGACTTGAATGAATAGGGAGGAAAGGAAATAGATTAGAATACAAATGAAATATATATTCTATATTCAATACGCTTCAACCGGGTTATTCTATTCAACCTCTTAGAAAGAACCGGGTTATTCTATTCCACCTCCACCTCTTCCTTTTCTTCTTATCCACCTATTAGATAGAAAGAACCGGGTTATTCTATTCCACCTCTTAGAAAGAAAAGAACTTAAATAAAAATACACTTACTTAATAACATGGCGATACATTTATCCAAAACTTCGAGCCCGAGCACACGCAATGGAGCCGTAAACAGTCAAGTGAAATCCAATTCACGAAATCGTTTGATTTCTGGACAGCATCATTGTGGTAAAGGGCGTAATGCTAGAGGAATCATTACCGCAGGGCATAGAGGGGGAGGTCATAAGCGTCTATACCGTAAAATTGATTTTCGACGCAATGAAAAAGACATATATGGTAGAATCATAACTATAGAATATGACCCTAATCGAAATGCACACATTTGTCTCATACACTATGGGGATGGTGAGAAAAGATATATTTTACACCCCAGAGGGGCTATAATTGGAGATACCATTGTTTATGGTACAGAAGTTCCTATAAAAATGGGAAATGCCCTACCTTTGAGTGCGGTTTGAACTATTGATTTACGTAATTGGAAGTAACCAATTAGGTTTATGGCGAAACCTATAAATCGATCCCTTATCCAATTGGAGTACCTCTACAGGATAGACTTCAACAGAAAACTGAAGAGTAACGGCAGCAAGTGATTGAGTTCAGTAGTTCCTAATATACAATTATTGACCCTAGAGATATAGTAATATGGAGAAGACAAAATTGTTTCAAGCACCGACAGAACACGAAGCGCTCCTCGTTTCAAATAAGGGGAAGACACGGATTATTCACATTTCATTTGATGGTCAAAGGCAAATTGAAAGCGAAGCAGTGGTAATTCTAAGGATTCCCCCGGGAAAAAATAGAAATGTCTCCTACGTTACCCGTACTAGGTGTAAGTAGCAACGTAATTTCATAGAGTCATTCGGTCTGAATGCTACATGAAGAACATAAGCCAGATGAAGGAACGGAACAGAAAGACCTAGGATGTAGAAGATCATAACATGAGTCATTCGGAAGATTTGGATTCGTAGATTATATATCCACTCATGTGGTATGGTACTTCGTTATGTCATATATAATCTACGAAATAAACGATATATAAGATGCAGCTATATCGATATTAGAATTTACATCCAGAAAGCCGTATGCTTTGGAAGAAGCTTGTACAGTTTGGGAAGGGGTTTTGATTGATCAAAAAGAAGAATCTACTTCAACCGATATGCCGTTAGGCACGGCCATACATAACATAGAAATAACACTTGGAAAGGGTGGACAATTAGCTAGAGCAGCGGGTGCTGTAGCGAAACTTATTGCAAAAGAGGGTAAATCAGCAACATTAAAATTACCTTCTGGAGAGGTCCGTTTGATATCAAAAAACTGCTCAGCAACAGTCGGACAAGTAGGGAATGTTGGGGTAAACCAGAAAAGTTTGGGCAGAGCCGGAGCTAAACGTTGGCGAGGCAAGCGTCCTGTAGTAAGAGGGGTAGTTATGAACCCTGTAGACCATCCACATGGGGGTGGTGAAGGGAGGGCCCCAATTGGTAGAAAAAAACCCTCAACTCCTTGGGGTTATCCTGCACTTGGACGAAGAACTAGAAAAAGGAATAAATATAGTGATAATTTGATTCTTCGTCGCCGTAGTAAATAGTGGAGCGTAGAGAAAATAGAATTTGTTTCTTCGTCTTTGACATTATATGATTTTCTTTTTTTAGAGATTCTATATTTTCAAATTTGAAATATAAGAGAAAAAATTCACTTTTTTAGAAATTATAAGAGGAATAATTAACTATGACACGTTCACGAAAAAAAAATCCTTTTGTAGCAAATCATTTATTAAGAAAAATAAAGAAGCTTAACACAAAAGGAGAAAAGGAAATAATAAAAACTTGGTCCAGAACATCTACCATTATACCTACAATGATTGGGCATACCATTGCTATCCATAATGGAAAAGAGCATTTACCTATTTATATAACAGATCGTATGGTAGGCCATAAATTGGGAGAATTTTCACCTACTCGAAACTTCCGAGGCTTTGCGAAAAATGATAATAGATCTCGTCGTTAACATTCATTTTAACCCACATTTGGTTCACATTCATTTTGACCTACATTTAGTAATCGTCATTAATGACGATTAATTAAGAAATTACTCAAAAAGAATTGTATTATTCTGCAATCCAAAAAACGGATTTCATTTTTTCGTGAAAATAGAACCAATATAGAAAAATAGAAACCCTTGCTCAAAAAATATTTGTGTCTAGTCACAACACAAAGCGTGAATGGTAATTAATAATATTCAAAAATGGAAAGGGTTATGATAATCGAACTTGTGCTTTATGGAGTTGGGCATCTTATTCTATTTTTTTTTGAATTGCTTTATTCTGCAGCAGAAAAAGAAAAAAGATATATAAAGTTTAATAAAAAAAAAGATATATAAAGTTTAATAAAAAAAAGATATAGATAAAAAAGTCGACAAATAAGACGTATCATTTGATATAGAGTGGTGAGGGGTTATGGGACAAAAAATACATCCTCTTGGTTTCAGACTTGGTGCAACTCAAAGTCATTATTCTATTTGGTTTGCACAACCAAGAATTTATTCCGAGAATATAAAAGAAGATAAAATGATACGATATTGTATCATTGATTATATAGAAAACACAATACACCCATCCAGAGAATTCAAACCAGATATCTCTGGCTATGGAATGGGACGAATAAAGATTAAAAAAAGAATCGATCGGATTCAAGTGATAATCTATATGGGACTTCCAGACTTATTAAAAGAAGAGGTTAAGGCTCTAAGAATCAAACAATTAAAGACTCATGTGCAAAAAAAAGTAAATTGTGTGAACCGAAAAATCAAACTTAAAATTACAAAACTTCCAAATATTTATAGAGACGCTAAGATTCTTGCAGAATTTTTAGGCAAACTATTACGGAATAGAATTTCGTTTCGTAAAGCAATGCAAAAAAGTGTTGAATTAGCTGAACAGGCAGATACAAAAGGAGTTCAAATACAAATTGCGGGACGTATGAACGGAAAAGAAATGGCACGTGTCGAATGGACCAGAGAAGGTAGGGTTCCTCTACAAACCATTCGAGCTAAAATTGATTATTGTTCCTTTCCAGTTGTAACTTTTTGGGGGGTATTCGGAATCAAAATTTGGATATTTCAAAAACTTCTAAACAACGACTAATAAACTTTCCCTTATAACGTTCCATCTTTTGATAAAACAAAAAATGACGAATTCTTACTACATTCTTATTCTCAAAGAAGAAATGAAAAAATTTGGAAGATTGAATAAAAAAAAATGAATTAATCATTTTAGAATGAAGGAGTTGCTATGCTTAGTGTGTGACTCGTTGGTTTTTTTTTAGAGTGTTTCAATTTCTACAAAAATTCGTAGAATTAATTACTATAAAAAACCTACTCATCGCTTCCCATTATCTGGATATAAAGAACCGCCAAAATCTAAAATAAAAATAAGGATCTATGTGGTGATATAATTATAGCAACTGAAATAAAAAATTCAGATTATTAGTTGTAAAGCAATAAGAATATACAGATAAATGAAGGGGTGAAAGAACGATAGAAAAAGGATATCAATGATATAGAATTCTACTATGTAAAGGTCTATGGGTCATCTCATAAAAAGTATTGTAATAAAGCATCAATATTCCAAATTCATCCATATATGGTTGCATATTAGAATAAACGAATCAAGAGCCACGAATCAAGAAAACTGAGAAGGTTGATTCAACAAAAAAGAATAAAATAAGAAAATTTCAAAAAAAAAATGATTTTATTAAAGTTAAAGAGGCTCCATTGTAGAATTTAGACCTAACCATAAATCGAAAAGCGATGGGAACGACGGAACCTGTGAATACAAAAGATTCTATTCAAATTAGAAATCTTACTGATTCATTAGATGGGATGGCGGAAGGAACTAAGAACAAGAATTCATTGTTTTTTGAGGAGTTGTGGACTAACCCAACATTTTTGACCATCTTCAATTGATAATCAGAGAGTCAATATTCGCCCGCGAAAATGTGGATTTTTTGGAATTTAGAAATTTTTCAATCGATTTATTTGCGAGGAGCCGTATGAGGTGAAAATCTCATGTACGGTTCTGGAATAGAGATGGAATTGAGAAATAACCATCAACTATAACCCAAAAAGAACGAGATTCCGCAAACATCATAGAGGAACAATGAAAGGAAAAGCCTCTCGCGGTAATAAAATTTGCTTCGGAAAATATGCTCTTCAGGCACTTGAGCCCGCTTGGATCACATCTAGACAACTAGAAGCGGGTCGACGGGCAATGTCACGAAATGTTCGCCGGGGTGGACAAATATGGGTACGCATATTTCCAGACAAACCTGTTACAGTAAGACCTACCGAAACGCGTATGGGTTCGGGAAAAGGATCGCCCGAATATTGGGTAGCTGTCGTTAAACCCGGCAAAATACTTTATGAAATGGGAGGGGTCCCAGAAAATATCGCTAGAAAGGCGATTTCAATAGCGGCATCCAAAATGCCTATACGAACTCAATTCATTCTTTCCAAATAATCATTAGAACGAAAGAAAGAGGTCTTTAGTATGAAAAAAGGCAATTCTCCGTTTCTTTTTTTTTGAACACAGAATATTTTTTTGACTTCCACTTTTTTACTGAAAGATAAGAAAAAAGGATATGATTCAACCTCAAACCTATTTAAATGTAGCCGATAATAGCGGAGCGCGCGAATTGATGTGTATTCGAATCATAGGAGCTAGTAATCGACGGTATGCTTTTATTGGTGACATTGTTGTTGCTGTAATAAAAAAAGCAGTGCCAAATTCATCTTTAGAAAGATCTCAAGTCATCAGAGCTGTAATTGTACGTACCTGTAAAGAACTAAAACGTCGTAATGGTATAATAATAAAGTATGATGATAACGCAGCAGTGCTAATTGATAAACAAGGAAATCCAAAAGGAACTCGAATTTTTTCCGCAATAGCCCGAGAATTGAGACAGTTAAATTTTACTAAAATAGTTTCATTAGCACCCGAGGTATTATGAAAAGAGATAGCATCTTTTCAATTTTCTACGTGAATAAACAGAAAGAAAAGGGAGTTTTCCAATCATTCACTCAAATCCATTGTCGTCGAACCGAATACCACTGAGTGGAATATGGAGGTACTTATGGCAGAAGGGGCCAATCTAGTCTTTCACAATAACGTGATAGGTGGAACTGCCATTAAACGACTTATTAGCAGATTAATAGATCATTTCGGAATGGCATATACATCACACATCCTGGATCAAGTAAAGACTCTAGGATTCCATCAAGCTACTGCTACATCTATTTCATTAGGAATTGATGATCTTTTAACAATACCTTCTAAAGGATGGTTAGTCCAAGATGCTGAACAACAAAGTTCCGTTTTGGAAAAACAGAATCATTATGGGAATGTCCATGCGGTAGAAAAATTACGCCAATCCATTGAAATATGGTATGCTACAAGCGAATATTTGCGACAACAAATGAATCCCAATTTTAGGATGACTGACCCTTTTAATCCAGTCCATATAATGTCTTTTTCAGGAGCTAGAGGAAATGCATCTCAAGTACACCAATTAGTCGGAATGAGAGGATTAATGTCAGATCCACAAGGACAAATGATTGATTTACCCATTCAAAGCAATTTACGTGAAGGACTGTCTTTAACAGAATATATAATTTCTTGCTACGGAGCCCGTAAAGGGGTTGTAGATACTGCTGTACGAACAGCAGATGCTGGATATCTTACACGTCGACTTGTTGAAGTGGTTCAACACATTGTTGTACGGCGAACAGATTGCGGTACCATCCGTGGGATTTCTGTAAACACCCGAAATGGAATGATGCCAGAAAGAATTTTGATACAAACATTAATTGGTCGTGTAGTAGCAGACAATATATATATAGGTTCACGGTGCATTGTCGTTAGAAATCAAGATATTGGAATTGGACTTATCAATCGATTCATAACTTTTCAAACACAACCAATATTTATTCGAACCCCCTTTACCTGTAGGAATACGTCTTGGATCTGCCGATTGTGTTATGGGCGGAGTCCTACTCATGGGGACCTGGTAGAATTGGGAGAAGCTGTAGGGATTATTGCTGGTCAATCTATTGGAGAACCGGGAACTCAACTAACATTAAGAACTTTTCATACTGGTGGAGTATTCACAGGGGGTACTGCTGAATATGTGCGAGCCCCCTCGAATGGAAAGATAAAATTGAATGAGGATTTAGTTCACCCTACACGTACACGTCATGGATATCCTGCTTTTATATGTAATATAGACTTGTATGTAACTATTGAAAGTGACGATATTATACATAACGTCATTATTCCACAAAAAAGTTTTCTATTAGTTCAAAATGATCAATATGTAAAATCAGAACAAGTGATTGCGGAGATCTGCGCGGGAACATATACTTTGAATTTGAAAGAGAGGGTTCGAAAACATATTTATTCTGACTCAGAAGGGGAAATGCATTGGAGTACCCATGTGTACCATGCATCAGAATTTATCTATAGTAATGTACATATCTTACCAAAAACAAGTCATTTATGGATATTGTCAGGAAAGTCGTGCAGGTCTAATACAATCCATTTTTTACTTCGCAAGGATCAAGATCAAATTACCATGGATTCACTTTCGAATGGAAAAACAAATATTTCGAATCTTTTAGAAAGGAATGATCAAGTAAAACATAAATTATTTCGTTTCAATACTTTTGGTACAAAAGAAAAGTGGATTAGCGATTATTCAATATTTAATCAAATCATATATACGGATCATTCTTATTTAATGTATCCCGCTATTTTTCACGATACTTTTTATTTCTTGGCGAAAAGGCGAAGAAATCGATTTCTTATTCCATTTCCATTCCAATCGATTCAAGAACGAAAGAACGAACTAATGTCCCCTTCCGGTGTCTCCATTGAAATACCTATCAATGGTATTTTTCATAGAAATAGTATTTTTGCTTATTTTGATCATCTTCAATACCGAAGACATAGTTCAGGAATTACTAAATATAGAACGATAGGAATTCATTCCATTTTTCAAAAAGAAGATTTCATTGAGTATCGAGGAATCAAAGAATTAAAGCCAAAATATCAAATTCAAGTAGATTCATTTTTTTTTATTCCCGAAGAAGTGCATATTTTACACAAATCTTCTTCCCTAATGGTACGGAATAATAGTCTTGTTGGAATAGGAACACCAATCACTTTCAATATAAGAAGTCGAGTAGGCGGATTGGTCCGATTAGAAAAGAAAAAAAAAAAAATAGAATTAAAAATATTTTCTGGAAATATCCATTTTCCCGGAGAGATTGATAAGATATCAAGACACAGTTCCATCTTGAT
>Ga0193714_1000023_pt1 | contig 17346 bp, 10 predicted proteins | sample U2m1metaG_FD_143039 | JGI IMG/M metagenome (GOLD analysis project Ga0193714, IMG submission 143039) | Soil microbial communities from a riparian zone of the East river system, Colorado, United States - U2m1 | ecosystem: Environmental > Terrestrial > Soil > Riparian zone | place: USA: East River... | reverse complement strand
CGATCATTTCAGGGGCGGGGGTTGTTCGAAGAAACACCGCATTCACACAAACGTAGAGCACGATTACAATTAGTGTCCCGAGTGCGAGGGAAAGGGGAACGTTCCGGCGTGGATTACGAATTTCTCCGGTGATGTAAGTCGAGGCGTTCCAGCCCGAGTAGGCGTACATCACCCAATAAAGATTGATCGCGAAGGGCGCGCTCGCGATTAGCGTGCCATCCCCTTTCACCGGCAAGAACGAGATCGGCTGCGTTTTGTTAATGTAAAACCCCGCACCGATGAGTAGGCTGATGAGCGCGACCTTCAAAACGGTGGACCCGATTTGAAAGGCGCTGCCGAGTCGCAAATCACAAAGTAAAATGACGGTCACGATCCAGACCGCGGCCATCGCAGCGACCAGCGGATTTATGGCGGGAAAAATTTCAGCGAGATAAGTGCCGAATGGCATCGCTGCGATCGCGACGGGCGCGGAGAAGCCAACGGTTGCCGAAATCCATCCCGCCAAAAATCCGAGCGACGGATGATAAATCTCGCGCAGAAAATGATATTCCCCGCCGGACCGCGGCAGCGCCGCCGCCAGTTCGGCATAGGACAGCGCGCCGCACATCGCGCAAATTCCGCCCACGCTCCAGAGCGCGATGATGGCGAAACCGCTCGGCAAATCGCCAACCTGAAATCCGAGGCTAGTGAAAATGCCCGTGCCAATCATGTTCGCGATCACGATGCAGGTCGCGGTAAGCGGTGAAATGCGGTGCAAATTTCTTGGCATGAGTGCGCTAGTTAGAGAAAAATTTGGGTGGGCACAGCCAATCCAGGCCCGAGGAAGGGTAATAGGTAGCCCGGCGAGAGATAATCAAACTTTGTGCTCTGGTCGCATCGTCGATTTGGCAAGCAACAATTGACACCGCACCTGAAACGCGGTTCACAGTTAACCCGTGGCTAGAATTTTAATTGCGGATGATCAGCCCGATGTGCTGGAGGCGTTGCGCATTTTACTCAAGGGCGCTGGGCACCAGACCGATGCCGTTACTTCGCTCGCGGTAATTTTCAATGCGCTCGATAAAAAAGACTACGCGCTCTTGATGATGGATTTGAATTACACGCGTGACACAACCTCCGGCCAGGAGGGCTTGGAGGTCATTTCTAAGCTTCAGGAAATCGACAGCACTCTTCCCATCGTAGTGATGACGGCGTGGGCGACGATAGATCTTGCGGTGGAAGCGATGAAACGCGGGGCGCGTGATTTCGTGCCGAAGCCTTGGGACAACGAGCGGTTGCTCTCGATCGTGCGCACGCAAATCGAGCTGGCGGGTGCGTTGCGCAAAGGACGCAGGTTGGAAGCGGCCAATCAATTACTTCGTGGGGGTGCGCCGAATTTAATCGCGGAATCGCCCGCGATGAGGCCGGTGTTGGAAATGATTTCGCGAGTGGCGCCATCGGACGCCAACATTTTGATTACGGGCGAAAATGGGACCGGCAAAGGATTGATTGCGCAGGCGCTGCACGCGCTATCGCCGCGCACATCGCATAGCATGATCACGGTGAACATGGGCGGGCTATCGGAAACGATTTTTGAGAGCGAATTATTTGGCCACGTCAAAGGCGCCTTTACCGACGCGAAAACGGATCGCGCCGGCCGATTCGAGCTGGCCGACGAAAGCACGCTTTTCATGGATGAGATCGCTAACATTCCGCTCAATTTGCAGGCGAAACTTTTACGCGTGATCGAGACCGGCGAGTTCGAACGCGTTGGTTCTTCGAAAACGTTGCACGCGAATGTGCGCATCATTTCGGCGACGAACTCGAACCTGCATGATGAAGTCGCGGCCGGAAAGTTCCGGCGGGATTTGCTCTTTCGCCTAAACACGATCGAGATCGGTTTGCCCGCTTTGCGCGATCGCAAGGAAGACATCATGCCCCTGGCGAACAATTTCCTGCGCATGCACGCCAAACGGTACCGGAAGGAGTTCGGCGGTTTTGATGAAACCGCGCGCGAACGTTTAATGGCGCATCCCTTCCCGGGAAACGTGCGCGAGCTGGACCACGTGATCGAACGTGCGGTCTTGATGTCGACTGGCCCGCAAATAAAAGCACGAGACCTTGGCCTCTCGACTGGAGGCGGCGATGCGCGCGGGTTGGAAGAGATGAGTCTGGAGGAAGTCGAAGCGTACCTAATTAAAAAGGCGCTGGCGCGCGCCGGCGGAAATGCGAGGCAGGCGGCGGAAGCGCTGGGATTGAGTCGCAGTGCATTTTATCGGCGGTTGCAGCAGTATGGGCTGTAATTGTAGAGGCTGCCGTGTCGGCTGCGGAATGGTGGCAGGCGACACGCCTGCCACCACAGGGAACGGCGGATTGCTCGGCGCATGAATGAGCGTCGCAAACTGCGGCGTCGGATTTCGTACGAAGATCGTCTCACCTGGTTGACCATAGGCGCGGTGGCACCCGCGGCCTTGATCGCGCTCTGTTTGCTTTGGTTCGGCGAGTACAGCGCGAAAGTGCAATGGACGCTCACGCTTGTGATCAGTGGATTCGCGTTTGGTTATATCGTGAGCGTGCGCGAACAAGCCATCCGGCCCTGGCAAACAGTCACGAATTTGCTCGCGGCCTTGCGCGAGGGCGATTACTCGATTCGGGCCCGGGGTGCGCGCGAGAACGATGCCCTGGGTGAAGCGTTGCTCGAGGTCAACGAACTGGGCGAAACCTTGCGCCTACAACGCCTCGGCGCTTTCGAAGCCACCGCACTTTTGCGCACGATCATGGCCGAGATCGATGTCGCCGTCTTTACCTTCGATCCGGAGCGCAAGCTACGTCTCGTTAATCGCGCCGGAGAGAACTTGTTGAAGAGACCGATAGACAAATTGCTCGGCCGAACGGCGCGTGAACTTCGCCTGGATGTCTGTTTGGAGGCGGATGAGGACGCGCCCCTCACGCTGGCGTTTCCGGGCGCGACCGGACGCTGGGGCGTGCGGCGCAGCACTTTTCGCGAGCACGGTTTGCCTAATGAATTACTCGTGCTGACGGATCTAAGCCGCACTCTGCGGGAAGAGGAGCGCATTGCCTGGCAACGATTGGTCCGCGTTCTTGGTCATGAGTTGAACAATTCGCTCGCGCCGATCAAATCGGTTGCTGGAAGTCTGGAGAATTTGTTGCGGCGCGATCCGTTGCCGACTGACTGGCACGAAGATGCCCGCAGTGGGTTGAACGTAATCGCCACCCGGGCGGATTCACTTAGTCGTTTCATGGAAGCATACGCACGACTGGCGCGATTGCCGCCGCCGCAGAAGGAAGAGACGGATATTGGCGAAGTGGTGGCTCGGGCGGCGAATTTGGAAACGCGATTGCCGGTGCAGAGGCAAAGTGGTCCGGCAATTTCGATCCGCGCCGATGCAGGGCAAGTGGAACAAGCGCTGATTAATTTGCTGCACAACGCCGCCGAAGCGTCGCTGCCAACTCGCGGCGCCGTGACCATCGGTTGGAAGGAAGCAGGCGAGTGCGTGGAAATCTTTGTGCGCGATGAAGGCGAAGGAATCATGAATCCGACAAATTTGTTTGTCCCGTTTTTCACTACCAAACCGGGCGGGTCTGGAATTGGTCTGGCCCTTTCGCGGCAAATCGCGGAAGCGCACGGCGGAACGTTAACGCTGGCGAATCGCCTGGGCGCGCCCGGGGCCGAAGCGTTATTGCGCTTGCCGAGGTAATTTGTACCGGCGGTCGCTGGCCGCGGCTGGCAAAGGTGGCTACAGGCGTTCCAAAATCGGGACGGCATTTTCCCACAAGCGAATCCCGGCACGCCCCCCTTCCGTCGAATCTCCAACGATAAATAGGCAATTGTAAGTCACTTACAACTCTCTTTGACCCGGTGGCACGGGCATTGCAATAGCGGACTGTGACACAATTTATTTTTTGAATCCGAGAGCGATTCGAAACGCATCTCAAGGGAAAGGAAAAAGAAATGAAACCGACAGTTGAATTAAATAATTTGAGCAAGCGAGCGGACGTTGCGGAGAGAAATGCGGGAGCGTTTCCCTTTATCGATTGCAATTTTCAAACCGTGGCGCTGCCGAATAATCGGGGCAGCTGCCTCCGGCCAAGATTTTCATCGTTCCGCAATATCAGTGGCGAGTATTTTCGGAATGAAGCGCGCTACGAATTCCGCGTCGAAGCGGTGGCGTTCGTCGCGATCATTATCACGGCGGCGATCCCAATTTTGAATAACATGCACGCGCTGGCAGATTTTCTGCGTGTAACTGGCACTCTTTAAGTTGGAAATGATGCGACAGAAATCGGAGGCGCAAGCGGAAGAGACAATTGTGCGACCCGCTGGATTTTCCCCGGTAAGCTCAGGGATGGACATCGCGCGCCCGCACATTGCCAAACAGAAACGGCGCCGCCGGATCCTGTTCGCGTCCGGCGGCGTGCTGGCGTTGATCGTAATTACGGTTGCCCTGTCGCATTTGAAACCGGCGGTCCCGAGTGTCGATCGCTCGACGGTGTGGGTCGATACTGTGAAACGCGGCCCGATGCTGCGCGAAGTGCGCGGTCTCGGCACCCTCGTGCCGGAAGAGATTCGCTGGATTCCGGCAAATACCGAAGGCCGGGTGGAAAAGATTGTCGTTCGTCCTGGGACGCAGGTGAAGGCGGACACGGTGATTTTGGAATTGTCGAGTCCGGAGTTGGAGCAAGCCGCACATGATGCGGAATCGAAATTGAAGGCGGCGGAAGCGGAGTTCACGACCCTTCAGGCAAAGCTGCAACGCGATTTACTCGACCAGGAATCAACCACCGCGCGAGTGCATTCGGAACTTGAGCAGGCCCGGATGGAGAGTGAAACGAACGAACAGCTGAAGAAAAACGGTTTGGTAGCCGAGCTGCAATACAAGACTGCGCAAGTGAAGGCGGCGGAGCTGGCGAACCGTGACGCGATTGAACAGAAGCGTCTGAATTTCGCGCGTGATTCGATCGAGCCGCAATTGGCGTCGAAGCAGGCTGAAGTGGATCAGGTGAAAGCGGCCGCCCAGTTAAAGCTTGATCAGGTGGAAGCGTTGCACGTGAAAGCAGGAATGAACGGCGTGCTGCAACAGATGCCGGTGGATGTGGGACAGCGGGTGAAGATCGGTGACAATCTCGCACGGGTGGCCGATCCAACAAAGTTGAAAGCGGAAATCAAAATTGCGGAGACCCAAGCGAAAGATATTCAAATTGGCGAGAAAGCGACTATCGATACCCGCAACGGCGTAGTTACGGGCCATGTCACGCGAGTTGATCCCGCGGTTGAGCAAGGGACGGTGAAAGTGGATGCCCAGATTGACGGTGAACTTCCGCGGGGGGCGCGACCGGACCTAACGATTGATGGTACAATCGAGCTGGAGCGTTTGGACGATGTGATTTATGTCGGCCGACCTGCGTTTGGCCAGGAAAACAATACCGTCAGCATTTTCAAACTTGTTTCTGGCAGCAGCGAAGCGGTGCGGACGCCGGTCAAACTGGGCCGCAGTTCAGTGAACTCCATCGAGATCGTCAACGGCCTGCAACCAGGCGACCAGGTCATTCTCTCCGATACCAGCACGTGGGACGCCCACGAACGGATTCGATTGAATTGAATCAGCATTTAGAAATCAGCAATCAAAAATATAATCATGAACAACGGATCCAAACCTCTCATTCATTTACAGGAAGTGACAAAAGTGTTTCTCACTGACGAAGTGGAAACCCACGCGCTCTCCGGTATACACCTTGATATTCGGGATGGCGAATATATCTCCATTGCCGGACCTTCGGGTTGCGGAAAATCGACGCTGCTCTCGATCCTCGGCCTGCTCGATACCCCGAGCGGCGGAAGTTATGCGCTGAAAGGGTCAGAAGTCGCCAATCTTTCATTCCCGGAGCGCGCGCGTATTCGCAATCGCGAGATCGGTTTCATTTTCCAAAGTTTCAATTTGATTGGCGATCTGACCGTTTATGAAAATGTGGAGCTGCCGCTGACTTACCGCGGGATGAGCGCGGGCGATCGCAAGAGCGCAGTTACACACGCGCTCGAACGCGTCGGGATGGGCCATCGGGCCAAACATTTGCCCAGCCAGCTCAGCGGTGGACAGCAGCAACGCGTCGCGGTCGCGCGCGCGCTTGCCGGTAAACCGGCGATTTTGCTCGCGGATGAGCCGACCGGAAATCTCGATTCGCGCAATGGCGAAGCGGTAATGGATTTGTTAAAAGAATTGCACGCCGGCGGTGCGACGATCTGCATGGTAACGCATGACGCGCGCTTCGCGCAGCATGCGGATCGGACGGTGCATTTGTTCGACGGTCGCGTGGTGGAAGACAATCGTATCGCGGCATAGCTGGGGCGCGCCGCCATGTGGAACGATATTCGTTTCGGCGCGCGAATGCTGGTCAAAACACCGGCATTCACCATCATCGCAGGATTGGCGCTGGCGCTCGGCATCGGCGCGTCGACCACAACGTTTTCCGTAGTTAACGCGCTCCTGCTTAAACCCTGGCCTTACATGCAGGACCAGGAACGGGTTCTCTACGTCAGCGAATATTTCCCCAAAGTCAGCAGCGACCACGACGTCGGCGTTTCTTATCCGGACTATTTGGATTTCAAGCAACAGGCAACGACTCTCGAAGGCTTCGGCACCACCAGCATTGCGACGATGATTCTTAGCGACGGCGAGAAGCCGGACCGATATCTCGGTGCGTTCATAACGGCGGACGCCTTCTCGTTTTTCGGAGTCAAGCCCGTGCTCGGACGGACGTTTCGCGCCGACGAGGATCGAAAGGCCGCGACGCCGGTAGCGCTACTCGGCTACGAGATTTGGCAAAATCATTTCGGGTCGGATGCCAATGTCATTGGCCGCGTTACCACGATAAATGGCAAGCGCGTCACTGTTGTCGGGGTGATGCCGAAAGGCTGGCGTTTTCCGGAGGCGTCCGATTTATGGATGCCATTGCAAATCGAGGAGAAGGAGAATCCGCGGGGCAATTTTAATTTTTCATGCTTCGCCAAAATGAAGCGCGGAGTCTCAATCGAGCAGGTGCGAGCGGAGTTGCAAGCAATTGCAGCGCGCATCGCCGCCGATCACCCCCAAACTAATACTGGCGGGAGTGTGCGGGTGAGACTTTTCCGTGAGGAAGCAGTGAGAGACGCAAAAACACAGACGCTTCTGCTCATGGGTGCGGTGCTTTTCGTGCACCTTATTGCTTGTGCAAACGTGGCAAATTTATTGCTGGCTCGGGGAGCTTCGCGCGCGCGAGAGATTGGGATCCGTCTCGCGCTCGGTGCTGGGCGTCGCGTCATTGTGCGGCAACTGCTGGCAGAAAGCTTATTGCTAGGGGTGGGCGGGAGCGGGCTCGGACTGATTCTCGCGGTCTGGGGAATCGATCTGGTCATGCGCGCTATTCCCGTTGAGATTCCGTATTGGATTCGCTTCGACTTTGACTGGCGCGTTTTCACTTTCGCACTCGCAATCGGGGTCGGCTCAGCGGTGTTGTTTGGATTGTTCCCGGCGCTTCAAGCATCGCGTCCGCAACTGGTCGATGCGATTAAGGAAGGCGGCCGCAGCGGAATTGGCGGCGGCAAGGGCCAGCGTGTCCGTAACGGTCTAGTCGTGGCGGAAGTGGCCCTGGCACTCGTCTTACTGGTAGGCGCGGGATTGATGCTTCGTAGTTTTCTGAAACTTCAGGCGACCGATATCGGAATTGATCCATCGCGCACGTTGACCTTTCGGGTTGGTCTGCCGCCAACCCAATTCAAACAGGAAGATGCAGGCCGATTTTTTACCGCATTGATGCCACAAATCGCCAGTATTCCGGGAGTGGAATCATCCGCAGCGACCACGTCGCTTCCAGCGGCGGGAAACATTGGACTGAGCGCACTCATTCTCGAAGGTGAACCTGAACCGCAGCAATTGCAGGATGCGCGAATGGCGCATGGCCTTTCCATCACGCCCGGTTACCTTGCTACCTGTCACATTCCTCTCTTGCGCGGGCGCGATTTTACGGTTGCCGATAACAAAGACAGCCAGCGCGTGGTCTTGATCGACGACGCGGCCGCGGGCAAATGGTTTCCGAATATCGATCCAATTGGCCATCAACTGTCCCTTCGGGAAAAACTGGATGAGCCGCCGAAGTGGGCGACGATTGTCGGGATCGTGCACAACGTCATATATGATCGGCTGACGGAGCGGCGCGAATTTCCCTGCGTTTATGTCCCGCAATATCAGAACCCGGACTGGTTCATGTCGGTAATGCTGCGGACAAAAACGGATCCGGCAGCGTTTGCCAATCTTGCCCGCACCGCGGTCCTGACCGTGAACAAGGAAATTCCGATTTATCGAGTGAAAACGATGGATCAGGTGGTGATAGAATCGTTTTGGGAACGGAGGTTTTTCGGAACGCTCTTTACCGTCTTCGCGGGCTTGGCCCTTTTTCTTGCCGCTATCGGATTGTATGGCGTGATGGCCTATTCCGTTCGTCAGCGCACCCAGGAAATCGGGGTGCGCATGGCCCTCGGGGCCCAGGCCGCCGATGTCTTACGACTTGTCACCGGTCACGGTATTCGTCTGATTGCACTTGGCCTCGCTATCGGTGTTGTCTTTGCCTTTTTCCTAACGAGACTTTTGCAGGGAAATCTGGAAGGCGTTTCCGTGCACGATCCGCTGAGCTTCGCCGTTGTCTCTGCTGTTTTATTAATTGTTGGATTACTGGCGTGTTATCTGCCCGCCCGTACTGCGACCCAGCTCGATCCAGTGGAAGCGCTGCGTTACGAATAGGTTGACAATGCAGACCTTATGGAACGACCTCCGTTACGGCGCGCGCATTTTACTTAAACGGCCTCTGCTTAGCACGATCGCAATCGTAGCGCTTGCCCTCAGCATTGGTGCGAACACTGCGATATTCAGCGCTATCAACACCCTTCTGCTTCGTCCATTACCGGTGAAAGATATCGACCGGTTAGTCTTCAGTATCGCGTTGCGGGAAGGGTTCGATCCTTTTGGATCGTCCTTTCTGGAGTACGCCGCCTATCGAGATCGAAGTCACTCTTTCGTTAGCAACGGTGTCGCCAGACAACGTTCTTTCAATTTGCTTAGCCAAGGCGAACCGGAACATGTGCGGGGTGCCACCGTCATGGCTGATTATCTAACGACTTTGGGCGTCGAGCCGGTACTGGGTCGCACCTTTTCAGCTCAAGAAGATCGTCAAGGTGGCCCGCCGGTGGCTCTCATTAGCTATGCTCTTTGGCAAAAACGTTTTGCTGGGAGCCCCGCCGCCCTTGGTCAATCCCTAAATCTCGAAGGGCACAGTTACAACATCCTTGGCGTAATGCCCCCCGGATTCGATCTGCCCGCCGCCGCCGAAATTTGGATACCGCTCCAGGTCAAAATTGAAAATTTGCCATTGAGCGACCGCGCCGCGACGAACAACGAAATCGTCGCCCGCCTGAGACCGGGCGTGAGTTTGCAGCAGGCAGATGCGGAATTGAAGGCGATCGATCGCCAACTAGAGCAGGAATATCCTGATTTCCGCCGGGGCTGGAGCGTGAAGGTCATCTCGCTCCGTCAGCAATTGCTTGGTGATCTGGAAGGCCAGGTGCGCACAGCATTATTTATCCTCATGGCCGGGGTCGGATTCCTTTTGCTCATCTGTTGCGCGAATGTGGCGAATCTGCAATTGGCGCGAGGCATTTCCCGTGAGCGCGAGCTCGCGCTCCGTCGTGCACTCGGCGCTGGGCGGTGGCGTCTCATCAGGCAGCTTTTGACCGAAAGCATGCTTCTAGCGTTGTTTGGTGGCGCGGCTGGATTGGTTCTCGCGAATTGGCTGCTGCCGATTTTGGCTGCGCTCAATCCGATCCGCGGAATTTCCTTCGCCGCGTTTTTCCACAACTTCGAGCTCGACCAGCGGGTCCTGGTATTCGCACTGATTATTACTCTAGTCACCGGTGTTATATTCGGACTACTTCCTGCGCTAAAAGGCGCTGGCGCGCACGAGCTCATGCCGCGCATCAAACAGGGTGACCAACGCAGTGGCGGCACCGCCTCCGGCCGGCGCTGGTTCAATGCATTGATTGTGACTGAGATTGCGATCGCGCTGACGCTACTCGTGTGCGGCGGATTGATGGTGGAAAGTTTCCATCGATTGCAATACATCGACCTTGGATTCAAGCCCGACAATCTCCTGACCATGAAAATGGTCCTACCGGATTCAAAATACTCTCAGTATCGCGCTCGTGTCGCGTTTACCGATCAAGCGCTGGAGCGCGTCCGCAATCTATCTGGGGCAATCGCAGCCGGAACTACGACGAACATTCCGCTAGAGCGGGAAATTGCGATCGACGCAGTCTTCAATGTCGAGGGGCGGCCGCCAGCGAACCGAAATGAGGTTCCGATTACTTCGCATCGCGTTGTCAGCCCTGAGTACCTAGAGACGCTCGGGGTTACACTGCTTAAGGGCCGGCTGATCGACCAAAACGATCGAGTTGAAAGTCTGCCTGTTGTTGTCGTCAGTCAGGAATTCGCGCGGCAAGCGTGGCCGGGAGAAGACGCCATCGGCAAACGAGTGCGACGCGTTCGTGCCGGACAAACCTTTCCCTGGATGACCGTAGTCGGCGTGGTTAAAGACGTGAAGGAGGATCTGTTCAATTACCGTATCAATCGCCCGGTTTGGTACGTGCCCTGCGCGCAGGTCGAAAACAACTTTCCGGTAAATCTCGTCGTCCGTACAAGGGCCGATCCGACATCGTTGATCGGAGCCGTTCGCGACATTATTCGCAGCGTCGATCCCGATCAGCCGATCTCAAATATCATGACGATGAACTCGAATCTCAGCGGGGTTCTCGTTACTGAACGGTTCGGCGCGATTTTGATGGGAACACTCGCGGTGACGGGATTATTGCTCGCGTCCATCGGGCTTTACGGCGTCATGGCCTACTCAGTGAGCCATCGGACGGGTGAAATCGGCTTGCGTGTCGCGCTTGGTGCTCAACCGAAACATATCCTCGGGCTGATTATGGGACAGGGCATGAAGCTGACTTTGTCAGGTGTGGCCATTGGATTAATTCTGGCTTGGAGCACTACACGGCTGCTCGTTAGTTTGCTTTTCAACTTAAGCGCGACAGACGCTGCTACGTTCAGCGTCATCTCTCTTCTACTCGGGCTGACCGGATTACTTGCCTGCTATTTGCCGGCACGCGCGGCCATGCGGCTGAATCCGGTGGAGGCGCTGCGTTACGAATAAAGACTATGTGGAACGAAATCAAAGTTGCATTACGAGGCTTGGCTAAGACTCCGGGATTTACGGCCATCGCCATTATGACCATTGCGCTCGCCATCGGCGCAAACACCGCAGTGCTTAGTTTGCTAAATGCACTCCTTATTCGTCCGCTGCCATATCGCTCGCCCGATCAGCTCGCGCTTCTGTGGGAACAATTTCCCGCGCAAGGCTTGGAACGCATTCCGGTGTCGGCACCGGAATATCTCGATTACGAAAAACAGACCACAGCATTTGAAAAAATGGCAGCGTTCGATTATTCCGCCTATAACTTGACGACCGGCGATGTCCCCGAACGAGTGGCGGGTGCGGTCGTTTCGCCCAGTTTGTTTCCGCTTCTCGGGGTGTCCCCGATTAAGGGTCGCGTCTTCGCCGCCGACGAGGTCGGAGAAGGTCACGACGAGGTCGTCGTAATTAGCGCGCGACTCTGGCAGCGACGGTTCAACTCAGATCCGACTCTGATTGGAAACAAAATCTCGTTAAACGGCCGCGCTTTTACCGTCATCGGAATCATGCCAGAGCAGTTCGATTTTCCGTTGCCGTTGTTCAACGTGCAGGGTTCGCAGTTCGCCGGTCGTGCTGACATTTGGAAACCGGTCGCCTTTACGAAGCAGGAATTGGAAGCGCGCTACTCGCGCAACTACGGCATTATTGCGCGACTTCGGTCGGATGTGAATTTCGCCCGCGCCCAAGCTGAGATCGATACGATCACAGCGAATTTCAAGCGCGCGCATCCGGGCAATTATCCCACGACCACGGCGTTCGGCGCCAAGATCTATTCACTTCAGGAACAGGTGGTCGGGGGGATGACGCCGTTGTGGATTTTATTTGGGGCGGTCTCGCTCGTTCTTCTCATCGCCTGCGCCAATCTCGCGACCATGCTTCTGGCACGTGCCAGTGCACGCGAACGTGAGATCGCCATTCGCATCGCACTGGGAGCGACGGTTAAGAGAATGTTGCGACAATTGCTGACCGAAAGCGTGCTCCTGTCGCTGTTAGGCAGCGTTGGTGGGGTGTTATTGGCCATCTGGGGACTTGATATTGTCCGCATTCTGGGCGCACAAACCGTTCCGCGATTGCGCGAGGTGAATGTCGATCTGCGTGTCCTTTTTATGACGTTAATCGTTTCCGTCACTACTGGAATTTTGTTCGGCCTTGTGCCGGCATTGGCGAGTTCGAAGCCGGAGCTGACGGAGGTGCTGAAAGAGGGAGGTCGGTCGTCGACCACTGGTGTTCGCCGCAATCGTTTGCGCAACTGCCTTATCGTAGTTGAAACCGCGCTTGCGCTCGTCCTGCTGGTGGGCGCCGGGTTACTCATGAAAAGCTTCGCCCGGTTACAGAGCGTGCCGCCCGGTTTCAATTCGCATAATGTACTGACCGCAGAACTTTCGCTGCCGGTATTGAAATATCCGCGCGGCAAGCCCGTTTCGAATTTTTATGCCGAGGCCGAGCGGCGCATTAAAAACATTCCCGGGGTGCAACATGCCGCTTTCACCGTCGTTTTGCCGCTAAGTGGCTCGAATACGGATAGTTCTTTTATGATCGAGGGTCAGGATCCCAAACAAAGTGGCACGTTTCCCGATGAAGAGATTCGCGGCACAACCCCGGATTATTTTCGCGTGCTCGAAACGCCCTTATTAAGAGGACGATTTTTCACTGAAGCGGATACGGCGGATGCGCCACAAGTCATGATGGTGAACGAGGCATTCGCGAAAAAATACTTTCCGAACGAAGACGCCTTAGGGAAGCGAATTTCTCGTGACGACCAGAATCCAAAGTGGGCGACGATCGTCGGCGTAGTGGGAAATTTTAAACATCGGGGTTTGGATGTGGAGGCCAAACCGGAATTTTATCTGCCTCACACACAGGGACCGGATCGAGACATGATTCTGGCAGTGCGCAGCTCGCAGGATGCGCGCAGCCTGACAGCAACGATTCGCAACGAACTGCGAAATATCGATCCGGATATTGCGCTCTCGAATGTGCGCACGCTCGACCAAGTGGTCGCAGATTCGATTGCGCCCCGTCGCCTTTCCGTTCTTTTGTTGGGCGTCTTTTCCGTGATCGCATTGCTCCTTGCCTCCGTCGGGATGTACGGAGTGATTTCGTATTTAGTGGTGCAACGCGCTCACGAGATTGGAGTGCGCATGGCCTTGGGGGCGCAGCGGGCCGACGTTTTGAAGATGGTTATTGGCCACGCTGGCAAATTGCTCTTGATCGGCGCGGCCCTTGGTATTCCGGTGGCGTTATTAAGTAGCTTGCCCCTGCGGTCCGTTCTCTACCAAGTCGATCCGTTCGATTTGTCGATCTTTACTGCGGTAACCGGCGCTCTGGCGGTGGTCGCTTTAATTGCCAGTTACATTCCGACTTCACGTCTTATTCGGACCGATCCGATGCTCGCACTTACCCACACCGCATGATCCGACTGCACAACATCGAACGATCCTATCCGCTTGGACGCGGGCAAATGTTTTATGTCTTGCGCGACATCGATCTTGATATTGCTGCTGGCGATTTTGTTTCGGTGATGGGTCCATCAGGGGCGGGCAAATCCACCCTCCTGCACATTCTCGGCATGCACGATCACGGATGGACCGGTGAATATTTTTTCGATGAGAGCGCGGTGCATCTTTTGAAGGCAAAAGAGCGGGCCACTTTGCGAAATGAGCAGGTCGGATTCGTTTTCCAGCAATATCATTTGCTCGATGATCTGACCGTTTACGAGAACCTCGATATTCCCCTCTCGTATCGGCATTATAGTAAGAGCGAACGGGCTGCGCTGGTGGCGGACGCGCTCGATCGTTTTCAGATTGTCGGTAAGAAAGATTTGTATCCGCGGCAGCTCTCCGGTGGCCAGCAACAACTCGTCGGGGTAGCCCGCGCCATCATCGCCTCGCCCAAACTACTGCTGGCGGATGAGCCGACTGGAAATCTGCATTCCAGCCAGGGCGAAGAAATCATGGAGCTATTTCGAAGATTGAACGAGGAGGGAGTGACAATCGTCCAGGTCACGCATTCGGAAAAAAATGCGTCGTATGGGAAAAGGATCATCCAGCTGCGCGACGGCTGGATCGTGTGAAAGGAGGAACATGATCGCGGATCTCAAATTCGCTTTGCGGATGTTGGCGAAAACGCCCGGGTTTGCCATCATTGCTGTGCTCACTCTTGCTCTCGGCATCGGCGCGAACAGCGCAATCTTCAGCGTGATCGATGCCGTGCTGCTGCGGCCATTGCCGTTTCCAAAACCAAACGAGTTGATCGCCGTTTGGAGCAAGGTGCAGGGAGATACCGAACGCGAAACAGGGTCGTTTCCCGATTATGCCGATATTCGCGACCAGTCGCAGACGGTTGAGAGTTTGTTCGCGTTCACACGCGCGGGCACGGTGCTCGGTACTGGCAGTGACGCCAAGGAACTCTTTGGAGCTGCCGCGACCTCCGATATTTTTCGCGTGTTTGGGATATCGCCGCTTCTCGGTCGAACGTTTACCCAGGACGAGGACAGAACCGGTGCGCGTGTGATTGTTCTGACCTACGACGCGTGGCAACGCTACTTTAATAGGGATCCGAGTATTATCGGCCGCGAAGTTCTTTGCTCATTGCGGCCCTACACCGTGATCGGCGTAATGCCGCCCGGCTATCACTATCCCATCGGCCCACGCTGCGAGTATTTCATGCCGTTACAGCAACTCGTTCCGGATTCAGTGAAGAATCGCAGTTCACATTTTTTGCGTCTCGTTGGTCGTTTAAAGCCGGGCGCAAACGTCAAACAAGCCAGTGCCGAGATCTCTGCCATCGGCGGTCGGATGGAGAAGCAATTTCCCGACAGTAACACCGGCCGCACTTACTATGCGATTTCACTCCACCATGACCTTGTCGGTGATGTTCGACCGGCGTTGCTGACCATTGTCTCTGCTGTCGTTCTTGTTTTGCTCATTGCCTGCGCCAATGTCGCAAATCTGTTGCTCGCGCGCGCAAACCAACGCCGGCGCGAGATCGCGATTCGCACCGCACTCGGAGCCAGTCGTCTCCGTATTGTCGCACAGTTATTGATTGAGGGTGTTGTCCTTGCAATCCTCGGCGCCTGCTTTGGGCTTCTCCTCGCCTGGTGGGGAATCGATTTGCTCCGTGTATTCGGTCCGCGCGATGTGCCGCGGCTCGATGACATTCAAATCAATGCGGTCGTCATCGTCTTCGCCTTGGTCGCTGCTATTACCAGCACCTTGCTCTTCGCGGTTTTTCCCGCTTTGCAAGTGTCGCGCCCGAACGTAAACGAATCTTTGCAAGAGGGAAGCCGTGGCGCAGTTGGTCCGGAATCGCATCGCGCACGCTCTCTCCTGATCATCGCGCAAGTAGCGTTGTCGATGTTGCTTCTGGCCGGCGCTGGATTGTTGATCAAAAGCTTCAGCAATTTGCGGGCAACAAATCCCGGCTTCGAACCATCGCGGGTCTTGACCATCGATCTCGCTTTGCCGCGCGCGAAATATGCAGATTTACCACTGAAGCAGCAGGAATTCTTCGAACGACTGAATGATCGTTTGCGCACGCTTCCTGGAACCGAAGCTGCCGGGGGAGTGACCCCTTTACCCTTTTCTGGTAATGATCGAGCCTCATCTTTTTGGATCGCGGGCCGGCCCGATCCCGGTCCCGGCAACCATCCTAACGCGTCGCATCTCACGGTGATGGGGGATTACTTTCGCGCGATGCATATCCCGCTCCTGGCCGGACGCGCTTTTGATTCACGCGACAACAGGGAAGGGATGCCGGTCGTGATGGTGAACGAAGCCTTCGTGAAAAAATTCTTCGACGGACGAGTCGCTATTGGCCAACACGTCATTGTTGATCATGCGGAGAAAGAGAAAGACCGTCCGCTTGAAATCGTTGGCGTAGTCGGCAACACACGACATGAATCGCTAGCAATCGAGCCGATTCCCGAGTTTTACGTTCCCTTCGCTCAGGATCCGGATCGCCGGATGTATCTGGTGTTGCGAACTTCGAGCGAGAAATTGACCGGTCTTGAAAACTCTGCGCGCGGCGCGATTCACGAAATCGACCGTGACATTTACGTTCCACATCTAAAATCGCTGGAAGATCTGATCGGGATTACTCTGGCCCAGCCCCGTTTCAATATGATGCTGCTCGGTGTCTTCGCCGGAGTCGCAATGACGCTCGCCGCGATCGGAATTTACGGCGTGATCGCTTACACCGTAACGCAACGCACGAAGGAGTTCGGCATTCGCATGGCCCTCGGCGCACAGCGAAGTGACATGCTGCAAATGATTTTGCGGCAAAGTTTCAGTGTGGTTGCGGTCGGTTTGGCCATCGGCCTGCTCGCTGCGCTCGCCTTGACGCGGTTGATGTCGAGCCTGCTTTACGGTGTGAGCGCGCACGACTTTTCCATTTACGCGCTCGTCTTGTTTGTCCTCAGTGCCGCGGCCCTGGTGGCGAGTTATTTGCCGGCACGCCGTGCCATGAACGTCAATCCAATGGTAGCGCTGCGCTACGAATGAAATGACCGAGCATCGATGACGGATCTCCGTTACGCCTTTCGCGCGCTCTTCAAATCCCCGGGGTTCACCATTGTTGCCATTCTTACTCTCGCGCTCGGAATTGGCGTGAACAGCGCGATCTTCAGTGTCGTAAACGGCGTCTTGCTGAAACCGCTTCGCTACCAGAATCCTCGCCAGTTGGTCTGGATTTGGTCAACGCGCAAGGATGTCAGCCGTGCGTTTTATTCGATCCCAAATTTCGTCGACACTCGCGCACAAACGCAGACGATCGATAAGCTGATCGCCTTCGCCACCTGGGGAATCAATCTCGCCGGTCCGGAGACGACGGAGCGATTGCAGGGCATTCGCATCACCGCTGATGCATTCGACGTCCTCGGAGCCAGAGCGCTGGCCGGGCGCATCTTGCAATCGTATGACGAGAAGCCGGAGAGCGAACGTGTGGTGATGATCAGCGAAGGACTGTGGCAAAGGAAATTCGGCCGCGATCCAAAGATCATCGGTCAGACACTTCGACTGAACGGCGAGAGCTACACCGTCGTGGGCGTTCTTCCGCGCGACCTTGTCATTCCAAATG
>Ga0193714_1000021_pt1 | contig 17531 bp, 14 predicted proteins | sample U2m1metaG_FD_143039 | JGI IMG/M metagenome (GOLD analysis project Ga0193714, IMG submission 143039) | Soil microbial communities from a riparian zone of the East river system, Colorado, United States - U2m1 | ecosystem: Environmental > Terrestrial > Soil > Riparian zone | place: USA: East River... | reverse complement strand
CTAGTCTGAATCGCGGGATTACGGGAGCGCTGCCGGCCGAGATTTCCGCGGGCCTCAGACCAAAGGTCGGGCCGAGTAGATCAGAACTGAACTCGCGCAGGTCGCCCGTTGAAGCACAAGCACCTTCGAAGCCGGCTGCTAATAGCGCCGTGAGGCAACTACTCGCGAGGGCACCATGCGGTGGCGCCATCACTCGCGCGACATGCAGGCCGGTAGTCTTCTCAAGGCGATCAACCCGACGCAGGCTTTGTGCGGCCAACCGTAAATAACTTTGCTGTTCCCGGCTCTGCGACAATTCGTGTTTACTATGGTCGTTGCCATGAACCAGTAGCGAGAACTGGTCAGAATGCTCGCGAAATGACTCTACCGCTCTTGGATGCGCACCCCATGCATCGAGTGGCACCGTAGCAAAAGCCACATGAAACCTGCGAGCCCTTGCCTCCTCAATCAATTTCCCATAACGCAAAAACCCATAGGAAGGCCAATGTAGGTTAGGGTCGTCAAGCATCAGGCACGCCCGTAAGGGCGGATTCTTCCAACCTGAGCCCTTCGTGACTTCTCGCAAAAAATGGAGTAGCGCCAACAGCGGAAAAAATCGCATATCCCGAAGATGGCGGAATGGCATTTCGCCAGCGGCTAGCATCGGCAAAGGGACGGAAACGAGGTGATTCAGGACATTTTCGCGATTCCTTATCACCCACGCAGGGCTGCTCCCGTAGTAAGCGATAACTTCGTCGCCGGGCTCCGTGCGCAGCCCAGCATACCCCAGGATCGGCTCATGCTTAAGGCATCTGCCACGAAGCCGCTGGTCGAGCAGCTTGGACTGGGTAAACCGTATGCTGTCGCCGCCTGTGTGGCCGTTATTCCCCTCAATCCCTCTCGCGGCGACATGGAAAAATCGAACGCCTGTCGCTGGCACACTCGCAAATGTGTCACCGTCTCCGGAAGTGTTTAAAACCGCATCTCCGTTCCGACATTCCTCCAAGTTGGAACAGGTTACAAACGTCACCGGCGTCAGCGCAGCCATCGCTGCCTGGATACGCACGTCCACTGCGTCGGACGAAGGGTAAACACGTATTGTTGTCCGCTTCATTTCAATGACTGATTCCGCCTAAACAATCTTCTAATCGCGAGGCAAGCTTACGCCACTAAGGTGAAGTCGCTTCCGGCTGGTCCTGGGCAACAGACGTCTTCTGGCGCGCCTGGTTGATTCGCATCAGAATAGATTTCGGCAAGAGGGCCTTGATTCGCCGTCTGGTGTTCGGAGGAGGCCAGTTAAAAAGGCGAGACGTAAAAGCGCAAGCATCTGCCCCGCGACAATATAAACCACCCAGCGCAGGTGAGATTTCGCCTAACCCGCGAAGCGCTTCCGCATCCAGACCCGGCCATTTTACGAGCGAGTAGCCGTACTTAAGAAAGCCAGCGTCATATTTTCGGGCAATGTACTGGTAGTAATCCCTGAAGAATGAGCTTGTGAGGAGAGTAGACCAACGGTCAAAATACTTCTTACTGCGATCCGCATTGACCTCTTTCAATGTGGTTTTCGGCACAGTCGTACCTATAAAAGCAGCGATTGCACAATGATAACGCCCGGGATCTTCGATATAATCTTCGTAGGTTAACTCGTAGACCTGCTTCAAATGCTTCTTGTCTTCCTCAAAGAGCTGATGGCAGTGCAACCAGTGCTTAAAAAGATTGTGGAGTGAAGTCGCGCTGGCCTGACCCAGTTTCGGCGTACCCATACATACCGGAATGGGATGGCGCCTAATGACGATGAAGTAGCTGTTGGGAAATGCTGCTTGCAGAAATCGAGTCATGAGAAGATTTCCCGGAGTTTTCTCGACAAAAATCGTTTTGCTCTTATCCCAATAAGAGTGCCAACTCGCCCGCAGTCTCGCGACCTTGTCTGGCCTTAACAACTCCGATCTCTCCGTCAGATGGGCACGTGGATCAAGTCCGAAGCGGCCGGGACCGCCATATTCAGCTTCGAATGGATAGACATCCTGCAGATTTTGCCCCTCATCCGGTAATGAGGCCGGCGTATTCTTGAATCCGGTGCAGTTCTCAAGCCTTCCAATATTGTTCGCAAGCACACTGGTTCCGCTTCGGTGCAGACCGCATACGAAGACATACTTATAGTTGCTCTTCTCGTCACCTGACATAAAAATCTATCGATTCCGGACTATGAAAACTCTGCCAATTTTCGCTTTCTTAACGACGCTCTCTGACCGGTGCTAGCTGATTTTCGCCACCGTAGCTTCCAGCAAAGACTGCCCGGCCTGCCATTCTCAGCTGCTCCTTTGATCGAATTAACAGGCGCCACATTAGCGTATAACTATCCGCTGCCAAACAATACAAACGGCCGACCCCTGTCGGGATTTCCTGTCCCTCACCGAGCGCTTCACCTGCCAGGTCCAATACTTTTGTTAGCGAGTAACCGTATGTGTTACACCTAGACTCGTATTTCCTCGCAACATACCGATAATAACTTTTGAAGGGGGAGTTTCTCAAAAGATCCGACCAATGGTCGAAGTACTTCTGGTTGTGAGCTCCGCTTACTTCTTCCAGCGCCCGTTCCGGAACGCGCGAGTGAATTTGGTCAGAAACCCGTACTACATAACGAAAGTTATCCTTCGTCGGCTGTTCCGGAATACGCGTGCCAATAAAAGCTGCAATTCCCTCATGATGCTTCGCCGGATTTTCGATGTAATCTTCGTAGGTCAACTCGTACACGCGGTTCAAGTATTTCTTGTCTTCTTCAAAAGTTTCATGGCAGTGCAACCAGTGCTCCAGCAACCTATGAAGTGACGTTAGGTTTATTTTCCACAGTTTCTGGCTGGCCATACTAACTGCTATCGGATGGCGCCTTATGACGACGAAGTAGCTGTTAGGAAACGCTGCCTGCAAAAAGCGCGTCATGAGAATATTGGCCGGTGTTTTCTCCACACAGATTGTTTTGTCCTTCTCCCAATGGGCGTGCCAACGCGACTTCAGCCTCGCCACATTTTGCGGCGTTAACAAAGTTGAAGCCTCCGTCCGGTGGGCGCGTGGATCGAATCCAAACCTGCCCGGGCCGCCTAAGGTAAACGCAACAGGGTAAACATCCTGGAGAAATTGGCCTTCGTCCTCGGTTGCGCCTGTATCCTTGAAGCCCGTGCAATTTTCGAACCTCGCAACGTTTCGTCCAAGCACACTCGTTCCGCTCCGGTGCAAACCACACACGAACACGTATTTATACTGACCTGTATCGTCGTTTTGCGTAATTGTAACTTATTTTAGCCCAAGCCGCCTATACTGATTAGGGGGAGACCATGTTCGCTCTTTCTTTACCTAAGGACCTTCCTTGACGAGCCTTGCTGATTCTCGTCACGACGAAGGCCGGGAGGAATGCCTTGAGCTGCTGCTTGAAAAATAATGGAGGCCACGTCCCAAGTCGCCACATAAGAGCGTAGGCATCGGAAGCAAAGCAACACAAGTTGCCCATGACAGCAGAGATTTTGTCTTCTCCGCCGAGCTCCTTCTGATCCGGGCTAAAGTCTATCAACGAATAGCCATAAGCCGCGAACCTGGGCTCATATTTCTTTGCAATATACCGATAGTAAAGTTTGCGGGGAGAGTCTGTCAGGAGGTTCGACCAACGATCGAAATACTTGTTACTCCGATCCGCGTTTACCTCTTTTAGTCCCTCTTCCGGGACACGCGTGCCAATAAAAGCGGCAATTTCCTCGTGATACCGTCCGGGATTTTTAATGTAATCTTCGTACGATAACTCGTATACGTGCTTCAAATACTTCTTGTCCTCTTCAAAAATCTGATGGCAGAGCAACCAGTGTTCAAACAGGCGGTGGAGTGAAGTTGGACGTGCGTTTTGCATTCTCTGCGTGCCCAGACTCACGGCGACCGGATGGCGCCGGATCACAATAAAGTGACAGTCAGGGAATGCCGCTTGCAGAAAACGCGTCATGAGAAGGTTCGTCGGGGTTTTCTCCACACAAATCCGCTTGCTGTTGTCCCAATGCGCATGCCAGCTCGCCCGTAGCCTGGCTATGTTCTCTGGAGTTAATAAGCTTGAGGTCTCGGTTTGGTGTGCGCGTGAATGAAATCCAATCCTGCCGGGGCCACCAAGCTTCCTGCCTGGTAGATAAACATTCTGTAAAAATTGTCCCTCTCCCGGAAGTGCGTTTGGCATATTCTTAAAGCCGGTACAATTCTCCAGCCTACCGATATTGCGTCCAAGCACGGTGGTTCCGCTTCGGTGCAGCCCGCACACGAAGACATATCTGTGATTACTCTTATTGTCGCTTTTCATCAGCTTATTGTTTCATCCTCTTTCTCCGGCAATCCCCTAAACAGGTTATTCGGCGTCTCGTAAAGATTGAACGAGGAGACGGCACAGCCCACGTTACTAATTCTCACTCTGCTGACCACAACTCCAAGTCTCGAAACGCGAGAATGTGAGAGCCTTACCTTCCCAACAGGCCCGAATAAATCCTCGTCGTTTTTGCTGCCACCTCATCCCAGGAATATCGCTCGTTCGCATACCGCCTAATTGCTGGGCGTCGGCTTTCAAGTTCACTAAACAGTCCGCTCTGGAAATACTGGGCTATTATCCTCGCCAAGTCGATGGAATCCCGACTTCTGAATACGAGTCCTGTTTCACCTTCGCTAATCTCTTCCTTCAACGTCCCCACATCCGCGGCAATAACAGGCAGTCCAAAACTGTAGCTTAGAAAAAGTACTCCGCTTTGGAATATTGCCGTGTACGGCAAAACCAGAACGTCAGAGGCCTTGAAATAAAGCTCAACTTTCTCATCTGGGATGTGCTCAATGCTTTGTGTAATCCGCCCCGCCAGGCTTTTGAGTGGAATTGTCGAACGAATGTCTTCCCAATAACGTTCGTTCCCCCGTTTCGGTCTCCCTGCAATAACGAGATGGTAATCCTCTCCGGTTCGCACCAACTTTTCGAAGGCTTCGACCAGATACTCCAACCCTTTATAGGCCGCTATTTGGCCGAAAAACAGTAATGTCTTGCAAGAAAACGCTATGCCCAACTGCTTCTTCGCTTCCCGAGCTGTCAGCTTGGTATCGGGAACCGTGTTGTTAATTCCAAATGGAATGATACTTACCTTCCTATCCGGGACATCGAAGTCGGAGAGGAGTTCACTTCTCATCTTTTCCGTATGGACGAAAATATGATCTACCAGCCGATATTGAATCTTCAGTGAAATGCGATTGGACCAGGAATCATTGCCGTCACGTTTTCTCATGTTCACATTGTGGGCGGTAAAGACAATCCTTCTACCGCACATCTTGTAATAGATTAGCAGAATCGTTCGATCAAATAGCTCGAACTTGTTGTTCCATAAAATGTGAAATACTCGCGGTTGCGCCGTGGCGGCATAATGAATAAGCCTCAGGTAATAGCGTAAAATTCGTCGCGCCTTGCTAATCAAATTTGCTTCAGGCCTTTGATCCTGTCGCAAATTAAGAAAGCGAAGGCCCTCTAGATTCACCAGGTCGGCTACTTCCAGATCGTCGCTACCGATAAGATCGACCGTGATTCCCTTGGAAGTTAGCGCCGTTGCCAAGCCAACCACATATGGCTTGTCGTCTCCACCGGTCAGGAGCGCGACGGAGCATTGCGTTGGTGATTGACCTTCCTGCACCGGCCTGTGGTCCGACCAACGGTTCGGAGTTGACAGGTCAGAAGACGAAGAAGGTCCCTCACTCTCTGATTCGCCATCGTTCTCGATTGAGCGAAAGGGAGCGGACTGAGCAGTGGAGGCCTGGTTTCTGGTGCTCATTTAACCGAAGCGTGATTGGTAAGCGAGGCGGTTTTTTCGAGTTGGGACATTACTGCATTGAACACTTGACCCACATTTATAGCTGTGGTGGCACGGCAATCGTACCCGCGCTTATAGAAAAACTCGTCAAGGAGAGGTGAAACAATTTTTTGCTGAATGCCGTAATCATAAATCTCCCATGGACTAGTACAGTTGAACAAACTCACGCATCGTCTACCCGTTCCAAGGGCCAGGTGCATCGGGAGGCTATCGCCACCAACCAAACAACGATGGTTCCTCACATCAGCCAGATGCTCCAAGAGCGACGATCGGACGGGCAGGACGTTCACCACCAGTCCCAGATCTTCGAGCTGTTGTTTGAGTTCGTCATAATAGGCCCAATTTTTCATCGGCCAGACGATCCCCGCCTCCGGGGCTATCGCCACATCGCCGGTTAACCCTGTCTCCATCGGTTCGGGCAGCACGTATCTTTCGCTGGCGAACTGAAAGCCAAGGCCCTGAAAAATCATGTCCTGATAGGTCCGCCGATTGAGAAGCTTGCGCCGGTCCGCCTCCTCACGACCGTAGGAACTAATCAGACTAAGATCAAACCAACGGCGTGAATTTTCCGTGTATTGCAATGCCCCATTGGAACCGAGGCAGGCACCAAAAGTCTCGTTGCAGGGTACCCCTTTTAAAAACTGTGCAACCTCAAGGGTGTCCTCCAGATTTATGACAAGGTCAAATCGGGTATCTAATACACTTGCACGCTCTTCCCACGAATAACAACGCAGGTTGTTTCTTAGGCGTGCGAGCAAGACGGTGTTTTTTACCGCTGTCAGCCATGTAATATCCCCGCTCAGCCGCCTTAGTAGCGGCGTCGTCCTCACCACGTCGCCCGTGGCCCCCAATTTCGCTATTAGTATATTCATGGCCTCAATTGCGCTTTACACATCGGCGCGGGCCTAAGGTTAAAATCAATCCGTTCATTCGTGGAAAACCGGCGGTGTTAATTGGCACCGCTTGGTCGCTTCTTCGCCCACGGAACCTGGGCTCCAAGAAGCTTGGCCAGGCAAGACGCTTCGTCTCCGTAATAAGAGGATAGAAAGTCCTCCGTGGAAGAACTCATGACGATGCTCCGACTCTTCGTAACGTTCATTCGTTGATACATTGTATCTACTGCAGACCGCACCTGGCGCAGAACCGATCGTATCTGTGGAGTATGCCGAACCAATTTCCGAAGTTGATCCTTAGTTTCAAAATAAGCGCGATGCAACCGAGCATTCCGCACTTGCACCGTTTTGTTTACAATATTAAACGAGTAATTCCCAAAGTATGCTTCACTTATACCAGCGGATCTGCATATTGAACTAATAAAGGAAGATGGATCACGGCACAGGTCCTCATAGAAAAGCACATCAATTAACGAGGCCCCGAAGACCTCAAGGAAACGCTCTAAATTAAGTGAGTAACGCCCATGTCGCAGAGCGCCGAAGGCCGGGTGCCGGTATCCGTCGGGGAAACTTTCTCCAATCTCATTTTGAAGAGCAACATAGTCGTCGAATGTCATCTCAGGAGAGATTTCGTTGACCGCTTGTCCGAACCGGTACCAAGACAATAATCTGGAGATCGGCTCTCTAAGGATAAAAATTAAACGGACATTTGGCAGTGTCTCACGGATAGCACGTGGAGTGTTCGGCGAATGAAGGTAGTCCGGAGTTGCTTCCAATCGCCAATTCTCTTTTGCATGAGACTTGCCGGAGTCAAACAAAGACAAGTATTCTGCCGGGTCGTTCCTATGATGTCGCTTATCCGATGGTAACGGATAGTCGGGATCAAGAAAGAATCGCGTTTCCTTGGTGAACGAGCAAATCTGCGGATGATTTGCGAGATAATTAAACACGGAGGTCGTGCCCGCTTTGCTCGTGCCCCCGATGATAAGAAATTTGTAATCGGAGGCCGGAATAAGGCTTTTCATTCAGTGCCACCTTCTTGGTCAGCGACGGCAAGCGGGCACCGGCCGCCGACCGCCGCTAGAAAATTTAATGTAAATTCTCCCCTCACCAATTATGCGAGCGCAAGTCGCCCCACCGGATACAAAGATTCCGTTACGAGATTAGAACCGACCAGTCGTACTGCACGTCCCCCACAGTCATGATCGCCGGATTTTTCAGGCCAACTTTCCCATACGCAAGAGGCTTGCGGTTGAGAGTGTAAACACGGCCACCTGCCGCTTCGACTATACATTGAGCTGCCGCCGTATCCCACTCCATCGTCGGCAGGTCTCGCAGATAAAGATCGGCTTTACCTTCAGCGACCAAACAAAACTTAAGCGAACTGCCCATAGATTGAAGCTGCGGGGTCGAGAGGCGAGACAACATCGTCCGGACCAATGGTCCCGCATGATCCTTGCTCGCCACAACTGACAATGGTGAGGAATCGGCTTGTCGAGTCGAAATCGGAGTTGGTGCCTGGTCGCGAGCTTTACGCCAGGCGCCAGAATTTCGCTGACCCCAGTAAGTAAGACCAAGTGCTGGCGCGTGAACTACGCCGAGTATTGGTTGCCCCGCCTCAATCAGTGCCACATTAACCGTAAACTCGCCTGTGCCCTTAAGAAACTCTTTCGTGCCATCGAGTGGATCTACTAACCAGGACCATCCGGCCGCATCGAGTAAGCCGTCCACTGCCTCATGCGATTCCTCCGAGATTATCGCCGCTTCAGGAACAAGGGAGCGAAGAGATTTCACCAAAAAATCGTGTGAGGCGGTATCGGCCGCGGTCAAAGGCGATGCATCCTTTTTCCACGTAACGGCAGCATCGCCCTTGTAGAAATGCATGATCTTCTCACCAGCTTGTCGCGCCAACTCACAAACGTCTTCGTTCAGTCTAGTCAGTCGTTCCATAATCATTTACCTACGAAGCTGCGCTTGCCATGGGTTGCGAGGTTGTCTCCGGATTTATTGCCTCGAGGTGAGACGGGAGTTCCCCGGAAGAGCAGCCTGTCCACCGCCTCGAGGGTAAGGACTGCATTAATCTCTGAAACATAATTCCTGCGACCGTCTATGTGCTCTTGAGCCATGCATTCGAGAAAAGCAGAATTCCAAAGGGGACTGCACCGAGTTCGCGCGTCAGTAACAACACTCTTGACGTATTCGGCAAATTCGCGCCGGAACCAACTTCGATAGTGCAAATACTTGTGTAATCCAAGGATTTTCAAACTAGCTGTGAGACGCTTGAAAACGGGATCAAAAGGCGAAAGCCAGTGGGGCCACCCATCGTTGTTAAGATAATCGAGTTTGAACGTCGCCTCGCAATAGAAACGCCTGAGTCTCGCGACCAGGGCAGCGCTATTCGCAGACCGTCCCCTGTCAGTGGGAATTTCATTGAGTAATGTATTGTTTGCTTTGATAAGACCCCATGCCGGAAGAGAAGATGTGCGGAGGTTTTGTGGGGCTTGATATGAAAGAGCCACAATTTCGTTGTCGAGATACGGTGTCCTAAAACTGACCTGCGAACGGCTTGCCGCCAGCCTGCCATAGAGATTCCAGGGTATTTCCCGAAAAGCGGCGAAGGTAACAGGATGGGTGCTTCCATTAGCGACCGGTTCCGCCGTAAAATTGTGAGCGTAGCTAAATTGTGGATTCATTAGAGAAGCAGAGATTCCAAGGGGTTTAAACGTCGATACTCCTCGCAAGACTTCACTGCCATAGTTACCAGTCAGCCGCACTAACGCCAGCTGCCGAGCTTGCTTGTTCAAATCAATTTCATGGGCACCAGTCGCTCCCAAATAGCCATCAGTTGTATATACCGTCCGATCCACGTGAGCCGAAAAATCAGAAAAGAAATCGGCACTGATGCGCAAGAGCTGGTGTTCAAGGCCACACACGCTCGCCACTCGGGCAGCTAGTTTGTCGTCGAGGGTGCAACCCGTTTCCCCAGAGAATGTATAGCAGATTGTTTTTCCACTACTACGGGGCAGACAAGCCATGATCATCCGAGTATCCAATCCGCCAGTCAGGGAAATGCCCATTCTTTCTTGACTTTCCACGTAGCGAGGCAAGACAGCTTTAAACGTTTCCTGAAACTTGGATTCGAAATCCCCCCCCGACAGGATGGGCTGAGCCTCCCAGGTTTCAGGAAAAAAGTATTTCCTTTTGTGACACTTTTCCCTCTCGAAGGACCATAGCGAGGCGCCAGGCAGCAAATGGATTCCTCGAAATAGCGTCCGGTCTTCCAAGGTGCATCCATAAGTCAGAAACTGGACAACGCCCTCAGGATCAAACTCTCTCAACTCGGGCAAAACCCGAAGTAGTGCCTTCGCTTCGCTGGCAAAAATAACCCCCTGTTCGTTTTCATGAACATAGAGACGATCTAGTCCATAACGGTCATTAAACAGAACTACTCGCCTGGTCCTTCCATCGATCAATACGCCGCTAAAGAACCCATTTAATCGCTCAAAAAGCCGATCGCCCTCTTCTTCGTAAAGATGGATGAGCCATTCGACTCTACTCCGTTCAACACGATGGCCCTTTTGCTTAAGCTGAGCTTCTATCGTGGCATCCAGAAAGCATTCACCGGAGAAAAGCAGGACTATGTTTCGCTCTTCGTTAAAGTAGGCCTGGCCAGAAGCAAGTGAGCCATCCAGCGCTACCGAGCCGGCGTATATCGCCATCTCTGGCTCAGAGTGGAATGCCGAAATATAAAAGGGCTCGTGCTTCATGGAATCGACCATGCAGCTGACTATGCGCCCACGCTCCTCCGGGAGTTTGGTACTAACGATTCCAGCTATTCCTGGCATTAAACACTAGATTTGCCGCAGCATGCGCATGTGAAAAACGACCCAGGCCCATTGCCTAGCTGGCGGAGAGGGGAAGGATTCGAACCTCCGATGCGCCCTTGCGGCCGCATAACAACTCTTTCGAGCCGTTGCCTTAAACCACTCAGCCACCTCTCCCAAAACACGGTCATCTAAAAGTTTTTTCTGTCCACGCCTGGATGATGAAGCAATAACCACTACGCTTCAGTCGGCGAACGCAACCTCGGTGGAATCAGAGGGCAAACGTTGCTGGTCGACTGAAAAGATAGGATGAGTATCAGGGTCGTATCCCAGCGTCTTCATGCTCCGTTTCGTCAATTTAGTGATGATCCACCGGTCAATCGGCGAAATCACCGACTGCCAACGGATGGCAGCAGTCGCGTCAAATGATTTCTGTCGCCTGCCGGTCAGGCTGGACAGTTGGTGCTCATGACGTCCCTTTTCCGGAGAGAGCATGTCCTCGCTAAAATCTGCTCCAATAAACTCGCATAGATTTCTTAATATCTTTTCCGGTGCAGCCAGCAAATCCTCGTAGCGAAAAAGCCTGTAGTTGGGCAAATCTTTGTATTTAACATGGACCCGCGCAGTCCAGCGATACTGAACTATGACGAACCAAATCATGGTTCTTCTGATCAACCGAGCCATGCGAGGATGCTCCGCGACCCTAAGCGCTGTGCCAAAGGGATCGTTTGTCTTGGACATCGCCATCGCGCGAGGATCTCTCGTGATGTGCATTATCCTACACTCCGGAAACCAATCCACCAGCTTGGGAATATGGCCAAGATCAACCGGAAACTTGACGCACGGTCTTTCGTAGCCACCGAAGCGAGTAATCTCTTCCAGAAAGATCCGGGCAATGGCTCCCAAACTGCGGTCAGACTGCTTGATTCTGTCAGAGATCGTCTTTTTCAATTCCGGATTTTCTGCTGCTTCGATGTTCTCGAATCTCCAAAAAGTGCTATCGAGGCCGGGAAGATTCTTTCTGGCAAAGCACATTTCCACCATTCGGTCCACGTTTTCATCAATGGACAAATTGCCGACCTGGGTCTGGAGAAAGTATCTAAAATCCTTATGCCTACCTTCGCTTAGAAAGCGGGGATCGGTAAGCCTCATCACGCCAGGGCACATCGAAATAAGATTGTGCCAAAGTGTGCTGCCGCTGCGATGCAGTCCGACGATGAATATTGGGGGCTTACTCAACTGGTGACAGATTTTTCCGGGCATACCTCATGAAGTACCACTTCGCTCTCAGCGCCAGCAGCCAAACCATGGTTCTCTCCGGAATAGCTCCCTTCAAGCCTTTATGCAGCCTAAGCCGCAAAGCAATGGCTCCTTTTAAGGTCAGGGGGATGAAATACTCCGGAATCCGAATTCGCTCGAACCCATTGCTTTCCTGAAATTGACCGTGCTCACCTCTCCGCCACATCATATAAATGATGTGCGGAATCTTACGCGCAGCACAAATTTCAACCGCCTTCGCAATCAAGCCGTTCATCGGAGCCTTCTCCCGATGATTCATTTTGTCCAAAATCAAGGTAATCATCGCATACCTGTCAGCTACGAGTAGTTTGATGAAACCGATCAATTCTTTTTCGTGATAAGCGGTAATAAAAATCGATTCCTTCAAATCGAGCGACATTTCTCTTTTGACAGTTTCGAAGTCCTTACCGTAATGCCAAAACCTTTTCCCCCGCCGGACGGGCGACTGATTGAAGATATCCATGATATCGCGCACTAAGTTATCGCTCAGCTCGGTTTCCTGAATTATCACGCCGAATTTGGCGGTTTTCCTGATTTTGTTTCGGGCCTTGGGACTAATTTTCTTCGTAAACCAGTACTTATAATCCGTGACCGGAATAGCTGCGACTTGTCGCCATTCTCTATAATACTTAAATTTCGGTTCTCTCTCCGGGACACGCTGCCAGAACCGGAATAGATCGATTTTGGCCGAGGCATTCTTGAGCGCGCGGACGACTTCTTCTGGATTCTGGACGTCTTCCAGCCATTCCTCCTTATCTCGTCGCAGGCCCGCCGTTTTCACAGACTTCCCAGAAATAATAAAGGTCTGGTTCTCTACTCGTACGGCATCAAGCTGGACAGGCACCCCCCGAATACGAACCGTCTCCTGGTAGATCATACTATTTGCTTGAGTATCGGAGGAGGCAGAGTTCATCGGTTAGGCGCAGGGCATGTTTTAATCGGATGTACCGTCCAGCAACCGTGTTGGCGTGCGCTATCTACGGACAATCCCTTTACCAAACCAGGAAACACACACCGGCCGTGATCGTGAAAACGCCTTACCCGGAATCCCAGGTGGTGAGCCAGAGTCGGCAGATATATCTCAAGGTAGACTAGGATTTCCTGCTCTTGCGCCGCGACCTCCATAAATGCCTTGCGCGTCCAAAATGATCCCGTGCTCAACATTCCAAGCACAGTCTCCTTATTGGAACGAACACTGATTCGTCGCCAGAAATTCATGAACCTGGGATCTCCCAGATGATACAAATAATGCACGTTGCTGGTACCATCAATGCGGCGGAGCCGATGCCCCAAAACGTCGGCCTCGTCCTTCTCCAATCGCTCTACCAATTTCACTCCCAAATCAGAGACCAGAGGTAAGTGATCAAATTCGGCAAAATAAACGTGACTGAAGGATTCATTCCCCCTTTCTGCTAGCCACCGTGAGGCTGCTCGCCAGACACCGGTATAACTCTGTTTCTCACGCACTTTGTCCACTCTTAACTGCGGATCGGAGACGAAAATACGCGAGACGTCTGGCAATCGCTTAAATTCGTCTTCGGTGCCACCATACGTAACCAATAGATCCTGGACCGCTGCGTATGCAGACCACCATTCCAAAAGCCGTTCCAATTCGACTCTAGGCTGGTGCGATAAAATAACATTAAGAACGCGACTCACTAGGGTAGTCGGGAGGTGGATGCTGCGTAAAACCAAGCTCACATTTCCAGAATGTCAGCCGTGTTTGAGCGCAAAATTTTGGGACGAGTGCATATCCTGCCACACCTTTGCCCAGTATCAAAATTCGGCCTCGCCACGGGATAAGTAAGGCGCGGCCAATGTATTCTCCAGTGTCCACATCTCGAATGTTCGAACTCAGCAGATTGATTACGCCAAGGAAAAGCGGGCGAAGGAGCTGCTGCTTGAAATTCTTCATAAGCGAACTTTTGCCAACTAAGTTTCCTCCTGCTGTTTTATGTTCATGATCAAATTCTGCGCATGAGTTTGCATCCGCAGCCTCTAAGCGCCGACAGCTTGACCAGTAGTAACTGTGCCAGTTAGGAAGCGAATTTGGATTGTGGAATTGAATGTCAACCTGAACGCGTGGAATAGCCACAAAAAGCGGCTCAAACGTTTGCTTGACTCACCGCAGCCAACACCTGTTTCTGATTCGCCCCTGCACCGCGCAACCATTGTTCAAACATGACGAGACTGAACAATAGCTTATGGTTATCCTGGCGCCTTGATCGATGGTTTTGCAGTAGTCTCTTCACCGGTTCAGGATTAAGTATTCCAAAGATTAAAGAATCTTTATCCAAAAGCAGGTCGGCAAGTTTACCTTTAACGGACGAGTGGAACCACTGGTCTACCACATTCACAGCAAAGCCGCGCTTCTTGCGTCGGAGAATCCGCTGCGGCAAGTAGCTTTGACAGACTTGCCGATGCAACCATTTGCGAGTGCCATTGCGAATTTTGAAGTCTGCACCGAGCCGTTGAACGAATTCCACCACAGTGCGATCGAGGTAAGGCACTCGAGCCTCGAGGCTATGGGCCATTGATAGCTTGTCGGCGTACATCATCAGTTCGTCGGGAAGTGAGGATCGGATTTCAAGAAGTTGAAAACCACCCAGCTCATCGATGTTCTCCATTTGTGGCAATAACGCGCGCCAATAATCAACCAGTTCATGATCCTGCTGGTGTGGCCGCAAATCATCTCGAAAAAGCCCATCGATAACCTGTGGTGGGGCCAAAGAAAAAACATCCTGATAACGTTTTAACCGGTCCTCGGTCCCGAGTGAAGAAACTCCGCGCTTCAATGTCTCATTGCGAGGCAAACGGTCGATAGCAAAGCCGACGCTTGAGCGCAGACTCGCCGGCAGCCACCGCCACCATTCGCCGTAACGAACACCCAGATGTCGTTTATAGCCGCCGAACAATTCATCCGGTCCCTGACCGATCAGAGCCACTTTGACATCTTGTCGAGCGCGCTGCGAGACGAAGTACATGGGAACGATAGAAGAAGCGGCGATCGGTTCTTCCAGGCACTCTACGATTTTTGGCAGAGAGCGTTCAAATTCGCATTGGTCAAGCTTTACCGTGATATGCCGCGCTCCCAGAATAGAAGCTGTTTCCGCTGCATCTGCGAGCTCATCGTCCTCAAACGCTTCTCCATAACCTATGGTATAGGCTGGCCAGGGTCCGCCTTGCTCATTCATCAGCGCGAGAAGCAGACCGGAATCAAGCCCTCCACTCAGAAGGATTCCGACTGGGACGTCACTTAATAGATGGCGCTTAACCGCAGCCCGATATAGGTCCAGTAGTTCCTCGGCCGCTTCCCTATCGTTCTTCCGAGTCGAAAAGGGTCGAGGCACGTAGTTGTACCACCGTTCCTCGCGACATGCTCCTTCCTCCAAAACCAGCATCGTGCCCGGCGCAAGCTTCCGGATTCCGCGAAAAATTGTCAGCGGGGAAGGTGTATAGCGAAATCGCAGAAACAGGTTGAGTGCCACCGGGTCGACTTCGGGCCGCGACCCTTCTGCGGCCAGGACTGCGCGAATTTCCGATCCGAAAGTAAGACCACCGTTTGAAACACGATAGTAAATAAGCTTGATTCCCATCGCATCGCGGGCCACCACCAGCCGCTTTTGCCGCAAATCCCAGATGGCGAGCCCAAACATACCGTTGAGATGATTAAGGACATCGGTCCCCCACTCTTTGTAACCGTAAACAATAACCTCGGTGTCGCAGGTGGTCCTAAAGCGGTGGCCACGGCTCTCAAGTTCAATCCGCAGTTCCTTGTAATTGTAGATTTCGCCGTTGAAGATGACGCAAACGCTTCGCTCTGCATCGAACATCGGCTGATGACCACCCGCCAGATCGATAATGGAAAGCCGCCGGAATCCTAATCCAATCGACCCGGAGACAAAGTAACCTTCATCGTCCGGTCCCCGATGGGCGATGGTATCGGCCATGAGGCGAACCGTCATTAACTCGACCGGCTCGCCGCTCGCAAAATTAAACTGGCCGCAAATGCCACACATGGCGTAAAAAATAAATCGCTAAATTTCCGCTTGGAGACTGAAAAAGGGAAAGCGACGATACTTCACAAGACTTCTGTCCGAATTCAAATCTTGGTTGATAAAACCGAAACTCCTTCAGTCAACATTTGACTATGCTGGTTAATTCGGAGGCGATCAAATTCTGCCAGCGCCATTCCAACAATCTGATCCATATTATAGTAACGATAAGTGGCAAGCCGACCAACGAAGGTTACGTCCTTTTCCAGCCCGGCGCGCTCTGCGTACTTTGAATAAATCGCTCTCGCGTCGGGTGCAGGGATCGGATAGTACGGTTCCCGACCGGGTCCAAAATTCTGCGGATATTCCCGCACAATCGTTGTCGACGGAAGTCGTTGGCCGGTGGCGTGTTTGATTTCCACAATGCGCGTGAAGTCGTAGTCGTTCGGATAATTCACTTGCATAGTCGGCTGAAAAAATTCCTGCGCTAATGTTTCCGGCTCAAATCGAAGCGATCGATAGGGCAAACGCCCGAAGCAATGATCATAATATTCATCGATTGGCCCGGTATAGATAAGGCGTTTGAATTGCACCTGCGTGCGTGCCTCGCGAAAGTCAGTGTTCAAGCGCACTTCGATCTTTGGATTCGATAGCATTTTCTGAAACATCGGAGTGTAGCCATTCTTCGGCAGCGCCTGGAATTTCTCGGAAAGGTAGCGGTTGTCGCGATTGGTGCGAATGGGTATGCGTCCGCATACACTGGGGTCGAGCTCTTTTGCATCACGCTGCCACTGTTTGCGTGTGTAGTTTTTGAAGAACATCTCGTACAATTTCCACCCAACTTGCGAAACGATTACCTCCTCCGAATTCTTTGGGCTGTCGATCCGGACGCGCCATTCAGCAAGCTCGGCTTCCATCTCCTCCGTGGTCGAGGGCCGACCGATCAGTTGCTCAAATGTGTTTAAGTTAATGGGAAATTGCCAGTAGCGACCATTCGTCCAGGACAGAATCTTATACTCGACCTCGCGCCACTCGGTGAATTGACTGAGATAATCGATGATGCGCTGCGAGTTCGTGCGAAAGTAATGTGGTCCATAGGTGTGAAGGAGAACGCCGGCGCCATCATAATGATCGTAGGCATTGCCGCCGATGTGATTGCGTTTCTCGACGATCAGGCAAGTCTTGCCAAGTTGGCTGGCGATTCTCTCGGCAAGCACCGAACCGGCGAAGCCCGCACCGACAATAAGGAAATCAAACATTCGCAATCCGCTCTGTCATGTTAGTTGGCATCCATCAATGCTTGCTCGTCTACTCTCTGTCGCTCGCCCTTTGCCGTCTGTCCTCCGGCCTCCCCGGATAGATAGTAGGCCAGGCTTCGAAACATCTGCGACTGTGCCCAACGATGCATTGGAACGTTATCCCAACTAAAGTGCAGGCGACGAGAACGGAAGGACCGGTCCGGCTTAATCCAGCAATCCAGGAAATGCTGAACTACTCTATCCAAGGTCTGTTCCAGTTCCGGAAATTCTCGCCGAAGCAAAAGGCATAAATTAATGCACTCCGCGCAATCATAAAGCTCTCTCTTATATACAGTCAGCCGGGGTGCTTTTGAAAATGGCTTCGGTAGTCCATCCACGTCAAACAAGTTATGCAGGTAATAGTTCACCCCTTTCTCCA
>Ga0193714_1000020_pt1 | contig 17640 bp, 9 predicted proteins | sample U2m1metaG_FD_143039 | JGI IMG/M metagenome (GOLD analysis project Ga0193714, IMG submission 143039) | Soil microbial communities from a riparian zone of the East river system, Colorado, United States - U2m1 | ecosystem: Environmental > Terrestrial > Soil > Riparian zone | place: USA: East River... | reverse complement strand
TGAGTGACGGGATCGGGCGTGGGTGGAATAGGCGGAATGGTTGGAGTCGGTGGCGGGCCCGCCGGCATCGAAATACGACAAGTGGAGATTCGATCTCCCGCGACCAGCCCCCGCAGGATAGGGTCAAGCAGGGACAATCGCTTGTCGAATGCTTCAAGAGGTCCTCTCGACTCCGGTCGGATCTTACCGAATGTTTCCGAATGCAGATCCCCGTGGATTGTCGCTACAAGCTTGGCGGCCTCCTTTACTTTATCGCCGCTGAGGGCGGCTTCCTCCGGAGGCCAGAGAAGCGGAAAATGAATGAAAGGTAAAATCGCTTCTTTCGCCTGCCGGAGATAGGCCGCGCAACATTCATCGATCTGGTGCGCTTCGGCGTAGTCGAGCCAATAAGCACAGACGGTAGCAGCTTCCTTTTTCTGTTTCCCCTGATACTCCAGGACTTCTTTGCGTGCTCGGGAGACCTCGTCGATTAGCTTCTTCAGGGCCGCCCAGTCCGTCCCGATGAGTTTATCGAACTGCGCTTTCTGGCGTGTTGTCTTTAAGCTGCGCGCATACAGATCTGCCCGAACGGTATAGACAGGACCTTTACTCGCGTAATCTTCAACGTAGGTTTCGTCGAGCCTTTTCAATTCCGCGACATCCAGGCCCTGAAGGTCAGACTGACTCTCCTTTGACAATGCGGTAAGCCGCTCCTGAATTTCCTTCAATAGCGGCGAGGGTTTGGTAAGTTTGGTTTCGGGCAAGACCGTTGCCGCAAGCATGTTATCGATCATCACTTTGATCGTTGTAGATGCCTGCTTTCGCTCCTTGATGATGAGCTCATACGCGGAAATGAGCGAGACCGGGCCATTTTTAAACAGATCAGCTTTCTTTGCCGACTGCAGTTTCTCATTCAGGAGCACGGTCATTTTTTCAAACTCCTTATCCGGGGTTTCCAAGAGAGGATCGAGCTGCTGTAACCTCCCCTGGGTGTTCGCTGCCTGGATCAGGTCCTGTTCCTTCGGCTCGAACTGGCTCTTTAAGAAATCAACGAGCTCGCGAATAAGCTTCCAGTTTGTTTCTGTTCCGGCAAGCGACCGTTGTATGCTTTGGCGAAAGTGTTCAATGCCAACATCGAGCGATTTGTTGTAGCCTTCCTTATCACTCAACAACGTCTTGCCACCGCTCATCCACGTTCCCGGCCACTTCTTGGCGCCGTCGCCCTTGGTGTAGGTCCAGTCACCCACTTCGACTAATGCCGGATCGGAGGCCTGATCCACCACATACTTCTGCAGCGGTGGAATGATTTGATCAGGCGTTGCAATTGTGTTGTCCAGGAACTGCTGGCGCTTCACTAACCCGGATTCAATCTGGACAAGGCTTAGCAATGCATCGGCTTCTGATTGAAGGCTGGCAGCGGAAACGGCTGTTACTGGCACAGTCATTTTCTCACGGGTAGCTTCAAGAAGTGGTTTAACAACGCTGCCTTCAAATAGGATCCGCTGGGCTTGTTTTCGTTCAGCGTCGAAGTTCCCAACGAACCGGTAGAACGGTCGAAAGACCGCCGATATTCGCAGGGGTTTTTCGGTCAGCTCACGCAGAGCCGCGTGAAAGTTCACCAGGCTCTTTCCTCCGCCGTCAAAAAGGTTCCTGGTTTCAGGTCGTTCCCCGCGACCCACCGGTGAATCGCCATTGTAAGTATAACCGGCATCACTCTTCGTCACGATGGGCATCCACTTGTGGTCGTCGCTCCAACCTTCCCCGGCGCGAAGCCAGTAACCACTTTGCCGTCCGATGCTCTCCTTCATCCTGGAATATCCAAACCAGGAAAAGAGGAGCAGCACCGCCATTGCCAGCAGGCCCGCACCAAAGAGGGCAAGAGCCCTGCGCCGAAGCAATTTCTTTGTATCAGTGGCGCGCGTAACCAAGCCCCACTCGCGAAAGATTTTTTCGACGAAAAGGTCCCGTAAAAAGAATGAAATCTCACGCTCCCACGCCCGGCCGCTTGGAAGTTCCTCGACCGCCACACCCATCGCCTGCGCCAGTTCCTGGTCGAGTTCCGCTCCTTCACGCAACGAAGACGTAAAGTAAATTCCGCGCAAAAACAGCGGCTTGGCCGACCATTCACCCGCGACAAAAATGGTCGACAAATACTGACGAAGATTGGCCGAGATGATCGAGAGGCTGTTGGGAAAGGCATAAAGACGATCTACCTCTTCGATGCGGCGATTGTTCGGGTCTTTGGCAACAGGATCTTCGAGCAGGCCTAGCCTGCGTCGGCGTAATCGCTCGACCACACTAGCTAAATGCTGATCCACCAGCTCCGGGCGGAAAGCCGCGTCCAGTGGATCTGGATTTGACCAGCCCAGCATCTGCCGCTGCGCGTGTGGATCATCGACGTCTTCGAAAAACTCCCGAAATCCATTCAGCAGGTCACACTTTGAGATAACCACGTAGACCGGGAAACGAATGTCGAGCTCACGCTGAATATTATCGAGTTGACGCGCAATCGTTCCGGCACGTTCCTGGATTCGTTTCGGCGGATCCTTGATTAAACTATCGGCCGGGATAACTAACAAAAGGCCGTTAATAGGACAAAGCGGCCGGTGTTTTCGGAGAAGACCGAGAAACTCCTTCCACTCGCTTGTCGTGCCCGGGACAACCTCCTCGAACAGAAGACGGCCAGCCGTATCCAGGAGGACGGCAGAATTTGTGAACCACCAGTTCATGTTGATGGTGCCGCCAACGCCTTGGAACTCGTCTTGCATTCCAGGAGGAAACCCGATCTCGCTACGTCTGATTGCCTCGGACTTACCGGCGGCCGGTTCTCCGATAACGGTATACCAGGGTAGCTTGTAGAGATCCTTGCCAACGGATCGGAACTTCTCGACCCCTTCTTGAAAACGTTTCCTTAGCGCATCGAGACGGGCCCGGCGCCCCGGGTCGTTGATACCATGCGGAGTGGCTAGAGTATTCTGTTCCAGTCCACCAGTAAGGGCCGCCTGTTGCCGCTCCCGGCGAGCTTTCAAGACATAGGCGTAAATTCCGAGACTTATGATTACAAGGAGGAGGCCAATGGCGACGATCAACGCGACAATCGGGCTAAAGGCCAGACCTACACCGACGAGAGAGAGAGCCGATACAATGTATATGCTATTCCTAAGCCACGTCGGAAAATTGACGAAGGAGGTGATTAAAGAGAGAAGCTCGTTCATGAATCGGTGGTCGCCATGAAATTTATCGCCCTAAGTCATGACGCAGAATCTCATGTAGAGATTGAGCCAAACCTACCGAGCCGACCTTGAAGAGGTAAAAGTTCACCGCCAAAACGACGAGACACAAAGCAAGAAAGATGAGAACAATCGCACCGATCTTTATCGTCGGTTTCTCAATTAGGTTACGCGTGTCCAGGTATTGGTACGCCTCTGGGCAGATTCGCGCCGCGGGGTCTGGCTCCATCGCGCCGGCAATGCGCCGGGCGATCGTTTCCATCTTCTTGCGCAGATACTCCGGCTGAGTGGCATACCATCCAGTAAAGCCCACTCCCATGCAGACATAAAAAATGACGAGCCGCTCGGTCGCTTCTGGACTGGAATCGTTCAGAGTTTCATCGAGAAAATCAAAGAACTTCTCATCGCCGGCCAGTTCGTTCTCCTTGTAAGCGAGCCGATCCTGGTGCCACTGCGCGGCACAACTGAGCCTGCTCTCCGCGATCATTGAATCGACGAAGAAAATGGTTGGCATCTCCAACTTCTTCACCTGCAGTGCGAGCAAAGGATTCGCCTGCGCGTTCTTGTTTATCGATTCGAGATGTCCTAGGATCGTCGCCCTCAAACTACTGAACTCGATCTTTTCGCCGCCCGCCTTGCGCGTAATGCGGCTGATCATGCAAATGTACTGAAAGAGGGGTTCGTAAAGATCCAACAAGGTCACAGGCAGATTACTTCGAGCCTTCGCCTGCCGTCGCCGGCACCGTCATGTAGAGATTTGCGTCAAAATCGGAAGCCGCCTCATCGGGCCAGCGCATCACGGCAGCTTTCTCCGCTTGGATTTGCTCCCAGGCGCGCGTGGAGCTACTTCGCAGCAACCTGAAGTAGTGCAGCCCGGCCTTAGCCGGAAGCTCCAGAGGAACGAAACGTTCCTCCTTGAGCAAGACACCGCGAATGGCGCGGGACGCCATGCTCTTCGGCATGATCTTAAATTCGTCCGGGTTCTCTACCAACTGTGCCAAGGCGCGCGGGTCCTCCTTCGTTTCGATCCCAAGGAAGTAGTCGTTAGGTATGGTAAAATGCTTGTCTTCGAAGACGGCGGTATGGAGCCCGGCAGTTTTGATGAAAGGAACTTTCATGAACATCGGCGCGACGGCGCCGCGCAGGAGCGAGCGAATTTTTGAGCTAAGCTCTCCGAAAACCAGATAAGGGTTGTCGTGATCGTAGGCCGGAACATCGAACACGTCGCGGTCCGGGTGCAGCGCTGTTAGTTCTCCGAGTAGCTCGCGCAACTCCAGATACATGAAAAACGGCGGGACGTTTGCAGCTTCTGCGAGCGACGGCAGCCGCGCGCTGAAGCGGTTGAGCGTACGCAATCTCAGCATTTGCTCAAACAGGACGCCGCGCAGATTCTCCAGACTAAAACCGCCGCGGGTAAGTTGCACAACAAGCTCCTTCCGGCTGGCTTCGACCTGGCTGGCAAGATCTCTAACTAGCTCCTTAAGGACGGGCGAACCATTCAGGACCAGGCAGGGCCCGGTGTATTCGGAATCCTGCCGAGGCAATCCTACGTCCTGTCCCGTCGCGCGAACGATGCGAAGAAGTGGAATAACTTCGAGATCGGAAGGATCTTCGTTTTCCAAGAGCAAGCGCGCGTTAATCCGTCGCATCAAAATCGGTTTGCGATTTTCCCCGGTATTTTCATCCGCGCATTCCACTTCATTCAGGCGATAAAGCACCTTGACCCTCGAGTCTACCTCCTGCCCGGGTGCAACCGTGTTCGCGCGTGAGTCGAACCAAAGCGGAACGCCGAGAGAGACGTTCAAGGCGCCTCCAGCGGTCGCGAACGCCTGTTTGATATCAATGGAGGGCAGCTCGGCCTCGGCCGGATAATTCACCTCAATTCCGCTCGGCATGATGGCGCGCAACCGATCGAAACGGAGACGCATGTTCTCCAGCTCGTCGGTATTTAGCCGAGCTTCGATGACACCGTAGGGATACGCCCAAAGCAGTCGGCGTTCGGCCGACAGGTTGTCCACCTGCGCCTTCTGATTCCGCTGCAGGTGGTGTTGCTGAAGGAACAAGCCTTCATGCCAGTGTATTTGAGCTGCCATTTATTCTTCTGACGTTTTGGCGGCATCAGTCCCCAGAACGAGTTTCTCGGTATATTTTTTGATCGCGTCGAGAATTTCTCTTTCCATCGCAGCCTCGTTCATTTCGCCAAAAACCGCACTGTATTTTCGCCAGCATTTTTTCTCAATACTTTCAAAAACACCAGGCTCCGCTTCCGCCTGCTTTCGAATCGCATCCGGCGACAAACGATCGAGAAACTTTTGGCTGTGAATTTCGCCGACCGTGCCCATCGCAGCCATCAGACCGGAAACAAGCTTACGCGTCTTGTTAACTAACTGTTTGATCTGCTCGGTCGAAACCTCCGAATCGCCCGTTAGATATGGTCCGAGAGTCTTGCGAAAATCGCTGTGCTTCCCGGTCTCGTGACGAATGAGCGACTTGGGCGCGATACTCTTCCAAACTTGCCAGACCAACTGATCGAGGCTCCAGACGAATTCAATCAGAACATCGAGGATGCGAAGAGCGCGTGCTTGGTCAAGATGCTTTCCCGGGGCAAGTTTCTGCAGGCGTTCTCGCAGCTCCTCCGAAATATCGGTGGTTGCTCCGTTGCCAGCGGGAAGAAGACCGGCCGCCACAAACTGCGTAACAATCGATTCCCTTTCATTAGGCGGCATCGCTTGCATCAAACCGATTACGCGTTCAACCAGAACGGCTGGTTCCTCCGGCACAGCTGCTGGGCCGGTCTTGTGCCCATCGGCACTGTTTTGCTTGCCGGACTCCGGCACCGGAAATTCCATCGCGAGCGCTTCGATGCATTCCTTGCGTTGTCCAAGCGCGACGGTTTTCAGAGCCTGCTCCACCTCATCACGCAGGGTCCGCTCGCGTGCTTCAGACGAATCATCGGCGAAGCTGGCTTGCACCAATCGCAAACGGGCGGCAAGTCTGGCAGCCCATTCCGTCGCCCTGACCGGCGTCCCTTTCATGGTCTGAGCCTAAAGCGAAATTACACCGAATTGCAATGCCGATCTGTCCGGCTACAAATGATGAACGGCAAAAAGGCTTTCTTTCCCGAAGGTGCACAACGAATATTTAATGGACATGGCATCTCCTGCTGGAAAAGAACCTGCCGACCAGTTTCAGAAAGGCTATCGCGCCGTTCCGATCTCAGACGCTGACAAGGAAAGCGCGCTTCGTTTGTGCGTCGTTGTGCGGGAGGCACCAGATCCCGTGGCAGGTATTTTTGTCTTGCTCCGTGATACCACGGAGGAGTCGATTTTTCTCGGCTGTTTGCTGGACAAGGGCGGCCATGTGCATCTCTGGCTCGAGCTGTGGATCCAGAACATTAATAACCTTGAAAGGACTCTTCAGACTCATCCGGAAACTTTCTCCAATCATGCCTTTGATGAGCGCTGGGAAAGACGCGCCGCTTTCTTCGCGCGGCAGGATAGGTCCGCTAAGATTGAGATCAGCTCAGAAACTGCTCATCCTTTTCCGATCTATTTCGACCTCGCCGTCAAGGGCCCAATCAATCCAAAAGATACAAGTTCAGCAGGACCGTGGGAGCTTTGTCTTGACGATACTCTCTTGGAAAGCCATTCGCTTCCACGTTACAGCAACTCGCTCGCACGCTATCTTTACGTTCGCAACGCGTCTAAGCCCATCTTTTTGCCGATGACAACGGCTTCGATTCGAAACGAATCAACCCAGGAGTCCCAAGAGGTGCTCGGGCCGCTAATACCACTCAACGCAGATGGCGGCCTTATGATGGCGCAGAAGTTCGCGCCACTAAGCCTGGAAAGTTATGTCGACCTGCTCGGCGGTCAGGCATGGAAAGGCATCGAAGAAGGGAATAAGGTATTCAAACTTGATGGTGTTTATCGCACCTTGCAGAACTCCGACCTAATCCAGCAAGGCGGAGCGCATCTGTTTCTAGGGAAGCGTGGCATTGCCGGCCGATTGATTGAGGTCTTTCATCTAAAGCTAAATCTTCTCCTGCAAGTCTTTCGATTGGTCGAAGACTTCGTTCGTGACCAGCAATTACCTTTCCTTAACCTTTCTGCCGACAGCTTTCGAGTAGAACTGGCTCAGACCGGCGCAAGCTTGCCTTTCTTGTGGACGGCGAAGGTTAGGCTGGCAGCCCTTGGCTCTGCCTTCGCCTTGCCGATTGAATCCAGCGAAGCGCGCTACTTCATCGCCCCCGGGGCCGCTCATACCTCCATTTACCGACCGGTTACGGCGAGCAGCCCGGTTAATGCCGTGGGGGCGGCGCGCATTCGCAAGGTCATGGCACAAAAGGATGAAATGGTCGTCCTGGAAGGAACGATCTCGACTCAGGAAAGGATCGATGCTTCGCAAACCGATCTCCTTTGGATTCAATTGACGCTCTCCTCCGGCCGCGTGGCTTTCTATGCAAACCTGACTGAGGGGGTGGCGCAGGGCGAACGGCGATTTCGCACCATTCCACAAAAACTTCCGGAGCACGTCGCTCTCGCGATTCGCTCTGCTGAGGGAGTTCGCTTCCCCAACGTTCCGTTCGAGACTTTGCCGGTAAGGAGCTCGCCTGCTGATCTCTACGCTCTGGCGGTAATCGCAGTACGCACTCTGCTCGTAAACGATGAAAACGCGCTCCCAATCGCTCTCGATGAAATCCTGAGCCTTGCTCAAACCGTCGCCACTGATACTAAGGATGGCGCTGAAGTTTCCGATCGCCTTCGAGCGATTGCGGCAGCAGATCCTCGATGGTTCGCCTCACTCGGGCCCCACAGGCTTTTGAATCTTCAATCGCTCACTGCTGAAGAATCGCTCATCTATCTCCCTGCTGATCTTTGGTGGGATACAATCGCAACCTTGATCCGTTGTTTCCCCGGAGCTACTCCACACTCGTTCGCCGCCGACCTGGGTGATGCGCCGCCGCTGGCGCTTCATGCGGTTTTCGAGCCGGCGATCAACGCATTGGAGAAACTTTCCCTGCGATCGCGCAGCTTTCTTTTTCTGGATTGGAAATACAATTCCGAGATCAACGCCGTGGTCCAGGCTGCCTTGCAGCAACACCTGGCAGACCTTGCTTATCAAGCTGGAACCTAGGGCGATCTAAGCTTTCTGCTGCTTGCTTAGATCTGGGAATTCAATCGCATATTTGCTACCCTTCACTTCGAGCATTTGCCCTGGAGCGAGCGGCGCAATCTCGCCGCGCCCCAGAGCCAGGCCGCTCAGCCGCAGGGGTTCGGTGGAGCGTTGTTCGATCCAGAAACAGCCGCGAAAGTAGTGCAAGGCGGCAGTTTTTGGCGATGATGTGAAATCCAATCGCGAAGCACTACTAACTCCAAATGTTACCGCTGAAAAAAGCCACAAGCTCAAATTAACATCGCTCTTCTCGTTAGGCATGAATAGAATCGCGCCACTTAGCTCAATGTGACTGTCATGAGTGGGTCCGTTCCAATCCTTTAGATTTGCAATCGCTGGCGCTCCATTCGCATCTTCCAGGACTGGAATTATCTTGATCGAGTAAGTGTCAGCCAGCTTTAGCTCGCCCCGTTGGACGAGACGAATCGGATTTTCCGTGGATAACCGTTTACCATCAAAGGCCGACCCGTTAGCGCTCCGTTTACCACCGCTGCCGTCAGAAAGGAGGATGTCGCGCCCTTCACACGTCAATGTGACATGAATCTTGCTCAGCCGTCTGGTTTGCGCATCATTGGCTTTGCTCCGTGGTAAAAATCGTGTGACCAGTTGGGCGTCGGCCGAGCGACCAATGCGGAAAGTATCTCCCATGAAAACTGCCACTCGCTCACGCGATGTTGCTTCAACGCGATTGAGTCTGAGGACTCTCCCTGGCTGCGCAACGCTCAACAGCTCGACCGGGATCGTCAATTCGCCGGGGCGAGGTTCCGTAGGTTGGGCCGCTCTCTCCGGAAAATCCGGCGCAGGAGGTACCAGCGCTCCCGTCGCAGCCTCAGTTGGCGGAGAGACTGCGATCGCTTCAATCTCGGGTGGCTCGGGGGCAATTCGCGCCTGGTCAATCGCGTCGACCAACTCCGCAAATGTTGCCATCCGTTCTTTCGGGTCCTGGCAAACAGCACGTCGCACGACCATGCTGACGCGATAGGAGAGATCTTTCTCGTCTCTAAACAGCTTGATTGTCTCGTCGCCCACCGACCTGGCGCGAAACTGTCCGTATTTCTCGAGGCCAGCTTCCATGAAATAAAGAAGTGCGCCGAGCGAATAGATACCCGATCGAACATCGCAGGTCTTTCCGGCGACTTCCTCAGGCGACCTGAAATCGGCTTCCGCAGGTGCAGGAGAGAGACCTTCCAAGGTGCCTCGGGCAGGCAGCGCCAACCCGAGCACTTTCACTGACAGCTCGTCATCTTCCTCCAGCACCATAACATTATCGGGCGTGATATTCCCGTGGAGTATTCCGGCTGAACTCGCTGCTTCCAAGCCAGCAGCGATCTGCTGTGCGATGTTCAGCGCCTCGAGTGTTTCCAGGCACCCGCTCCGCATCGCGCGCGTAGCGAGGGTTTCGCCATCGCAAAACTCCATCGCATACAGATAGCGGTCGTTGACTACTTCGAGCGGAAAGATTGAGGCCACGTTGAGGTGCCGAATGCCTGTTGCAATCCGAACTTCGCGCTCGAATTGCTCGCGCGATTGTTCACTGGGAAATGCGGCTTTGGGAATTACGGAAAGCGCGGCATAGCAGCGTAGTGCGTGATTGAACGCTTTCCGCCGCGTCCAATCCCCTTCTGGGGCAGGCTGAACGACGGCTCCAGTCTGATCTTCAAGAACAGTATAGCGGCCTAAGGTGTCCACGATTCGTGTCCTTCCTCAACGATGCCCTTTTTTGCCATTTGAGTAAGCGCACTCGTCAGCCTCATTTGCAATGAAATTCATGCTGCATCCTTGCCAATGTTACGTCTCCACGTCGAATACCGCTGCGAGTTTTCCTACGAAGGGCTGAAGCTTCCGCGGACAGCGGGAACGCCAGTTGACAAATTGCTGCGCGAGCGACTGGTTGGACGCGGGGTTGAAGAAAGCAAGGGCGCCCCAACCTTGCGGTTCTTTGTTAAAAATGGGTAGAAGTTGGGACGCAATGATCGTATTCCGATCGCGCCTGGTGCCATCGCGGCGCAAGCCGGACTTATTGGCATGGAACCAGACGATGAAACGCGTTCCGACCGGGAGATGGTGCTCCGGCAAACGCAATCGTTCCTCCAGATACGCCGAGAACCATTGAGCGTAATCGCGCCAGACCGGATAGGGTGGCGCTACGAGCCATGAACGGCTCAGTGCTTGCAAAGTAAATAACGAAGCCGTTTCGCAGAGGCTTTCTTCTAGCCAGAGATTAGGGTAGCGCGCATGAGACGCTACTTCTGTATGATTGTTGTTGTAGTTAATCAGCGCGTGGCAGTATTCGTGCGCAAATTGAAAGCTATATTGCGCCCAATGATTATCCCGAGCCGCCAGGCCAATGGCGATCCGGCTTTCAGCGGTAACTTTTAAGTCGGTTTGGGGATGATCCGATCGATGATACACGTCGATGCCCGGGAGGCGAACGCTTGGGCAATATCGCCAAAGCTCTCCGGCCGTGGATTGCAAGACGGCCTTGATATCGGCGGGACTCGCTCCAAACCCTCCATTCTGCATCCGGATATCAATCGGACGCGACTCCGAAACGGTGATTTTGTCTGCTGCTTCCACCGTCGCCATCCCGAGTAGCGAAGCCCATCCGGCCAAAACTGTGATCACCGTCCTTGAGCTCAAAAGCGATCGCCAGCAAAAAAAGATTTGTGCTAAAGGAACGATCCGTCGCCCTCGCACGCTGGAGATCAGCGGACCGATCAGCAAAAACCTTCAGCCTGCGCTCTTAAAAGGTGAATCGTAAACCAGCCGTGACGTTGTTCGAGGAATAGTTAGTGCGAGCGAGTTCACCATCATAATAGGCGTACATCGAAACCCGGTCGTTAAGTAAGACAGCAGCCCCTGCTCCGATTAGCAAACTGTCACGGCCAATCTCTGGACCATTGACTGTGAAGCTGTTGCCGGCGCCGTTTGCAAAACTGGCGACAATCGAGTTCTCGGTATCGCCGAATTCATGCTGCCACGCGGCCCGAAGCTCCGGCCTCACCACAACATGGCCCACGTGCCAATCATACGAAATCTTTGCACCCAGGGCGGTGCGACTCGAATTAGCGTTCTGGTCATTGAAGGTTAGTGGCAAGAGAGATCCATGCTCAGTGAAACCGTCGAATTCAACGTAGGTGTATTGGTAGCTCACGGTGGGCCCTATGGTAAGACCACCGCTTTTCCACTCATAACCTGCCGCAACGAGACCGTTGAAATCGCGGCCGTTGGTGTCACCATTTGCAGTACCGAGAAGAGCATCCCGGTGAGACTCATAATCGTTAAAAACGCCGGTCGCGGCCGCGTTGACGTAGAACCCGCCAGCGAACGCGGTTGCGTAGGCGCCGATTGTTCCGCCATCAACGTCGAGCGTGGTATATAAGAGATCTCCATTCGTATGCGCATACCCACCGGTCAGGCCGACCGCAAAGTTCCGTGACACAAGATAATCGGCGCCGAAAATTACACCTCCGGTGGGGAGATAATACCCGTGCGCTACGCTGGTGTCATCGACTTTGGTAAACTCACCAATCCCCGTCACGAAGAAGCCCCAGCGATTCTGCGGTGCGGCTTGCATCATAGACGGGCCACTCTTGCCTTCTGGCCCCGTCGGTCCAGCAAGGCCCATACTGGATTCAGGAACGCCACTGTCGATCGTAAGTCCCGTCGCGCTGGAGCCGTTGCCAGTCCGAATAGCCAGCAGACGCCGCGACAGATTGTCAGTTTGAATATTTGCCTGGGAGAAGCCGAGAGTGAAAACCGCCGTCAACTCCTCGGCCGGAATCCGATCAGTCAAGAGGTCGCAGAGCTCGTCCGGGAGCCCCCCCATTTTGCCATGGAGGAGATCAATCACAGGCCGTCCCTTGGCATCGTGTACTGCCGCCATGCGCGGATCCGTCGCCGCACTATCGAGAGCAGCCCCGACTGCTGCAGCATTCGGATTACGGCAATGAGTTTTGCCAAATTCTTCGAACGACGGTGTCGCTGTCGGCGGTGGGACAACCTGACCTTGCGCCAGCCCACTAAGTCCCAGAAAGGCGGCGATGGCGCAGGCAAGAATGTACGGAAGTTGCGTGGCCGATCGGTTGATCATTTCAATATGTTTCGTTGTCATGGGCTGAAACGTTCATGGATGGTTAAGGTCGATCGAAAGGCCGCGCAGCCACACTTGTCAATCATTAAATTTGAGTTGTTTTGCCCGGCATTGTTCATCGTGGACGCGTGTTTTCCGGAAAAAGACGCGATGTCTTACCCGGTCGCGTGTAGCAGGCTCCGCCCTTTCGAAAACGAGAAAGCCCGAAACGAACATCGTGTTTGGCCTGGGGCTGGCTCGGCAGAAGCCATTGAAAAGTTTCTAGCCGAGTATTACTGTTTTTCAGTATTACTGTTTTTTAATGCCCAGCGACCTTTTTCCTGACGATCTGGATTTCGGGCAGACAATCGAGATCCCGCGGTTTGGCGCCGGGCAAAAAATCTTTCGACGCTATACTTTACAGAAAATTCTTGGCCGTGGCGGAATGGGGGTCGTTTGGCTCGCTCGTGATGAGCAGCTCGAAAGCTTGGTCGCGCTCAAGGTGCTTCCCGAAACCCTGTGTCACGATCGCGTGTCGCTCCACGATCTTAAGCGCGAGACCAAACTAGGTCTTCACTTGGCCCACCCCAACATTGTCCGGATTTACGATTTTCAGCAGGACGACAATGCGGCTGCCATATCGATGGAATACGTGGACGGATCCACCTTGTCCGAGGTGCGCATCACAAAGCCGAATCAAGTCTTTGACCCCGCAGACTTGTGCCCATACATCGAAGCTTTGTGCGATGCGCTTCACTATGCGCATAGCAGGGTCAAAATCGTTCATCGCGACTTAAAGCCGCGAAACCTGATGTTGAATCGCGAGGGGGAACTCAAGATTGCTGACTTCGGCATCTCCCGCAGCATCACCGAATCGATGACCATGATGACGGGGAAGTTAGGTTCAGCGGGCAGCCCTCCCTACATCAGTCCACAGCAGTGGGACGGCGATTCGCCGACTCCGGTGGACGATATCTATTCGGTTGGCGCGACGTTATACGAGCTCTTGACCAGTAAACCACCCTTCATGGGAGTAGTTGACTGGCAACAAGTGCACGAGAAGGTCCCTCCTCCGATTTGGAAGCGGCGAGCGGACCTCGGAATCAAAGACGCAGCGCCGATTACGGCGGAATGGGAAGAAGCCATTGCCGCCTGTCTGGCAAAGAATCCGAAGGACCGGCCTCAGACGGTCCGCGAGCTGCAACGTCGACTAACGGTTAATGGGCAAGCGCCTGCCGCCATCCCAGAAACTAAGGCCGCCGCGGCTATTAGTTTAGGCTCTGCGGTTAACGAAACAATCGATTCTTCAGAGGACGCCTTCTTTGCCGAAGTCACCCTGCGGGATATTTCCGACGGCACTCCTGTTATCGCCACTGCTCGCGCCGAGCCGAAGGTGGACGCGCCAACCACGCCCATCCATGATTCCACTGCTCCTGCTTCCGAGCCGGTGCTGAGCAAGAGCGGCCCTCCTGTCGAGGATCATGTCATTCCAAAACATCTCTCCAGAAAGGCGGAAGAAAATCCATTAGCACCTTCCGATACTGGAGCAGCAGCCAAACAGTCCATTCCGGAAGAACCGGCACCTCCTTTAACCCCATCGGCCGCCCCTCTCGAATTCGCGTCTACAGAGAAAGGGGCTCCGACAAATGGTGACACTGTATTTCCGAGCACGGCAATGGAAGGGCCGGAGGCTATCCGACGCGGTCCCACAAAAGTGCCGCGCTGGGTCTGGGCCGGGGTCATCGCCACGATCCTGCTGCTTTGCGGCATTTTCATCTGGAGGAAACCATCTAATCCACAACCTGCTCCTACACCTTCGCCTTTTGCTGATCTGCTTATTGAAAGCGAGCCGAGCGGTGCCGACCTCACCCTTGATGGAGGTCCACCAGTAAGGACACCCCATACCTTTAAGGACCTCAAGTTCGGACCGCATCGGCTAACGATGACGCTCGACGGATATTCCCCGGTCGAGCGCGGGATTGAATTCAGCGGTTCAGGCTTGCCGAAAATCGTTCTTCAACCGATGCCGCGTGAGGAGATGACAAGGCTAACCATTCGCAGTGATCCCCCCGGTGCCTCAATTCGCCTCGACGGAACGCTTCCACAAGAACCAAATATCTTCACCAACGTGAAGTTCGGACAGCATCGTCTTACTGCGGTTCTGGAGGGATTCGAACCGAAAGAACAGGTTCTGATCGCGCGAAGAGGGATGAGCAACGACATGATTTTGAAGCTTGATCGTGCGAAACCAGCACCATCCCGGGATCTGCTCCAATCGTTGTTATCCGAACACAGAGACTCTGAGGCAGCGAGAGATTGGCCTAAATATCGCGCTGTCTCCTTAGAACTGCTTGGTCGGTTAACCCGTCAGGGAGAACCGGCTTCCAAGGAACATCGAGAAATGCTCACGACGGTGATCGAAGGACTTCGAACTAAAGGACCTGCGCTTACTAACGAGGAGTTCCGCGCTTATGAGGAGAATCTTAAGTATGCAGCGCGACTCGACATCGTGCCTGCCATCCTCGTCGTGGCTGACAAGTTAAGAGCCAGGAATTCGCCTGATGCCTTCAACTGGTACTACTACGCCGCGGAGGCGAAGCATGTCTCCTATGCCATGACAAAGATCGCGTGGCTTTACTGGCTCGGAGAAGGTGGGCGGAAGGCTGATAAGGCAGAGAGCCTTAAATGGTTTAAACTTGCGGGCGAGGCAGGTGACGCCGACGCGGCTACCATTGTCGCAGAATGCTATTTGCGCGGCGATGGGACGGCCAAAGATGAAGACGCCGGCATCGGCCTCCTACTTCCTTTGGCCAAGCTGGGCGTGCCTCATGCGAAAACTTTGATCGGTCAATGCTACTATAACGGTTCTGGCCAGTTCGCTAACCTGACTCAGAAGGAAAGAAACCGAATGGCGAAGAGTTTCTTTGAAGACGCCATTCGGGCAGGCGATTGGGCCGCCTGCGGTCATCTTGGGGTGATGTACGAAGTTGGGGAAGGTGTTCCGAAGGATTGGAAACAAGCGGCGAGACTCTACCTGCAAGGCGTCGAGCATGAGAATCCAATCTGCATGTATTACTATGCTCGAGCCCTCGAGAACCATGGCCCCGAACTCATGAAATTGCTTGACCGGCAGGACAAGGCCGAAACCTACTATGTCAAAGCGGCTGCCGCTTCCATAACAGAAGCACGGCGTTGGTGCGTCGAACACAACGTGAAGTTCTGAGCATCAGAAATCTTGCGTCAGACTAGAATTCTTTGCCAGGTTGGCCGACATACTCAGCGACGAGATTGTCGTAGCTCGCCAGCTTCCCGATCTCCGGCGTGGTACTCAGCTCGTAGACATTTTTCCCAACCAGAGTTTCTCTTGGTACATCCCAAATCATCAGGACTTCCTTCGCTTTCGGAGAAGTCTCTTTGCTTCGAACGGTGGGAACTGCCAGGTATTGAACGTTCTTCTTTTTCAATGCCAGTTTCTTCTCCGGTGCAAGCCGAGCAACATAAGCCTTCGCATTTTGTTCGGCGACTTGCCGCTGCAGTTTGGTGGCAGTATGCCTGATGAACATCGCCTGCGTGTCGATCGAGCGGCCCAGTGCCCGTTCACCGAAGGCGAAACTGGTCAAGCAGCCGTCAATAAGAAAGGCGATAACGACCGCCAGCTTAAGGATTTCCCGCTTCATCAAACCGACCTTACTCTAACGAGTGCGCATTTGAGGAGCAAGAACGTTTCTGATTTTGCAAAGTTGCGCTTTGCCGGTGCGACTATGGATGAAGAAACAGCCGGCAGCGCACGGAAGATTGCGGTTCGCCTTCCCTTTTCTGGCAGTTTCGCGTAACTGAATAAGCTCACCGAGGATATTGGTTGAGAACAGGATTCACCATGCTGGTCGCGTGTAAAGTCACAGGGCAATCGAAAGCTCCTTCTCGTCTCTGGATAAGCTTGAAAAAAAGCCCACTCGCCGTTACTATTTACGTCTTATTAGATGGCCGGCGATGTTCTTCCTGACGATCTGGATTTCGACCAGACGATCCAGATACCGCGTTTTGGGCCCGGACAGAAGATCTTTCGACGTTATACCTTACAGAAGATTCTTGGCCGTGGCGGGATGGGGGTTGTTTGGCTGGCCCGGGATGAGCAGCTCGAGAGTTTGGTAGCGATCAAACTGCTTCCAGAAACCTTGTGCCACGATCAGGCATCGCTTGAGGCTCTCAAACGGGAGACCAAGCTTGGTCTGCACCTGGCGCACCCGAACATTGTTCGGATCTACGATTTTCAGCGGGACGACGATGCCGCAGCCATATCGATGGAGTATGTGGACGGCCCGACGTTTTCCGAGGTGCGACTCACTAAATCGCACCAAGTCTTCGATCCGCCGGAGTTGCTAAGCTATGTCGAAGCGTTGTGCGATGCGCTTCATTACGCACATACGCGGCGCAAAATCGTTCATCGAGACCTTAAGCCGCGAAACCTGATGTTGAACAGCGAGGGGGAACTGAAGATTGCTGACTTTGGCATCTCCCGCAGCATCAGCGAATCGATGATCATGGTGACAGGGAAGTTAGGGTCGACGGGGAGCCCTCCTTACATTAGTCCCCAGCAATGGGACGGAGATCCACCCACCGCGTTGGACGACGTTTACTCGGTCGGCGCCACGTTGTACGAACTCTTGAGCGGCAAACCGCCTCTGTTGGGCCAAGTTGACTGGCAACAAGTACATTCCAAGGTCCCCCCTCCCATCTGGAAGCGGCGGCTCGAATTTGGCATCACGGGCGTGCCTGCAGTCCCGGCGACCTGGGAAGAAACGATCGCCGCCTGCCTCGCTAAGAACCCACAAGATCGGCCCCAAACAATCCGGGAACTGCACACGCGCCTGGCGAGTAATGGCACGAGCGTTGTTAGTCCAACGGCGAGCGATCCTGCGACGCCGCCTCCCGTCGACCTTGTTCCCGAACCTGCCGAAGCGCCAGTCGATGTCGATGATTCATTCTTTAGTGAAATGACTCTGCGGGATGTTTCCGGCAGCACCGATTTCGTGCCTAAGGATCTCTCCGATCAAGCACTCGACACGCCGGGCACGCCTCTTATCAGCGATCTCTCTCCGCCTGAACCGGAAGTCCTCGAACCGGAAATTGCCGAGCCGTCGCCGATCGAACCCGAGATCCTTAGGCACGAAATCGGTGCTGCCG
>Ga0193714_1000019_pt1 | contig 17933 bp, 15 predicted proteins | sample U2m1metaG_FD_143039 | JGI IMG/M metagenome (GOLD analysis project Ga0193714, IMG submission 143039) | Soil microbial communities from a riparian zone of the East river system, Colorado, United States - U2m1 | ecosystem: Environmental > Terrestrial > Soil > Riparian zone | place: USA: East River... | reverse complement strand
ATAATCTCTATAAAAAATTGAATCTTGTTTGTATTTAAATATTAATAAGAATCCATTATTTAAAACAGGATGGCGAATTAGATTAGTTTTTAGTATACATTTACATAGTATAGATTTAGATCTTTTATATAAATTACAGAGGTTTTTTGGTGTAGGTAATGTAACATTACATGGTGATTCAGCTATGTCTTCTGTTACTAATTTAGAAGATATAGGCTTTATTATAGAACATTTTAACCAATATTCTCTTAAAACCCAAAAATATGCTGATTTTTTACTATTCAAAAAAGCTTTTGAGATAATAATTGATCAACGGCATCTTACTATAGAAGGTTTACATGAACTAATTAGTATTAGAGCCTCTAAGAATCGAGGTTTACCTGAAAGATTAAAATTAGCATTCAAAAATATAAACCCAGTAGTTAGACCAGAAGTACCCAAATTTTCTTTTATAATTAATAACTCAGATATAAAATATTGGGTTGCTGGGTTTGTAACAGGTGAAGGTTGTTTTTATATTCAAACAAGTAAATCTAAAACACATAAATTAGGTATTGGCGTAACTTTAAATTTTTATGTTTCACAACATATTAGAGATAGCTATTTATTAGCGGGGTTTGAACAATTGTTTGGCTGTGGTTCTCATAGTGTTGTGGATAAATCTGGAATAGCTATATTCAAAGTCAGAAATATACCAGATTTAACTAAAAAAATAATACCTTTTTTTGAAGAGTATAAAATACAAGGGATTAAAGCCAAAGAATTTAAGGATTTTAAAGAGGCTTCTATACTAATAAAATCTAAATTACATCTAACAAAAGAAGGATTAGAAAAAATATTATTGATTAAGTTAAGAATGAATTTTAAAAGAAAGTAGTAGTGTTTACTATGTCATAAGAATTAATATTTTCATTAATTAATAATGAATGTAACCATAAAAATATTTAATTGTTTAGACGTTATAGGATTTTATAGCTATAGATTAAAGTTGCCACATATTATGCAACCCTTAATCCTACTATGTAATTAAGAAGTAGGATAGGTAATGTATAATAGAAGTGGATGAAATTACCTTTATTTGTTTGAGCCATTTTTGTTACAGCTATTTTATTATTATTAGCTTTACCTGTCCTTGCGGGTGGATATATTGCGCCTGCTTTAAATCTGACTAATTGCTGGAAACTGTTATTAAATTTTATAACACAATCAGCAGGAAACCTTTTAGATTATAATTTATTAGGGATCTTCAGAGACTATACGTCAGAAGGAATTTTTTGTTTTAAAAATTTATGTATTATTCCTATCTCAAAATATATAAAATATTCTAATTTCAGTTATTATCTTGCAGGTTTAATTGAAGGTGATGGATCTATTTATGTTCCAAAAAAGGAAAGATCTAGTAAAGGTAAAATAAATTATCCTTCAATACAAATTGTATTTAATCTAAAAGATTTACCTTTAGCTTTATTAATTCAAAAAAATTTAGGACATGGTTCTCTTAATAAAGTAAAAGGATCAAATGCTTATGTTTTAACTGTTAATAGTAATAAAGGTTTAATTTTACTTATAAATTTAATTAATGGTAAATTAAGAACTCCTAAAATTTTTGCTTTTAATAATTTAATAGATTTGTTAAAATATAGGAATAAAGATTTTAATATAGATAAAAAAGAATTAGATAATAGTTATTTAGATTCAAATGCTTGATTATCAGGATTTATAGAATCTGATGGTCATTTTTCAGTAAGAACTTCCTTAAATTCTCGTTATACTAAATTAGAATGTAAATTGGAAATAAGTCAAAGACAAAATGATCATAATGGTAATAATAATTTATTTTTTTTAGAAGAAATAGCTATTTTTTTTATAACAACAGTTAAAAATTTTAGAGTGAATACTAATTACCCACAATATAGAGTAAGAACAACTAATTTACAAGGAAATATTATTGTAGAAAATTATCTTATTAAATATCCTCTATTTGGTACTAAATATTTAGATTCTATCGATTGATTAAAAGTACTAAATTATTTCAAAACGAGTCAACATTTATCAAATATACAAGAAATTAGTAATATTAAATCAAATATGAATAATAATAGAATTATATTTAATTGAGATCATTTACAAAATTTTTACAAATTAAATTCTTAAGATATAGTCCCAACTAATATGTGAATATTAGAGTGCTTACCTTGAGTTAATATTTAATTCTTGAGACACAAAAAAAAAATTTTTTTTTTTTTGAATAAAAATTGTCATGTTATTATTTTCGTAAGACAAGACAATAGGCAATTTCGATGTTAATTACAGATAGAAATTTTAGTACTTCATTTTATGACCCCGCAGGAGGTGGTGATCCTGTACTTTATCAACATCTTTTTTTTCCAGTTTTAAAAAATAATATAAAAAAATTTATTTTTTTTATTCGCTATAATTCTATTTTTAATTCTCTAAATTCGAAAAATGAAATATTAAAAGACGAAACAAAAATTAGATCTTTTAATTTTACTATATTTAATTTAGAATATAAACGTTTAATAAAACAAAAATTACCTTCTTATTCTTTTTTAACTTGATTAATTGGTTTTACTGAAGGTGATGGTTGTTTTACAATAGCAAAAAGAGGAGATTTTTCTTTTGTAATAACTCAAGATACCAGAGATATTCAAGTACTTAATATGATTAAAAATAATTTAAAATTAGGTAAAGTTATTAAACAAGGTAAAACTACTTCTCGATTTGTAATCCAAGATAAAAAAGGATTATATCTTATAGCTATATTATTTAATAAGAATTTAATTACTTATAGTAAAATTTTTAGTTTTAATAAATTTTTAATTGGATTAAATAAATATAATCAAAAAGGAAATATAAAATATCCTCTTATTAATTTAGTGTTTAATTCACGAGTTATTCCAACTTTACAAGATGATTGATTATGTGGGTTTACTGATAGTGAAGGATGTTTTTCAGTCTCTATTTCAAGTAGTAGTAATAATTTTAATATTTGTTTTGATATAGCTCAAAATCACATTGAAAATAAATATATATTAGATTATTTATTTTTATTATTTAATGTTGGGAGAGTTTACAAACATAGTTCTAAAAAAGCTTATAATTACAGAGTAAGTGGACTTAAAGATTTAACTAAATTATTTCCTTATTTTGATAATTTTCCTTTACGAAGTAAAAAATTAAAAAGTTATATTTTATGAAAGGATATTCATAAAAATTTATTAAATAAAAATCATTTAAATTCTACCTTAAGAGAATCTTTAAAAGTTTTAGCTAGTAAAGTAAATAATATTTGGTAGAAAAAAAAAAATAGAAAAAAAGGAAAAGGTTAAATCGTAAGATTTAATAAAATTAAAGAGCAGATGTACCTTAAAATTATAAGGATTATTCGAGTTTACTCAATTAAGACTCTTTAAAATAAATTCTTTTTCTAGTCCTGATAATTTTGTTTATATAACTATTAAAAGAAAGTAAACTATATTTTATGTTTTTTTGCTTCTTATTTATCTTATTTATTATTTTTTAATTTAATTATTATATAAGAGCAAAGCATAAATTAAATTATCAACTTTTTCGAGGGATACATACTAATTATGTTGGGCTATACTAGTGTTAACGGTTAATAAAATTATTTAATTAATAAATTAATATAAGACCGTCGAATATTTAATAATTCGCTACAGACTGGTTCACTGGTAGGTATCTGAAAATGATGCTTAATGTACAGTCGAATTCTTAAAATAAAGTTAATATATTTTTATTTCATAAGGCAATTCTGTGAATTGTACATGGATTTTATAAGAATAATTTAATAAAATTTAAAATCTTAAGAATTGGATTCTTTGGTCAATTTTGGCCCTTTAAATTTTATTTAATGCAACAAACTAATTGCGAAAAGTTATATCCCTTTATATTTATTTTAGCCTTGATTGCTAAATGGGGAAATTTATTAGGTACTTGATGTGGAAATTTAAAAAATACGGATTCTTCAATAACTTTATTTAATGTAAAATTTAAAAATAAAAATAGTAGATATTTGCCAAAAAAATCTATTTTAGATAGTTTAAGTAAAAGATTGTTATCTATGAAAACCTCTAATAAGGGTATAGATCCTAAATTTGTCACAGGATTTGTAGATGGTGAAGGTTGCTTTACACTTACTATCTCTAAAGAAAAAGATTATAAATGCGGGTGAAGAGTACACGCAGCGTTTACTTTAGGTTTACATAAAAAAGATAAAATAATTTTAGAAATATTACAAGATTACTTCTCAGGAGGTAAGATTTATAATCTATCAAAAGATGTGCTACAATTAAAAATTTATTCTATTAATGATTTAATTAAAGTTTTAGAACATTTTGATAAATATCCTTTAGTTACTCAAAAAAAAGTTGATTATGAATTATTTAAACAAGCTATTTATTTAATAAAAAATGAAAAACATTTAAATATAGATGGAATAATTCAGCTTGTAAGAATAAAAGCTTATATGAATAAAGGTTTATCTAATTTATTAAAAATAAACTTTCCTTTAGTAGCTTCTGAAATATCAAATGATATTTATCCAAGACTACCTATTAAAGGTCAAGTTGTAGTATGCCATAGCTGATTAGCTGGATTTACATCAGGTGAAGGGTGTTTTATGGTAAACATATCTAAAGCATCTGCAAATAAACTAAGCTATCAAGTAGGTTTAAAGTTTATACTTACTCAACACTCTAGAGATAAAATTTTATTGCAAAGCTTAATCAATTTTTTAGATTGTGGTAGAATTAATAAACATGGAGAATTAGGAATAGATTATGTAATATCAAAATTTTCAGATATTGAAAATAAAATTATACCTCTTTTTAAAAAGTATCCAATTATTGGAGTAAAAAATAAAGATTTTGAAGATTGATGTGAAATTGCTTCAATGATAAAAGAGAAAAAACATTTAACCTTAGAAGGGCTTAATAAAATAAAGCAAATCAAAGATAGAATGAATAAATCTAGAATCAGAGTATGAGGACGAAAGTGGTCCAAATAGCGATTCATTTAATTCCACTAAAGTAAAAACCCTTTTAAATAAAGATAATTCGCAAGTAACCAATTCATGAAATTTTTCTATAGCTTTTTGACTTTTTAATCAATTGGCTAATAAAAATTTTCATAATAATTATAAATTTTTTAATTCATTTAATCTTAGATATTATACAGTACAGTTGTTTAATTTTTATGAATTCATTTTTAATTTTTTTAATTTAACTAATAGGAAAGAAAAACCAATAAATTTAGGTTACCAAAATAAACCTAAAAGATTAATTCCTTTCAAAACATACCTTGAACATAGAAAATATTATTCTACTGTTAGAATTCTTTCAGATTCAAATGAAGACAGCTATAATAATGAATGATTGGCAGGGTTAATAGACGGAGATGGATATTTTAACTATAGTAAAAAAGGAGTAGCTAGTTTCAAAATTATAATGGATATTAAGGATAAAAAAGCAATATATTATTTAAAACATAAATATGGTGGAACTATAAAAAAAATAGCAGGATCTAATAGTTTAAAATATAAAAACCTTTTACCAAAAAACCTTACAAATTTAATTAATGATATAAATGGACATATTAGAAACCCAGTTAGAATGTTACAATTGAATAAAATTTGTCTTAAGTATAACATTAAAATTTTAATACCGAAACCTTTAACATTTTTTAATGGTTGATTTAGTGGGTTTTTTGATAGTGATGGTTCTATTTATATTGATGATAAATCAGGTCAAATTATTATGAGTATAACACAAAAAAATTGTTATTTATTAGAACCTTTACAATCTTTATTTGGAGGAAGAATAAAAATACTTAAATCTAAAGAAGCATTTCAATATTCTATTTACAGAAAACAAGAAATATTAAATCTTGTAGATAATTATTTTAATCTTTACCCCTTAAAATCTAGTAAAGCTTCTAGATTAGATTTAATTAAAGACTTTTATCATTTAGAATCTTATCCTAAAAGATTAAATTTTGAATCTACTCACTCTAATCTAAAAAAATTTAATAAATGAATTCTTTTTAAAAATAAATGAGATAAATTATAACTGTATGTTTAATAGATAAAGCTAGCACGGAGCACTTTACTCTTCTCTTATTATTATTATTCTTATATAAATAGTAAATAAGAGACTGTATTAAACAGGTGAAAAAAATGAAAATTATAATTAAAATAGATAGTAGGAACTTCAGAGGCCATACGTTTGTTAAATATAGAAGCTAAATATAATAAAAGAAATGAATGGTTAGCGGGTCTAATAGATGGAGATGGTTGCTTTTTATTAACTAAAAAGGGTTATGCTAGTTTAGAAATTACTATGGACATCAGAGATGAACATGCTTTGCAAATAGTTAAAAATGTTTATGGAGGATCTATTAAATTAAGATCAGGTACTAATTCAGTTAGATATAGATTACATCATAAATCAGGATTATTATTACTAGTTAAAGATATTAAGGGACACATTAGAAATTCTAATAGATTAGTTCAATTAAATAAAATTTGTTATAAATATGAAATAAATCTAATCTACCCTGAAAAATTAAGTTATAATAGTGGCTGGTTTTCTGGATTTTTCGACGCTGATGGTACAGTAACTATTAATAAAACAAATAATCAACTATCTATTAGTGCTTCTCAAAAAACATCTGAAATATTACAACCTTTAGTTGATCTATACGGTGGACATATTTATATAGATAGAGGGATAAACCAATCATTTAAATGATATATTACTAAGCGAGAAGATATTCTTAAATTAATAGAATATTTTAAATTTAATCCTTCAAGAAGTGCCAAAAAAGTTAGACTTCATTTAATACCTAAATTTTATGAACTTAAAGATATTAAGGCTCATAAAGCTTCTATTAAAGAAGAAATTATTTTGTATAAAAGTTGGAATTATTTTTATAATAAATGATTAAAATATGAAGAATCTTAAAGCATCTATTTTTAAAGATATGGTCCAATTAAACATAAGATTTTTATGGTTAAAGCATCCAGAAGTGGGTAAAAATATAAGCTTCTTAACGTTGCCATATGCTGGGATAACTTCTATAAACATAACATACTCCATTTTTAAAAACATAGTAAAAAAGGTTATAACGAAAAGAAGTCAATCAGCAGGAAACAGTATAATTTTTAGTACTGAATCCTCAGAGACTTTACGCAACGACATCGTATTAAAACCTGTAAAATTAAAATTTATTTCTGAACATGTTCCTACTCATAAAAAACCATTTAATGATAGTGATTTTGGTTATTATTTAGCTGGCTTAATAGAAGGAAATGGTCATTTTAATAATAACCAACAATTAGTTATTGTATTTAATTTTTTAGATCATTCTTTAGCTTATTATATTAAAAAAAAAATAGGTTTTGGTATAATTCGTAAAGTTAAAAATGATATTTTATTAATAATAGATTCTAAAAAAGGTTTAATTAAAGTTATTAATTATATTAATAATAAAATTAGAACAGAAAATAAAAAAAATCAAATTTTAATTAATATTTTAAATCATAAAAATTATTTAGAATTTAATAAAAGTATAAATTTAGAATTAGATTTAACAAATAATTTAAATAATTATTGACTTACTGGATTTGCAGATGCTAAGGCTAGTTTTAAATTAATTAATAATAATATTGAAGTTAAATTAAATTTCCAAATTAATCAAAAAGAAAAAAATATTTCAATATTAATTAAATATTTTTTAGGAGGTAATATAAAATGAAATGTAGAAACAGAAGATTATTCATATATTTCAGATAATTTTGATTCAGCTAAAAGAATAATTAATTATTTTGATAAATTTCATTTATTATCTCATAAACATGTAGATTTTTTGAAATGAAGAAAAGTTTATTGTTATTTAATGGAAGGAAAAGATATAAAATTTTCAAAAGTTAAAAAAATTATTAATAATTAAATACAAATGAACTAAAATCTAATTTTAATATATTAAATCCTTATTGATTATCAGGATAATAATTAAAAAAATAATAAATAAGTTACAATCTTTGTAATCGTGGTCAATCTATTTTTTTTAGTAAAATTTATTAAATATTTTACTAATGTAATTATTCTTCCTTTTAAAGTAGATTTAAATTTAAATATTTAAATTTAAAATGAAAACAAAAAATTACAAATAGATAATTTAAATCAAATTATCAGTTTAAAAGCTTCAATGAATAAAGGTTTATCTGATAAATTCTTAAAATCTTTTATTATTCCTTAATAAATTTAAATGAAAATCTTATTTTAAAATGAATTAAATATTTTTTACTCTAATTGATTAGGAGTTTTTTTTTTAATTGTAAAAGGGTACAAGAGGTTATCAAGTATTCAGAATTATTTTAATTTAACATTATCGTGATATTTTACTTTTAAATAAGATAAAAGATTTTTTAAAATGTCGATTTTTTTAATCTATTGTTTAGTCTGACTAAATTTTTTGATCTATCTAATATTATTATTCCATTTTTTTTATAAATACAGAAATATTTAGATTTTCTTATATTTATGTAGGATAAATTCAAGAATTAAAATCTATAAGGAATAATAATATAATAAAAATTTAATTTTAATTAATGTTTTTCTAATAAGTTAATTTAAATACTAATTTAATTTAATTAATCCCTGAAAAATTAAAAGGTTTAAAGGAGAAGGATATTAAAAAAATATTTTTTTTTAATATATAAAGCCTAGAAAAAAAATCAAGATACTTATTATTCTAGTATTAATAATTTTAGCTAAAATTTTAATTAATTATTTTGATTTTTATCATTTAAATTTTAGTAAACATTTAAATTGTTTAAATTGAAGAAAAGCTTATATAATATTACAAAAATGAAAATAATTTAACTAAAAATGGAATTAATAAAATAATTAAATTAAAAATACAAAGAATAAATTTAATATTACTGATTTTGCGTTGTAAGATAAAGTCCTATCAAGAATGTAAATTCTTGTATATTAAAAAAAAAAAATAAAAAAGATTTTTATTGAAATAATTTTTATTAATTAAAATATTTGTTATATTCTAATTATACCTGGATTCGGTATTGTTAGTCATATTGTTTCCACATTTTCAGGTAAACCAATCTTTGGATACATAGGAATGGTTTATTATAAGCCCACATTAATTAATAATTATGTGAATCTTCTTTATATGCTGGAAATCTTTAAAACCTTAAATACTAATAAATATTTGATTTACAGTGAAAATTTTAAGGATGTTACAATAAGTAATCAGCAGGAAACTAAATCTTTAAATAAATTTAAATTAGGATCCTCAGAGACTATACAAGAAGATTCTTTCTTTTTTAATTTAATAAAAGAAAGATTAAAATATAGTCCGATAAATAGTAAAAATATTTACTTATATTTAAAAAGCCTAAAGGCATTTTCTTTTTATAAGTTAATAAATGTAAAATTAAATAATTTATATAATTTATCTATTAATGTTCGCTATTATTCTCATAATACTAAAAATAATGTTCAAATTAATAATATTAATCCTTATTGAATTACAGGATTTGTTGATGCTGAGGGTTGTTTTTCTGTTATAATTGAAATCAAAGATAAGACTAAATGAAAAGTTACAACTTCATTTGAGATAAATTTACATATTAAAGATGTATATATTTTATATAAAATTCAATCTTTTTTTGGTGTAGGTGCGATATATTTAAGGACTTATAAAAATATTGCTGTATATAAAGTTACTAAGATTAAATATTTAAAAGATATTATTATACCTCATTTTTTAAAATATTCACTTATTAGTCAAAAATATATTGATTTTACCTTATGATCAAAAGTGGTAGACATGATTTTAAATAAAGAACATTTAACTCATAAAGGGTTTATAACAATATTGAGTTATTATGCATCTATAAATAGAGGTGGTTCTAAAAAAGTATTAAAGTTCTATCCTAATATCAAAGCTTTTGAAAGATTAAGTGTAAATTTACCTGCTAATTTAAATCCTTTTTGAGTTAGCGGATTTGTATCTGGGGATGGTGGATTTTCTATTATAATTAGAGAATCTAAAAGCTATATTTTAAAAAAACAAGTTGTTTGTAGATTTCATGTAACACAACATATTAAAGATATAAAACTTATAAATTTATTCTCTAAATTTTTTAAGTGTGGTACTGTTTATCTAAGATCAAATTCATCAGAAAGATGTGATTTTGTAGTTCAAGATATAAACTCAATATTATCTAAAATAATACCTCATTTTGATAATTATCCTATTTTAAATTTAAAATATGAAGATTATATTTGTTTTAAGAAGGCTTTAAAAATTATTCAATTAAAGCAACATTTAACTCTAGAGGGTTTAAATAAAATTAAAACATTTAATTTGGAAATGAATTCTAATAGATTAAAGTAAATATTTAAATTATTACAGCTATTTATAGTTACGCTATGTTTTCAATTGGTATTTTAGGATTCCTTGTTTGAAGTCAATTAATGATGATGGCTTTCTCATTTTGTGAAAATTGAGTAATAAATTTCACTATAAGCTGGAAAGATTATACATTATTAAATACTTTTTATAGTACAAATGTTAATAATAATATCCAATCAGCTGGAAACTCTGTATATTTTTTTATATTACTTATATTAGCTTTAAATATAACTAATATAAAAATTAAAAATATTATAACAATAAATTCTTTTAAAAAATATATAAAAAGAGGATCCTCAGAGACTATACGTGAAAACAGTTTTGAAAATTTTAGAAAAAGTTATTTATATTTTTATAAAACACCTTTTAAAGAAAATGATAATTGATTATTTTGATTTATAGGTTTTATTGAAGGTGATGGAGCTATTTTAGAATATAAGGGTAAATGTAAATTCGTTTTAACTCAAAAAGATTCAAAAGTACTTGTTGAAATTCAAAAAGTATTAGGATTTGGTAAAGTTAAAAAGTTTAATAATTTTTATCGATTCTTAGTACAAGATAATTATAATTGTTTATTAATTTTTTTATTATTAAATGGTAATTTAATATTAGAACATAGAATAATACAACTTTCCAGATGATATAATTCTTTATTAAAGGCTCCTAAATTAAATTTATCAAATTTAAATTTAATTTCAATTCCTTCATTTATAAAAACATCAGAGCAACTTTCTTTAACTTCTAGTTGAATTTCAGGATTTACTGATGCTGAAGGTTGTTTTTCTATAAGTTTTTATAAAAATAGAAAAAATAAAATTATTGTTAAAGCTCGTTTTATTTTAGATCAAAAAAATGGAGAAAATGTTTTGAAAACTATAGCTAATTTATTTAGTCCAATCTCAGTTAAATTAAGAGGTTTTCCTGTAAAATTAAGAAATAAAACAAATAATGTTTTTAGATTAGATATTAGTTGTAATGATATTAAAAATCCTAATGTAAAATTAATAAAAAATTATTTTACTAACTTTAATTTGAAAACATCTAAACAGAACTCTTTTTTACTTTGATGTAAAATTTTAGATTTAACATTAGCTAAACAACCTTTAACAGAATTAGAAATTAAAGAAATTAAAATTTTATCTAAACAAATTAATAGGTTTACTATAAATAACAAATCTATAGGTTCTTCTAAATTTTCTTAAGTGTAAGATATAGTCCATGTATTAAAATTATTTTAATACTGCATCATATGTTTAGTGTTGGGTTAGATGTATCTTTTAATTTAATTCTTTACTCTCAAGTTATTGTCAGAAAAGATAATAAACCATTAATTTCAGATAAAACTAAGGAAATTATATTTGGTTCATTATTAGGAGATGCCAAATTAGAATTACCTCCTAGAGGGTTAAATGCAAGATTTGGTTTTACACAAAGTGTAGATAAAAAAGACTATTTTTTAAGTGTTTTAAATTCTTTAGAAGAAATTAGCTCAAAAAAGTATAGAGAAACCTCTTATTTAAACAAAAGAACTGGTAAAACTTATACAAATTTAAATTTTTGAAGTAAATCGTTACCGATATTAAATGAATTTTATCTAAAATTTTACGATGGTAAAGTAAAAATAGTTCCTTTGGATTTATCCTTATTAACTCCTATTGCACTAGCTCATGTCATTATGCAAGACGGATCAAGAGGATCTTCTAAAGGTTTATATCTTTGTACAGATAGTTTTACTTATGCTGATGTTCAAAGACTTAGTCAGTATTTAATTAAAAAATATAATCTTAAATGCTCTATTCATAAATCTGGAGGAAATAAAAGAATTTATATTTTGGCTAAGTCAGTAGAGACAATTAAAACTATTGTTTTACCTTTTATGCATAAATCTATGACATATAAATTGGGAGTTTAGCTAAATTTTTACGTCGTCCATATTTGAAAAAGTATGGAGTATAATTTCCCTATATGCAAGAAACTATTTAAAAATTAGTGTACGATATTCTATTTAAGTAAAAGATTACGTGAAAATCACTAAATATTATAGAACCTGCAGGTAACCAAATTATATTATATTTTTTAATTAATTATAGAGTATATAATTTAATTATCTTATAGTTTTTAATAATAATAATATATTAATTTATATTTAATTTTTATATACGAATAATTGAATGATTCCTTTATATAAAATTTTACATTATTATCATACAAAAGCACTTATTATTAATTAGAGAGATTTAATTATTATCTTATCATTTATCCCCTTAAATTTATTAAAAATATATAATATAAAAGTAGGATCCTCAGAGACTACACGGGAAAGTCTCTATTAATTGAGATAAGATATAGTCCAAGTTAAGATTTTAATCAATTTTAATCTTAATAGGTAGATACTAAATCTCTCGTGTTTACAGAACTTCATCAATTTATAATTATTATTGATGAATGGGAAAAAATCTTGCTATATGCTGGAAACTTCAGTATAAGTAGTCCAATCCTATTAAGTAGGTTAGGAAAAATCTATTTAATATCATCTGAACAATCAGCAGGAAACTTTACTTTTAGTAAAAAAGCTAAGGCTATAACTAAAAATACTTATAATTCTTATATTAATTTACCTAAAATTTATGAGCAGGTTACCAAACATAAATCAAATCTTAATGACTTAGAATTTGGTTATTTTTTAGCAGGATTAATTGAAGGTGATGGTTGATTTGGATTAAATCAATTAGATTTAATATTTTCTGAAAGAGACATTTCTTTATCTTATTTTATTAAAAAGCGAATAGGTTATGGATATATTTATAAAATTAAAGATAAAAAAGCAGTAAGGTACATATGTAAACATAAAAAGGGTCTTAAATTTATTTTTATCTTTAATTAATGGAAAATTATTAAGTAATGGAAAATATGATCAATTGATTAAACATAATTACCATAAAACTTTTAATTGTGAAATTTATACTCCTACTAATGATTTATCTTTAGATAATTATTGATTACCCGGATTCACACAAGCTGAGGGATGTTTTCATATTAGCATCGTAAAAAGTAAAACTCATAAGACAGGATTTAATGTTAGATTATAATTTTCTATAAAAAAAATGATCCTATTCCTTTAAAACTTTTATATGCTCAACTAAAATTAGGTAACTTTAATCAATATATTTCAGGTATTTATTGCTATAAAAGTACAGGTTACAAAACAGCAGCATTTTTAATTAATTACTTTGATATCTTTCATCTTTTTTGAGGTAAATATGTAGACTACCTAAAATTTAGAAAAGTATATATTAAAGTTACTGAAGGGTTACATTTAAAAGTTATAAGATATAGGTATATTAAAAATAAAGAGTATTGCAAGTAAAGGATCCTCAGAGACAAGTACGCAAGAAATTTAAATTAATAAATGCTATAAGGTTTAATATTAAACTTTAGTATTATTAATTTAAATTAAGATACTGTCCAATTATTTGACTAGAGCTTATTTTACTGCGGCTACGTGTGCCACTTCATTATTTAAAATTTTGAGTATAACTTTAAATTTATTTAGAGTAAAATTTACTCCACTACAGTTCTTATCTAATAAAAATTTTTATAATAATATTAAACAAAAAACAGAAATAAATTCTAAAGATTTAATTAAATTTAAGGAATTAATATTATGAAATCATGAAAATAATAGTTCATTTAGATTACAAAAAGGTATAAAAACTAAAAAAATAAGAGATAGTCTTATTTTAACAAATTATCATATAAGTATTATGGTTGGCTTATTATTAAGTGATGGTTATATTCAAAAAAGAATGAATTGAAATCCTAGAATAAGTTTACATCAAAGCATAATAAATTTTGAATATCTATGATCAGTTTTTAATATTTTATCTGTATATTGCTCCTCATATCCTTATTCTAAACAGACTATAAAAAGAAATAAATTATTTTTTAGTGTAGAATTTCAAACTAGACAATTAAAAACATTAAATGAAATTTATAATATTTTTTATATTAATAATAGTAAAGTAAAGAATATAAATCAAGATTTATATCATTATGTAGATTATATTTGTATTGCACATTGAATTATGGGGGATGGAGCAAAAAGAAATAAAGGTATTATATTATGTACTGATTGTTTTTCTATTAAAGAAGTTGTCTTATTAATGAATATATTATTAATTAAATTTTTTGTTAAATCTGTTATACATTATGATAATAATAAACCTAGAATTTTTATTAATAAAAATGAATTAAATAAAATAAAATCTAATATTAAACCTTATTTTGTAAAAAGATTTTTATATAAAATAAATTATTAGGGTGTAAAGCATTAAACTTAGGTATTCAAAGTAATTTGAAACTGACAATAGCATGTTTAAAAAAGAGATTTATTAATTTATAAATTAAGTTAAATGGTCATCTCTAAGCTACGATTTTCATGGTAAAATTAAAGTTCGAATATCTAAAATTAATTTATTTTAAATAAATATAAATATTTAAAATATTATTTATTTTAAAAAAAAATTGAATTAAATGAGTAGCTGCATTTAATTATTAAGAACCAATTATTCGGGAAGTAAGAATTTTAGCTAAAAAAATATATATGAATTTTAAATAAGAACTTGGGATCAGTCTATTTCTGAAAGATCTAGGTTGACGGAGTTTCCATAGTAAATTATAAAGATAATAATTATTTTTATCTATAAATAATTGAAGGGAAACAGCCTAAATTTATTTAGGTGGAGAGCCGTATGCATTGAAAGGTGCACGTACGGTTCGGGAAAGGCTTTTTAATTAATCTTTTTAATCTTTAAAGAGAGGATTAATCTGCTATTTCACTATGGTAATTGCTGTTCCTACTGGTATAAAAATATTCAGTTGGCTAGCGACTTTATATGGAGGTTCTTTGAGATATACCACACCTCTAATTTTTACAATTGGATTCTTAGCGTTGTTTACTATAGGAGGATTAACTGGGGTGGTATTAGCTAATGCTAGCATAGATATTTCATTACATGATACTTATTATGTAGTAGCTCATTTTCATTATGTATTATCAATGGGTGCTGTTTTTGCTTTATTTGCAGGTTTTTATTATTGAGAAGCTAAAATTACAGGTAAAACATATAATGAATTATTAGGAAATATTCATTTCTGAACATTATTTGTTGGGGTTAATCTTACTTTCTTCCCTCAACATTTTTTAGGTCTAGCCGGTATGTTTGAAATAATATCTTATACAAATGAAAATATTTTTTTAGTTTATATGAGTCTGTTCCCTTTTGGTCCATTTATATACCCTATAATTTTAAATAAGCCAGTTCGAATATATTACCCTAAGTTAAATAAAAATTTAATTGGCACAGATAACCGGAAAAAAGCTGTAATCTACCAGTGGACTAATTTAATAAATGGTAAAATATATATTGGAAGTTCTTCTACAGGTTCTACCAGATTACTTAATTATTTTAATTCAAATATTATTACTAGAAATTTACCTATTTATAATAGTTTAACCAAGTATGGACATAACAATTTTTGTTTAGCTATTTTAGAAGATTTAGGACCTTTACATAATATCTCTAAAAAGCTTATATTAGAGAGAGAACAATTTTATTTAGATATTATTTATAAAATATTTTCAGATAAAATTTTAAATTTATCTCCTACTGCAGGTTCTACTTTAGGATTTAAACATAGTTCTGAATTTAAATTAAATAGAAGCGGAACTTTAAACCCTATGTTTGGTAAAACTTTTTCACCTGAATTCCTAGAAATGCAAAATAAGGATAAAAAAGGAATAAATAATCCTATGTATGGTGTTATTAAATCCGAAGCTACTATAGCAAAATTACAAAAATTGAGTTATGTTTATGAGGCTGAAACTAAAAACCTTATAAATGTTTTACCTACAGTTGAATGCATTAAACAATTTAAAATAGGAAAAGCTACTTTATATAAATATTTAAATACAAATATTCCCTACAAAGGAAAAATATTTTCACATGTACAATTAGATTAAATTTTCATGCCTCTATGGTATAAATTAAAATACCATTAGTAAATTGGGTGAATTGCAAAAATATCCTAGATCTGTGGTGCTTATTAATACACTAGGACGATTTGCAGCGAAGTTTATTTCAATACCTCTTATCTTCTATTTAAACAATATTTATTCTAAGGTAAAGCAGAGATACTTTACTGGAGGGTAATTAGCAAGAAGCTAAGGAGTCGGAATAAAAACGTTCAACGACTAGCGAGTGAGTAGTATTAACAATAATCTTGCACTTTATATTACTAAACAATAATATAATTAGCGCCCAATCATCACATCATAAAATGGAGATGTTTGACATAGTCTGAACCTTTACTTATTAAAATCACATAACTAAGTATATTATTATTTAAGAAGTTCTATTTATAATTTAGCTTAATTAATAATACCGTAAGGAAAGGAGTCTTAATTTGCGTCTTTAAATTAAAAGAAGTATATTAAGGAATAACACATTTGATGCCTCGACGGATCCCTGATTACCCTGATGCTTTTAGTGGATGAAATGAAATATCAAGTTTTGGATCTTTAGTTTCTGTAATAGCTACTTTATTATTTTCTTATATTATTTATGATATTTTTGCTAATCAACCATCTTGTGATAATAATCCTTGGGTTGTTCCAGCATATTTTATTAATTCTAAAGAATTAAATAATGAAATACACTCAGCTAATACATTAGAATGAACTTTAGCTAGTCCTATACCTTTCCACCCATTTAAAATGTTACCTGTACAATCTTAATATATTAAAAGATAAAAACAAAAAATTTTGTTTTTTAATTTAAAAAATTAATGTGTTTTTATCTAATTTAAATTATGATAATTTGTTTGGTTTTTATTTTTACTGTTGCTCTTTTTAATTAAAAAAATTTTACCCCTATTAAAAAAGATTTATAAATAAATAATAAGTCTAATAGTTTAATAATAAGAGGATTTTTTTTATTAGAATTTATACTGTAAAATATAATAAAAAGATAAAAAATTTTTGTTTTATTCTTTTATCTCCTTGTCAATTTAGTTTAATATTAGTTTTATTACTTTGTGATGCTAATTTTTGATATCTTACGAATAAACTATTAATGTAATTTTTAGATTTAAATAGTATTTTAGTAAATTTGATTGTGTACGATTTTTTCTATCTTATTATTATATCCTTTTTTTTTAAATAAACAGGATATAAGATAAAAAAAAACATAAAACTATTTAAATATAAATTTTTATTTTAATTCATCCTATTGTATTAATATATTGAAAAATGGAATGTGTTTATTGAGATACTAGTGGTTTAATTTTATGTATAGATTCATTTTCTATTATTGTATGATTAATTAAGGTTTTAATTATTAAATTAATTATAATTAAAAAAACCCTGAATTAAAGCAGATTTTCTGGAAAATTTA
>Ga0193714_1000018_pt1 | contig 18251 bp, 16 predicted proteins | sample U2m1metaG_FD_143039 | JGI IMG/M metagenome (GOLD analysis project Ga0193714, IMG submission 143039) | Soil microbial communities from a riparian zone of the East river system, Colorado, United States - U2m1 | ecosystem: Environmental > Terrestrial > Soil > Riparian zone | place: USA: East River... | reverse complement strand
CAACGACAAAGGGGCACAGATGTCATCTTATTTGATCGGGCTTGATGCGAAAGATGGGGTTTTTGTGCTTTCCGTTTCACCAGGCAAAAAGGATGTAGATCCATCGGTAAAAGAATTGGTCAGCTCGTTCAAAGTTGTGCCTCGAAACCTGGATGCTGAAGAAGCGAAGCGGCTGTCATCGGAAGCTAAGACGCAACGTTAAACCTACCTCTAACAGAGATTGAAATTGCGATGATAGAACTTACTGAGCAACGGATCAAACAGGTAAAGAGCAGGCTTGCGGAGTAAAAGGCGCCTCGTACGGATCAACTTCACCAGTGAAATGAAAAAATTATTTGTAGCGGTAACAATCGCCTACTTGGGAGCAATTTTGACCTCCATTAGCGCGCAGGGTGGTGGGCTGGCTTTTGACGGGGCCGGTAATCTGTATGTGGCGGATGAGGATAAACATGCTGTCCTCAAATACACGCCTGACGGCACAAAGAGCATTTTCGCCCCGAGGCTGAATCACCCACTTGGTTTGAGCTTTGATGGCGAAGGGAATCTTTTTGTCTCGGACGGCGCAGCGACGGATGCCGAAAGCTCGATTCTCAAATTCACGCCTGACGGAAGGAGAAGTACCTTCTCCACGGGGATCAGCTCTGTCGGAATGGCCTTTGATCGTTCGGGTAATCTCTTTGTTTCTCAGGGTGATTCGATTTTCAAATTCACACCGGAAGGGGCAAGGAGCACGTTCGTCGTTTCCAAGCTTGCTAATTTCGGCGGGCTGGCCTTTGACGGGTCCGGCAATCTATTTGTGCTGGACCGAATCGGCCGCTCGATTTTTAAGGTCACTCCCGATGGAACAAAGAGCACGTTCGCCACGGGACTTAAGGATCCGAGCGGCCTGGCTCCTAACGCTGCCGGCATTGTCTACGTCACGGTAGCTGACGCCGGCGGCCATGGCCTTGCGATCCTGAAATTTAATTCCGATGGAACACAGAGCACATTTGCTTCAGCGCTCGACATTTTTCCAACTCGCGGCATGGCTGTTGATCGGTCCGCTAATCTTTTTGTCTGGGATGGCCATACAATCTTGAAAGTCGATTCGAGCGGAACTCCAACCACCTTCGCTTCGGATTGGTTGTCACCCGACAAACAATGGGAATATAAGTGCTGTGACGGTGTGGGGATCGTCAAAGCGGGCACAACTCAAGTTGTGTTGGATCTTTCGGATCTGCCATGGTTGTTTGATGAGGGTGAAATACTCTGGGCGCCGAATTCAAAACGTTTTGCCGTCAATTACAGGCAGCCCGCCCGCCATATGACTTATGAAACCGTGGCGTTTTATCAGTTGCATGGCGACAAATGGGTAATCTTGCACTCACCGGTGGATGAAGCGTCAAAGCACACCCAGTTGGCGCAACTAGCCAGGAAGTATTCGGCGAAGAACACTTACCGAAAGGGAGATTCTTCGCCAGCGCATGATCATCTGAAGGTCCGTAGTTGGACTGACGCCAATACTGCAATCCTTTATGCTTATTCGGCGGAGGATGAGGGCGACGCGGCTGCTCTTTTCACTCTAAAGTTCGACGAGGCGGGGAATTGGAAAATCGTCAAAATGCATCGGCTGTCGAAAAAGGAGCTCGAGGAAAAACGATGAGATCATCGTTCATTTTTGTCGCAATCGTCACGTGCGTGGTTGCCTGCGGTCCTTCCGATGCGCAGGAGTCCTCACCGGTGGAACAGAAGACTGGTTCGCTTTCTCCAGACAAGAAATGGCAATACAACTGTGGTGAATATGCTTCTGGTTACTGTTACCCGGAAATTCTAAAGGCCAGGACGACGGACCGCGCGGTAGATCTCGACCAAGAGTTGAGTGTAAATGGTCCCGAAGCTCGCGATGCAGAGATACTGTGGGCACCCGATTCGAAACGTTTTGGCTTCAATTATAGTCCTCCCCATGCGCACCATACGAGATTTACGACGGTCGCATTTTATCAGTTACGTGGTGACAAATGGGTAGCACTGCGCCAGCTGCCGGACTACTTACTGGGCCGTCGGTCCGACTACTTGCCCAAGGGCTTTAACCCGCGCCAGTGCGTACGGGAATGGGACGAGTTGAAGCTGCGCGAATGGACTGACGCTAATACTGCGATCCTTTATGCTCCTTGCCACGGACGCTCCAGCGACTTACCGGCCGCTTTCCTGTTGACGTTAAAGTTCGACGACGCCGGCAATTGGAAGATCATCAAAGCGCATCAAATGTCAGAGAAAGAAGTCGCAAAGATAGAAAAGGGAGAATGAAATTCCTCTGTGGTCTCGTCGCAGTCGTCACCTGCACGATTTGCTTTGGTTTTTCAAATGCGCAGGAAATCCTAACGAAAGGAACATGATGACTAGAGGAACAGTGAAAGCATCGGAATTAAATTCATTCATCTCTATTCGCGCCTGCCTGCCGTGGCGGGTGATAAGAGCGCAGACTTGGTTAGCCGGGGTTTTGATTCTCTTGTCATTTCCAAACGCCTTTGCGGAATCAGATTTTTCGACGTTCTGGAAAGAATTTAAATCCGCCGTTATCGCTGGCGATAAAACAAAGGTAGCCGAGATGACGAAATTCCCGCTGTCGATGTCGTATATGGAAAAGCCCGTAAAGAGCAAGCAGGAGTTCTTGCGCCGCTACGACGAAATTTTTAAAGGCGAGGCCAATGCCGCACAATGTTTTAAAAGCGGCAAACCGCACAAACAATCCGCCGAGCAGTATGACATCTACTGCCCGTTCAAGGAAACTCCAAACGACTGGGAAAACGCACCGATTCGCTTCATCTTTGAACAGACCAAAAGCGGCTGGAAATTTACCGGGCTCGACAATGTTAATGAATGATCGCGGACCAACGCCAGGCAATGAGAATTTCTTCACGTTCTCAATCGTCGCGTGCCGTGGTCGGCAGTTTTGATGGTCCCATCCCATGAGACAAATTCCATCGCGAATGAGAGCAGCGATCGCGCTCGGTCTTGCATTCGTCGCGCATGCTGGCGCGACAGCCATGTATGACTACAAACCGGGAGAATTCCTGGTGATCGATGGTGGAACCTCACCGGATAAGAAGTTCTCTATTGTTAGCGGGGAGAATAAGGCGGGAGACTTCGGAGTGTATTTGCGGGACGCGCAGACAAAAAAGCTGATCGGGCAACTGGAAGAAGTGGCAACCGGTCTGGATTCCGCGCCCGACGCATATCATGCACATTGGGCGCCCGACTCCAAACATGTTGGAGTCTCCTCTCGTGCGGACCGGCATCTAACACACAATATTATCTATCGCATTGAGAATCGTCGCGCCTACGTGGTTGAAACTCCACAACTGATGTGCCACGCCGTGCCCGAGTTTTGCGCGCTTCAAAAGGAACTTGGTGGCGCACTCGCCTTGGATAGTGACGATTACTACGACAAGCCTTGGAAGGTGCGGCAGAACGAGAGCTTTTCCGAAATCACGAAATGGATTTCGGCGACGCGGTTTGTGGTCAGGGAAGAATCCCAGTGGCAGGTCAAGGAACGCGATCCGTCGGCGACGCTCGGTCAGTATGGAGAGGCGGAAAAATTAAAGGACGAAAGCGACGAACCGGCCACTCTCTATCATGTTTGGTTTGACGCTGAAGGCGAATGCGAGCTTCTGCCTAACGACAAAAGTCGAGTCTTAAACACGCAACCTGTAAAGGAACAAAAGATCAAGGAGTAATCATCACTACTGACATGAAAATCAAAATATGCATTCTCGCGTCCCTCGCGTTCGGTGCCATCTGCCCGTCTATGCTCGGTGAAGAAACGTCGCCCACAGGAATTGTTCATGGCCCGAAAGCAGGCTTTAACATAAGTGCGCCGGAAGACTGGGTCATCGACACCGAGTCAGCCAAAGGGCAGGACTTGCCGTGCGTTCTTTACCCAAAGGGCTCATCGTGGGCCGATGCGAAGACCGGCATGTACGCCAAGGTAGCCAGTCCTCAATGGGAAGGCGTCGAGGCATTTGTGGCATGGGCCATCCAGGGCATGAAGGCAAAGCATGGCACCCCGAAGCAGAAAATCGCCACCGGCAAAACTAAGGATGGCCACGATTACTTCATTAACGAATACCCTGCGACAAAGACTTACTCCCAGTGGGAACGCGTGGGCTACGTCCAGCTTCCGCAGGGAGTCGCCTATATCGTCCTCACATCTCGCGATCAACCCAGTTACCAGAAAGATTCCGGGGCACTCGAGAAAGTCCTGAAAACTCTGGTCTACGTCGAGCCGAAGTCCGAGGTGGCGAGTGGCCGGGAATTCGCTCATCGTTACAGACAACTGGAGGATCAGCATGCGGAGGGGCAGATCGAGCCGCTGCTTACCGAATGGCGGGAGAAAGTGCCTGACGATCCCGACGCATGGATCACCAGCGCGAATTATTATTTTAATCAACGCCAGATGAGGATCGAGATGAAGGAGCCCCGCCCAGGTGACATTACGATGACGGATCCGAGAACAGGAAAGGTGGGAACCATTGTCCACGAGGTAGATAAACCGGGTATGAAGCGGGCGGTCGAGCTTCTTGAAGAAGCGACGACGAAATTTCCCGATCACCTCGATATCTGGTGCGGGCTCGCCTTCTTTTACCAAGAGTCCGGAGATTTCGATAATGAGTTGTCGACGTTAAAGAAGATGGTCGCGTATGCCCGCGAGCATCCGGCACAGCTCAAGTGGTTGAAAGGCGAGCCGCTAGGCCAGCCTGCCGACAAATTCGTTCCAGGCAAACTGCACGAGTACGGTTTGTATTACGAGCAAAAGGAGAACGCGGAGGATGATAAGCGCTGGTTCCAGATTTCGACACTGGCAACCGACCAATATCCAAATGAGCCGCAAGGCTTCAAAGATGCAGCCGGTTATTGGGCCGATCTTGGCGAATGGCAAAAGGCGCGTGAGTCGTTCGAAAAAGCGCACCAGCTCAATCCGAAATCCGTTGGGACGTTGATTGGTCTCGGACAGATCAGCGCTGAGATGAAAGACTTCGTAAACGCACGAAAGTACTACGAGGAAGCTTTAAAACTGGAGCCGAATGGCCAGTACGCGCAGAATGCAAAGGAAGCCTTACGAAAACTGAAGAAGAACTAGGGGACATGAGGAAAGCACATTTGCTCATTTGTCCCGTTCTCTTGCTTTTTTTGCCCACCGGGTTTCGCTCAAGAGAGCCCTCGCGGTGGAAGTGCGAAGCAGGACGCACCGAAAGTGATTGAAACTGCGGATATGAAGCTGGCGATGAAAGCAGGCAAGCTCGAAACCGCCGGAAAATACGACGAAGCATTAAAGGTGTACTCGCAAGCTATTGACCTGAAAGGTCGTTTTACGCCTTTCGTGTACCACAATCGCGGCATGTTATACCTTCACAGGGCAAAGGCGTCCCAAGATCGACAATCGCGAATTGTCGATCTGCAACACGCGATCGATGACTTCCAGACTTCGATTCGTCTCGGCGCAGCTTCCAAGGAAGAACTGAACCGCGGATTAGAAAAGGTTGCGACCAGAGCTAATCTCGACGAAGCAACCAAGCTGCTCACAAAGGAAACTCATCAGTAGCGATGAAAAGAGACACTCTCATTGCTCTTTGGGTTGTTGTTATTGGAATTTGCGCGCTTGCGTGCGGCGCGCGAGGCGCGCTCTCGGTGGAGGAGCAGGTGAAGATGTTAGCGGCGCGGTATGGTCAAGTCGAAGACCAACTACCACGCTCGATTCGTTACACCAGCAAAGATGAGTCTAGCGGCGTGACAACGGTCAGGCAGGCGTGGTTCAACGGCGCGGATGATTTAATCAAGCTGGCAGTGGAAAGTAGCGACGGCGTGAAGCGAGAACTGACGGAATACTTTGCGCTCGACTTCGAAAACGACTACGACGGCATGTTCATGCTCATGCGCAAAGAAACGCCGGCTCCGGATGGCGGTGTGCAGGTGGAGGAATCGAGAAAATATTTTGGCGAAGGAAAAGAAGGTGGAAACGGTCTGCTGATTCGCGAGCTGCGCAAGAGCGCGCACTTCAAACCGGGAGAATCGAACGACACCGTGCGAACGCCGAATGTAGTTGTCGATCTTGGCAAAAAATCACATCAACCGACCGAGGATGAGTTGCGGGAGATGTTGAATGCGCCGACGAATATGGCCGAAGCACTCAGAAAAGGTGCGTCGGAGTCTGATCCGTTCGCCGACATTAAAGGCGATAGCGATAAGTATCGCGTCATTCATGGAAGCGCATCGCCGGACGGACGATTTGCCATCGCGCTGGGATTTGCACGCGAACCGGTCGATTGGGATGCGGATTACGAGAAAGAGACCGAAAGTTACTACGCGGAGGGTGATGAGGGCATTCGCAATTACGTTGTGGACCTTGCACAAAGGAAAATTCTGGGAGAGACCGGCGCGGCCTGGCCCGGAACGCGTCGCCGCTACAACCATCCAGAGTGCGTACTAACCTGGTCGCCCGACTCGAGCTTCTTCGTGCAATTGTTGGCTAACAAGTGGGCATCAGATGATTGCGTCGCGGGAAAAATCGTGAGCGGTCCGAGGTTCGTCGGCTCAGCTAATTTGCTCAAAGTCCTTTCCCCGAAGACTTATGCCTTCGTCAAAAAACGTTTTGATCGCGAAGAGGGCGGATCGTTGTCCTTTTACGTTCAGAAAGTGACTAACGACGGCGCAGTCGAGCTGAGGGCGGCCGAGTACACGTCAAGCGGTGAGCGCAAAGGCGAAACCAATTTCGCCGTGAGCGTGCGTCTACGGCTGCGCGAGACACCGAAGGGACTCAGCCTCGAAGGCGTGAATATGCGGCGATTGCCTAACGAACGGTGAATCAAAATTTTGTGTTATCGCCAGCTATGCTTCTGATCTTACCGCGTCTGACACAGACGCCCTGCAATATCGGAAAACTCGTGCGTAACTAACCAGTCATGACCGCGCCAGGAAAATTATTTATTCTCTGTTCCATTGTAATTTGTTTATCTTGTCGTGCAGGCGACGAGCCGGATGAAACCGTGCCGCGCGAGTATCTCGGATTTGCGGAGGTGAATGCATTTCGTGGAGTAATCGATGACCCGGATGGCTATGTGAATTTGCGGAAGGACAAAGGTACAGACGCGCCAGTAGTAGCAAAGGTCAAAGGCGGCCAGCCATTTTCATTTGAACGGAAAGGTGATGATCAGTGGTGCAAGGTAAAACTGTCATCGGGAAAGACCGGCTGGATGCACGCGTCTCGCATTCGACTTTTCTTCACCAAAGAGGATTTGCCCGGTAAGCCGGAGAAGGGCGACGAGATCGACGAGCAAGCTCGCGAGCAGGGCATCAATTATTACGAAGTTACACAAGCAGCGGCGCGCGGCGACCAGAAAGCGCTCAAGACATTCTTTAGCGTTGGAGCGGACGGAGCGGGGGCGGAAGAACATATGGGCGTCATGGCGGTGGTGGTCCATCTCATCGGCGATGATGTGTTGGCCGAGTTCTTACGGAGTCAGCCGCTCGACTTCCAGTTCAGGGTGAGAAACTCGATCGACGAAAACGTGACCTGGCCATTTCGGAGCCTGGGGTATCTCCAACTCCACTTTCCAAAAACATCCAACCTATTTTTCCGGCGCGAGATCGATTTCCCATCACCGGACGGCCACTACACAATTCACAAAACATTTTCCGATCAAGAACCCACCGAGGACTCGAACGTCACCCGGTCACAATTAATCGACAAACGCACTGGCAAAGTCATAAAGGATCTGACTGCGGAGGACACGGGAAGCGGGTTGAGCCGGGAAGGCGATGTCGAGTGGGCGCCGGATTCAAAGGCCTTCCTGTATTATGGGGAGGGGCCCGTCAAAGCGACAGCTTATCGATTGTCAGACAAATCGTTCGTTAAAGTTGAAGTACCGTCTTTGGACGACCCCCGGCTGACAGAGTGCGATCCCAAGCTTGGGAATGCGTACCCGGGTCTTGAAAAAATCCGCTGGAGCAAGCCGGGTACGCTCGTCTGTAAAAAGACCTGCTATTACAAAAGCACCGATAATTCCGGCCCTGACCACGAAATCAAGCGCGCCTACGAAATTACAATGACGCTCGGGCCGGATGGAAAATTAACGATCGAACAAAAACCCGTTGAGAAAAGCGAGTAGCAGTCGATGCGCGTAGTTAGTGGCTTCGAGATGAAAAGATTAGCAGGATGATTACGCGGACAACTTTTGGTGAGATCGGTAAGTGATATACTGATGCCATGAAAAGGGACGCGAACGCATCGGCATTACTGATCGCTGTCTTTGTTATACTGGTGGTCGCGGCCGGGGACGGTGCGTCCCTAGCGAATGCCGCCGATCCGGACAATCAAATTTATGATGAATCGCCGGACGGACGCTTCGGTTTTCGAGACTCGTTGGCGGGCACTGCAAAAACCGAAGAATCGGACAGGGACACCGTCGGTCCAATTTGGAATTTGCCGGAAGGGAAAAACCTACTCGCGATTGACGTCGTCGAAATCTCCTCAAAACGAGTCGTCCTGCGGTCACCGAAAGAAGCACTGATCCCCATTCAGCTGCGGCGGGACCCCCAGGCTTGGTCAAGCGACTCGAAGCATATTGCCCTTAGCTTTCAAACAGGGCCGCGGACGTGGACAACGACGCTGTACGAATGGAATGGAAAGGACTTTGCCGAAGTCTCATGGCCGCGGGATGTCATTCGCAAGCGGTTCGAGGAAGAACAGGCCGCGCAATTGAAGGCGCTTGGTTTGCCTGACGACACGCCTAGGAAGCTGGTCTACGAAGGTTTTACGGCTCTGGAATGGGTGGATGCGACTGCAGTTAAGATGATCGGAGAACGCATAGATTCGGTTGTAGTCTCGAAAGATCTGCCTCCGGCTGAACTCGATGCTCGGTTTAGCTTTGTCGTCAATATTCGCGATTCACAAAAGACAGACATAGCCGATACCACGAAGATTCTCGGCGAGTACCGCTATGGCGACGAAGAAGACAAGGTCGAGGCGCGGCTCGTGGACGAGCAGCCTGAGTCGTCCTATCTGGTCAAAGATGTCGAGGAAGGCCAACAACCATTCCGCTTGTATGCCTTGGAACGGTTCAGGGTCGTTGGGGAGAAAGGAGATGACTACGTGGTGGAAGACGGCTGTAATAACAAAGGCAGAATTCCCCGGCGACTCGTTCACAAATTTCCATCGGCCTTTTCAGGTGATGAGATGATGAGCGCCGAATTTCTCGGCGTTTATTACTGGGTGCTCGTGAAGGACGCAGAATCAGGCTACCTTCCCGCGTTGCGCGCGGTGTTCGCATTTGGTGGGTTTGACGGCATGGCGGGCGAAGATTATGAAAGTTCTATTATTGACATCGAAAAACACGTGAGCGCTCGGCAAATTTCCGAAGCACAGAAATCGTTGTCCTCTGCGCACCTGCTCGCCAGCAAACCTTCCAAATCATCGGCCATCCGCAGAGGCAAGCGGACCGATTTCAGCCAGCTCCTGGCAAAAGCGGATGCCTGCGGGCGCCTGGTAGATGAAAATCCCGACCTATTGACCGGCATGCGCGTCACGAGCGTTCCCACGGGTAAGAAACCGTTTAAACTCTACGGAGGAGAATATTTCGCGATCACCGGCGAGAAAGATGGCGACTATCTCATCGAAGATGCGGTGGGCAATCAGGGCTATGTGGCAAAGGACTTCGTGGAGACAGTGCCAAAGCCGATCACGGAGTCTGCGATGCTGTTGCCCTTAATGGGTGTACACTACATGCGAGTGGTAAAAGGGGCGCAGTGCGACCGCGATTATTCCTCAGCCGCGCAGGCGGTGATGTTGTCGCTCGATCTCACCGGGGAATCCGGCGTGGAGCACGCCAGAAATTTGGAGACGATGCTCAATCGCAAAGAGGCTCTGTCGCTTATGCTGGAAGAGTTCTCACCCGCTCGCGTGAAAGTCATCCGCGCCATGCTGCTGCAAGGCAGGACCGAAAACGAAAAGGCCGAACTCATGAGGAAATACCCCCAGATCTTTCATGGCGATGCGTCGCCTAACAGTCCTGCAAAAAAGAAATCCTAAGTCGCCGGCCCGACCGAGAAGCGCGCCGTGAGATCTTTACCGCGGCAGAGAAAGAGCAGCGTCGCCATGCTTTTTTCTCTCGCCTTTGTTCGCTCGCATAGAGCAATATCTTAAACAAAAACGATGCAATTTTTCTTCAAATGAGCCAGTCACCCGTAATCCTGTTAGGAATGAATCGCCGTGTTGCTGCGATTTCAAAAATCGATAGCCGCTCGATTTGGTCGGCGACGTTATGAAATTAATAAGTCTCTGCCTTACTCTGGCTCTTCTTTCTGTTCGAGCTTTCGCCTCGGAAATTACGCCGGCGGCAAGCCCAACCCACTTTACCTCGTTCGCGCAAGCTTTGGTCGAGGCGAAGCGCGTGGTGGATACCGATCCAGGAAAGGCTTACGACGTTGAATTCTCAATGGCGATTACCCCGCGACTAAGCGAGATCGTTGGTGAGTGCACAAAGAATTCCGGGCCGCGAATCGTGTTTGATGTTGTTTTTGTTTTTGCGGCTAACGGGAAGGTGGAACAGGTGTTCAGTTCTCCGGATCAACCGGCCGCGGCCTGTGTCGGCGAAAAATTGCGCGATTTGCATTTACCTGCCCCTCCACACCCAGGCTGGCCCGCGAACCTGCACGTTAACATCAGTCCCGAAAACGCTCCGCCGGCAAAGAAAGGAGGCACGAAGGAACTCGATCTCGAAATTAAGAGGTCACCGCGTCACGTCATCTTGAGAAACGGAAAGGAAATCGCGACGTGGGAGGGCGATCCTGATTCAAGGATCACACTCCATTACCCCGATGGCGCTACCCAGGAGGTAACAATCAAAGATCGACATCATATGCATTTCGGACCTGCCATCCGAAAGGCGGATGGGCAGAAGAAACAAGGTGCGCCCAAATCCGGGGCAGAGGCAGAGTCAGCTTATCCAGAGGATGTAAAGCTGGCGATGAAAGGCGGCCAGGCCGAAGCGGCCAAGAATTATGAAGAGGCGCTCAAGCTCTATGAACAAGCGATTAATCTCAAAGGCCGTTTCACGCCATTTGTTTATCAGAATCGAGGCATGCTTTACCTCCATCGGGCGAAAGCCTCGACTGAATCGCAATCACGGATCGCCGATCTGCAAAAAGCGATCGCCGATTTTAAAACATCTATCGCTCTTGGGGCCGCTTCCGACGAAGACCTGAATCGCGGCTTGGAGAAATTCGGCACCAAGGCCGACCTTGAAGAGGCGACCAAGCTATTGGCAGAAGAAACAGGTCAATAACGATTCAACCATCAGCCTATCAAAACCACAATGTGGATCTTGCGATGAGAAAAAGCATTCGATGAACACGACCCTCCCGATCGGAACATTCGCGCTTTTCTTCGGCTTCACCGGCACCGTGTTAACGGCGGAGGAAAAACCGGAAGCGATTCTAGCGTCGGCAAGAAAATTGTCCTATAACCAGCCGTGGCAGGTGGAGGCGCACGTTCTGGCCGACAAGATCAACACGAACATTTCCGGTATCATTAACGGTAAGGATTTTGATCTGACGATCGGCACGGGCGATCAGGTCCGAAGTCAGATCGTAATCGGCGACAAGGGGTGGTTGACCGAAAACGATGGCAAGCGTTAGGCATCTACGGGAGAAAACTAAGTGAACACAAGAACTAGCCTGCTTGTCCTTGCGCTGTTCAGCTGTTTGTCGGAGCCCATGACTCTGGTAGCTGCCTCCCTAGAGGAAGAGTATTTTGAAACTCGTGACAATTTCATCCGGCAATTTTCTACGCCGAGCTCCCCTGAGGCTAATTATGAAAAAGTCCTCTCAAAATTAAGAAAAGCCCTCTCAAAATTAGAAAAGCAGCTTCAGCTGATAATAGGCCCCGTTGACGTCGCACATTTTCCAAAACGAGGAAAGATTAATTTAGAAACCCTTGAACAGGGTGATGGCGGTTTTGGCCAAGTCGATGGGCTGCGGTTCGATTCCAAGGACGAACTGTTATTCGTAACGACGATGGGTTTGCTGAATAGTTATTTGCAACAGCATAAAGAACTGCCCACAGAATTGGGCAAGCTCGCAAAAGCCGAAGAATTTTACAGTTTGGCTTTTTATTGGGATGAGGCTGTTACCCATTTTGCTGAAGTACCGGTACGGACTACCAACGATAAATCCTTTGCCTATGCATTCCTTGGCTTATGGGCACAGGATATCGGGCCATTCCCGCCAAAAACTCTTTTCGTCTTTTTCGCAAATGGCGATCGTGTATTTGTAGTGTCCACCGAGGTACAAAGTAACATCGACCAAATCGCTGAATGCAAAGATGTGTGGGATGGATTCAAGAAGAAATCGGATGCTGCATCCGCCGCTTATCAAGCATCCGAACTCAAAGATCAGAAAGCTACCGACGACACGGTTAGATACGAAGAGGAGGGCTTTAGAGCATACTGCCAGTGCTTCGAGCAAAGAGCAAAGACGGAACCTTTTTTCAAACAACTAACAAAGCAGGCTCAAACTCTAGTTGATAACCTGCAAAAACAATTACCTCGGTAAGGTATAACGAGTCGTTCCATGCCGACCGCTTCGTGGCGTGTGTGAACTCATCGTTAGGCCGGCTAGACGCTCTGCGAGCTTGCACAATTTAATCGCTGCACTGGTCATACTGCCGACAAGCAACGCCAACGCCCAGAGTCAAGCCGGGATGAACCGGCAAGCGGCAAAAGACCTCAAAGCGGTAACCGCTCTGAACTTCCACGATCGGATGCAGATCGCCCGTTGCGGGCCGCAGCGCAAATCAACAACGCGTCTACCGCGACAACGAAGCTAGCGAGTTTCACAGTCATTGGTCCTCATAGCTTTTTGTTTTTTGTTAACTACACCTTGCACTCAGGCTTTATGCTTCGCGTCAAACGCAATCTATGCTCAAGCCAAGTTTCGTTTGCGAATCTGTCATTTTTGCTTTTCGAACGTCTCACCGTTCCACGTGATCTTGTGCAAAAGCTTTCCGCCCTTTGGCGTCCGCACCAGGATTGTCCGGCCTTTTCGCGGCAATTCGAATTGCCAGCCTTCCTTCACGTATCCCTTTCCTGGATCGTTTTTGATGTTCGCGCCTGGCAAAATCGGCCGCGAAATTTGTTGCATCTTGCCGTCGGCGCCGAGCTCGAAGAATTGGAGCTGAACCGAATCGGCGCCTTCCAGCTCGCCAGAACAGAGCGCTAGCAACGGGCGTCCATCGCCATAACGAAAGAGCGCCACTTCAAATTCCGGCTGCGCGCCATCGCCCGGGCAATTCATGTAACCATTCTCTTTATCAATCACTTCGCCGTTCGCGCGCATTATATCAAGCCAGGTGTCCGGCGGGCCTTCAAATGTCTCTGATGGCAACAGCAAGAAATAGTCCACAACCGACATCTTTTCCTTTTCACTTTTGCGGATCATTGGCTGGTTACCTTGTTCGAACCCCAGCGTGATCTGAAGCGCGGCGCGTGCGCCGGCTTTGTTTTGCAATTCGCTTTCCAAAAGCAAATCGCCTGACTCCAACCAGCGAACCGGTTCTATGCGTTTGATTGTTTCGCTGGTCGACCCGTCTGGCTTTGGGAGATTTGGCAGTTGCGGTGACGGTAGCTCCGGCATTTTGATTTCCTCCAAGGTTGCTCCGTTACGAAAGAAAATTCTTATCGTTCCGTCCTCATCGCGGAAGCTTGCGACGCGCTGCGAATCTTTCGACCAAACCAACTTCTCGCTGCCGGCTGGCTCGTCGCCATGGAGCTGGACCGCGACTTCGTTCGTAGCGGTCTCGATGATCGCGGCGTCGCCATGAGACGGAACGTACTCGGTGAAGTTTGTGCGGAGAGCGAATTTTCCGTCGGGCGATTTGGATGAGATGTGCTCGCCGGCGCTGAGAGAAAGAGGAGCAGCTAGCAACAACACGCAACAAGTCGCAAGAATTTCTAATTCGTTCATTCGCAAGCCGGCAGCCAGGATCATTGCTCTCCGCCGAAAAGTATTTTGTAGGTCTTCGGGAAATTCTGTTTGATATATGGCTTTGGGTCCCGAATTGGGTCAAAACTGGCAATTCCGAGAGTACTGAAAATATCCTTGTATCCCTCCCGGGTCTTTGCCGACTGGCTCTTAAGGTAACGAGCAAAGTTCTCGTCTCCCATGACGTGAAACAGCGCCCACCATTGCCCATGGTAAGTCTCTCCCGCAGCTGCGTCCATGAACTGGTTTAGCCAATCGAACCGCGCCATCGCTTTTAGATCACCTTCGCTCGCCCGGAGCAGAGTATCGTAGTAATTGACCCCGTGTTGCTTGGCTTCCCACGCGGCCTCATCATTCTCCGTAACCTGCTTGGACTTTGCGTTGCGCCACCATCGTTTGTTTGCGCTGAAGTTGAGTTTCATCAACGGCTCATCCGGCAGCAGGCGCAGCCGATCTCGATCGATGCGACCTTCAATTCCTGATTTCAGATAAACGCGCCAGTCTTTTTCCGACGTTTCATAGGGTGGCGCGGCAATGAACTTTTCGCCCGGCTTTATGGTGATGCTAACCTCGTTGCCTTCGATGGCTGTGTATCCAGACCCCGTGTAACCATCCGCCCCGTTAATTGTCGCCATGACTTCTTCCTGCGACCAAGCCAGGGTCGGGTAAATCAGCATCAGCGCGGGTATCGTGCTGATGATGAATGTTTGCAAGCGAGTGAGATGATTAGGCAGATTCATGGTTTGAGCTGCTTTTCGGGATACGCCAACTGAGGAGTAGGAAGTTGAATGGTAACCACGCAGGTTCATTCAAATTGAGACTCACCGGTCATCCCGCAGCTTCCACGATGTATTAGCCGTCCCGTCGTCTTTGAAAGAAACAGTAATTTCGTAGAGACGAGCGAAGCTGCGATTCCCTGCAGACGACATGATCAGCTTTTCGTAGTTGTCGTGCCTTTCCAAAATAAGCGTGTTGGCCTTCTCCCAACGCGTTGGAGTTACCGTATCGTCCTCCATGACAGCGCCAGTGATTTGGGGATCGGTCTCTTTGCCGGGCGGCTGATTCAACGGCAGATCTGCTTTCACAAACGACGCGCCTAACAGCTGATAAACTGTCGTTTGGCACTTCCGCGGGGGACCTGGTGGATTTCTGAAAGGATTTCCGGCATGAACAGTGTCGCTAGATACGTAGGCAAAGCGCTTCGAATCAGGTGACCAAAGAACGCTGCCCTCCCGATCAGAACCGGCGCCGATATCGTCCGCCGTCAAATCGCAGATCGCTTTGCCGCTTGCTTTCTCGATTACTTCCGCATGGCTAACTTTTGAATCGGTTAATTCAAGCGGGTTCGAAAAAGTCTTGCGAATGGCGTACTTCTGGTCGGGGGAAATCCAGTCAACGATTTCACCTCGGAAGAAGATCTTTGTCGTCTCCGGAAAATTACGCTGAAAATAGTCCGGGCCCTTGATGCCCTGCTCGTCGCTGGCTACGCCGGTGACAGTTCGTCGTATCCCGATCTGTTCCTCCAGTGGCAGCCGGCGCAAAAACCCGGCAAAAGTCTTGTCGCCAACAACGTGAAAAAGTTCCCACGCTTCCGGGAAATAGCCCTCGGCTGCGGCTCCATCCATGAATTGAGCCAGAGAGAAAAACTGTGTGAGCGCTTTGAGATTCCCTTCGCTCGCTCGCAAGAGAGTTTTGTTGTAATCGACGCCGTGACCCTTTGCTTGCGATGCAATTTCGTCGTTTTCTGTGACGCGTTTGGACTGCAATTTTCGCCATTCCTTTTTGCGAGCGTCATAGTTAAACTTCATCAGTGGCTCATCTGGCAACAGACGAATTCGGTTTCGATCCATCCAACCTGTAATCCCCGACTTGAGATACACCTCCCATTGCTTGCTTTCGGTCCGCGGTTCAGCGATAAAGCGTTCGCCAGCCTTCACCTTCGCGATCACTTTGCGATCTCTATCTCGCACGTTGGTATATCCATCCGGGTCGTTGATTGTGGCCATGGAAGGTCCTGTGTTTTTCTCCGCTGCGCCTTCGTCCTGGCCCGCCTTGGTGCCAATAGCGGTGGTGACTTTGCCGGTGCTGTTGAAACTTGTGTCGAGTTTGCCGTCGGAATTGTAACGCACGACTGCGAAATCGTTGTCCTCGCCATTGGAGGCCCATCCTGCCGCCACGATCTTACCATCCTTTTGCAGGGCTATTGCCGCGCAGCGGGCATCGCCGTTACCTATGGGTGTAGTTACTTTGCCGACGTCGTTGAAACTGGTGTCGAGACTGCCATCGGCATTGTGACGCACAAGGGCGAAATCGTAGCAGCAGCCGCTGCTATCGACGGCAAAACCCGCGACCACAATTTTCCCATCGCTCTGCAATGCAACGCTAGTGGCGTTACTGCCGCTCAGGGCGACAGGGGTAATCACCATGCCAGTGCCGCCCAGACTGGTATCCAGGTTCCCATCCGCGTTGCAGCGAACTAACGCGACGTTTTCGATGTTATTCGGAGAAGCATAACCTGCGACAACGATTTTCCCGTCGCTCTGCACGGCTACCCCTCGGGCCTCGGCATTCCCGCTGCCGAAATCCATAGTCAGTTTGCCGGTCTTGTTAAAGCTGATGTCCGGTGTCCCATCCGCATTGAAACGCGCGACTGCAAAAATTCGGCCGTCGCCGTGCTCTGCATCACCGGCAACAACGATTTTCCCGTCACTCTGGACAGCTACAGTGTGGGCGTAGTCGCGCTTGCCGAAGTCGGCGGTTGCTTTGCCGGTCGCGTTGAAAGTGAGGTCGAGCTTTCCGTCGCGATCATAACGCGCGACCGCGAAATCATTGTTGGTGGGGGCGAAGGTCCGGCCTGCAGCTACAATTTTTCCATCGCTTTGCAGCGCTACACTAGTTGCGTCATCGGCGTCGCGTCCGATCTCAGTTGTTTCCTTGCCAGATTTGCCAAAGCCGGAGTCGAGTGTGCCATCGGCGTTGTATCGCAGCACAGTGAACTCGGCACGGTCTTTCCCGCCGGGCTTAAATGAATAACCAGCGACAACAATTTTCCCATTGCTCTGCAATGCCAATCCTTCGCCTTTGCAATCACCGTCACCGACGGCCGTAATGATTTTGCCAGTGCCGTTGAAGCTTTTGTCCAAACTCCCATCCATATTGTAACGCACCAGCGCGATTTGAGCGGCGCGGCCGACGGTGGCGTATCCCGCGACCACAATCTTTCCATCGCTTTGCACCGCCACGCTGTTGCCGAAGGCGCTACTACTCTCAGTAGCGAGAACGGTGTGGCCAAAGGCGGCGAGAGTTGCGAATACATGAAGAGTGAAAAGCTGCGCAGAACTTTTCATTTCACCGGTCAAAATACATGAGGAAAGAGATCTGTCTCAGGCACCGCAAGCCACAGAAAGTAGAGTCTCAACCTTTTTCGGGTCGCAGCGATAAATGGTGATCTCTTCGCCTTCGTAATAGTTCGAGCCGACGACCACCTCCAGTTTCCCGTCACCATCCAGATCCAGAGTCGCGATCACTTTGTAAATGGAAGGCGCGTCAAAGCTACCTTCCTTGCTTACGTAAGCCTTCGGGTGGAATTCGCCTGCAACCAGCTGTGTCTCCACTTTCCCGGCGACGACGCGCCGCAAAAGAACCATCGAATAACTGCCAGCGGGCGATCTCATCGGTACACGGTCAGCCTTAGCGAAATAGTTTGCCGCGCTGATTAGAACTTCTTCTTCGCCGTCGCCGTCCAGATCAACACGCAGAATACTGTCGATCTTCACTTTTGGTTGCTTGATCTCTTTTATTTCCAAAAAATCGCGCACAACATCAACGTAAGCCTTTTGCGTTGTATCGATCACTTTTGGTTTCCGCGGTAGCGCATTCCATTGCGCGGCGATTGCGATCACACCGTTTTCTGGTTTTGGTGACAACGAGACTGTCAAAGTATCTTCACATGGGAGACCCTCCGGCGGCTTCGGCTTGCCTCCTTTGGCGTCCCCGAGCGCCTGTGTTAACCCATAGACTCGGTAGGTAGTCTCATCGCCGATTGATTTGGCCGTTTCATCCGCTTTAATCCATTTGCCGTCAGAGATCGCGCCGAAAAGATATCCGTCTTGGACCTCTACGATTGGGTGTAACTCGGCTGCTAGCGACGCTCCTCCCGCGCACATCAGCAAGGCAGCAACGACAACAAAAGTCTTTCCGATTGTAGTTTTCATCATCTTTGGACCTCCATTTATTGC
>Ga0193714_1000017_pt1 | contig 18397 bp, 15 predicted proteins | sample U2m1metaG_FD_143039 | JGI IMG/M metagenome (GOLD analysis project Ga0193714, IMG submission 143039) | Soil microbial communities from a riparian zone of the East river system, Colorado, United States - U2m1 | ecosystem: Environmental > Terrestrial > Soil > Riparian zone | place: USA: East River... | reverse complement strand
CGGCTGGCCTACTTCACCGAGACCGACGATGACTACTGTTTGGCTCACTTGGGCTAGTTTCTAATCACGCAGAATCCGTACTAAACTCTTGCGAGCTTTGTCGCGTTGGATCTAACAGCGGTTTCATCCCCAAGAGCGCGTCTACTTTGGTCGGCCACATATTCGATCATTTCATCAGTCATTTCCGGAAAGATCGGGAGAGAAAGGATTCGAGACTGATTGCGGTAGGCGGCGGGAAAATCCGCCGGCCTTTGGCCAAGGTAAGCGTAGGCCGGATAAAACGGTAGCGCCTTCGGATAGTTCAGGGAGGTTGTTATTTCAGCATCTGTCAAAGCCTGTTTCAACGAGTCACGCCTATCCGTAGCAATAACATAAAGATGATAAACGTGACCCCTATCATCCCCTACTTTGGGCGTAGTTAGGCTATCGATGCCACTTAGTAACTCGTTGTAACGTCCAGCCACACGACGCCGTGCCGTCGTCCACATCGGAAGATGAGGCAACTTGACGTTTAGTATCGCCGCTTGCAATCCATCCATCCGGCTGTTGATGCCTTCCATCACGTGTTCCCCTTTTCCGCCGTGTCGAGCAAAAGTAGCGGTCCAATCGGCCAGGGCATCGTCATTCGTTACGATGCAGCCGGCGTCACCATAAGCTCCCAGATTTTTCCCTGGATAAAATGAAAAGGTGGCAGCATTACCAAAAGTTCCGACCAACTTGCCCCGGTACCTCGCTAAATGCGCTTGCGCGCAGTCTTCAATGACCCACAGATTGTATTTCTTTGCGATCGCCATGATGTCGTCCATGTCAGCTGGCTGGCCGCAAAGATGGACTGGAATGATTCCGACAGTCGCTTTTGTGATTTTGGCTTCGATCAAGTGTGGATCGATATTAAAGGTATCTTCTTGTGTGTCGCAAAAGACAACCCGACCTCCTGCTTGCGTGATCGTCTCGGAAGTTGCGATCCACGAGTGCGCCGTGGTAATAACTTCGTCCCCGGCTTTCAAGCCTAGCCCGCGCATAGCGATGTAAAGAGCGTCCGTTCCATTGGCGCAGGATACGCAGTGCTTCACCTTAAGGGTCTGAGCCCAGGCTTGTTCGAAAGCATCGACATGTTTGCTTCGGATGAAGGCAGATTGGGCGATAACCTCAGCAATCGCCGAATCAATTTCAGCCTTAATGCCCAAGTACTGCGCGTGCAGATCGACGAAGGGTACTTTCATCAATTTTGGCCTATCGGTCGGAGAAAGCGGGCCGGATTCCCAACGTAAATGCCGGACTCAGTAATTGATTTGGTTACGACGGAGCCCGCCCCTACCACAACGCGATCACAAATCGTCGCGGGCATAATAGTCGCGTTCGTACCAATGCTAACGTTGTTTCCAATCCGGGTGTGACGCCATAAGTCGCGGTTGCCACGCGCCGGTCCCCCAATTGCAAATGGGTCGTTGATGAACATTGCGCCGTGCGAAATAAAACAATCGTCGCCGATGCTAACGAGTTCGCAGATGAAGACGTGGGACTGAACTTTGCAGCGTCTACCTATAACCACGCCACGCTGAATCTCGACGAACGGTCCAACAAAAGTGCTGTCGCCGATGGTGCAATCGTAAATATTAACTGGCTCAACAACAGTAACGTTGGCGCCGAATTGAACGCTCCGAATCCCGGCCGATCGCAAGGTGGGACGTGTCATCCGGAAGCGGCGAGCTCTTCATTCAAGTTGACAGGACGCGCGCGTTCCAAAACGGAAACGACATTACGAGCGTGACGAAGCCCGGTCAGGGGCGTTTGCGCCGTCCGAATGCATTCGACGAAGTGTTCGGCTTCAACGCGCAGCGGCTCGGTGAATTTAATTTCGGGTAGAACAATATCGCCGCTCCGATAATTGAACTGAGCACGCTGCGGATTGTCGAAGTCCATGTTCTCACCCAAAACCGCCTTACGATCGATTCCTTTGTCGTAGATCGCGATTTTATTGTCTGCTACATCGTCATACACAACCATCTTACGTGAACCAACAACGATCATTTTCCGCACTTTTTGTGGGTCGAGCCAGCTTACGTGAATATTGGCGATGATCCTGCCAGGATACTCCAGGTTTAGGAAGACAACGTCATCTATCCCTTCCTGCATATAGGCCATTCCCTGGCGCCGCACCGCAACAGGTTCAACATCGTCGAGCCAGTACTGAATGATGCTGACGTCGTGCGGAGCGAAGTTCCATAAAGCGTCTATGTCGTCGCGAATACGACCAAGATTGAGTCGTTGGCTATAGATATAACGGACCTCGCCCAGTTCTCCCGCCTTAAGTAACTGCTTCACGTAGCGCACCGCCGAGTTATAGACAAAGGTATGCCCAGCCATGACAACCAAGCGTTTGCCGTTCGCATGCTTCTCCAGCTCGTCTACCTCAGATACCTTGGTCGCAAGCGGTTTCTCGACGAAGATATGTTTGTCGGCGCTCAATGCATTCTTGGCCAGGGTGAAATGGGAACCAGCTGGAGTTGCGATAATGATTGCATCAACTTCAGGGTCGTTAAGGGCAATATCGGCCGTATCAACTGCCGATGTTCGGGGAAAGTTCCTTTCAACAAAGACGCGACGCTCCGGACTGGAATCGACAACGTATTTTACCGAACAAGTCGGCAGAGCGGAAAAGTTTCGCAACAGGTTCGGGCCCCAATAGCCACACCCGATCTGTGCAAATATTAAAGGTCTCGATTCCATACCGAGCCAGAATGAAGTCTCTTTTCCTTAGCGTGCACAATCAGATTGCCGGCGCAATTGCCTTGGCATCGTCGAGAAGCACTTCGAAGAAGCGGGGCTCAATGGCGCAATCCTGCGCTGTCTTTGACGTGGCTCGCCTGCTAGTTTGGTAGGAACGAATTCGTAATCCCGGAAGACCAACTTCGCTTCTGGTTGAAGCTACGGCCGCCTCGCTCCTACTAGTACCGAACGTTACCTCCCGCCGACGCCGAAACCACTGCGTCGCTTCGGCAGCAGTACAGAACCATGCGCCGGCCAATTTGAATTTCTCGACCAACTCGATGTAAAAATCGTCCCATAAACGTTCTGGAGCAATACTGCGATCGTGCCAATTAACCGTGAGAACGCCTCCGAACTGTCTCATATCATTCACCATCCCCTCTATTCGCATCATGGCTTGTTCCGGAGGCAAGTGTAGATAGCCCGGATAGAAGAGAGCCGTGTCCATGATGTGCAATGGCAGTTCAAGCAGGTATTTTGTTCCAAACGGTCTAAACGCCTGTGTGGTGCCGACACGATAACCAACGGTTTCGTTGTAGCCTACCGTGCTATCGTAAGAAAACCCCGCTTCGTCGAGTTTGCCGGCTGATTCGGTGTCGAAGAAGAGCCAATGCATTCGTACTCCAACCTCCGGAGTATGGGTGAGCGCTTGGATTTGCTCCCGTTCCTTTTTCGCCTCCGCGATGTCACGCCAAGCGTCGATCCCGTGAACGCCAATTTCGCCGCCATGTGCGACAATTTCACTCACACTTTTTTGTAGTTGGGAAAGATCGTAACGAATAGCGCGGCGCGGCAATCGTGCGCCGGTTGATGTCGTTCCCGCATCGCCCTTCTTGGGAATAATGAAGAAGGTGGAAGCGTGATCCAGTTCCAAATAGCGCTCTAGGTTGCTCCAAAAGTCGGGCAATATCCGCAGATAGACCAAGGGAAGCGATAGAATCGCTAACCAATTGCGTGCAAGCTGACGTAATGTTTTCCTCCCCTGGAAAAGGTCGAGTATCGACCCGATACTCGCCCGATAAAGGAATCCGAATGTGGTTTGATCGCACTTATGGTTGGCGATGGCGAAATGATCCACATCGTGAGTTAAACATACAATAAAGTTATAGCCGGCTGGAACAGGAGGCACTTCCTCGAATGGTATTTGATGCTCAACAAGGATATCACGAAGAACAGTGATATGAATTTCGATGGATGGGACGTCAGCGAATTGAAAAGGTTGGCCCTCAGAAAGCAGGTGATGCACTTCCGCAAAAAGATCATAGCCAATTCGAATGAATGTTTGCCGGTCAATTCTGATCTCCAGGGCGAGGCAATACTTTGTTTTCCCAGCAATCGGACCATGTCGTTTTCCGTTTCCGATGATTGAGGCAAAACCCGCATAAACTGGCAAGCGCCATCCACGATAAGAGAGCATCTCTCTTGAATGATCCTGCCGTAGTACTTGTAATTGATGCTGCCGATCAAAAAGAAGCTCGTTCGATGCGTAGATCAGGACGAGACCTGCCCGAATATCGGGCGGGATAACTCCACAGCAGATCACCGCGTCATACTCTTCACCGCTGCGGTAAAACTCCCATGCGGTCTTGAACAACTCGAAAAACTCGGTGGCGGCACCGCGATGCTGGGGATTCGTCGCAACGGCGATCATCTCACTTCCGTAATAACAAGGGATGCGCTCACCACCTCGGTAGTCCACTCCACCTCAAGACCTTAGCCAGACTGGTTTGGACTCTTCCAAGACAGAGCGAAGGCGCTTTTATTCGAGCAAATGAATTCCAAGTCTATTGCGGGACGGTGACTCAGAGAAGCTCATCGACGGCAGTCAAAAATTGCGACTTCTCACGCGTCCAAGTGTGGTCGAGGTATACCCGTTGGCCGCGCTGTGTTATCTCTATAACTTCCTTAGGATGTGAGAAAGCATACTTAATCTGACGGGCCAGATCTTTGGCACTGCCAAGCTCGAAAAAGACCAAGTCGCCATCGCCGAAATAATCCTGAATAGCTTTCGTCCTGGGAGCGATGACTGGTTTGCCTAAAGCAAGATACTCAAAGATTCGTGTTGGAGTGTTAATTTCGGTAAAGATATTCTTCTGGTTGGGGATAATACCTAGGTCGCAGGCAGTAATTGCCTTTACGATCCCGTTCAAATTTTGCGCACCCAGGTAGTCGATGTTGTTCTCAAGCTGCCGTTCGCGCGCCATCTGCATCACCGCTTCCAGAAACGGGCTAGTTTCGCCGCAAATTACGAGCTTAATAGCAGGGATTGATCTACGCACGGTTTCCAGTGCTTCGACTGCGAGATCAAGCCCATTCCTGGCTACCAGAGAACCGTGATAGAGAACAGTAAAAGGTTTTTCTCTGTTCTCGCTATTCGATCCGTTCAAGTTGGCCGGTCGGAAACGAAATATGTAATCGTCCGGCGAGTTAAGAACAACGCGAATCTTGTCGCGCTGACAGCTTCGAGCGGAGTAAAGATTCTGGCACGCAATATTAACCGTCAACACCAGATCCGAGAAGGCAATACTCTTTTTCTCCATCGTTTTCAAGGCCCGAACGCTTAGACTCTCGGGCGGAAGCTTAAAGATGGTTTGCATTAGCTCCGGCATAGGATCGTGGAGATCAAGAATAACCTTCGAGCCACGTGCCTTCGCCACGGCGGCAGCAAAGACCAGGACATCAGGCATGTTATGGACATGGACGAAGTCGTAACGCTTGCGAAGCGAGCGTATGGTAAGGTAGGCAAAGGAAATCAGGATGAAGGCCGAATATTGGCCGACATAGGCGAGCTTCCCACCACGGTATCGCCTGAATGGAACGCGCGAGACGTTTACTCCATTGACGTTTTCATGCCGCGGTTCCCTTTCGTTTTGCTGCATGCATAACAAATCAACGATGGCCCCTTCTCGCGTCAGTGCCTCGGCCGCTCGCCGCGGACGCGGGTCCGCCGGATAATTTGAAAATAAGAGCACGGCTACCTTTTTCCCGTGAAGTCGACGATCCTTCTTCGTTTCAGCGACCGGCACGCTCGTTTTTGCTTGAAGGTCGGGCATCATCGCTGACGGTTGTGATTGCCATCCCTTTAAGTCAATAGATGTCGTCGGATCGCCCATGAGTTGAGTGGCTCTCATGGCGAGCGCGTACGAGGTAACTTCACGCGGCAAGGCGTGCCAGCAGGTCTCCGAATATTTGTCGCGGACGTAGCGCAAGAATTCGCGATAACGTTCAACCGGATATTCAACCGAAGCGTCGGGCGCACCTTGAAATGCCATGTAATCTGGATGCGTATCTAACAAGGCCATTCCGCCATGCCTTGCAATCCAATCTAATTTACGAAGCCAGACTTCGGAACTTTCGTGACGCAGGAGCAGGAAAAGAGTCGAGTCCTGAGGCAAGGTATACGGCAACTCCAAATACCCTTCTCCACTGCCATTGGCGTGGTGATCGGCCTGCGGGCGAGCAATGAAAAATGGGAAAATCGTGTGTCGTCCCTCCGGCTGAGGCTCGAACGGATCGGTGTCGAAGGTCGACATGTCGTAACGAATGGCCAACTGGTGCAACCAATCGAGCTTGTGCAACATAAAGCCTGATCTAAAGCCCTCAGCATTCCAATCGGCCAAATACTCGTTGATTCGCTTCGCTTTTTCGACAAAACCGCGCCAGGTACGATATAATCGGCCGTCGTGATGAAGATCGTGCACGCCAATTTCGAAGCCTTCCGAAGTAAGCTCCTCGCGTAGCTCGGGCGGAACGGCGTATTGTCCAGCCGGAATGAAGTTAAAGCACGATCGAAAGCCGAGTTCAGATTCAAGCTCAGCCAAACGACGACAGCGTCGCAGACCTACCGGACCCTCGACATCATGGGTCAATACCAAGGCAAACTTTTTGCCATCAGGCCAACCTTGCCATCCAGGCGGCGTCTGCTCGGAGCCCGGCATGATTGGCCATACGTCCTGCACTCTCGCCTCCAATCGCAGAGCAATTTTGCGACGAACGGCTGCGCGCAGGGCCCGGGGAATGAACGGCTTTAGCTGGTAGTAGATTCTATTTCGTAACACGACTACGAACTACTGAACTGAATTACAACAAGCACATTTCTTCCGAGATGGAAAAGACAAAAGACCCGCTTCTATCTGGGAAAGGGCCTAACTTCCGCCTTCGAGCCAATTCGGACCGTAACTACGCGTCTTATTCAAGACCATCGCCACGTCCGCTCGCGCTCCGACAAGCTCACGATAACCCCGTTTTACCACATCACGATGAGTCTTCTCTGCTTCTACCACCACTAGCACCTTATCCATTAGCGCAGCCAAACCGATGGTTGGGCTGGTTTGGTTAATTGGCGGCATATCGAAAATGATGTAGTCGAAGTCGCTCGCCTTGAGATTTGGAACCAAAGCGAAGAATTTCTTGAGTCCAAGATGGGTGGATTTGTTGCCGGATTGCGTGACCGTTGCCAGGTACAGATTATCGGCAGCGGAAGTGATCGCCGCTTGTGGTTTGATGGCCGTAGTAAGGGCGGCAGCAGGCCGGCCGGCAAAGAATGGATGGACTTCGCCATTAGCGGCATTCACATCGACAAGGAGAACCTTACCATCCCCGGTCTCCGAAAGGGCGGCGGCAACCCCGGCAGCGAGAGTTGAAGTTCCCGCGCCTTCGCTGAAGCCTGTAACGCCTACCAACTTTGGTTTATGGGTAACTCCATGCAGCTCGAAATATAAGCCGAGACGATCTCGGATTGCTTCCGAATAGGGACGGATGAAGTGCTCAACGTCCCATGGAGCAAGACTGGCATTGCTCTTATCGGGCGTTTTCTTACCGGCCCGTTGACCATTTTTCCAAGGCAATCGCAGGCGACCATTACTGCTTTGATAAGGAATCGTGAGCATGACGGGCGAACGCAGCTGCAGCTCGACTTCCGATCGGCGTCTGTAACTATGGTTCAGCAGCATCTCAAAAAGCAAAGCGATACCGATTCCCAACGCGAGACCACCTCCACCAAATCCAAGGGCAAGCTTGTTGCGAGTCGTCGTAACCATTCCCGGAGGAGAAGCTCGTTGAATCGCGCTGATGTTCGGCATCTTAGAAGGATCGAGGGCTTCATCGACCCGCGCCTTTTGCAGTGTCCCGGAATAGTATTTATAATTTGCTTCCTCCAAGTCCTTATTACGTTCGAGACTGGCTATTTGTGGTCCCACGTCCGCCAGCTGTTTCATCCGGTTTTCTAACTCTGTCTTCTGGTGGCGCAGATCGTCTAGTTTTGACTTCATCCCGGCAAGACGCGCCCGCTCAACCCGTAAATCCATCTGCGAGGCGCCTGGCGTTCGCAGGCTTGCGAGCTCAGGATATTTCTTTTCCAAATTCCGTTTTTGATTTTCCAAGTCGTTAATATGTGCCTGGTTCATCTTCACCAATATATTTTCAGGAGTATACTTGGCGGACATCTCCAGTTGAGTCTCGCGCAGTTTCGTCAGGTTCGTGACTAGCGCCTGATAGTCGCCAATGTCCTTGTTCGACGCCAGCTGGGGCGGCGGCGTGGCAGTGGTATCCTTTGTGCCATCCTTGGCGTTATCCTTGCCTTTCTCTGGTTCGCTTAAATCTACTGCTGCTGCTCCACCTAGTTCGATCTGTTTCACCCTGGCTTGCTGTTCAGCCAGATCGCTTTCAGCCGCTCTTAATTGATCCTCCAAGTGCATAGACTGCAGATTGAGGCCAGACATACTATCCTGGAGTGACACCACGCCGGCCTTAGCTTTTAGAGCCTTAAGCGCGTCTTCCGTCTGATTCAGCCGGGCACGAATTTGATCAGACTGCTGACTGACAAACTCGAATGCGCCTGCAGATCTGTGCACCTCAAGGTGTTTGGTGAAGTAACGGCTGACCAGTTCATTGAGAACGGCAATAGCGACCTCTGGGTTACGATTTTGATAAGAAACACCGATGATGTTGCTTCCCTTGGCCGTCGTGGTAGAAAGGCCGGAATTAATTGCGGCAGCCGCGGCCACAACCGTTGGCGCTTTGGACTTGGGAAGCACCCGGTTCGGTCCCAAAGCTTCTGCCACCTGGACCGATAAATCCCAGCTGGTTAGAATGGAGACCTCCGCGGCCATTACACCGTCGTTACTTATACCTGTGCCATTTCTTCCGCCTTGACCGGAAATCGCGTCGACCGGATCATAGCCGCTCCTTTCGAGCACATAACGAACGAGCAGCCTCGCATCAGACTCGTACACTGCCGGGTAGAAAAAATAAATACCGGCAGCTACAATGATGCCGAAGAGAGCAAAGCCTATAATTGTTCGCTTCCATTTGAAGAGGGCGAACAGGATATTGCGGAAATTAAAATTGGACGATTCGGGTTCGGTTCGATGTTCAGGCATAATTATGGGAGGAAGTGCATCAGTCGAGATGCGGATATATCATAGCACCAGCCAGCCTATTAAGCGAGGCCGGTAATGCGCAAAAAATGCGCTTGTGCAGTGTGGAGCGACTGTTGCGGGAATGCTTCCAAGCCCCGCTCGCCATTTCAAAGCGAGCGTAGCTTATTTCTTCTTCAGTCGCGCCCCACGAAAGTTTGAAGCGCCGCAGACCTTCATTTTCTTTGTCAGTCCTGCCGAAATTCAGAGTCTCGGCGCCGCCTTCTACCAAATATCTTATTCCTTCAAACATGGCGAGGTTATTGGCGCGAAGCTCCTGCAGTCTTTCATCGGAAGCGCCAAATTTATAGACCGCCCGGCGCCCCAGCTTAAAAAACACGGCGGCTGCGATGGGGCCCTTTGAAGATTCAACCAGAACAATAAACCCATAACCAGCCTCAAGGAGACGACGTTGAATGTTGCTAAAAAAAGATCGCGACTGCGGTGGCACTCCATGGCGGCGGCGGGTTCGGACGTGCAGCTTGTAAAACTGAGCCATCGCGTCTAGGCCAGTTTGAATACTTACACTTAGTCCACTGCGCTGGGCTTTGCGGAGCGCTCGCTGCACCGAACTCGAGAAATTCGAAATGAGCGCCTCCGACCCGATTCTTAAATCAAGAAAGTGACCGTAATAAGACTCGGAAGCCGGCACATTATTGGGAACCATTGAATGGCTTCGTAGCTCGAAATAGCTCCAGCGCCGCTCACGCGCGATCTGCTGTAACTTTTGGGTCACAAGCTCGTGCCCAAAGCTACTAAAAGTAAGCGGAGCACAATAGTCGCTAAATGGCAGGCAAACGCCACGCGATCTTGTCAACGCGCTCTGGACTTCCATCATTGGAACCAGAGCAAGCATGTTACCATTCAACGACATTTGGACATAGCACGGACGATGACCATATGTGTCGACTAACACACGAGCCCAAGCCGATGAATGAAAGATTGTCGCATCGGGATGCGTGCTGATGGCCTCGTCCCATTCCTTATCCACTAAAGGATTCATCAGAATCGCATGCAGCGATCGCCCGCCGGACTGCGCGTTCTCCTCCTCGTCTAGCCGGGGCAAAGATCGGAGCAACGGCGTGGCCGGAACCGACGCCGAGGCCCCTGCCTGACCCGCTATTTGCCGGACCGCTTTCAGGCTATCGCTCCCGCACTAATGGTCTCTGTAACAGTTTCGATGACAAATTCGATTTGTGCTTCGCTAAGCTCCGGAAACATCGGCAAGGAGAGAAACTCGTTTGCAATCTGCTCAGAAACTGGGAAAACGCCCCGCTGATGACCCAGGCTCACATAAGCCTGTTGAAGGTGAACCGGAACCGGGTAATGCACGCCGCATCCAATTCCCTTCCTTTCCAGCTGCCGCATCACTTCATCGCGATCCCGCACGCGAACAGCATAGACATGGTAGACGTGGCGAGCGTACTCTGCCTCAAGCGGAAGTATGATTTCTTCTACCTCTTTAAAGGCGCTGTTGTATCGGGCCGCGTGCGTCCGGCGTAGCTCGTTTCCCCGGTCAAGGTATCGCAACTTGATGGCGAGACATGCGCCCTGAATTGCATCCATTCGGCAGTTCCAGCCGACCACGGCATGATGGTATTTCCGCGTCTGGCCGTGGTCACGCAGCACGCGAATCTTGTCGGCCAGTTCAAGATCATTTGTGACGATAGCACCTGCTTCACCAAGCGCGCCCAGGTTTTTCCCAGGATAAAAACTGAAGCACCCAATTTCGCCCATCGACCCAGCTCGTCGGTTCTTGTATTCGGCACCGTGTGCTTGGGCAGCATCCTCGACCACAACTAAGCCATGCTGGCGGGCAAACTTTAGAATTGGATCCATGTCGGCGGTTTGCCCAAAAAGATGAACCGGAACGATAGCTTTCGTACGACTCGTTAGGACATTGGCCAGTGCCGCAGGGTCCAATGTGTAGTTGCGTTCGTCGACATCGACGAAGACAGGCTTCGCGCCACAATAAGTAATGGCCTCAGCGGTTGCCATGAAGGTGCTCGGGACCGTGATCACTTCATCGCCCGGGCCGACCCCACAAGCCAGCAACGCCAGCCAAACCGCTTCGGTTCCGCTACCCAAACCCACCGCGTAGTCGCATTTGCAAAAGGCAGCGAATGCCTCCTCAAAATTCGCAACCGCAGGCCCGCCGGCGAAAATGCCACTATCGATCACTTCGGCGATCGCCGTTTTGAAGTGGCCCCGCAAAGGAGCATGATGGGCTTTAAGATCTAAAAATGGGACTTTCATTAGAAGAGACAAATCGATTCTTGAGTACGCGCGCGGGATTCCCCGCAACTGTAGCGTTGGCTGGCACGTCCTCGGTTACGACACTGCCCGCACCTACAATTGCGTTTTCGCCGACCGTGATTCCGCCAAGCAAAGTTACACCGGACCCGATCGAGGCGCCGTGTTTGACCAGGGTCACTTCGCAGCTCCAATCGTCTTCAGTCTTCAACTGGCCGTCGCCGTTGGTTGCGCGCGGATACCGATCGTTGATGAACGTGACGCCGTGCCCGATGAAGACGTTGTCTTCCAGGGTCACGCCTTCACAAATAAACGTGTGACTCGAGATCTTGCAGCGCGCGCCAATTTTGGCGTTTTTTTGAATCTCGACAAAAGATCCAATCTTGGTCTCGTCGCCAATCTCACAGCCATAGAGGTTGACGAAACCAAAAATGCGCACGTCGCGCCCTAGCTTTACGTCTGGCGCGATTAGTTGGTGTGCCCCACGGGCGTCGCTCATACGGCCAGAGGTCCGACCTGAACAGCGCCCCGACTTTGCCTCGGGCGCGGCGACACGACACCATCATCGCGTTTGCGAAGGAAATTGACGGGTGCGCCGTTTGCTTTGAGCGAAGCAGTCGCCGCTTCCAGAATTGTGACTAGTTCCAAGCCGGAGCGGCCGCTGGTCGTCGGCTCCATTCCGCTTTCGATGCAATCGATAAAATGCTGGCACTCTACTTTCAGCGGTTCCTCTTGCTGAATGTGGGGAATATAGCTGTCCCCATAGTGATAGGAGTAATGAAATTCGGCAAAGGTATCGTAATGCGGGGGACGATCGACTCGCACATCGTAAACTCGAATTTTTTCCAACGGCTGTAGATCATCGTAAACGATCATCCGCCGCGTCCCGACGATGGTCATTTCCCGAACCTTGCGCGGCTCCAACCAACTACTTTGGATGGTCGCGAATTTCTTGTTGCGGAAGGAAAGGGAAAGATTTGTGACATCTTCAATTCCCGCAGTTACGTGCGCGTTGCCCTGGCAGTTCACTGTCAGTGGCAATTCCCCGAGAATATGAAGAATGATAGAAATATCGTGCGGTGCCAGGTCCCAAACGACGTTGATGTCCTTTTGAAATAGTCCGAGATTGAGCCGGCGTGAGTTGATATAGCGAATGTCGCCAATATCGCCGGCGTTAATGATATCGCAGATTTTCCGCACGGAAGCCGAGTAGAGGAAAGTGTGGCCGCTCATCAGCACGACCCCCTTTTCGTCGGCGATTTCGATCAGCTCCTCGCACTCCGCCGAAGATGCAGCGAGCGGCTTTTCCACCATCGTGTGCTTACCGGCGAGCAAGCTCGCTTTGGCAAGTTTGTAATGATAGGCGACTGGAGTGGCGATGGCGATGGCGTGGACCTCGGGATCGTTGATTAAGGTGGCGGCATCCGTAAGCGCATCGACATCGGAATACAGCGTGCGCAAATGGCGCAATCGACTTTCGTTGACGTCACAAATTGCCTTGAGACGGCAACTCGTGAGCGCCTTGAAATTACGGACGAGGTTCGGGCCCCAGTAACCGCACCCGATTACCGCAACATTAATGGGTGATGACATTTGTGAGCGCTTAAGTCTTTACCGGCGGGGTTGGTTGAGCGCTGGAACGCGACACTGGTTGCACAGTTTCGAAAAACTGGCCGAGGATCGCAGGCGGAGTTCGCAAGATAATCTTAAGGTCCAATGAAAGAGAAATATTACGCGAATAGAAGATATCCATCTCAATCATCTGGCGGAACGTTGTTCGGTTTTTGCCATTGACCTGCCACAATCCGGTGAGGCCTGGCAGGGCGTTTACGCGAGCGCGCTGTTCTGGCGCATAGCGTTCAAATTCACCAACAGTGCAAGGTCGGGGTCCGACCAAACTCATTTCTCCCTTCAGCACATTAAAGATTTGCGGCAACTCATCTAGACCAGTCGCTCGCAAAAACTTCCCGCCCAGGATGAGACGTGGATCTCCGGTAGCGTCGAGTTTGATCATCGGGCGATCGCTAATGATTAATTGCTCGAGGTAAGCCTCATGAATATGAGTCTCAGCGTTCACCTTCATGGTGCGAAATTTTACGAGCATAAAACGCCGGCCCTTGAATCCGATCCGCGGCTGTCGGTAAAAAATAGGCCCGGGTGAAGTGACCGCGACCCACAGTGCGGTCAACGTCATTATCGGTAGCCAGACCGGGAGCAGGAGCGTGACCATGGCCAGGTCTATAAATCTTTTCCATTTAGGCAACGCGGCCGCCAGTTCTTCGCGCGAGCACGGGGTCGAAGGAAGCGCCGTTTCGGAATCGCCGCGATGAACCCGTGCCACTTCCGTAACGAGTTGATGAAGAAACCGAGCAACCTCAGCGGTCTCTTCTCCATTCCCCGACGTCACGCGGTTGACACGCGGTTTACGATTCGATTTTTGAAATTCGTTTATTCTGCCTTCCATGATTTTTTCCCGTTTTTCCTGCCCTAGCAATCCGAGGGATCGAGACACGCTGCCGCCCGTGGTTGCTGGCGTCATTTCCTAGCCAGAACCTTCCCCCACACTAAATATTGCGGTCACTCTCCCACGCGGACACGCTATAATTTCCACGCTTACTAGAGCTACAACTTTAACGATTTCTCGTCAATAGAATTTCGCTCTTATTTTTAGCCTTTTTAGCTTGTCTAAAAAGAACAGTTTTACCAACCCTGCACCTCGCTTTTTATTAAACTGCGTCTTAGCCACTTCGTTGCGCTCGCATTCCACGGCTGCCTCTTGGCAAGGGCGGATTAGCTGACAAAATCATCCATCCCTCCTGCTCTTTTCTCGTCGCAGCGAGGGGGCCGACGATGCCCCAGCCTTTCTAAATAGATTCGCTTCCAAACATCGCACTCAGCGTGGCCAAGATACCGATAAACGGAGACGTAGTCACGCATCACTACAACATCCATAGCGACGCGCATGCCACAATTAGCCATCGACAAAAGTTTCGCGTTTTTCGGGCTGGAGGACGTCCGTGGTCGATAGTGATACCAACGCGGCGACCAAAAAATGAACAAAGGCGTAATTGGAATTACGCTGACACAGGATTGTGCGAAAGTGGGCCTCCCTTTGGTGATCGATGGCGGGGTTGACACGAATCAGTATCTAAACTTTGGAAGTACCGGGGTGAGATCTTGCGTCTTGGGCTCAGAAAAGTCCGGCGGCTCAGCAGCCAATGACTCCACCCGTACGGGGCCCCGCCCACATTCAGAAAACGTCGCTGCTCCGAATTCCGGCCTGCCCAAATCGCGGCCGCAAGGTTGGGACGATTCATTGCGCCCGATCGCTCGTATTTTTTTGCCGTTGGTACATTGTCGAGCCGCGCCGCGGGTCGACACCCGCTCGCGCGGCTCGGGGCATGGCTACTACCTCCTGCTGCGGAAATTCTATTGCCAGGAGAAAGAATTCTAGGCCGCACAGCGGAGTTGGACCGCCGTGCGGCACTAGCGAATGACTACTGGTTAGCTTTGCCCTGGCCTTGCACGCCTTTTTGCGGACCACGGAAGCCGCCCTTGGCGTCTTTGGTTGGCTTCAGATCACGCACATCAACCTGCGGTTTGTCTTTCTTCTCTTCGCTCATATTACCTTTCTTAGTTTGTTAGCTGCTTTTTTGGTTTTGGGTTGTGCGAGTCGCGCCGAATAATTGCTGTCCCCCTACGACCTTCTCGTCTGGGATCAGGTCGTCCAAACGGATCAGCTTGTCTTTCGAACGCTTCTGCCGTTGAGCTCCACGCTCCCCAGAATCTGCGTCCTTTTTTTCCTTCGACGAACTCACGTGCACCCTATTACCACTATCTGTGCCATGAGATTTTTAGGCCCGACTTTTGCTCTATTTTGCAGCTTTTGATCGAGATGTAATGATCTGTTCAACAGCGCCTTAAATCTTCTAATGCCATTAACCAAAATTCTGCCCGTACCATTTCGACGGCCTTGGACGATGGCCCAGAATCTGGGCCAGCTGGTATCATTTCGACTCACAGCCGGATCACTTGTGATTCAGCTCGCGCAAATGCCGGCTCAGGGTGGCACGTGAGATGCCAAGAAGTTTTGCCGCGCGCCGCTGATTTTGGTTGGCCTGTTTATAGACAAACTGCACGTGACGCTTGACGGCGCTTGCCAGCAAGAAATCGCCACCGTCGTGATCAGAATGCGCGCTTTTCTCCGACGAATTCGCAGATGTTTGCGGCGGCTCAAGATCGGGCGGAAAATGAACATGCTCGGGCATGATAACGTCACCGTCGCAGAACAAGGTCATCGTTCGCACGGTGTGACTGAGCTCGCGTAAATTTCCACGCCAATCGTGCACTAGCAAACGGTCCATCGCGGCGGGATGAATCGCGGTAATCTTTTTTCCCAGGCTTAGGGCTGACATTTTCAGCTCGTTCGCGATTAATCCGGGCAACTCTTCCCGGCGATCGCGCAATGCGGGAATCAAAATCGTAAGACCATTCAAGCGATGATAAAGGTCCTCGCGGAATTTTCCCTGACGCACCCGCTCGCGCAGCGAAGCGTTGGTCGCGCAAATGATTCGCGCATCTGTTTTCAACATCCGTTCGGAACCGAGCCGCTCGAATTCGCCGTATTCGAGCACGCGCAAAACTTTCACCTGCGCCAGCGGGCTCATGTCCGAGATTTCGTCAAGAAAGATTGTCCCGGCGTTCGCGAGTTCAAATTTTCCTTTAACCGCTTGCTGCGCCCCTGTGAACGCGCCTTTTTCGTGACCAAAGAGCTGACTCTCGAGCAACGTATCGCTCATGGCCGAAGTATTGAAAGAGATGAAAGGGCCCGCGGCGCGCGCCGACGAATTGTGAATGGCCTGCGCCAGCAACGTTTTTCCGGTGCCGGTTTCGCCAAGCAAAACGATCGGGACATCTGATTTTGCCGCGAGTTTGGCCAAACTGATGCAACGAGTCATCCCTGCGTTCGTCGTTCGCAGATCTTCAACTTTCAGACTGGTAGGGCGCAGTTGCATCAATTCCGTACTCCTTCGCCTAATTGCCGGATCGGCTCGAAAGCATATTCAATCAACGTCCTGCTTCCCACCCGAATACGCGCTTCGCCTTTCATGCCCGGCCGTAACGAAAGATGGTGTCGATTCCCCGCTTCATCGAGTGATGCCAGCCCAACGAAATATTGACCGCTCGCCCCCGCGACCGCGGACGGGCTCACCCAGTTGAGCTTTCCGCTGAGCGCGCCGTAGCGTTGATACGGGTACGCTTCGAAGAAAAACCGGACCAACTGATCTGCTTTTAGTTTCGCCAGGCCGGACTCATTCAGCATCAAGCGCGCGAGCGGTTTCGCGTCTTGGCGTCCAAGCTGGCAAAGCTCCTGCCCACTTTGCACAACGCTGCCGACATTGCGCTGAGCCAAGGAAATGAGAACGGCGTCGTAGGGCGCGCGAATCGTGAGCAAGTTCTTTTGCGAGTTTTCGAGGTCGCCTTTCAAAGCACCGAGTTTCATCTTCAACTTCTGCACTTCCCCGGCTTGCTCCGCGCGTTTGCGCGAATTCGCATTCTCCAGTTGTTGCCGCTCGAGTTTCACCTGCTCGAGTGTGCGCTGGGCAACAGCTTGATCTTTCTCGGCTCCAGCAGCCTCGAGTTGAAGCTTAATCAAATCGATCTGGGAAAAACCGCCGCTTTTCGAAAGCTTCTCCAGCCGGTTGAGCAACTCGCGATTGCTGGCGGTTTGCTTCTCGCGAAATCGCAGCTCGCTTTCCGCCTGGGACACTTGCGCGTTCTTAATGTTTGCTTCGGCAGCGTAGGCTTCGTCCATTTTCGCCAGGGTCAATTCCTGCGTATGCAAATCTTCCGTTAGAGTTTGCAGCTGCGTATCGAATGCCCGAATCTCGTCCGATCGCAGGACGAAGAGTTCCGCGCCGGCTTCAACCGTTTGCCCTTCGGTAACGGAAACGCGATTCACCGTGGCGAGTCGTGGTGACTGAATTGGATCGGCCCCTTCGCGCGGTATAAGGACAAACGGAGCGTGCTCCGTTTCGGGAAGATGCACAAAAATGGCTGCCAAAAGCGCGGTGATAAAAAGACAGATCAACCACCAACCCATAAAACGAATGACTTTTGGCGGCGGATCCTGCGGGAGCATCTCCGATTCGGTTTCGAACGAGCTGGGCGAGTAAGTTTCCGCGCTCATCCGCCGACACCCATTTGCTGACTAGAGAGATAAAAATACAAACCGCGTTGCGCCATCAGCTCATCATGGGATCCAATTTCGGCCACGCTGCCTTTTTCCAGTACCACAATTGAGTCGGCCTCTCGAATCGTGCTCAAGCGATGCGCAATCGCGATGGTGGTGCGTCCGGCCATAATGCGGCCAAGATTATTTTGGATCGCCCGTTCCGACTCCGTATCGAGCGCACTGGTTGCTTCATCGAAAATCAGAATAGGCGGGTTGTTATAAATGGCACGTGCAATCGCGATGCGCTGCTTTTGCCCGCCAGAGATTGCCAGACCAGATTCACCGATTTTCGTCTCATAACCCATCGGCAAACGCATGATGAAATCGTGCGCCGCCGCGGCCTGGGCGGCAGCGAGGACACGATCGAGGTCGGGCTCGGGATCGCCGAAGGAAATATTGCGCGCGATCGTTTCGTTAAACATATGGTTTTCCTGTAACACCATTCCGATATGACGGCGCACATCCCGATAGTTCAGGTTCTTCAGATCGACGTTATCGAACAGGATCGTGCCTTCCGTGGGTTCGAGGAGACCCGCGATTAGTTTGACCAGTGTCGTCTTTCCGCAACCGCTTCGCCCGACGAAGGCGATCATTCGACCCGGCGCCAGGTCGAGCGTAATATTACTCAAGATATTGGGAGCTTCCGGTCCGCCATATCTGAAACTCACGCTGCGCAATTCAATCCGGCCTTCCAAGCTGTGCACCGGAACTAATCGCGAACGGT
>Ga0193714_1000016_pt1 | contig 18623 bp, 17 predicted proteins | sample U2m1metaG_FD_143039 | JGI IMG/M metagenome (GOLD analysis project Ga0193714, IMG submission 143039) | Soil microbial communities from a riparian zone of the East river system, Colorado, United States - U2m1 | ecosystem: Environmental > Terrestrial > Soil > Riparian zone | place: USA: East River... | reverse complement strand
GGCGAAATTGTAGGGCAGGCATTCCTGCCTGCCTTTTGTCCAAACGGCAACCGGGAGCGGTTGCCCTACAAAACTGGTGCGCCGTTCGCTAATCGCATTTGCAGGGCCAAAAAAATCTCAAAAAAAAGGATTGCGCGTGACATGGTGATATAGTTATGTAGATCACCAAATGAGAGTCGGTGGAATACAGGATGGACAGTGAATGGAACGACAGTCAGCCGATTTATCGACAACTGCGGGATCGTGTCGTCGCCATGATTCTCGACGGCCTGCTCAACGAAGGCGATCCCTTGCCCTCGGTGCGCAATGTCGCGGCGGAATATCGGGTCAATCCCCTCACCGTTCTCAAGGCCTATCAGCAGCTCGTCGGCGAGGAGTTGGTCGAGACCCGGCGCGGGCTCGGCATGTTCGTCAATGCCGGCGCCCGCGATCTCTTGCTGAAGGCCGAACGCGAGAAATTTCTTACCGACCGATGGCCCGCAATCGCCGCAACCATTCAGCGGCTTGGGATCACACCGAAAGAACTTTTGGCTGCCGCCAAAGGGAGATCAGAGGGCAGAGGTCAGAAGTCAGAAGAGAAGCGATGAAACCAACCATCAGCGGACAGCTAAGAATATGGCAACGATAGAAGCACGCGGGCTCCGCAAAGTTTTCGGCACAACGATCGCGCTGGATGGGATAAACCTGCGTGTCGAAGAGGGCCGTATTCTCGGAATGATCGGCCCCAACGGCGCGGGCAAGACCACCGCGCTCAACGCGATTCTCGGGCTCACTTCATATGAAGGGCAGTTAACTGTCCTCGGACGAGATCCGTGGAACGCGCGCGATCAGCTCATGCGCGACGTCTCTTTCATTGCTGACGTCGCGGTTCTGCCGCGTTGGATCCGGGTTTCGCAGCTGCTCGATTACGTCGCGGGTGTGCATCCGCGATTCGATCGCGCGAAAGCGGAAGGTTTTCTGGCAAAGACCACGATCAAACGCACCAGCAAGGTGCGGCAATTGTCGAAGGGCATGGTGGCCCAATTGCACCTTGCACTGGTCATGGCGATTGACGCGAAATTGCTGGTGCTGGATGAGCCGACGCTTGGTCTGGACATCTTATATAGAAAGCAGTTCTACGATTCGCTCCTGAACGATTATTTCGACAAGACTCGCACCATCGTGGTGACGACGCATCAGGTGGAAGAGGTCCAGGACGTCCTGACCGATCTCATGTTCATCGATCGCGGAAAGATCGCGCTGGAGTGCAGCATGGAAGAATTCGAGTCGCGCTATCTGGAAGTGATGGTGAATCCTGAACACGTTGCCGCGGCACGGGCGCTCAAGCCGATTCACGAACGATCGGTCTTCGGCCGCAGCGTGATGCTGTTCGATGGGGCGAATCGTGAACAGGTCGCTGCCTTAGGCGAAGTGCGCCGGCCCAGTATCGCGGATTTGTTTGTGGCGGTCATGAGCAGGGAGCAAGGAGCTCGCCACGGCGAGTCCGTCCAGTGGCGGACAGGAAGCAGAGAGGTAACTAATGCACCGTAATTACATGAAACGTGAGTCGACAACTCCGGGGAGCGCACGCGCCTCGCGTGCCCGTTTCGGCGCCCTCGCCGAAACCCGTCTTTTTTCACGTTCGGCGAATCAAAGCAAAAGTTCGCCATGGCGAGGGCGCCATGGCCAGCACGCGAGGCGCGTGCGCTCCCCAGCACAGCAAAACACAAATGAATAGTCCATCGAACACAGAGTCAGGTCCGGGGTCACCGATCCCGTCTAAAACAATGCCCTCGGATTCCGGGGTCAACGACCCTGGCTACAGTGCCGCGGCGACGCGCCCGCTCTATTGGTCGGTGTGGCGGGAACTGTGGGAGAACCGCTCTATATATATAGCACCGCTGGCTGTGGCGGTGGTCGTGCTCTTCGGGTTCATGATCAGCACGTATGGCATGCCAGAGCGCCGGCGTGGGGTGTTGTTGATGGATCTGGCGAAGCAGCGGGCACTCATTAGCGAGCCCTACGACGCCGCGGCCATGATGTTGATCTTCACCGTCTTCATCGTCGGCGTGTTCTATTGTCTCGACGCGCTCTACGGGGAACGGCGCGATCGCAGCATTCTCTTCTGGAAATCGTTGCCGGTTTCCGATCTCACAACCGTGCTTTCGAAGGCGAGCATTCCGCTCGTAATTTTGCCGCTGGTTGCTTTCGCCATCATTGTTGCCACGCACTTTGCCATGCTGCTATGGAGCAGCGTCGTTCTTCTGACGAGCGGTCTGGCCGGGACGACTTGGACACGGTTCAACATTCTCGAGCAGTCCCTGATATTACTTTACAGCCTGATCGCGCTTGCCCTCTGGCATGCGCCGATCTACGGCTGGCTGCTGCTGATCTCAGGCTGGGCCCGCAGGGCGACATTTCTTTGGGCAGTGTTGCCGCTGCTCGCGATCACCATCTTCGAGAAGATCACGTTTAACACGGCGCATTTCGCCTCCATCCTGGGGCATCGCCTGACGGGATTCGCAACAGAGGCTTTTGATTTCCAAGGCCAACATAACCCGGACATTCATTCGCTGGCACAGCTAACTCCCGGAAGATATTTGAGCACGCCGGATCTTTGGATCGGGTTAGCATTCGCCGCCGCATTCATCTTCGCGGCCGTTCGGCTGCGCCGTTATCGCGGGCCGATTTAATTGATTTACAGACAACAAATAAGGAGAGAATCTATGCATCCACTTAAGAAAGCGGCCCGCATCGCGGGCGCGGTGTATCTGTCGATGGTCATCACGGGGCCGTTTAGTCTCCTCTACGTTCCCGGCAAGATAATTGTTCATGGAAACGCCACCGCGACCGGAGCCAACGTTCTGGCGCACGATACCCTTTTTCGTTTCGGGATTGTCGCCGGTCTTTTCGGCCAGGTTCTTTTCATCTGCCTCGCCGTAGCGCTTTATCGGTTGTTGGGCGACGTAAACAAGACCTGGGCGCGGCTGATGTTTGGATTCGTTCTCGCCGCCGCCGCCGTTGGATTCCTAAATGAACTGAATGATCTCGGTGCGCGCATTCTGTTCCACGGCGGTGAGTTCCTTTCGGTATTCGACAAAACGCAACTGGATGCTTTGGGCATGCTGTTCATCAGACTGCATAGCCAGGGAAACATGATCGCAGAGATCTTCTGGGGTCTCTGGCTATTTCCTTTTGGTCTGCTCGTCTTCCGCTCCGGATTTCTGCCACGGTTTATCGGCGTTTGGCTAATGATCAACTGTTTCGGCTATCTCGTGCTGAGCATGATAGCGTTATTTTTTCCCGCTTACAACGACAAGCTCTTTCTCTATCTCCAACCTGTCTTCTTTGGCGAACTTGCGATCATGCTCTACCTGCTCATCAAAGGCGCGAAGGTGCCAACTGCTGCAAGCACGCTTCAACCAGCGACGGGTGGTCTTGGCTTTCGTTAGGTGATGAAGCAGATTCTAAAATGGACTGGGGCAACGATTCTCCTTGCGTTGATCTTGTCGATCTTCGCGGGGTTCATTGCTTACTGGAGATCGACTAACGATTGCGATCACAAGACTGCCTTGGTCAATCCGATGAAAGCCATTCGTTTTTGCGAGTATGGTTCACCAGACGTTCTCAAGTTTGAAGATGTTGAAAAGCCTGCTCCGAATGACGATCAAGTCTTGATCAGAGTTCACGCGGCTTCCCTCAATTTTATTGATCCGGGCGTGATGCGAGGGCCGTGGCCGCTTCGCCTGATCTCCGGGCTGCGCAAACCAGAGAAGACGCGGCTAGGCACCGATGTGGCCGGACAGGTCGAAGCGGTTGGCAAAAACGTGACGCTGTTCAAAGCGGGCGACGAAGTTTTTGGCGCGGCTCGTCCTTCCCTTGCGGAGTATGTGTGTGCTCGCGAGCGAGCATTGGTTATTAAGCCAGCTAATGTGACATTTGAACAAGCGGGCTCCGTACCTTGGGCGGGATTCACCGCCTTGCAGGGTCTTCGCCAAGCTAACATTCAGCCGGGGCAAAAGGTCCTGATCAACGGCGCAACGGGAGGCGTGGGCACTTTCGCTGTCCAGATAGCGAAGTCATTCGGCGCGGAAGTAACGGGCGTATGCAGTACGGGAAAAGTGGAGCTTGTCCGATCAATCGGCGCAGACCATGTGATTGATTACACGAAAGACGATTTCACCAAAGGTGACCAGCGTTACGACGTGATTTTTGATAACGTTGGCAACCACTCCTTCTCAGATCGCCGGCGCGTCTTAACTCCTAATGGCGTCTGCATCCTTGCCGGAATCGGAGGAGCAGGACTACACCAGGAAACGTGGGGGCGCATCGTTGGGAATTTCGAAGCGGATCTGTTGTCGCGGTTCGTTCGTCAGAAGTTCGTCAGCTATGTTACGAAACTGGACAAAGAGGATCTGAAGTTGTTGAGCGACCTCATGCAAACGGGGAAGGTGATACCCGTCATCGACCGGACTTACAAGTTGAGGGAGATCGCAGAGGCGATGCGGTATTTCGAAGAAGGCCACGCGCGCGGAAAAGTAGTTATAGCTGTGGAATAATTCTGTGAAGCTAAGACAAGTCTTAAAATGGTCTGCGAGCATAATTTTCCTGGCGCTCGTGGCTTGGTTCTTCGTCGCCTACTGGACGTCTAGCAATGACTGCGACCGGTATAACACGGTTCCTACTAACTCTATGAAAGCGATCGTCTACTGCGAATACGGTCTCGCGAATCTCAAGTTGAAGGACATCGAAAAACCCGCGCCGACGGATAACGAAGTCCTCGTCCGGATTCACGCGTCGTCAGTGAACCCCGCCGACATGATTTGCAAGGGCGGGGCTCGCATCGTGACCGGATTACGCAAACCGAAGATTACTCGATTGGGTACTGATTTTGCCGGCACGGTGGAAGCGGTCGATAAGAATATAACAAAATTCAAACCGGGTGACGAAGTATTCGGCGGGAAAACCGGCGCGTTCGCCGAGTATGTGTGTGTTCGCGAGGAGAGAGCAATCACATTGAAGCCGGCAAACGTGACCTTTGAGCAAGCGGCGTCAGTCCCTATTGCAGGAATCACGGCGTTGCAGGCTCTCCGCGACAAAGGAAAAATTCAGTCTGGAAAAAAAATTCTGGTCAACGGCGCGTCGGGGGGCGTGGGCACATTCGCAGTCCAAATCGCCAAGGCGCTCGGTGCAGAAGTGACCGGCGTGTGCAGTACGCGCAACTTGGAGATGGTTAGATCGATCGGCGCCGATCAGGTCATTGATTACACAAAAGAGGATTTTACCAGGAGTGGGCAGCGTTACGACCTGCTTTTTGACAACATTGGCAACCATTCATTTTCTGAACGCCGTCGTATCTTAAATCTTAACGGCATGTGTGTAATGGTGGGGGTCGGAGGATCAGGAGCGAGCGGCGGTCAGATCCTGGGAGTTTTGGCTGGCGAGCTTAACGCATATTCCCGCTCAAGGTTCGTCAGCCAAAAATTCAGCACATTCCTGGCAGCCTTGAACCAAAAGGACCTGGCTGTTTTGAGTGATCTCATGCAAGCCGGAAAGATCACGCCAGTCATCGACCGGACCTACAAATTGAATGAGACCGCTGATGCTCTTCGTTACCTGGAACAAGGACACGCTCGCGGCAAAGTCGTGATCAAGTTGGAATGACGCTGACTACTCGAGAAAATGAAATGACACTTGCTGCGATCGACAACTCACAACGTGCCGCGGCAAAAGTCGCGGGCTGGAGTGGCCTGCTCACTTTCGCGATCGTGGTCTTTGGCAACTACGTGCTGCTTAATCCTCTGGTTATTCCGGGCGATGCGGCCGCGACCGCTCAGAACATCGTGGCGCACCAGACGCAATTTCGCATCACGGTTGTTTGTTTTCTGACTTACAGCTTGGTCGTTGTCGTTCTACTCAGCGCGCTTTATATAATTCTTAAACCGTTAAATCCTCACGTTACTTAAGAGCCGCAGCATCGCCAGCAGATTGAGTGTCGAAAGGAGCCACAACAAGGCGAAGACGAGACGCGAGAGTGCCCCGATCAGCGCGAGGCCGGGATTTAACGGTTTAAGAATTAACGTGAATTACTTGCAAGTCTTCGAACCGAATCGATTGCAAGCTCTGGCGCGATTGCATCTCGGCGCGACTTTCGATGACTACTATGTCGGTCTGCCTTTCTTTGGATTGGCCGCGACCGTATGCGCCTGGTTGTGGCTCAAGTCGAACTACATCCCGAAAGGCCTGGCTATCTTTGGGGTAATCTCGTCCGCGTGGTGCGTGCTCTGTGCTTTCGTTTTCCTCATTTTCCCGCACTTCAATAAAGTCGTTAACGACTATTTGTTCGACTCACCGATGGCTTTGTTCGAATTGATCGTGAGTTTTTGGCTTCTCTTTAAAGGATTGAAACCAGTCGCGCCCAACCAATCGCAGGCTGATGCACTTTGACCTTTCGCTCATGATTGACAACCTGCCTTATCGCAAACCTTCATCCCGCTTATGAAACGAATACTGAAATGGATTTTCCGCATCGTTCTTGTCCTGTTCGTCCTCGCATTCCTGTTTGTGTTTGTTGCCTACTGGAGGTCAACCAACAACTGTGATCAGCTCACCGCTGCCCAGGGCGACAAAATGAAGGCTATTGTCTACTGCGACTACGGCTTAGCCAACCTGAAGCTTGCCGACATCGCGAAACCCACTCCGACGGACGATCAAATCCTGGTCAAGGTTCATGCGGCTTCGGTCAACCCGCTTGACTGGCACTTCATCGAAGGCACACCCAAAATCATGCGCGTATTGGGTGTTGGGCTACGCAAGCCCAAGGACCCGCGGTTGGGCGTTGATTTTGCGGGAACGGTTGAAACGGTCGGAAAGAACGTCACCCAGTTCAAAGCAGGCGATGAAGTGTTCGGTGGTCGAGACGGGGCCTTTGCAGAGTACGTCTGTCCGCGCGCCGATCGCGCAGTGACACTGAAACCAGCGAATATCACGTTTGAGCAAGCAGCGTCGGTCAACATCGCGGGCATCACGGCATTGCAGGCTGTGCGCGACAAAGGAAAGGTCCAGCCGGGGCAGAAGGTCTTGATCAACGGCGCGTCGGGAGGCGTGGGTACTTTTGCTGTCCAGATCGCAAAATCATTCGGCGCAGATGTCACCGGCGTGTGCAGCACGAGAAATCTGGACATGGTCCGATCGCTCGGCGCGGATCACGTGATTGATTATACCAAAGAGGATTTCGCCAAAGGTGATCAACGTTACGACGTGATTCTCGACAACGTTCCGAATCATTCCCTGTCCGAATGCAGGCGGGTCTTAAATCCCCAAGGGAAATACGTTATGATCGGCGGCGGCGGGCCGAACGACAACCGATGGATCGGACCTTTCGGTCGTTTGATTCAGACGCTGGTGGTCTCACCGTTCGTGAGCCAGAAAATGGGTATGATGATGGCGCAACTGACGAAAAGCGACCTGAACATCCTGGGCGATATGATGCAGTCCGGAAAAGTGAAACCGGTCATCGACCGGACTTACAAGTTGAGCGAGCTGCCCGAAGCGATCCGGTATCTGGAAGAAGGTCACGCTCGAGGCAAAGTCGTAATAACGGTTGAGTAATAATTGAGTTATGATCGCGACGCGCGATGCATCTAAATTCATTCTTATGAGCAACTTTTTCGAGGAGTTGCAGCGGCGAAAAGTTTATCGAGTCGCAGCCGCATGGAAAACTGCCGCAGGATTCATCATTCAGATCGGATCGGCAGTTTTCCCGGCGTGGGAATTACCAAATTGGACACTGCGCCTTGTCGTCGTGCTCTTGCTGATCGGGTTTCCGATCGCGCTAATTCTCTCCTGGGCTTACGACGTCACAGCTCAGGGGATTCGTGCAACTCCAACTGTCTCAGCTGCCGGAACGCATCGCCGCCGCAATCTAATTTTGCTCATTGCAACCGGCGTGATCGTTTCGGCCGCGGCAGGTTTCTTCCTCTTGCCACGCGCCTCCGCTCGAAAGATCGACAAGTCAATCGCGGTGCTGCCGTTCCAAAATCTGAGCGATGAAAAGGAAAATGCCTATTTCGCCGATGGAATGCAGGACGATATCCTGACGAATCTCTCGAAGATCGGTGACTTGAAAGTCATTTCGCGCATGTCAGTCATGTCATATCGGGGTGAGGGCACGCGCAACGCCCGCGAAATTGGCAAAGCGCTTGGTGTGGCGACACTTTTGGAAGGCAGCGTCCGCCGAGTTGGTAATCGGGTGCGCGTCAACGTCCAGCTGATCGATGCCAGCAACGACGAGCATATTTGGGCGGAAGATTACGATCGCGATTTGACCGACGTTTTTGCCATTCAAACCGATCTCGCGCAAAAGATTGCTTCCGCTCTCCAGGCGAAACTTTCGCCGAATGAAAAAGCGCGTCTCGATCACCGGCCAACCCAAAATTCGGACGCTTATCTCCGCTTCGTCCAGGCACACGATTACGCCAATCGAGCGGAGATGTTTCACGACACATCTTTGAAGGCTGAGCCGCTTTTTGAGCAGGCGATCAAGCTCGATCCAAACTTCGCCGCGGCTTTTGCTGGTCTCTCCATGGTGGAGAGCTGGGTGTATCATAACTCCGACCCGGTACCGAGCCGGCGGGAGAAAGCGCGTCTCACCGCTGAGCAAGCTCTGCGATTGCAACCGGATCTTCCCGAAGCCCATCTTGCACTCGGTTTCTCTTATTATTATGGCGACCGCGATTACGAGCGCGCTCTTGCCGAATTCGACATCGCCAGACGCGGTCTGCCGAACGAGTCCCAGGCCTATCTGGCCATCGGTGCCATTCAGCGGCGCCAGGGCAAGTGGGCGGAATCAACTGCGAATTTGGAAAAAGCCGCCACCCTCGATCCGAAAAACACAAACGTCCTGGTTAATCTCTGTTTTAGTTACATCGCCCAGCGGAATTTCGAAACCGCCGACAAATTTCTTGATAGCGCCATCGCGGCGTCGCCGCAAGCGTTTCAGCTACGTGCATTGAAAGGATTCATGGCGGTCCTATGGAAGGGCGATCTTGGCGCGGCCGAAAGAGTATTTCCTCCAACCCCAACTGAAAACGATCCGGACGGGCTGATTACCTGGGCACGGGCCTGGATCCTAACGCTTCAGCGAAAGTTTCCAGAGGCTCTTCAAGTCCTGGAACGATTTCGCGGTGAAACCATGTTTACTACCACTACTGCCCCCGCCCCGAAAGCTCTCCTGCAGGGGCTGATTCACCTGCTCCAAGGCGATAAGACCAAAGCACAACCAGAGTTGGAGCATGCGCGCCTGGTCTCGGAAAAATTGCTCCGCGAAGCTCCGGAAGACTCTACCCGACACGCCCAGCACGGCCTCATCCTGGCGGCATTGGGTCAAAAGCAAGAAGCCATTGCCGAAGGCAAGCGCGCCGTTGAGTTACTACCTGAATCCCAGGACGCCCTGGATGGGCCGCAGGCAACCGCTAACCTCGCCCAGATTTACGCCTGGACCGGCGAATTCGACGAGGCATTTCGGTTGCTCGATCATTTGTTTGCGGTCCCCAGTAACCTAACCATCCCCATGTTGAAGCTCGATCCAGCTTGGGACCCGTTGCGCCAAGACCCGCGGTATCAAGCTTTGATCGACAAGTACGGACCAAAGAGCTAGCGCTCTTGAAAATGACGAAGCACGAATGACGAAGAAGTGATCAGAGATCAGAGCAACCGTCAGGCCGCCTCGTGCTCATGCTCGTGATCGTGATCGAGATTCCTTTGGCACCAAACACCAACACCCAACGCCCAACATCGAACGTCCAATTGAAGAAGATCAGAGATCACTGACTACGGAGTACGGACGACACACAACAGACAACAGACAACAGACAGCCGATAACTGAAACGTCTCGGAACATTTCGCGCCCTCGATTTAACGATTCACGATTCACTGGTCACGATTTACGAGCTTTAGCCGCTATTCCGTGCGCAACGCGGTGATTGGATTGACGTAGGTGGCGCGGCGCGCAGGCAGAAAACAGGCAAGCAACGCCGCAAGTGCCAGCATCAAACTGGAAGCAAAAAGTGCGAAGGGATCGCTCGGACTTACATCGTACAAGATTTGGGCAAGGACGCGGCCCGCGGCCAAGGAAAGTAGAATGCCAACGCTGACGGCAAGCGCGGTTTGCATCGCGCCCTGGCGCATGATCAAAGCGAAAACGTCCTTGCGATGTGCGCCGAGCGCCATTCGAATACCGATCTCGCGCGTTCGGCACGCCACCGAATAAGCCTTTACTCCATAAACACCGACGACTGCCAGCAACAGCGCAATGCAGCCAAACACCCCGAAAAGGATCGCGCCCAGCTTAACGATCCAAAGGTTTGGCGATTTCTCCATCAGATCGACATACGGCAACATCTGCAGAACGGGCAGGCCTGGATCGATCTCGCGGAGCGATTGCCGAAGCGTCGGCATCATCGCGACTACGGCACGTCGATCTGGAGTGCTGACGCGAACGTGAAGATAAATCTGGCCGTTGTAGCCTTGAGCCAAGGGCACAAACAACCGGCGAATGATCGAGTCGTTCTGAATGTCGTGTCGATGTTTGCTGACCACACCGATGATTTCCAAATCGTTAGGCCCACCGTCCTTTGGCGGCTGCGTATAGCAAACATGTTGGCCGATCGCGTCTTCATTCGGGAAAAGTTTCGTCGCCATTTCTTCGTCAATGATGGCGACGCGGCGTGAATCCTTATTCTCGCATTCGGCTTGCGTAAAATCGCGGCCGCGCAGCAGCTTGACGCCAAGAGCATCGAAATAACCGGGGCTGATGGCAGTGTAGAGCGCATTGACGCTTGGGTCCGGCGCTTTGGAATCGTTAGGCATCGTGTCTTTCGCACGAATGATGCGCCGCGTGTTAGTGAAATCGGCATAAGGTAACATCGTGCCCACGGCGGCTGCCCGGACACCCGGCAGTTCCCGCGCGCGTTCTACCATTGCAAATATCAACCGACGCGAATCGGCTGCCTCTTTTTTAATCAAGGTGAAGTCGCACTCAGTGATCAGATCGCCGGCCGCGACAAACCCCGGGTTCAGCCCGGCGGCTTTGAGTGCGCCCCGGAAAAATAAGCCGGCGGCGAAGAGAAGCATCAGCGAAAGCGCAATCTGGACCATGATCGAGATATGTCGTGGTGCAAAAAAGCGGCTGAAGCGACCAATGCGCGCAGGTTCGCCGACTTGTTGTTTGAGGTCGTTCACCAGATCCGCCCTGGTGGCCTTTATGGCCGGGCCGAGGCTGAAAAGCATTGTCGCGAGAAGGCAAAACAAAAAGGTCGCCGCGAGCACAGTCGCATCGGGACGCAATTTCACGACGATTGAGAAACTGGTGGAAGCCAGCAGACCGCGGAGTTGCTGGAGAAGAAGGTCGTTGCACCAGGCGCTGATCACGAGCCCGACCGCGCCACCGCAAAGAGCAAGCAGGAAGCCTTCGGAGAGCAATTGTCTTACGATCTGCCAGCCTGATGCGCCCACCGCGAGCCGGACGGCAATCTCCTTCGAACGCGCCGTACCGCGCGCGAGCAGCATGTTGGCCAGATTCAGGCAGGCTATAAGCAACACCGCGCCAGCCATGGCCATGAGTAACGTCGCGATTAACGCAATCGGCCCGTCGTCCTCCGGTTGCGTGCTCAAACTGAAGCGCGACGGCGTTTGAATCTGTAATTCGCGCGCACCTTCACTCTCCGCCGGCTGGATGGCGGTAAGTCGCTGCGCCAGGACCGGCAGGCGCGATTTCGCCATTTCGATGGTCAAGCCGGGACGCATGCGGCCGGTGAGATTGAAGGCGAAGTTCTTTGGATTCATCAGATCGTGCATTGTCTCGGAATCGCCAAAGGCCGAGCCAAGCTGTGAACGAATGCCTAGTGGCACCCAGATATCCGGCGCGATCAATACGCTCGCACCACTAAATCCATCGGGTGCGATGCCAATCACGGTATAAGGCTGGCCGTTGACCTGAAGCGTGCTGCCGACAAAATCGTTCCGCCCGCCCATTCGTTTCCAAAAACCGTAGCTCGCGACGACGACTGCGATGTTGGCGTTCGGTTTACATTCGTCCGCGCTATAAAACCGGCCGCGGTACGGTTTCGCTCCTATCAGTGAAAAATAGTTTTCCGAGGTCAGGAAGGCGAAGCTGCGGCGCATCTCGTGATCGCGCCCGATGCCGGCGACGGCAAACTCGAGCGCCGCCAGATCAGCAAAAGCGTCCCCGCCATTGTCACGCAGCTCGCGATATTCGTTGTAGGAGAACTGGCGATAATCGTGACTCGCGTTCTGGCGCGCGGTGAACACGTTCACCACTTCGTTGGGTCGCACCGGCACCACCTGGTGCAAGACCACGCTGTTGATCAGGGCAAAAATTGCCGAGTTAACGCCGATCGCCAACGCCAGCGTCAATACCGCCGTTGCGGTGAATCCCGGCGCCTTGAGAAGCTGCCGCAGAGCAAACTTGAAATCTTGGATCATGAAACCTTGGTTTGTTTTCATTGAGATGCCGGGCGGGGCCGTTTTGGATTCAACAAATTGAATGCGAAACCAAAACGCCTGGGTGTGTTTCGCGCGTTCGTCATTGGCCATTGGGCATAATTCCCCGCTTTACGATTCACGATTCTCCGATCACGATTCACGTGCCCTCGGTGCCCGCATGCATCTCGATTTCGCTAACCTGCTGAATCTTGTCTCAACCATCACCTTGATCGGCGCGCTTGTTTTCACCGGTTTGCAGGTACGCGCGGCTAATCGCGCGCGCCGCGAGCAGGCGGCGGTGACCGTGATTGAAACTGCTGCTCTCAGCGAGAATTCGGCGCGCTTTTTAGAACTGCTCAGCGAAATCCCGGAAGGCGCTTCCGCTGCCGTCATCGAAAATTTAGACGCCGAAACGAGGCGCCAAATCTTTTTGTTCGGACTTCGGGTGGAAGTCATCGGCTACATGGTTTTTCACGGTCTGGTGGATGTTCAAACCGTTAACGATCTTGCCGGCGGTGCGATCCTTAGTTTTTGGTCGCGCGCAAAAGACTGGTCGGAAGAAAGGCGAAAGCGCACGGGCCACGATGAATTTTTGGAATGGTGCGAATGGCTAACCACGCAGATCGCACGCTATCGCGCTATTCATGCATATGTTCCGGCTTACGCGCGAACCGTGGATCACAGTATGTAACTACCCTCCCTGCATTCCTTGTTCGATGGCTTAAGCGCGAAGTTATGAAATATCAATACTACATCTGTGACGTATTTACCGAGAGACGCTTCGGCGGGAATCCGTTGGCCGTATTGCCCAAGGCGGACGGTCTTTCCGACCATCAAATGCAGCAGATCACACGTGAGTTCAACTTTTCCGAGAGCGCTTTCGTATTTCCTGCAAAAGCCGGTAACACACGTCACGTCCGAATTTTTACTCCTGGCGGAGAAATCCCGTTTGCCGGTCATCCGAACGTGGGAACCGCCTTCGTTCTTGCCAGTGCCGGGGAATTTGGTGAGATCAACTCTTCGTTGAGAGTGACGTTTGAGGAAGGAGCTGGGTTAGTTCCGATCACGATTTCCGGCGAACAAGGAGCGGTTGTGCGCTGCGAAGTGGCCGCCCCTGAGTCTTTATCTCTTGGGAAAACCATTGCCACCGAGCTTGTGGCATCCGCTGTTTCTCTCAACCCAGAGGACATCCTGACTGATACGCATCATCCTCAGGTTTGTTCGGTCGGCCTACCCTTCGTGATAACGGAACTCCAAGACCGCCCTGCCCTGGAACGCGCGCGAATTAATATGAGTGGGTTCGATGCGCTGGCGGGTATGGATATCAAACCCTCAATGCATCTTTATGTGCGGGTGAACGATGATTTTGATATTCGTGCTCGCATGTTCGCCCCATTGAGCGGTGTTCCTGAAGACCCCGCCACTGGAAGCGCCAGCTGTGCACTCGCCGGACTGCTGGCTCACTACAAGGAAGAGCCGAACGGCAGTTTTGCCTGGCGCATCGCCCAGGGAGTAGAGATGGCGCGTCCGAGCACTTTATTGGCTCGCGCAGAGAAGGCGGACGGGACCGTTCAAGCAACGTGGGTCGGAGGTTCGTGTGTAATGGTAAGCGAAGGCTTCATCCAGGTTGACTAGCGCCATGCCGGAGACACGCGTGAATGATCTCGCTAAGATTTTGACGTTCGCGAAACACTATGCCGAGGCGTGGTGCAGCCAAAATCCTGAGAGGGTAGCGGCGTTTTTCGCCGAAAATGGCTCACTAAGGGTAAACGACGAACCGCCCGCCGTCGGACGCGCGGCGATTGCTGAGGTGGCGCGAGGTTTCATGCGCGACCTTCCGGACATGATCGTGACAATGGATGAGGTGGCGCATGAGTCGGACGGAACGAAGTTCCATTGGACGTTAACTGGAACGAACACCGGACCGGGCGGCACGGGGAAACGCCTTCGTATCAGCGGCTACGAACTTTGGACGATCAGCGAGGATGGTCTGATTGGAGATTCGAAAGGCCATTTCGATAACGCAGAATACGAGCGGCAGCTCAAGCACGGCGTCGATGACTAGCTAATAAACCGCGATGTCGGCATTTGAACACGTCGCCGCTTTGCGCGCAGAATAGGTTTGTTCATGAACAATCTTTGCTTCGCCTTTCGCCAACTCTACAAAGCACCGGCGTTCACGGTCACCGCGCTTGCCACGGTCGCGATCTGCCTGGGAGCGAACCTCGCGATTTTTGGGGTCATAAATTCTATCCTCCTCCGTCCGCTTCCGTTTTCGCAATCCGATCGGCTGGTGACGATCTTCAACACCTACCCGAAAGCCGGAGTCGAGAATGATGGCTCGTCGGTCACCAATTACTACGAGCGGCGTGGCAACATTCCGGCGTTCTCGAGCCTTTCCATCTTTCGTGACTTCAGCGAAGTCGTCGGCGAAACCGGTGCGGCCGAGCAGACAGAAATCATGCGCGTCTCGCCGGATTTTTTCGCGACGCTCGGCGTCAATCTCGCGATGGGTCGGACCTTCACCGAAGAGGAAGCAGCCGTGGCGGAAAACAACGGCGTGGCCATCGTGACGGACGCCTACTGGCGCCAGCGTCTTAATTCAGATCCAAACGTTCTCGGCCGGGACGTCCGCGTGAACACCATGCCGAGAAAGATCGTCGGCGTGTTGCCTCGTGATTTTCGATTCCTTTCCTCGGAAGCGCGTCTCTTTCTGCCGATAAGATCCAGGTTGGAGGAACGCACGCCGCGACAGCGCCATTCCGGCGGCGGTGGCACGCATATGATCGCGCGCTTGAAACCGGGCGCGACAATCGCCGAGGCGCAATCACAAATCGACGCGCACAACGCCGCCGTCGAAGAAGACAATCCCGAAGCGAAGATGATGACCGAAGCAGGTTTCCGATCACTCGTTAGGCCATTGCATGCGGAGCACGTCCGCTCGATTCGTCCAACTCTTTTGCTCATGCAGGCTGGCGTGTTTTTTCTTTTGCTCATCGGAGCGGTTAATCTGGTCAACCTCCTTCTGATCCGCGCGAGTGGCCGCGCGAAAGAAATGGCGATCCGCCGATCGATGGGCGCGAGTCGCGCGCATGTCGTGAGACAGGTAATGATCGAAACCGTTCTCCTGACTTTCGTCGGCGGATTGCTCGGCCTGGCGGTGGGCGCGTGGGGAATTCGGTTGCTCGAAGTTCTCGGGGGAGATCGCTTGCCGCTCGGCGCCCATATTATGTTCGACGGCTGGCTGGCGTCGATCGGTCTCGTTGGCGCGGTGGTTCTCGGAATCGTTATCGCCGTGCCGATCGCCTGGTTCAACCTGAGCAACCATCTGGCGGCTGCACTCCAATCGGAATCACGCACCGGCACGGTTAGTCGCGCCGCTCAACGCCTTCGCCATGGATTTATTGTCGCGCAGATCGCGCTCGCTTTCGTTTTGCTAGCGGGTGCGGCGCTGCTCGGCCTGAGCCTGAAAAAAGTGATGGCGGTTTCTCCCGGTTTCCGCGCCGATCACGTTCTCACCGGGGAAGTCACGGTGCCGTTTGCGTATAACGCCCGCCCTTTCCTCGAGCGCCTGCTGGAGGCAATTGGTCGGCAACCCGGAGTCGGGGCAGCTGGAGCGATCACGAACGTGCCGCTAAGTGGAGAGAGCGGGAAGACCGCGGTCACACCGAAGGGTTATGTGCCGCCGGCGGGCGAATCACTGCAGGGTCATTATCTCTATCAAGCCACGGGCGATTACTTCACCGCGCTCGGCATTCCGCTACGCGAAGGCCGGTTTCTAACTTCGGCCGACTCTCATCGCGCGGACCGGGTATGCGTGGTGGATGAAGATTTCGCCCGTCGCTACTGGCCTAACGGCGGCGCGCTTGGTCAACGCGTATTTCAAGGCAGCGACTCGGACGACGCAAAACTGTTCACCATTGTCGGTGTCGTCGGCGCGGTAAAACAAGCGGAGCTCACGGAACCGCGGGGGCAGGGCGCGGTCTACCTGCCGTTCATGGATTCCGACGGCATCAACGTCTTCGTCGTGACCCGCACGAGCCAGCGCCCGGAAGCATTTGCTGAGACGCTGCGGAAATTGGTGCGTGCGACCAATCCTGACCTGGCGATCGATAACCTCCGCTCCATGGATACGCGCATCGCGGAGAGCCTGATCGCGCGCCGCTCGCCGGCGTTGCTCGCCGGAATTTTCGCCGGCGTTGCACTGCTCCTCGCCGCGGTCGGAACGTACGGCGTCCTGAGTTACGCGGTCGCGCAACGCACGCGTGAGATTGGCATTCGCATGGCGCTCGGCGCGCAAACGAAACAGATTGGCGCGCAATTCTTCTCGTTAGGTCTTCGCCTTCTCGCCGCCGGAACCATCCTCGGTTTGATGGGCGCCTGGTGGGCCGGAAGAGCGATGCAGAGCGTTCTCTTCGACGTGCCAACCCTGCACGTCGCCACTCTTCTCGGCACCGCACTTATCATCACTGCGGTGTCACTCGTTGCCTGCTTCATTCCCGCGCGCCGTGCCACCAAGGTCGATCCCGTCATCGCACTCCGGGCGGAATAATAGCAACCGCGTCGGTTGCCGCTTTTTGGATTCGCAAGCGGAGCGCTTGCCCTACAACTGCTAACGGTTCTGACACATGAATCTCAATACTCTAGCGAATATCGGGCAAGTCATCGGCGCCGTTGCCGTCGTTGTTTCGTTGTTCTATGTCGCGCACCAAATTCGACAAAACACCAACGCCGTTCGCTCTGCTACTGCACAGACGGTGCACGAACACTTCGCTAACTGGTACCACCTTCTCGCCTCAGATCTCGTGCTTTCTCAAATCGCCGCTAAGGGGTTGCGGGATTACACATCGCTGTCAGAGCAGGAGAGTCGGGTTCATCGCGGCTTTCATCTCATTCCTTTCCTACTCGCAGAATGCCTTTCTAAAATGGCGACAAAAATTACTCGCTCCCGAACTCTGGCTCGGTTGGGAGTTTGTCATCATGAATCTAGTCTGCGCGCCGGGTGGCAAGGCCTTCTGGAAAGATCGAGGTTATTTGTTTGGCCGAGGAATTCCGCCGCTACGTCGAGAACGATCTGATGAAAAGGGAGCCGCACCCCGACGCGAAGCCGCTCGGTGCGTTTCCAATCGGCCGGGGCGTTGCATAGATGTTGCGATGACCCAATGCTGACAGGAAAGAACTTAGACGCCGCGGTGTGTTAGCCGGAAAGGAATCAAAATGAGGATAAGGAAAGTTATTTGCATCGCCATGGGCGCAATATTGAGCGCTACCGCAATGTCCGCCGACGAAACAGTCATCGTCAACGATATCCTTGGACCGGAGGGTCCGTTGTACATTGACGGTAACCTTTACTACGTTTGCTGGGTCTCAAACACGCTATCGAAATGGGACGGCAAAACGACCACGGTATTGAATCATACTCCGGGTTGTGGCCATAACGGGTTGGCGCTCACGAAACAGAAGACATTCCTGCTCGCGTGCACCGAGGAGCATGGCGCCATTCTTGAGCTCGATCTGACCGGCAAACAATTGCGTCGTTGGGATGCCGATAAAGACGGCAAACCATTCGAGGGCGGCATAAATGATATCGTCGTAACGGCCAATGGTGGTGCTTATGCCACGGTCTTCGGCCCGTACAAAGACCTACCAACCTCCGTGGCGGGGAAAATTCTCTATCTTGCGCCTGCCGGCGAGAAATGGGTCGAGGTCGCGGACGACCTCAATTACGCCAACGGAATAGGCGTCTCTCCAGATCAAAAGACCCTCTACGTCAGTGAAACCGTCGGAAACTGTATCTTGAAATTCAAAATCAATGACGACGGCTCCTTGAGCAATCGATCGAATTTTGCTCTGCTCAACCTTCTCACAAAAAACAGGGTCGAATCCTGGTGGCTTGGACCTGATAGCATGAAGATCGACAGCAAGGGTAACATTTATGTTGCCCAATGGTTCGGCGGTAAGGTTTTGAAACTATCTCCCGAGGGCAAGCTTCTCCACGTATTTGAGATCGCCGCGGGTGATGGCACAACAAACGTCGCCTTCAGCGAAGGCGAGAAAGAATTGTACGTGACGGTGGTGAAGGATCCAAAGGACCCGCAGGCAAAGGGCAGTATCGTAAAGATCCCAAATGTGAAATAAC
>Ga0193714_1000015_pt1 | contig 18680 bp, 13 predicted proteins | sample U2m1metaG_FD_143039 | JGI IMG/M metagenome (GOLD analysis project Ga0193714, IMG submission 143039) | Soil microbial communities from a riparian zone of the East river system, Colorado, United States - U2m1 | ecosystem: Environmental > Terrestrial > Soil > Riparian zone | place: USA: East River... | reverse complement strand
AGAACAGCTCCGGCGGTAACTCCATTGCCGACATTGACGGCGCCGACAATCGCCCCAGCGCCGCTAAGGAAACCGCCGTTAATCTGCACCGGCCCACTGCCCGTGGCCGACCCTCCCTGGTTATTCACTGTTAGATGCCCGCGAGTAATGATAGTGCCTCCGGTGTAGGTATTTCTGCGCGCGAGAACGAGCTCTCCTGTGCCAGTCTTCGCCAGCGAGCCACCGATGCCGCCATTGGCTCCGCCATCCTGAATCGAGCCCGAGAAGTTCGTGTTCTGATTATTGCTGCCGACCGTCAGTTTCCTACTACCAAGGAAAACACGGCCGTTACCTTCCATCGACCCGACAGTCATCCCGGGAGGGGCGTGGCCGCTGATGTCCAGGCTGCCGTTCCCGAAAACCTCCACGCGGGCAGTGCCGCCTCTGGAAGCATCGACAAAGTGAATCAAACCGCCCGGGCCTCCGCCGCTCCCGCCATTCGCTATGAGGGTGGCGTTGCCTGCGTTGCCACGGAAAAGAGTCTCGGCGTTGAACGCTCCGCTGACCGCACCGCCGTTAGTGGTGATCAAGGCGTTGCCGGCGGTCGAGCCTGTGTCGAATACGATGGTCGCGCCACCTGCACTGCTAACTTTGCCACCTTCGTTGATAAAAGTCGCATCGCCAGCTGTCGAAGTGTTGAGGAATGTCATTTCGCCCTCATTGCTGAAGGTGGCATTGCCAGCGCTCGAGCTACCTGCAAAGCTGATAGCTCCCGTGTTTGTAAACGAAGTTAAACTTCCCGCCGTCGCGCTGTTCGTGAAGATGATCTGTCCCGGGCCGGGTGTGAAATTCTGCACGATCCCCGAATTGTTAGTGATGCCTTTGCCACTGATGGTCACTGTCGGCGCCTGGTTGATGAGTGTGAATGGATTCGCGGCGGCATTGAACACGATACCGTCCACCTCGGTATAGGCTGCGAAGAACACGCGCGTTATATTGGAGAATGCGAACGTTGCGGTGTCGGCTGTCCCATTAGGAATAGTAGCGGGCGTCCAGTTGGCCGCCGTATTCCACGTCCCAGAGCCAGGATTCGCCTTCCAGGTGGCGCTCCCTGCGAAAGCCGCCGTTGCCACGAAGAACATGAGCATGACGACTCCCCAGTGCACGCTCACCCTGGATAGTCTTGGAACAGCCGGCGGAGGGGAGGCAAGGCCAAGAGAGATGGTTGTCATCACGAGCTTTGTTAGGGATTTCAGGTTCATGGGCGGTGAGTCCAATGGGATTTCTTCTGGGCGCGGCCTATCGCGAGGCTTGAGGCTCGCCATAAATGAAATCATCCATGACGACGACATCACGGGCGGGCGTTTTCAAGATCCTATTGCCAGAAGTAATTCGGACGAAAAAAACGTTAGCTCTGTCAAATTTGACTCCCACGAACGACAGGCTTCCACGCGCCGTCGGGCCCGGCAATACGTTCTGGCTTAAGAGCAGATTGCCCCCAACATCGAAGTAGTCGATCGTCGTGCTGTCGGCAGCATTCACGTCCGTGAATACGGCGCCAAATGCGTTGACTGTAGCCGATTGTGCAGTCCCAGGGATAAAGAAAAGTGTTTCCGTGATGTTACTACCCAAAGCGGTGAAGAGCCTCTGGGGACTAAACGTGCTAAACAACTCGGGATAGACAGGGTGGATATTTCCAAATCTGACTGGAGTGTTTGTTGGATTGCTGCTATTGGCGCTCACTTGGGACCCTGTTCCAAGAGTGAAGAATACGGCCCCACGCGGCGAGTTGCTGTTAAAGAAATTTGCAGGGAGCAGGTTCGGCGCGGAGAATTGATCTGGAACCCCGTCCCAGTTGATTTCACGGCGGCCACTGGCAAATGTGCCGCCTATTCCGTTATTCGTTCCCAGAGAAGCCCTGAAGGCATCCACCGCTGTCTGGATATCTGCTGGAGTTGCACCAGACGCTTCAAACACCTGCGGCGCAGCTGAAGCAGTTACTGGGTTGAAAATGAATGTTAAACCACAGCTGGCGATTGCCAGCGAGAGCCAATGTCTTTTCATAATATTTATAGTTTGCATAGGTTTTTCTTGTTTGAGGTTTGCTTTCTGTTTTGGTTTTTCCGGCCTCTGGTTGATGCCGGTTCATTTGGTAAAGCGGAAAGGCCGCCTCAAACCCGCCACGCCTGCGCAGTTACCCGCCACGCCTGCGCAGTTTTTTTTGGATTGCCTCCGCCCGTGCTGTAAAAATCCCTCGATCGTGTTAAAATTTGCGGCGTCGAGCAGCCTGTATGACGACGTCCCCGTCCACGCGACAAGAGGTCACCCAACTGCTCGGCGACTGGAGCGGCGGAGACGAGGGAGCGCTGGAGAAGTTGTTCCCGCTGGTGCAACCTGAATTGCACCGGCTCGCTCACCATTACATGAGCCGGGAGCGCGCCGGCCACACTCTGCAAACCACCGCCATTCTCAACGAAGCCTACCTGCGACTGGTTGATAATACGAAGCCCGTCTGGCAAGGCCGGACCCACTTTATCGCGGCGGCCGCGCAGTTGATGCGGCGCATCATGGTTGACCATGCCCGTGAACGCCACTCACTCAAGCGCGGCGGCGGCGCGCTGAAAGTAACCCTGGATGAAGCCGCATTAGTAACAGAAACGCGATCGGAGGAATTACTCGCCCTCGATGAAGCGTTGGAAAGTTTGGCCGTGCAGGACCCGCGTAAAAGTCAGATTGTTGAACTGCGCTACTTCGGCGGTTTGACGGTCGAAGAGACGGCTGAATTCCTGAAACTCTCTCAGCGGACGGTGGAGCGCGAGTGGAACATGGCCAAGGCCTGGCTTTACCGGGCGCTGAGCGGGGAGAAAACCTAATGAAAGCTGAGCGCTGGAAACAGGTCAACGATCTCTTCCAGTCAGCCGCCGAGCGTGCGCCCGAGGAGCGGGCCGCATTTCTTGATGAGGCTTGCCACGGCGACGAAGGCTTGTGCCGCGAGGTGGAGTCTCTGCTCGCCTCTTACGAGAGGGCGGAGAATTTTATTGAATTACCAGCCTTCGAAGTCGCTCCCGAGCTTGTGACCAACGCCAGGGCCGGCGCATTGGTTGGAGAGTTGATTGGTCATTACCGGATCGAGTCACTCATCGGCGTCGGCGGAATGGGTGAGGTTTATCTTGCGCGGGACGAGCGACTCGGGCGCAAAGCCGCGCTCAAGATTCTCCCAGATAGCCTAACGACGGACGAGAGACAGTTGAGCCGGTTCAAAAATGAGGCGCGAAGTGCCTCGGCCTTAAATCATCCGAACATTCTAACGGTTTACGAGATCGGCGCGGAGAGAAACCGGCAATTCATCGCGACGGAGTTCATTGAAGGCATGACTCTGCGGGCCTCGCTCGCGTCCGGGAGGATAAATCCGCATGCAGCGCTGGAAATTGCCGTGCAAGTGGCCTCAGCGCTGGCTGCCGCGCATGAAGCCGGCGTCGTGCACCGCGACATCAAACCGGAGAACATCATGCTGCGACCGGACGGATACGCGAAGGTGCTTGACTTCGGGATTGCCAAACTGACCGAGCAAAGGCCGGCGTCGGACGATCATACGGTCGAAACAACGGCGGTGTTGCAAACGCGACCAGGGTTCGTGTTAGGCACGGCGCATTACATGTCTCCAGAACAGGCTCGCGGCCAGAAAGTGGACGCGCGCTCGGATATTTGGAGCTTAGGCGTAGTGCTCTACGAGATGGTGGGAGGGAGCCCGCCGTTCCGCGGTGAGACGCCGAGCGACTGCATTGTCTCCATCCTAACAACGGAGCCACCACCTTTATCCGGCGTATTGCCGGATGTTTCGCTCAAACTCGAATCCATTCTGCAAAAGGCTTTGCGCAAAAAAAGTGATGAGCGTTACCAGACGATCAAGGAGATGCTCGCCGACTTCCGCAATCTCAAGGGCGAGCTGGAAGCGGAAAGGTCCTTGCCGCAGACCAAAGCGCGTGCCGAATCTATCGTCATCAAAATCAAACGTCACAAGCGGATGTTACTCACTCTGGGGGCGGCGATCCTGGTGACCGCGGCGGTTGCCTACTCTTTTTTCTTTGTCGCCCCGGCGCCATTACCAAATGAAAAATCCATCGCCGTTCTGCCATTTGAAAACCTGAGCAGCGACAAGGAAAACGCCTACTTCGCCACGGGCATTCAAGACGAGATCCTGACTCGACTCGCGAAGATCGCCGCGCTCAAGGTCATCTCGCGCACTTCGACGCAACAGTATGGTGCGCGGCCGGGCAACCTGCCGGAAATTGCGCGTCAACTTGCGGTGGCAAACATCCTCGAAGGCAGTGTGCAAAAGGCTGGCGACCAGGTGCGCATTAACACCCAGCTCATTCGCGCTGCGACCGAAGAACATCTTTGGGCCGAGAGTTACGATCGCAAACTCGAAAACATCTTCGGCGTCGAAGCCGAAGTCGCGAGCGCCGTCGCCGAAGCATTGAAGACGAAGCTCACTGGTGCAGAGCAGAAGGCGCTTGGGCAAAGGCCGACGAACAATCCCGAAGCCTACGATGCTTACCTGGGTGGATTAGCATACAGTCTTCGCACTGGTTATTCCACGGCCGATAATCGCGACGCAATAAAGTTTTTTCGCGAGGCCGTACGTCTCGATCCGAAGTTTGCGGTCGCTTGGGCCTGGCTGGCACACGAAAGCGCCCTCGGTTATTTCAATCAAATCGGTGCCGACTTTCAAGCATTAGGCGAAGAGGCGAAACGCGCAGCTGACAAAGCTATAGCCCTGCAGCCAGATCTCGCCGAGTCGTGTCTAGCGCAAGGCTATTCGTATTATTATGGCAAGCGCGACTATGACTCCGCGATCGGATGGTTCGAAAAGGCTCGCTATCTTTCACCAAAGAATAGCCAGGTTCTTGAGGCGCTAGCCCTTGTTTATCGGCGCAAAGGCGAGTGGCAGCGCAGCCTGGAATATTTCCGACAAGCTATGGAGCTTGATCCGCGCAACGTCACACTGCTTTCGGACGCAGGGGACACTTTCTACGAGCTGCGCCAGTACGCCGAGGCACTAAGAACTTACAATCGACTGCTCGACATGATTCCGGGCGAGCCGCATGCTTTAGCGAGTAAGATCAGGATTTACCAAGACGAGGGTGATCTCGCTGCGGCGGCCGCCATGCTTGGAGCCCTTCATCCAGCAATGACCTCGGAGCTATTCCAAGCGCAACTTGATCAGTGGACCTACGAGCGCCGCTATGCGGATGCGATCGCGGCATTGAAGAGCGCACTAGAAAAGTCCGACCCGACGGCAACTGATTGGAATAGGATTAACGTCGAGGCTCGTCTAGCGTGGCTCCAACAAGTCTCCGGTGACATCTCCACCGCACGAGATACATGGGAGGATGTTCGCTCCAAATTGGAGCAGCTACGTCGCAGCAGGAAGAAAGATTTCGGTGTTGAGGAGCTAGCATCAGCCTACGTTGCGCTCGGCGACAAAAATAAAGCGTTCGCAATTGTGAAAGAGGGTGGTGCGGTCGTTCCTGCCTCTAAAGACGCGATGGCAGCAATTTTTCTTCCAGGTGTCATGGCCCGGATTGCAGTACAAGCCGGCGAGAAAGAATTGGCATTTCAAGAATTGGAAGCTTTGGCGCAAATGTCTCGGAACGCCATAAGTTACGGTAGCCTCAAATTTAATCCGGAGTGGGATTCGCTTCGGGGCGATCCGCGTTTCGAAAAGATCGTCGCCTCGCTCGCGCCGAAACAATAGAGACAAAACTTTTCGGAGAACTTCCGCCGCTCATTCCTGCGCTGCTCGGCTCGATCCAACGTTCGATCCGCTCTTCCAAGAATTGATATTAGCACCTATCCCAAAACCTCTCTAAGTAACAAGGCCGCCGGCGTGGTGAGCGCAGCTGCGAGCAGACTAAAGTATGCGCCCTTTCGCCATCGCCGGATTCCTTCTCAGATCGCGAGGAGATGAAACCCGCTCTGCCCGTCAGTAGAGGTGATTTTTGGAACTGATTGTCAGCCGTTCGACGCTAAGACCGAATTCGCCAACCCGCCGCTGGGCCGGAATTATGGTCCTTTGAACGCGCTAAATATGTGGACCACTCTTAGTGATGCGACGTTTGTGCCTCGAACTTGCTTTTGAAAGTCTGCAAATCATTAGCGTTAACGTCAGACACCGCCCAGTAGTTAAAGTCGGAGTCGACCCAGTGCAGAAGCTGATAGCCTTGGCGCGACATCGTGTTCGTGGCGCCGGTCGTACTCGATCCCGCTGGCCAAACAAACAGGTTAATGAAATGCTTTCGCCTCTCATAAATTAGAGCCGCTACCGGCCTATTATCGAGATAATCAAGACGTCCCCCAATCAAGGGAAATCCGTCGCTGGAAAGATCGATCACTGGAGGTGCGAAATCGAGTTTTGCGTCAAGCCACGGCTTGACCGTGTGCTGGTCAGAGGAAGCGACGTCGGTGAGATGATTTGCTAGCAGCGAACGCGCATGACTGGCAATGAGTTGCGTCGCCAGGAACTGATCGGCCCCGGGTCGCTGCAACCGAGGCACCACGTTCAAAACGATAATCGCGCCAAGAATAATCGCTGCGGCCAGGCCTAACCAATTCCATGGTATCTCCAAAGGAATGGTCCGCGGCTCCGGCTGTCTTTTATGGAATTGGATCTGAGCTCCTGGCACACCATTTCGCACCGGATGCTGACTGGTCTCCTCTCGCAAAGAGGATTGAATTCGCTCACGTAACTCTGCAGGTGCCTTGAAATAAGGAGTGGCGTTGCCGATCGCACGAATTAGTGAGCCCTGGGTTTTGAAGGCTTGATCACAGCGACCGCACTCGCGCAAATGCTGTTCAATCGTCTGGTTGGCAATCGGATCCAGTTGGCCATCCAAATAACCATCCATCAATCTTATGGCTTCTTCGCAGATCATCTTATGATTACTTACTCATCCGGGCCGCCAAATATTCCTTAAGTTTAGCGCGGGCGCGGGCAAGCCGCGACATAACTGTACCCGGAGGAATCTGCGCGATGTCGGCTATTTCCTTGTAGGAGAGACCCTCCTGGTGTCGCAACACCACGATTTCACGAAATTCCGCAGGCAATGCATCCATTGCTTCCGTAATCAGGTCCGAGTCTTCGCTATGCTCCAGAATCGTCGCGGGGCTAACAGACTCGTGCCCGGTCGCATGTATTTCTTCATCAAAAGGTGTTGTCAGATCAACCGCGTGGCTCTTCTTGAGCAAAGTGTATGAGGTATTTCGAACGATCGTCAGCAACCAAGCCCGGCCGTTGGTCCCACGGAATCCATTAAAAGATCTAAAAGCTCGCAGATACGCCTCTTGCACGACGTCCTGCGCATCCTGTTCGTTGCGGAGCAGCCATTTGGCTAAGTTGTGCGCGGCATCCAGATGAGGCAGCATCGCCTCTTCAAAAGACGTTATCTCTTCTTTCGCCTGTTCTTCGCGCTTTTTAACTACGACGAACTTCACAATCTTCGGATCCGAAAGATCTTCGGTCTGAGAAGCATGTGCTGTTTTCAACGGCAAGGCCATGGCAATTTTGTTGACGTCATATCTCGGCATGGCACAGCGCCTCCGCACGTGTTGCCATTTTCTAATAAGACTCTGATCGCCGGTCTTTATTCCCTTGCCTTTAACAGACGCTACAAAAAGCGAGAGATCTAGGTGGTAGCGAATACCCCCCGGGCGGTGTCGGGTTGATCAATTATTCTCCGTTTTGGACTGTGGTAATTCTCGCGTCTTACTAAATGTCGCGCTTAATTCCGGCATCATGACTGGCGCTGAGATTCGTCAAAGTTTTCTCGATTTCTTTCGCGAGAAGCAACACGCGATTGTGCCTTCGTCGTCGCTCCTGCCGGATGCACCCAATCTTCTTTTCACCAACGCCGGCATGAATCAGTTCGTGCCCATTTTTCTCGGGCAACAAAAGCCGCCGTGGAAGCCGCCGCGCGTGGCCGACACGCAGAAGTGCATCCGCGCTGGCGGGAAACACAACGACCTCGAAGACGTCGGGCTCGACACTTATCACCACACCTTTTTCGAGATGCTGGGGAACTGGAGCTTCGGTGATTATTTCAAAAAGGAAGCGATCGAATGGGCGTGGGAACTCGTGGTCGAGCGCTGGAGACTTCCGCCGCAGCGTCTTTACGCCACCGTTTACAAACCCGGGCCGGGCGAGCCGAGCGAGTTCGACCAGGAAGCGCACGATCACTGGGAAAGATTATTTCGCGAGGCCGATCTCGATCCCGCGATTCACATCGTAAACGGAAACAAGAAAGATAATTTTTGGATGATGGGCGATACCGGTCCGTGCGGACCGTGTTCGGAATTACATGTCGATCTTACGCCGGACGGCGACACCCGCGGCGCGCTCGTGAACAAAGACGACCCGCGCTGCATCGAGATTTGGAATTTGGTTTTCATCCAGTTCAACGCTAACGCCGACGGAAGCTTTGGGCCGCTTCCGCAACGCCACGTCGATACCGGATTAGGTTTGGAGCGCACCACCGCAATCATTCAAGGCACAAAAAACTTCACCGAGTTCTCTGGCACAGTCTCGAACTACGAGACCGACATCTTTCGCTCGATCTTCGACGAGCTGGAGACACTTAGCGGCAAGGAATACCAGTCGACCCTTCCAAAATATGGAACTGCTGGCGAAAGCGATCAGGAAAAGATCGACATCGCCTTCCGCGTCATAGCGGATCACATCCGCACTCTTAGCCTCGCCATCGCCGACGGAATCATTCCCTCAAACGAAGGACGCGGATACGTTTTGCGTCGCATCCTGCGACGCGCTGTTCGCTACGGCCGCACCCTTGGTTTTCACGAACCATTCTTCTTTAAGCTTGTCGATGTTGTCGTGCAAACCATGGGCGATGTATTTCCCGAAGTCCGCTCGAAGCAAAAAACAATCCAAGAAACAATTCGCCGGGAAGAAGAATCGTTTAACAAGACGCTCGATCGCGGCATCGAGCTATTCAATGCACACATCGAAGGTTTGAATCGAGACATTGTAACAGTCGCTCGGGCGGGGCTTCACGACGGCGAAGTCCTTCTCGCAGGCGATTTCGCTTTTCAACTGTACGACACGTACGGCTTTCCCCTCGATTTGACGGAATTAATGGCGCGTGAGCGCGGTTTTCGCGTGAACGTAGAATTGTTCGAAAAGAAAATGGAGGAGCAGCGCGCGCGTGCGCGTGCGGCGCATAAGAAATCGGCGATTGAGATTTCGCAGATCGATGGGAAGACATCGACGAATTTTCTTGGATACGAACACGATCATACTGGCGCCGACGTAGAAGCGATTGTCGATCTTGCGCAGAAGAGAGGCGTGATTTTGAACAACTCAGTCTGCTACGCGGAGATGGGTGGACAGGTCGGCGACACCGGGGTAATCGACGGGAAAAAACGCGAGTGGAATATTGCAAACACGCAGAAGTCGGGTGCGACTTTCGTTCATGTGATTGAAGACGATGACGCACCGACAATCGGCGAACATGTCACCGTCAGGGTCGATATCCGACGCCGTCGCGCGATCGAGCGACATCACACGGTGACGCATATTTTGCATTGGGCGCTGCATGAAGTTGTGAGTCGCGACGCGGCGCAGAAGGGAAGTTATGTCGGACCGGACAAACTGACCTTCGATTTCAGCAGCGCGGCGCTGACGCCGCAGCAAAGGCGGGACGTCGAAAAATTGGTCAACGAAATGATTAAAGAGAATGCGCCGGTATCTTGGACAGAAATTCCATATGCCGAAGCGAAGAAGCGCGCGGACATTCAACAATTCTTCGGGGACAAATACGGCGATGTCGTTCGCGTCGTGCAGATCGGTGGCGACGCGAAAATACTCAACGGCTACTCGATGGAGTTGTGCGGCGGCACGCATGTGCGCGCGACAGGCGAGATCGAGTCATTCCGCATCGTGAGAGAGGAAGCGATCGCGGCGGGCGTTCGGCGGATTGAAGCTGTCTCCGGAGATGCTGCGCGGCAGTGGGTGAAAGGAGAGGCCGAGCGCCAACAGAAGAAATTCGAAATGCTCGTGCGCAAGAAATCCGACGTTGTTGCATTGCCGGTGTTTGAAGAGGAAGCGGAGACTCGCGCGATGCTCGATGAGATCGACATGCGCGCCGCGCATCTCGAAAAGCTTGAGGCTGAGGTTCGGGAATGGGAAAAGAAAGGGGCGAAGGCGAGCGAGGCACAATTGAAGAGTCGCGCGGCTGAGATCGCGAACGAACTCGCCACAGCGCATGGCGCGAAGGGCAACGTCGTTGCCGAAGTGAAGGATGCCGATGCCAAATTACTTCAAGCCGTCGGCGACGCGCTAAAGTCAAAGATCAAGGGGCCGATTTTTTTGGCGGGTGCGGCTAACGGGCGTGTCGCGCTCCTTGCCGTTGTGCCCAAAGAATTCAGCTCAAAATTGCAGGCGAACAAATTGATTCAGGAAATCGCACCGATCGTTGGCGGCAAAGGCGGCGGGCGACCGGAGAATGCGCAGGGGTCAGGGACCGACATTGGCAAAATCGACACGGCACTTGCGGAGGCGGAGCGGCTGATTACGGCAACGCAATTGTAATGAAGAACGTGGTGGCAAGCGCAACACTGAGGACAATTAGGTAAGCAAAGCCGCCGAGAAAAAATTTAAAGACAGTGAAGAACCAGCCCTGTCGATAAACGCGACGGATGGACAGGAGAACCTGTACGGCGAAGGTCATCCAGAGCGCCGCGATGATCCAGCCGGCGAAAGCGCCGGGGATCGATCGATTCAAGCCGATAGTGATGAGCACGATCAACATGATCGCGAGATAAGCGAAGCTGTGGATATGCAGGGCGTAAACGAGATGATCGATGTAGAAGACGCGTTTACGCACGTAAAGTATCTTCAGCACGAACGCGAAGAGCGGGATGCAGCAGAGCATCATGTAGGGGAGGTTGTTGAACAGCGTTGCGATAAAGAGAGCCATCTTGCTGCCGTGCTCGCCCATTTTTTCTTTGGCCCGCCGCTCCAGCCACTTCTCGAATCGGTCGGACGGGGGTTTGTCGAATTGTACCAATGGTCTGAAATCGCCGGACGGAGATGGTGAAGTAACCGACGGAGACGGCGAAGCGATCACCGATGGTTGCGGCGTTACTGCGGTTTCGGGGGACGGCGACGTCTGTGCTTTCGGTTGTGTCAGATTCTTCGCCTCGAGCGCGCCCCGGATGCGGGCCTTCACCGCTGGTGGTATGTCAGGATCGTTGAGCTCAGCGGCAATATCGGCGCGGTCGTCGGCCGAGAGTTTGCTTGGATCGGCATGAATCGATTTCGCCCAGTAGTTAACAACAAAGAAAAAGAGAATGCTGACGAGCAGATAAAGTCGCAACGGATGCACGTAACGCACACGGCGACCAGCCAGGAATTGGTTAGTCAAATGCCAGGGACGCGCAATCAGCCATCCGATCGTTGCAAAAAACTTCGATTCGAAATTCAGGAAGGAATCAAGAGCATCGACAATGACATGGCGAAAGGAACGGCGGTAATCGATCGCCGCCTGGCCGCATTGCGAACACCAGCGCCCGGTCAAGAGCGCGCTGCAGTTCTCGCAATGGATTAACGGTGGACGTTGTCGATCTTTGCGGCGAAAGAAGCGACGCCTTCCCGGTTGTTCGATGCCGGTGATGGCGGTGTCGCCCAGAATTATTTTCGCCGGTTCGTCGGCCATGCTTCGCCGAGCTTATGAAATGTCGAAGCGTGCGTCTATCGCAGAAAGAAAAGTGCGACAGTACCGATCACGCCAATGGCGCAAACCATCCATGCGTCGCCGATGAAATACGGATAGATCATGAGCGCGATGCCACAGAACATCGGCTTCCAAAGATGCATGCGTTTTCCATAGATAAAGGCGACGAAACCGATGGAACCGAAAACCAATCCGCCGATCAAATTCCCGGCGCTGAGATCGAACATATCGATCTTACGAGCTAAATTCGCGCCATCGTCCCCACGATTGATTGTCGAAACTTTGGATTGACCGCGATGCGAGGGGAATGTCACGATCCGATTGAGGCTCGGGTTCGAAACGCCTAACGGGAAAACAAATGGCTTTCAAACTTTTTCGCACTAAGAATCCTGATCACCTGATCGCGGAAGCCGCCACTCCGGAGCGGCAGATGAAGCGCGTTCTCGGTCCATTCGCGCTGACCTGCATTGGTATCGGGGCGATCATTGGAACTGGAATTTTCGCCTTGGCGGGCACTGCGGCCGCAGGCGAGCAATTGCAAGCGTCGGTTTGGAAAACGCCCATATTGAATTTCATTCAATCATGGGCGACTGACGCGCCGCTCGTGTTTGGCCGGCCCGGTGCGGGTCCGGCGGTGATGCTTTCGTTCGTGGTGGCCGCCGTTGCCTGCTGCTTCGCCGCCCTCTGTTATGCCGAGCTCGCCTCGATGATTCCGGTCTCAGGCTCTGCCTATACCTATTCGTACGCAACGCTCGGCGAAATCATCGCCTGGATCATCGGTTGGGATCTTATTCTTGAATATGCCGTCGGAAATATGGCGGTAGCTGTGGGTTGGTCGGGCTATTTCGTCAGGCTTTGCGGTAGTCTCCTGGGATTAAAATTTCCGTTGTGGGCAGTGAACGACTACAAAACGGCCAATACGATTATAAACCAGGGCGGTGACGCGCTCGCAAATTATTCCTCGACCACGCTTCCGGTCATTGCCGGGCACGCCATTGCAGTCAATCTTCCGGCACTGCTGATCGTTGCAGCCGTGACCTGGCTTTTGATCTATGGAATTCGAGAAAGCGCGCGCACAAATAACGTCATTGTAATTACGAAAGTAGCAGTCGTTGTTTTCGTGATCGCATTTGGGGCATTCCTGATCCACCCGACCAATTGGCATCCTTTTGTTCCGACCGGCATCGGCGGTGTCATGAGCGGAGCGGCCATTGTCTTTTTTGCTTTCATCGGATTCGATGCCGTTTCCACGACGGCGGAGGAAACAAGAAATCCTCAGCGCGACATGCCGATCGGCATCATCGCCAGCCTGATTATTTGCACAGTGCTCTACGTTTTGATGGCAGCCGTGATCACCGGAATGAGAAAATACACGACCTACTTCGGGGATCCGGCGGCAGTCGCAACAGCATTCGCAGGTAGACCCTGGGCGCAAGCACTCATCAGCGCAGGCGCACTCGCCGGCATCACCTCAGTTCTGCTTGTCTTTCAGCTTGGCCAGCCCCGCATTTTCATGGCGATGGCGCGTGATGGTTTGCTCCCGCAATACTTTGCCCGCATTCATCCGCGGTTTCGGACCCCACACATCACCACGATTTGGACCGGTGTTTTTGTCGGCGGCGTCGCTTCTGTAGTCGATATCGGTTCGTTGGCGGACCTCACAAATATTGGAACACTCTTCGCCTTCATTCTTGTTTGCCTCGGCGTCATCATCTTGCGGCGCACCGACGCGAATCGGCTACGCCCGTTCCGCGTTCCGATGAGTCCGGTGTTTCCAATTCTCGGTGTCGTGTTTTGCTTCGTCTTGATGCTAAGCCTGCCCCTGGAGACGTGGATCCGTTTCTTTGTTTGGCTTGGAATCGGCCTGCTGATTTATTTCCTTTACGGCGTAAGTCACAGCAAACTTGGCCGCGGCCTTGATGTCGGGCCAACGGAAGACATCCCGCCGCCGCTCATCAAGACGTAAGAACGACCTTGTCCTGGCATGCGCTTCCAGCGCATGTCTCATCGGCAGGGATGCCGATGCCCTTGTAAAATGCTGCGGTCGTTAGCGCGATCCTGAACTGCTCGCGCTCGCAGCCGCTGCCGTTTCGGGATGCAGATGTTTGTCGAGGAACTTTTCCATTGCTTCGTAGAAATCGAATTTGTTTTCTTCGTTACGAAAGCCGTGACCTTCATTCTCCTTGACCATGTATTCCACATCGATGCCGCGCTTCTTTAATCCATTTACGATCTGATCTGACTCTGCCTTGTTCACCCGCGGATCCTGTGCCCCCTGGGCGACAAGGAGCGGAGTTTTGATCTTCTGCGCATTCAACGCTGGTGAGGTTGCAGTTAATAGATCCTTATCTTTCACCGGATCGCCCACCATCTCATGAAACATGTCGAGATATGGTTTCCAGTAGGGAGGGATTGTGTTCAGAAACGTGAACAGGTTTGAAACGCCAACATAATCAACCGCAGCGGCGTAAAGATCGGGCGTAAAAGTCACCCCGGCGAGCGTGGCGTATCCACCGTAACTGCCGCCGTAGATCGCGACTCGTTTTGGATCGGCGATCCCTTGCTCGATCAACCATCGCACCCCGTCGCTGATATCGTCCTGCATCGTCTTGCCCCACTGCTTGAAAGATGATTCCCAGAATTTTCGACCATAACCGGTCGAGCCGCGAAAATTCACCTGCAACACGGCATAGCCTCGGTTAGCCAGAAATTGAACTTCCGGATTGTAGCCCCAGCTGTCGCGGGCCCACGGGCCGCCGTGCGGATTAACCACCACTGGAAGATTTTTCGGATCCCTTCCCAAAGGCAGCGTCAGGTATCCATGAATCGTTAACCCGTCGCGCGTCTTAAACTCGATCGGTTTCATCGGTGCGAGCTGCTCTTCTTTTAACCAGGGCGCGACATCCGCAAGTTTTGTTAGCTGCCCCGATTTCTTTTCAAACAGAAAACGCGAGCCAGGTGTGCAATCGTTGTTCGCCACCACGATGAACTTCTCTTCCGCTTTATCGTGAGCGGCGACGTCGATTTCGTATCCTGGCAATTTCTCAGAAAGCGTTTTGTAGATGGATTCCGTTTCAGGGTCGAAGAAATGACGCTGAAGTTTCCAGGTGTCGAACGAGGCGAAGGTAAGCACCCTTCGTTTCTTCGAAAAAGCCAGGCTATCGACATCGACTTCAGGATTCTCGTAAACAAGCTGGGTCTCCTTCGCGGTCTCGGGATCGATGACAACGATGGCCGATTTGTCGCGATCGATGTTCGAACTGGCGTAGATCGCTTTGTTATCGAAAGTGTAAAACTGCGGGGCACACTGCTCGCGGAAATTCGTGGTCAGTACGGTCTTGAATTCCGCACTCTCATCTGGCCGCGTTAGCAAACTTGTGTTCACGCCGTCGGTGGTGATGGCAGCGCGGATTTTGCCAGCATGATCGGTAATGTAACGGTCGATGTTACCGGGATTCTGGGCCGCCAGTTTCATTTCGCCGGTCGGCACATTGAGGCGAAAAACATCGAAAACTTTCGAGTCGCGTTTGTTCATCCGGAAGAGGACGTCAGTTTCCGAAACATCCTCTAAATCGTCGACTAACTCGGAACGCACTTTCGGAAACGGCGTCAGGTCCTTGACCTCGCTGCCCTTAACGTTCACTCGCTTGAGATGGAAATTCTCATCCCCGCGGTCGTCCATCGCATAAATGAGGAAATCGTTTCCCTTCCAAAAGTATTGCTGGATGTCGCGGTCTTTCTCAGAGGTTAAGCGACGCGCCTCACCGCCGCTCACTGGGCGCACAAAAACGTTCAGACGCGATTCCCACGGTTGCAGGAAGGAGATGGTTTGGCCGTCGGGAGACACATCATAGCCGCGGCTAACCGGATTGCGGAAGAAATCGCGTACCGGAATTTTCGACGGGATTTTAGAAGTCGGCGGCGGCGACGGCGTTTGCGCGAAGAGAAAACCGCCGAGCAGAAATGGAATCAACGCGAACAGGGTCGTTTTCATAAAAATCTTCAATTTGACGAACGAAAACCCGGTTTGAAGTCAATCTCACACGGGTTCAATCACCCTTAGACTTATCGTAGAAGAGAATGTTCAAGAGCAGAACAATCCCAGCGCCGGCCGCGCAAAGAAAAAATATAATCGCCAAGCCGGGATAACCCCAAATCCGAAAATTTGTGTCCACTCGCATCAGCAGCGCAGCGCCGACGATCAGGGCTGCGATAATTAGTCCTACTGTGATCCGGTTCGCGATCTTCTGGAATCCGATGATCAATGTTTTTTCGTCGATGGCATCGACTGAGATCTTGAATTCATTGTTGGCCAGCGCGTCGAAGAATCTGTTCAAGCGTGCCGGCAATCGTTGCACCAAATCTTTTAGTTCGAGAACCCCACTGAATAGGTTTCCGGGCGACAAACTCTTGAGCACTCGCTGCTGTAAAATCTGTGCAGCATTGCGACGGATGGATGCGTTGGGATCGAAGTGTGGCGCCAGCGCGCGGCCGACCTGATCTAGATTGAGCAGAGTTTTGCCAAGCATCGTTAGCTCAGGCGGAACGCGAATTTGGCATTCGGCCGCACACCGAGTCACTTCCAGAACGAGCCGGCCCACCTGCATTTGCTCGACCGTGGCCGTCTTTTGCTGCCCGACGATTTCGGAAATACGACGGGTGAATTCGGTTTGATCGAACTCGCGGCGGGGCTGGCTGATTTTAATCGCAATCTGTGCTACGTCCTCGCCGTGACCTTCGGAGATTCCAAGCAACAACTGCAACAAATCTTCCTGTAAACGTGGCATGATTCTCCCCACCATACCCAAGTCGAGCAACGCGATGCGATGATCCGGCGTAATGAAGACGTTTCCCGGATGCGGATCAGCGTGAAAAAATCCCTCGACCAGAATTTGGTTGAGATAGGCGCGAAAAAGCTCTCCAGCCAGCGTTTCACCATCAAAGTCCATCCGGGTCAGCGGAGTCATCTCTGTGATTTTGACGCCTGGGACGTATTCCATCGTCAGCACTCGCGACGTGCTGTAATCCGCGATCGGAGCCGGCACGATAATATGTGCGAAATCTTTGAGCTGTTCGCGAAAGGCCGCCAGGTTGTGCGCTTCCTGCCGGTAATCGAGCTCACGCATTAGACTTTTCCGCAGCTCCTCCAGCATGCGGGTGAACTCGTAGCGTTGGCCGAACTCGGTGTGGTTATCGAGAAACTCTGCGATCTCACCCAAAGCATCGAGATCTTCTACCATCTGTTCGCGAATGTTCGGGCGCTGCACTTTCACCGCTACCGGCCGGCCATCGCGCAGATGAGCAAGATGCACCTGCCCAAGCGAAGCCGACGCAATTGGCTTCGATTCGAAATCAGAAAATGCTTTCGACATTCTGACTCCGAGCTCCGAGGTCACGATCTTCTCGACCTCAGCGAAACCAAATGGTTCGACTTTATCCTGCAAACGGGAAAGCGCGTCGAGATAAGGACGCGGCAGCAATTCCACGCGGGTGGAGAGCAACTGTCCGAGCTTAACAAAGGTTGGGCCAAGTTTCTCCAAATCCGCGGCCAGCTCGTCGGCCTTGGCCGCTTCCTTCGGCCTTACGCGTTCTTCAGCGGTCAGCGTTTCCTCAAGGCCGGTTTCTTTTACCAGGTCGGAACGTCCGTACTTCGCTAATAGCCAGCCAATCTGACGATAGCGATTCAAGTGCTGTGGTTTCAGTGAAATGCCCATTTTTCGATTGAACAATCCGTCAACGAGAATTCGTTTTTGGAAGCCGGAATGAGGCTATTCTCGTATCGTCATCCCTCGCTTACCCTCGGGATGACGGAGAGTTGCGTAGTATCCAAAGAAAGGGGCACGCCGCGCGTGCCCCTCCAATTTTCAATTTGTCCAGCGAAGTTACGCCGCTTGTTTGTAGCTCACTTTGTCGTCAGTTTCCAGCCAATCGAACAATGGTGTCGTTTTTGGATCGAGGCCGAGCGGTTTTAATTGCTCGACGTACCAGTCGCGTTTCTCCGGATCGTAATACGGATTTACTTTCAACATTTCCTCGCTCCAGGCGCGCTTTTCCTCCTCGCTTTTCCGCGTCCCGCTGCGATCGACCCATTTCGCGATTTCATCATCGTTCGCGCCGGTCTCGACGAACGATTTGAAATCATCGCCCTTAATACCCTTGAAACCGAAGAGCATATTATCCAGCGGACAATCGAAATGGTATTCGCCGATGTTGCCCCAAAGCAGCGCCCGACATTTATCGGCCGTGCGGCCCAAAATGACGTAGCCGCCCAAACGCGTTTTCGGACTACGCGGCGGTTCTTTGGTTAAGTCTTTCCCTTTTTTGTTCATAAGAAAAATTACGAGCTGCGACAGATCGCGCAAGGAACGATGAACGCAAAATGGAGACCGGATGCGAAATGTTGGTATGGCTCAACAAAAGGAAACAATCTCGACAATTAATGATCTCATTGAAACGCTGAAGGACGGACAGGAGGGTTTTCGTCAAGCGGCAGAGGCAGTGAAAGATCCGGAGCTCAAATCGCTCTTCAACGAATTCTCGCTGCAGCGCTCCCGCTTTGCCGGTGAATTGCAAAGCGAGGCTGTAGCCCTAGGCGAAAGCAAACCAGAGGACAGTAGTAGCGCGGCCGGCGCGATGCATCGGGCCTGGATCGATCTTAAGTCTGCCATCGCGAAACGCGATGATCACGCCATCCTGGCAGAGTGCGAGCGAGGCGAAGACTCGGCGGTCAAAGAATATAAAGAGGCAATGGAAGAGGAAAATCTTGCCGCGCCCGTACGCGAAATTATTTCGCGTCAGTATGCCGAAGTGCAAAGCGCGCACGACCGCATCAAGTTATTGCGCGACACGACGGCGGCTTAGCGTTCATCGCCCGCAATCTGTGGGCGGCGGTCACCTTGCGGCAGGGCCCGAGGCGAATTACCGCCGTCCGGTATGAGTTTCGGCGGTCATAAA
>Ga0193714_1000014_pt1 | contig 18782 bp, 14 predicted proteins | sample U2m1metaG_FD_143039 | JGI IMG/M metagenome (GOLD analysis project Ga0193714, IMG submission 143039) | Soil microbial communities from a riparian zone of the East river system, Colorado, United States - U2m1 | ecosystem: Environmental > Terrestrial > Soil > Riparian zone | place: USA: East River... | reverse complement strand
GGCCCTCGATTCCGAGCACCCGCTTTACATTCTTTATACCAGCGGCTCGACCGGAAAACCGAAGGGAATTCTGCATACCACCGGTGGCTATTTGCTCGGCATTTATTCGACGATGAAATATGTTTTCGATGTCCGCGACGAAGATCTTTTCTGGTGCACTGCGGACGTGGGTTGGGTCACTGGCCACAGTTACGTCGTTTACGGTCCGCTCACACTGGGAGCGACCACTTTGATGTATGAGGGCGCGCCCAACTGGCCGGAACCAGACCGATTTTGGAAAATCGTCGAAGATTATAGAGTTACGATTTTATATACCGCACCCACAGCGATTCGCGCGTTCATTCGCTGGGGCGATGAGTGGGTGAAGAAGCACGATCTTTCGTCCTTGCGCCTCCTTGGTTCGGTGGGCGAGCCGATCAATCCCGAGGCATGGATGTGGTATCAGAAGACGATTGGGGGCGGGCGCTGCCCGATTGTTGATACCTGGTGGCAGACTGAGACTGGCGCAATAATGATCACGCCATTGCCAGGCGCAATCCCAACCAAACCCGGAAGCGCGACGTTGCCGTTCTTTGGTGTCGATGCTGCAGTGGTGGACGAACGTGGCGAAGAGGTCGGCGCAAATGTGGGCGGGAAATTAATCATCCGAAAACCATGGCCATCGATGTTGCGCACGATCTACGGAGACAAGGAACGTTTTCAAAAACAATACTGGAGTGAGTTCAAAGGATGCTATCTCACCGGAGACGGAGCACGGCGCGATCGCGACGGATATTTTTGGATTGTTGGCCGCATTGATGACGTGCTCAACGTCGCCGGACATCGTCTCGGCACCTCCGAAATCGAGAGCGCACTGGTCGCGCACGCGAAAGTGGCGGAAGCAGCCGTGGTAGGTCGGCCTGATGAAATGAAAGGCCAGGCCGTCGTCGCATTCGTCACCTTGAAGGGAATCGCCAGCCCATCGGCCGGATTGAAAATAGAATTGCGTGATCACGTCGGCGTTCACATCGGCGCGATCGCGAAGCCGGATGAAATCCGATTCGCGGAAGCATTGCCAAAAACGCGCAGCGGCAAGATCATGCGGCGTTTACTGAAGGAAATTGCCAGTGGCAAAACCGTGACCGGCGACACGACGACTCTCGAGGATTTTAGTGTCCTGGCGAAATTGAGTGAAGAAGAGTAACAGTGAAACACGCGAGCGGCCTTCCAGATGGCGCCGTAACGGCAAGCGTGACACCGTTGTCATCCCGAGGGAAGCGAGGGAGCTCACACTCGAAGTTTGAGTCGCTCAAGTTAGTTCTCGCGCTCAATCGCGCTTTGCGAGATCCTTCCCTTCGTTCAGGATGACGGCGCGCGGTATGTTTATACGGTGAATGTAAAACGCGCTGGTATTCTTACGGAACTTCCTCAGGTGTGAATTGCTCTTTTTCAAAAGAGTTGTTCGGTTAGCATTCGCTTGTGAGTTTCATTCGCACCGGTCTGCGCGAGCTTGGATTGAAAGTGCGACGGCAACGCACGCGCATGGCGCTGCGACACGTAAAGCGCAGCGAAATTTATCTCGGACGCGAAGGCACCGCACAGGCAGCGAGCTTCCCGGAAGTCCGCAACGAGATCGTCGCACTCAAGAAACTCGAGCAGGAGCAAAGGGAAGTGGCACTGCGCATCACGCAAATCGAGGTCGCGGTAAAGCAAATCGAAGAGGAACGGGCGGAGAATACGCGTGCTCAAAACGATGCGATCAGCAAATTGGAGTCGGAGAAAAAGCCAATCCTGCAGCACCGCGACGACGCGAAAAACGCCGCCACTATTTGTGAGCGCGAGCTGGCGAGTGTGGAATCACGCTTGCAAGCAAATGATTTAGCCGATCGCGAACTGCTCAAACAACTTTCAGCCTTGCAGGCGCAGGCGCCGCCCCCGGCCGAGCTGGATGCGCGCACGGCGGCGCTCGCCAGCAAACGCGCGCGGCTGCCGCAGGAGCGCGCGGAAATTGTTCGCGCGCGTGAAGGAAGCGCGGAAGCGTGCCGGCAGGCGACACAAAAGCTGGCCACGGCGGATGAAGAATTGTCGGCCGCGGAGCGAAACATCACGCGCGTACGCGAGCGATTCGAAGCGACTGATCGCGCCTTGGCTGAAAAAGTCCGGGCACAACAAGACACGTTGCGGGAAGCAAGAGCGCAGCACCAGACGGTCGAGGAACGAAAGAATCCGGCTTACTTGAACATTGGTCGCCATCTTGCAACGCGCGGCATCGCCCCGCCGAATGCGCCGCATTTACTGCATGACGTCCTGCGTCACCGCCAATCAGTTCAGCGTCATAATGAACATAGGGAACAACTCAGCGTTCTCTCCGCGCAAATCGATAAGCAGGAATTGCGAAAATTTTATTTCGTTATCGCCTCGATCCTCGTCTTGCTGGCGATTATCCTGCCCCTGGTCTTTCAATCCCCGCCTAAACGTGAATGGCTGCCGCGCGAGACCGATGCCATTCTCTCGTTAAATGCAGACCGGTTTGATCGCGATGATTTGCCAAAGAAATGGCGGAACGAAGATTTTTGGCTGCAAACGTGGCCCGGCCTAATCGGCGCGGCTTCGCAGATACCGCGCTTGAGAATTCCGGGCGATGCCGCGCGCGTCACCCGGGCCCTGACCACGGTTGAAAATTCGCCGCCACGAGAATTTCTTCTAGTGGAAGCGCGCGATAATGTTTCGACGGTGGTGCGGACAATAGCGGAAGACAAGCAATTTGAACGACGTGCGATTAGCGGTCTCCCGGTTTGGCAGCGATCCGACTTCGGCATCGCGCGCGTGGGCCCGAAAACGCTGGCCGTCGGCATGCCCGATGGAGTGGACGAGTTGGTACGGGTGCGTCTCGGACTGGAGGCGGATCTGCAAATCACGGGCGAATTTTTCGATCGTTACCAGGCGCTCGATCGGGAAACAACCTTACGTTTGATTTCGCGCGATCCGCCTGGATTGGCTCGTGCGTTTCATCCCATTTTCCCGCGAGAACTTCTGGACAGCGCGCAATTGCTCGGCCTGGGTGTTTCCCTCCAGACGCCGGCGAAAGCGCGTCTCCTGTTGAAACTGCCATCGGAAAACGCGGCAAGTGATCTGGCCAAGAGCATTCACGATGATCCGCAGCGTTGGCTGCGAATCGAGCAATCCGACCTCCCGCTTTTCGCCACTCCGCCCGAAATCAATCGCCAGCATGCTGATCTGGAAATCCGCTTCAACATACCGGAAAACAGCGCGCGACTTCTTCTCCAACGCATCGCTAAGACTGATATGCCTCCAGCCGCGACCGCTGCAAATTGATTCACCGCGATGGCCCGCATCGTCTTCGCAATCTTTCTGCTCGGTCCACCGGTTGTTCGCGCGCAAATTTCGGCATTGCCCACCGACGATTTCGCATGGGTTAATCTCCGAGCCATTGCACCGGCTATTCGGATTGAATTGCGTTACGCGACTTCACAGAATATCGCGCATCGTGCACTCTACCCGTCAGGCATGCAGCCGCTCGTCCGGGCGGGTGTGGCGCGAAGGTTGATCACAGCCCAGGCAATTCTCCGGCGTTACAATCGCGGCTTAAAAATCTGGGATGCCTATCGTCCGCGTGATGCGCAGGCGCGATTGTGGCGGCTGGCTCCGAAGAATGATTACGTCGTTAATCCGCAGGGCGGTTCTGGTTCGCTCCACAGCTGGGGCGTCGCGGTTGATGCAACACTGGTAGATGATTGGGGACGGCCACTCTCAATGCCGACGGATTTTGATGACTTCACCCCCGCGGCAATGCTCCATTACACCGGCAACGATCAAATCGTCCGCACCCACCTGTATCTTTTGCAAAGAACAATGGCATACGCCGGCTTTTATGGATTACGCACAGAATGGTGGCATTTCACCACCAGCGACTGGAAACGGTACGTTCCCGAACAGCTTGCGAAACTTAGCAACGCCGTTGTCCTTCCCACAAACCAGTGAACGCATTTTTCCAAGCTCTCCAGCGCCAACCGGAATATGTTCATGTCCTCATCAATCCTCTTCCAATCTACGGATTGGCGGTGGGTTGGATCGGATTGATCATTGCATTTTTTCTTCGCAGCCGGCCTGCACAAATCGCAACGCTGGCTCTCGTTTTAATCAGCACCGCTTCGGCCTGGCCGGTCTATGAATTTGGCGAGGAAGGTTACGATCGTGTCTTGTCGATGACTGATGACGACGGACACGCCTGGCTCGATGAACACCAGCGTCGCGCCGATCAACTCATTTATTTCTTCTACGCACTGGCAGGACTAAGCGCACTCGCAATCGCTGTCCCGATAAAATGGCCCAAGACTTCAACCTCGCTTGTTTTCACCACCATACTGCTCGGCGTAGTTGTTCTCGGAATGAGCGCTTACATTGCCTACGCTGGCGGCAAGATTCGGCACAAGGAATTTCGGACCGAGCCGCCACCGAAGAAAAAGGCCGAGGGGTAAGTCGTGCCCGAGCGCGGTTTTTAAATTTTCACGCGCGACAATGGCCAACAAATTACACCGTGCGGAACAAAAAGTCGAAGACCGCAGCGCTCCCCTTAAAAAGGAACTTGGCCTGCGCGACCTCGTCCTCACCCAAATCTTGTTTATTGTCGGCTCAAGCTGGGTTGGAACAGCGGCAAAGCTCGGCCAATCACATCTCTTCTTCTGGCTGCTCGCCATCGTGCTTTTTTATGTTCCCCAGGCGGCGGTCGTAATTTACTTAAATCGCCTCATGCCGCTTGAGGGTGGCATCTATCAATGGGCCAAAATCGGGTTCAACGAATTTACGGGATTCATGGTGGCGTGGAATGTCTGGCTACTCTCCATCACGGTCATCGCGCTCGGGGGAATGTTTGTCACGACTAACATCTCCTACGCCATCGGCGAAAGCGCCGCCTGGATGCCGAACAGCAAATGGTGCGTGTCATTGATTAGTTGCGCCCTCGTGATCGGCCTTGGCTGGACGGCCGTACGCGGTCTGGCGTTGGGCAAGTGGGTTCATAACGTCGGGGGACTTGTCATGCTCCTCGTTTACGGCACGCTCATCGCATTGCCGTTCATCGGCCTAGCGCGTGGCGAATTAAGACAATATCATCCGCTCCAGATCGCTGCGCCCACGGTCTCGATTTTCTATTGTCTTAATATCTTCACCAAATTGTCGATTGGCGCGCTAAGCGGATTCGAATACGTCGCAATTCTTGCCGGCGAAACGCGCTCGCCCGCACGTGACATCGGTCGCTCGGTTATCATCGCATCTCCCATTATTGCTTTGGCATTCATTCTGGGCACGAGCTCCGTGCTCGCATTCGTTGGCAATAATCCCATCGATTTAATTGGGCCCGTGCCGCAGACCTTGCGTCTCGGGCTGCGGTCATTCCCCATCGCCGGCGCGATCGCGTCCGCCGGCATCATCCTGATGACCGTGCGAACCATTTCTTCAACGAGTGTTCATTTCACCGGCACCTCGCGCTTGCCCATGGTTGCGGGCTGGGACCGGCTGCTGCCAGATTGGTTCACGCGGTTGCATCCAAAATACAAAACGCCAATCAACTCGGTGGTTTTTGTCGGCATCATTACGCTGGTCATTGCGATTTCCAGCCAGATTGGCGCTGGAATTCAGGAAGCGTTTCAACTCGTCGACAACGCAGCCAATGTTTTCTACGCCATCGTCTATTTGAGCTTGTTTGCCCTTCCCATTTTCGGGAGTTCTTCTGTTCGTTCCGGCGCGCCGGTGTGGCTGCGAGTCGCATCGGCGTGTGGCTGTGGTGTTTCATTGCTTGCCATTTTCTTCACCGTCTACCCCATCATCGACGTGCCGAATCCACTAATCTTTGGCACAAAGATCGCCGTCGTCGCCATTATCGCGAACGCCATCGGTGCCATTATTTTCGCCGGTGTGCGCCGCAAGCGTCCCGCCTAGCACACACTTCGCGTCGGGAAAACTAAACTGTCATCCCGAACGAAGTAAGGGGGCTCACCTAAGCTGTTGGAGCACGCTAACTCAGTTGCGTAATCATTCAGCTATTGTGAGGTCCCTCGCCCCGAAAGTATTCGGGGCTCGGGATGACGACGCACGCGTTGCTTAATTTCGCCTGCAACTCTGGCCGATCCAACGAAGATAATCGGCCGAGCCCTCGGCGATGTTCAATCGTACAATTTCCGGAACATCATATGGATGCAACTTGCGCAACCGTGATTCGAATTTTGAATAACGGGACGCCGTCATTTTAAAAATCGCGAATACTTCCACACTCGTCTCCACCTTTTCATTCCAGAAATAAATTGATTCCACCGAAGGCACGAGGTTCGCGCAGGCGACGATCGCATTTTCAACAAGTTCGCGCGCGATCTTCTGCGCTATTTCTTTGTCAGGAAACGTGCTGAACGCGATGACAAACTGTTCGTTCACGCCGCTACCAATTCCGCTTGCCGGCAAATCCAGCCGCCGCCGAGGACAACGTCATCGTCGTAAAACACCGCCGCCTGTCCCGGGGTAACGGCTTTTTGCGGCTCGTGCAGACGGATGCGCGCGCGTTGATTTTCCATCGGCGTCAGTGTCGCCCCCGTTCCCGCATGATTGTAACGAATCTTGACCGTCACTTCGTGCGACCTTGTAGCAGCGGTCGCCGAGCGCGGCCCGAAGCCATCGACCCGGACTGCAGAAATCCAATTGACGCGATCGATCTCAAACTCTTCCACCAGCAAGTCTTCCGCTTGACCAACGATCACCCGATTCGTTTCCGGATCGAGATCGACGACATACCGCGGCTGCGCTGACCCACCCGGCAAACCTTTGCGCTGGCCTATGGTAAACATCTCAATCCCGTTGTGCGTCGCAATGAAGTTACCGTCGAGATCGTAAATTCCGCCGCGGTGAAATTGGTTCTCGCCAAGATGAGACCGGAGGAATGCTTTGTAATCCTGACCCGGCACGAAACAGATCTCCTGGCTATCCGGTTTATCGGCCACTTTTAGGCCGAGTTCTCGCGCAATCGCGCGGATTTCGGATTTCGACATTCGACCGAGTGGAGTGAGTGCACGCTGCAATTGCTCCTGCCGCAAACTAAACAGGAAATACGACTGATCTTTGCGTGGATCGATTCCCTTATGCAAGATAGCGTGCCGAGAGCCGCGGTCGCCGGCCGCGGCCTCGTGATGTTCAATGATCGCGTAGTGTCCGGTCGCGATATAGTCACATCCGAGCGCCTCTGCCTTCTGCCAAAGATTTCCGAATTTTAATTTTTCGTTGCACATCACACACGGATTCGGCGTGCGACCGGCCTGGTATTCGCTCGAAAAATAATTGATCACGAGTTTTTCGAACTGATCCGCTTCATCGATCACGTAATGTGGGATACCGAGAGCATGGGCAACTCCACGCGCATCCGCCACGGCCTGTGGCCCGCAGCATTTGTCCTCCGCCCGCGAAATACAGTCCTGCGGCCACACTTTCATTGTCACCCCAATGACGTCGTAGCCTTGCTCGTGCAGTAAATAACCAGCGACGCTGGAATCGACTCCGCCGCTCATGCCAAGAAGGACGCGCTGTTTGTTTCGCAAATTCACCCGCGGAAAATCGGCGAGAGGTTAGTGCTGGTCAATCGTCATCCCGAGTGAAACGCCAGTCCGGCTCGGACCGGGGGATCCCGGAATGTTACCTGAAAGGCTTTGCAAGGGGAGCCCTCGACTTCGCACGGGATGACTGGACTTTGCGGCTCACATGCACGCTGTCCCGTAGCGTAAATCGCCACGGCAAATGGGCGGAGCGGCGAATACCGATTCTCTCGTCGGCAACGACGTCAACCGAAGCAGCTACCTTTCGAAAGCAATGATTCTCATCGCCGCACAAATCCATCTCGTCGTGGCGGCCGGTAATAGCCAATGCCTGGGTCACCTTTCCAGGACCCGAACAAAGCCGATGAACATCATGGACGTCGCGTCGCTTCCTCATCAGCGCGATTCCGCGAGTTGGCTCAAGGGCACGGATGAGAACAAAACCGTTTTCGCTTCCTTTCACCAAAACGTTCAACATCCAGTGAACGCCATAATTGAAATAAACGTAAGCCGCCCCAGCTTGATTTCGCTTGACGAACGCGCGTGCAGTTGGGCGTACAAAGCAATGACAAGCTTCATCGCCGATCGCGTTGTACGCTTCCGTTTCAACGATTACCCCGGCGCACGAATTCCAATTGAGCTCGCATCCAACGAGATCGCGGGCACAGGTGAGCGGATCGCTCCGGAAAAAATCCTTCCCCAGCATTTCGCCCCGCCTTATTTCCGCTTCCAGCTGGTTCACTCTCCCGGTTTGTAATAAAGCGGAAGCGTGATTTCGCATGAAACCGGTTTGCCATCGCGAAAAGCCGGAATGAATTTGGCATTGGCAAAATCATCCAGCGCAGCGTCGCCAAATCCCAAAAGTGGAGGAGATTCCTTGACAACCTTTTCTTCCTGCAAATTTCCACTGGCGTCGATTTTCACCCAAAGATCGACCGTCCCGTCCACCGCCAACGGCGCCCGTTGCGCGCTCGGATAATGCAACCCGGAGAATTTCGAGTCTCCACCCAGGCAAAGTTGCGGTCCGATAAAATCGCTTTCTTTTTTCAGCTCACTCTCTTCCTGATTCGAGAAAATGCGTAGCCGCGGTTTGTTATTAGCGACCTCGAAGAGGACGGTGCCGTAAAAAACAACCGAGATAGGCTGATGATTACGCACCGCTGGAATCATTTTCGCGTTCGCCAGCACTCGCAGCACTTCCTGTTCAAGCAATTTTGAATCGGGCGTGCCCCGATAGGTGCCGCTCCATTTTAGTTCGCCCGTTTTTTCCACCCCGGCAGAAAACATTACGGCAGCATCTTTTTGCCCTGCTCGCAGCAGCAGGTTTTCGTCAATGCGATTGATAATCGCATCTGGCGACTTGCCGATCAGCGCCGGCCGGTACAATGGCAGATCTTCGGCCGAGCATTTCAGCGCGAACCCAAAAACGAGCAGGAAAACAAGACGGCGCATATTGGAGAAGAACGCAATAGCGCCAGCTAATGTTTGCAAGCGCAAACTACGCAACGCGGCCACAGCAGTTTTTGTATTTCTTTCCGCTGCCACAGGGACACGGTTCATTGCGGCCGACCTTCGGACCGCCACGCCGTACTGGCAGATCGATTGCATATTCACCATTCTCAGGCTCCAACGCCCGCGTCGTAGTCGTCGGCGTATTTGTTCGGACACTCGCGGGACGTTTCGCCGTTCCGGTCGACACCCCGTCCGATCCCGTCCCCGGGGCAGTTTCGCGCAACAGAAATTGCGGAAGTGTCGCCAGGAAATTCTCGAATGCCTGCAGGTTCGAGGTGCTGCGGAAAAGATTGTGCAACACTTCGTTCTTAATGTTCGCCATCAGCTCGACAAACATGTCGTAAGCTTCCGCTTTGTATTCAATCAGCGGGTCCTTTTGCGCATAGGCGCGCAGATAAACACCTTCGCGCAAAGCATCCATCGCGTACAAGTGTTCCTGCCAAAGCCGATCAATCGCATTAAGAATGATATAACGTTCCAGGCTTTTCACCGCCGTCGGTTCTTCGTGCGACGATTTCCGCTGATAGGCATCCTTGATTTTTTCAATCAAAAATTGCGCGTTTGCTTCCGGATCGCGCGTTTCGAATTGGGCGCGATCTTTATTTAGTCCGAGCGGGAAGGTGGTATTTACCCATTGCAGCAGCCCGGGGTAATTCGCGTCTTCGCCCGGCTTCCCGGTTCCAAGATACTCCTGAACTTTGGCCGGCACCGCTTCATCAATCACCTCGTAGATCAAGGGGCGCGGCTCCTCGCTATCGATCACTTCATTGCGATAACCATAAACAACCTCGCGTTGATTGTTCATCACGTCGTCCATGTCGAGCGTGCGTTTGCGAATGAGATAATTGCGTTGCTCCACTCGCTTCTGGGCCGTCTCCACTGACTTATTCAGCCATGGGTGTTCGAGCTCCTGTCCCTCTTCCAAACCGAAACGTTCCATGATTTTCGTCATCCGATCGGCCGCGCCAAAATTCCGCATCAGGTCGTCTTCGAAGCTGACATAAAAACGAGATGCGCCTGGATCTCCCTGGCGCGCACAACGTCCACGCAATTGTCGGTCGATCCGGCGCGATTCATGACGCTCGGTGCCGATGACGTAGAGGCCGCCTCGGTCTGCCACCCCCGAGCCGAGTTTAATATCGGTGCCACGTCCCGCCATGTTCGTTGAAATCGTGACCGTTCCGGCTTGACCGGCGCGCGCGACAATCTCCGCTTCTTGCATGTGATACTTCGCGTTCAACACGTTGTGCGGGATTTTTTCGCGCTTGAGCATGCGCGAAAGCAACTCGCTTGCTTCCACGCTCACCGTCCCAACCAGGACTGGCTGCGTTTTGGCGTGGCATTCCTTAATCTCGTTAATCACCGCGTTGTATTTCTCACGCCGCGTTTTGTAGATGCGGTCGTTTGAATCTTTGCGCGCGACCGGCCGATTGGTCGGAATAACCGCAACATCGAGTTTATAGATATCGTGAAACTCGTTCGCTTCGGTTTCCGCCGTGCCCGTCATGCCGGCCAACTTTTGATAAAGCCGGAAATAATTTTGGATCGTGATAGTAGCCAGCGTTTGCGTTTCGCGATCGATCTGCACCCCTTCCTTCGCCTCCACCGCCTGATGTAACCCGTCGCTCCAGCGTCGCCCCGGCATCTTTCGGCCGGTATATTCATCAACGATCACGACTTTGTTTTCTTCCACCACGTACTGCACATCCTTCTCAAACAAACAGTAGGCGCGCAGTAATTGTGAAATGTTGTGAATTCGCTCGGCCTGCGTGTCGCAAAGCTGTTGCCGTTCCCCTTTTTGTTTTTCTTTTTGCTCGTCGCTGAACGACTGGTTGAGATCGATCTCAGTAAACTCGCTGATCAAGTCCGGCAGCACGAAGGCGTTCGGATCGTCCGGGTTCATGAACGAGCGACCCTGCTCGGAGAGGTCCGCTTCCTGTGATTTCTCGTCGATGGTAAAGAACAACTCTTCCTTCAACGCAAAAAGTTCGTCCTTCCGGGTGTCCTGATAAAACGACAGTTCAGCCTTGTCGATCGCCTTGCGCTTTTCCGGATCCTCCATCATGCGCAACAATTGCTTGTTGCGCGGCTGGCCGAGCTTCACTTTGAACATCAGGAGCCCGCCTTCTTCCAGTTTACCCCCGTCGAACGCTTCTTTCGCCTCGCTTGCAATGCGATTGCAAAGCATCGTCTGTTTCCGCACCAATTGCTCGACCAGCGGCTTCCACTTGTCGTATTGGTGCGTCGAAATTGTCGCGGGTCCGCTAATGATTAGTGGCGTACGCGCTTCGTCGATCAGGATGGAATCGACTTCATCGACAATGGCGTAGTTGTAGCCACGCTGTACCTGCTGTTCGCGTGTCGTCGCCATTCCGTTGTCGCGCAGATAGTCGAAACCAAACTCAGAGTTCGTGCCGTAGGTAATGTCGCAGGCATATTGCTGGCGGCGAACGCTCGGTTCCTGATCGTGCTGAATACAACCGACCGTGAGGCCAAGAAAGCTATAAAGCTGCCCCATCCACTCGGCGTCACGTCGTGCCAGGTAGTCGTTCACCGTCACCAGATGCGCGCCGCGCCCGGTCAGTGCGTTTAAATAAAGCGGCAAAGTTGCGACAAGGGTTTTGCCTTCTCCCGTCGCCATCTCGGAAATTTTGCCACGATGCAAAACGACTCCGCCAATGAGCTGAACGTCGAAGTGCACCATTTCCCATTTCATCGGCTGATCGCAGACGGTGAAAGTGTGCCCTCGCTCCGTTAGCCGGCGGGCCGCATTTTTTACAACCGCGAACGCTTCCGGCAAAATTTCATCGAGACGTTTCCACTGCTCCTCCAGCGTGGGCAGTTTAGCCAAGTCCTCCTTCCAATTCGCAGTCAGTCTCCGCAGTTCATCATCAGAGAAACTCTGAAACGTCCCTTCCAACTCGTTGATCTGACGGGCGATCGGCGCCATTCGCCTGATCTCGCGCTGATTTTTCGAGCCTAAAATTTTCTTTAAAATCCAACCAACCATTTCATTTTCACTATCGGCGAGATTCCGCGATTTGTCATTCAGGCCAAGGACTCTCTGCGCGTTACCTTTATGGATTCGTTGCCAGATCCCGCTGCCTTGTCATCCCGAGCGAACGCGAGGGACCTCGCCCAAGATGGTAGGTTACACAAAGTAGTTTGCGCAGTCATCGTCCACTCGCGAGGTCCCTCACCGTCTGCGCGGTGCGGGATGACGGCCTCGCAGGGCAATGGCTCGACATGACAGAGGCTGCCGCTAACATCGCACCATGAAGAAAATCATTTCGACTTCCGATGCGCCCGCCGCCATTGGCCCTTACTCGCAGGCAATTCGCTCCGGCAACTTCATATTTTGTAGTGGCCAAATTCCGCTCGATCCGAAAAGCGGCGAGATGGTGGCGGATGACATCGGTGCCCAAACCCAGCGGGTGCTCGATAACATCAGCGGTCTTTTGAAATCTGAAGGCCTTTCTCTGGGCGATGTTTTGAAGACGACCATCTTCCTTACCGATCTAGGCAATTTCCAAATCGTGAACGAAATCTACGGCTCCTATTTCAACAACCAGCCGCCAGCTCGCTCAACCGTGCAGGTTTCGGCTCTGCCAAAAGGAGCGAAAATCGAAATCGAAGTGATCGCAGGCACGAATGACGGAGCGACCGCGAGCGACACGTCGGGTTAAAACTTCTGACCTCTGATCTCCGAGTTCGGCGTTCGAGCAGCAGTTACGGAGAATTGTAGGGCAGGCGCGTCGCCTGCCGATCCAAAGAAATGGCAAGCGGAAGCGCTTGCCCTACAAGAGTCGGCTATCGGGACTACTATTCGAGTGGTAGCTCGATTCGCTCGTCTTCGCGCGCCGTAAGATGATTTTTGTCGATCATGCGCGCGCATGTGTTCCAGCGCAGCAAAGCATCATCATTTCCAGCGGGCCGAACCACTTCCGCCTTTTCGAACCACTCCATCGCCTCACGGAATCCGTCGTAAGCCTGGTGACCACAACCCGGAGCCCCGCGTGCAAGCTGCGCTTTAGCCCGGCGCTCCGCCAGGATCCCGCTGTAATAGGCATGCTCGTACTCTCCTCTGATTCTCGTTAGAATTTGTTTGGCTTGGGTATCGCTCACCCCATAGCTCTTGCTGAAACGATCCGTTACCGCCAGCAACAGCACAATCAACGCCTGCTGGTTTTCTGGCTCAGCTGCCAAAACATCGAGACAAATGCTCTCCGCTTCGGCCGGTTCGTTTAGCAGCCGGTAGCGTTCCGCTTTTTCCAGCGCGCCTGAGATCGCGTTCGTTGAGAGCTGTTTCAGTTCCGGCATGGCGAGGATCGTGATTCATTAAATCGTTACATCGCTAAATACAAACCGATTCACCATTCTTGCATCACGATTCACGCTTGCGTTTCCCCAGCCGCCACAACCATCCCAGCGGGTCATAAAACTCGTCCACCACCCGTTCCTTCAACGGAATAATTCCGTTGTCCGTGATTTGAATCTCCTCCGGACAAACCTTAGTACAGCATTTCGTGATGTTGCAGTAGCCGATTCCGTGGGCTTCGCGCAATTCCGCCACTCGATCTTCAGTATCGAGCGGGTGCATCTCCAGCGCGGCCGCATAAATCAAGAAACGCGGCCCGATAAAGCGATCGTGCATCTGATGATCGCGCAGGACGTGGCAGACATCCTGACAAAGAAAACACTCGATACATTTCCTAAACTCCTGCACCCGATCGATGTCTTCCTGTTGCATTCGCCAGGTCCCGTCTGCTGCATCGGGCGGTCGCGGCTTAAACGGCTTAATCTTTTTCTTTACGCGAAAATTCCAGGAGACGTCCGTGACCAGGTCTTTCAAGACTGGAAACGCTTTCATTGGCTCAATCGTCACTGGTTTCTCCAGCGGGAGCTCGCTTAATCGCGTCATGCACATCAGCTTCGGCATTCCATTCACTTCGGCTGAACACGACCCGCATTTCCCCGCCTTGCAATTCCATCGGCACGCCAGATCGCGTGCGTGCGTCGCCTGGATTTCATGCACCGCGTCAAGCACGACCATGCCTTCGGTTGCTTCGGCAGTATAATCGCGAAATTCTCCACCTTCGGCGTTGCCGCGCCAGATTTTGAATGTGACTGTCGGCATTTAGCTTATTTCGACTTCTTTTGTTGCCAGAGGCCGTCCGCTCGGAGCTCATCCGTCGTGCCGCCAAAATAACTGCTGTTCCAATAAGCTTTTTTGGCAATCTCCTCCGCCACTTTGCGTGCGTCCTTCGGGTCGCTGGCAAACACAATTACGCGGGTGCCTTTGTCTTTATGTGGAAGTCGTCCATTAGTCGGTTCATTCGCTTGTTCGGCTTCGCTCGCTAAAATGTTCACAGCGCCAAGCATGCTTGCTTGTTCGAAGTCGGCGCGGCTTCGAGCATCGACAAACACTGCGGTCTTATCCGCCGCCATCACATATTGAACGCCTGCGAGATCAGTTTGCACAGTGTTTCCGAGCGCACGCCAAACCGGGAGACCGAGTTGATAGCGTTTCACGTTCGTGTAACCCCGTTTCACCAATTCGGCGGAAACGCGTTTACTCTTTCCGCAGAATGGCCCATTGCAATACAGCACGATTGGGCTCGCCTTGTCAGGAAAGCGCTGAGCGATCGTTTCGACCTCCTTCTCATAAATGTTAATGCTTCCAGGGATGTGCGCGATTGCGTATTCCTGCGGGAAACGAACGTCGAGCACCGGTCCGCTCTGGTCTGCAAGAATTTTCTTAAGTTGCTCGGTGTTGATTTCGGGCGTGACAGGATTGGCTTCACCGAGCGTCGTGTTAAAAACGGTGCTTTGCGCGCACATGTCGGGTGAAGTTGCGATCAAGGAAATTCCGAGCGCAACTATTACACTTGATAACCCGCAGCGATTTCGTGAAATCCCTTTAGGTTTCATTTCATTTCTTGAATGATCCCTTTCAAGTAATCCGGCATCTCCGGCAACGGTTCCAATCGGACTGCCATCCCGCCGTCCGCCGATTTGTAAACGATTGTGTTCACTTTTGAAAAGCGCTCATCTTTTTCAGGATAATCTTCACGGAACTGCGCGCCTCGACTTTCTTTTCTCTCCAGCGCAGCGCGTGTGATTGCCTCCGACACCGTGAGCAGATTTTTCAAATCGAGCGCCGTATGCCAACCGGGATTGTATTCTCGATTGCCTGAGACGGCGGCTCTGTCGGCGCGGGCTTTGAAATTGTTGATCCTTTCCAAGGCTTCGCGCATTTCGGTTTCAGTACGCACAATGCCTGCTAAATCCTGCATCGTTTCCTGCAGATCTTTCTGGATCGCATAAGGATTCTCGCCATCGCTCTGCTCAAACAGTGCAAGCGTTTCACGCGCGACGATGTCGATCTTATCCATGTCGATTTTCCCGGGCGGATTCTCCCGCGCGAATTTTGCGGCGAATTCGCCCGCCCGCTTCCCAAACACCAAAAGATCGGACAGTGAATTCCCGCCGAGACGATTTGCGCCGTTGATCCCGGCGGCGCATTCGCCGGCAGCAAACAGGCCGGGAAGACGTGACATTTGCGTATCGGAATTAACGCGAATCCCGCCCATCACATAATGAGTTGTTGGGCCAACCTCCATCGGCTGTTCGGTGATATCGATATCAGCCAGTTGTTTGAACTGGTGATACATGCTCGGCAGTTTCTTTTTGATGTGCTCTGCCCCGTTCGGAATTTTTTTCTTGATCCACGCGATGTCGAGAAAGACTCCGCCGTGGGGACTGCCCCTGCCCTCTTTGATTTCGCGCACAATGCAACGCGCAATGTGATCGCGCGTTAGTAATTCAGGAGGACGCCGCGCGTCTTTGTCGCCCTGGCAATAGCGCCAGCCTTCTTCTTCGTTATCGGCCGTCTGCGCGCGGTAGTTTTCGGGGATCGAATCGAACATGAAACGCCGGCCCTCTTTATTAGCAAGGATTCCGCCTTCGCCTCGCACGCCTTCCGTCACAAGAATACCGCACACGCTCGGCGGCCAAACCATTCCGGTGGGATGAAATTGAACGAACTCCATATCGATCAATTCTGCTCCAGCAAGATACGCGAGCGAATGTCCGTCGCCGGTATATTCCCAACTGTTGCTGGTGATTTTGTAGGCGCGCCCGATTCCGCCGGTCGCGAGCACGACGGCCTTGGCGCGAAAAATTTTGAATCGCCCGCGCTCGCGCTCGTATCCAAATGCGCCGACAACACGATCACCATCTCTGAGCAGGGAGAGAACGGTATGCTCCATGTAAACCTCGATCCCCTGATGCACTCCGTGATCCTGTAACGTCCGAATCATTTCCAAACCCGTCCGATCTCCCACGTGCGCAAGTCGCGGATATTTATGACCGCCAAAATTCCGCTGCATAATACGGCCATCCTTTGTTCGATCGAAAACCGCGCCCCATCCTTCGAGCTCGCGCACGCGATCGGGCGCCTCTTTCGCGTGCAACTCGGCCATGCGCCATTGATTGATATACTGGCCACCGCGCATGGTATCGGCGAAATGCACTTTCCAATTGTCGCGCTCATCGACATTGGCCAGGGCGGCCGCGATCCCCCCTTCGGCCATGACCGTGTGCGCTTTGCCGAGAAGCGATTTACAAATCAGGCCGACCGAAACTCCCGCTGCCGACGCTTCGATGGCCGCGCGCAAACCAGCACCACCAGCACCGATTACCAAGACATCATGCTGGAAAGTTTCGTAATCGGCCATGCTTGAAGGAGCGTTAAAGCATCGAACTTCTAAATGCGAACCCAAATCTGCTCAACAGGCCTCCTACGCGCTAGCGCGGGGAGGGACAACTTTGTCATAAAAAAGCGAATAAGTTTGTGTAAGCTTCTGTATTTATGAAATATAGCGTCGGTACTGAGCAGTTTGTCGGAAACAAGAAAATCGAAAGCCAATTACGGAGCTACTGCAACCTGCCGCCGGTGCGTTGGTATTGATTTGGGGGATCGGAGCCTACGCCCTTGTTTTCGGAATACTATTGGTCATCCTCGCTTTCCCAACGCGCCACTTGGGCAAGGGAAGGGCTGCACTGGCTTAAAGAATACGCAGGTCATGCCAGATGCCCATTGAGCAAAGGCGCACGTAAAGATCGGAGAAGCCGACCCAGAACAGACTCATCCATGCCCAGAGCATATGGCGGCGGTTGAAACAACTGACGCAGCGATAGGCCTGGTAACCGGCCGGCGCCCGTGAAAGTTGATCGCGAAATCCGCCAATCAAATGTCGGAGCGAATGGCAACCAAAGGTGTAGCCGCCAAGCAGAACGACGTTAAAAGCCAGCACAATCGTGCCGATACCTACGCCAAGGGAAGTTCTGCCGGCCGAATCGGTAAACCAAAGTGCCTTCCAAACGTCGATCGAAAGAATCACTATAAAAATCAGCGCGAGATAAAGAAAATAGCGATGGACGTTCTGCATGATCAGCGGGAAGGAACGTTCGCCCAAATAAGTCTTGCGCGGCTCGCCCACCGTACAGGCAGGCGGATCGGCCCAGAATGCCTTGTAGTAAGCGCCTCTATAATAATAGCAGGTGAGCCGGAATCCGCCCGGCGCCCAGAGAATCAGGAGGGCGGGCGAGAATAAAAGCCAGCCCGGCCACCAGCTCGGTTTTGGCCCAAACCAGCTATGGGGCGAATCGCCAATTATTTCCGGCGAATAAAATGGCGAGATGTAGTTGCCAAAAAAATAATACGAACCTTGGAATGCCGCCCAGGTCGAATAAACAAGAAATGCCCCAAGGCCAAGAAACACCAGTAACGGCTGCGTCCACCAGACATCGCCGCGCATCGTTTCGCCAAAGGAGCGTCGTGGCAATTCGGATGAAACAGTGGACATGACCTGCGAATTATGACACGAGCCGGCCCGCGGGCAACGGCACACAGGTCGCGAGCCTGTGCGTCCACCGGACATGTTGAGAGGTTGGCGGCAGCAGCGGAGTAAAACTCCGCTGGGCGCACAGACTGGAAAGTCTGTGTTCCCCGGCGCGCTCCTGCAAGGAACATAGGGTGTTAGCCTGTGCGCCCAGCGGGCATTTTGCGCCCTGTCCCATCATCGTGATTGAACGCGAAAATAAAAACGCTAAGCGTATTTCCGCGTGACCAACTTCCCCGGCTTTTATCGCTCCTCCATCGGCAAGAAAATGATCGTCGCGGTCACCGGCGTGATTCTCATGTTGTTCGTCATTGGACATCTGCTGGGCAATCTCCAAATTTTTCTGGGACCACGCTGGGTCAATGATTACGCGCAGCACCTGCGTGATCTCGGCCCGCTCCTCTGGGCCGTCCGGATTACCCTGGTAGTTGCGGTTTTCCTGCACATTTATTTTACCGTCAGCCTCGCGCTCGAGAACCGGCGTGCCCGCCCGCACGGCTACAAAAAAAGGGATTACATCAAGGCAAGCTACGCTTCACGCCACATGGTCGTGAGCGGGTTGGTTGTGCTTGCGTTCATTATTTTCCATCTTCTCCATTTTAGCGGTCGAAGGTTCAACGCCCATTTTCCGATGTTGAAAAACGATCCGCTCAATCATTACGACGTCTATTCAATGATGGTTTATGGATTCCAAAACGTTTACGTCTCGGCCTTTTACATCATTGGTTTGTTTTTGCTCACCCTTCATCTGACCCACGGTGCTTCGAGCTTTTTCCAATCGCTCGGTCTGAAC